>Ga0180430_10000035_pt1 | contig 172513 bp, 136 predicted proteins | sample SS_ome_9_FD_132999 | JGI IMG/M metagenome (GOLD analysis project Ga0180430, IMG submission 132999) | Hypersaline lake sediment archaeal communities from the Salton Sea, California, USA - SS_1_S_2 metaG | ecosystem: Environmental > Aquatic > Non-marine Saline and Alkaline > Hypersaline >...
CCCTGCGGGAATCGCACGGTGGTCTGCTTCGCAGCCGCACATATGGGCACGGGCGGACCGGGACGCCTTTCCGGTGCCGCCGGTGACGTACGACGAGGGGGCGGGTGCTTCGGTACCCGCCCCCCATGACCATGGCGGCTGTCGCTGCTGTGCAGCGACAGCTTGGCGCTTCCCTGCGGGAAGCGCACACGGGTTCACTCTTTGACCGCCGGTCGTGCCTTCTCCCTTGCATTTCCATCCGACTCCCCGTATCACCGGTGGCATGACACGCTTCCACCACATCATCGAGACGATCGGGCGGACACCCATGGTTCGGCTGTCGTCGGTCGTGGCCGGCGGGCCGACCGTGCTCGCCAAGCTCGAGTGGTTCAACCCGCTCCTGAGCGTGAAGGACCGGGCGGCGTCCTCGATGGTGCTCGACGCTGAAGCGCGGGGGATACTGCGCGAAGGCTCCACCATCGTTGAGCCCACGAGCGGGAACACCGGGATCGCGTTGGCGTTCATCGGGGTGGCGCGAGGGTATCGCGTCACTCTCACGATGCCCGAGAGCATGTCGGTCGAGCGAAGAAGCCAGCTCACGGCCCTCGGCGCTGAGCTCGTGCTCACGCCTGCGGGGCTCGGGATGACCGGGGCCGTGGACCGGGCGCGCGAGATCGTGGAGGAGACCGGGGGCGCGGTCTGGCTGGACCAGTTCAGCAACCCGGCGAATCCGGACGTCCACCGGCGCACGACGGCCGAGGAGATCTGGGCCGACACCGAAGGCGGGGTCGACGTCTTCGTCGCCGGGGTCGGGACCGGGGGGACCATCACCGGCGTGGGGGAGGTGCTCAAGGCGCGGAAGCCATCGGTGCGTGTGGTCGCGGTCGAGCCTGCCGGGAGCGCGGTCATCTCAGGAAGCGCGGCCGGTCCGCACGGGATCCAGGGTATCGGCGCTGGGTTCGTGCCGGCCAACCTCAACCGCGACATCATTGATGAGACCCTCACAGTCGGCGACGACGATGCCTTCGCCATGACGCGGCGTCTGCTCCGCGAGGAGGGTCTCTTCGCGGGTCTCTCCGCCGGCGCAGCCGTCCACGCCGCCGCGGTCCTGGCCGCGCGCCCCGAGCACGCGTCGTCGACCATCGTGACCGTCCTCCCGGACAGCGGCGTCCGCTACCTCTCGACGGGCGTCTTCGACTGACGCGGGCTGTTCGGGGCGCCCGGATTCACACTTGACCACCCATCACATCTCGATACACTAACGCGACAGGCAGAGCTGGTGATTCCTGCACAGGGGGGAGTCCATGGCGCATCATCGCGACAGGTGGGCAAGCAGGCCGGCGTTCATCATGGCCGCCATCGGCAGCGCGATCGGTCTCGGGAATCTGTGGCGGTTCCCGATGGTCACGTATGCCAACGGAGGGGGCGCGTTCCTCATCCCGTACGTGGTGGCGCTCCTGACGGCCGGCGTCCCGCTGATGATCCTCGAGTACGCGCTCGGGCAGCGGTTCCAGAAGTCCTCGCCCGGCTCGCTGCACGAGGCCGGCGGCAAGCCGTTCGAGATGATCGGCTGGTGGGCGCTGGGCATCGGCGCCACGATCTCGTTCTACTACGCCGTGCTCATGGGTTGGAGCTGGGATTACCTGGCGTTCTCATTCACGCAGCCGTGGGCCGCCGCCGGTGACGGCACGTGCGGCGTCGCGCAGGTCTTCTTCGACCACGTGCTCAACAAGTCGGCTGATGTCACGCAGCTCGGCGGCGTCTCGTGGCCGGCCATCGCCGGTCTCGCGCTCACGTGGCTCGCGATCTACTGGATCATCAAGAAGGGCGTCCTCCGTGTCGGCAAGGTCGTCATGCTCACGGTGCCGCTCCCGTTCCTCATCCTCCTGCTCATCCTCATTCGGGGCGTCACCCTTCCCGGCGCGATGGAGGGCCTCAAGTACTACCTCACGCCGGACTTCATGAAGCTCATCGACGCCAAGACCTGGCTCGCGGCGTACGGTCAGGTCTTCTTCTCGCTGAGTCTCGGGTTCGGGCTGCTGACGGCGTACGCGAGCTACCTGCCGAAGCGCTCGGACGTCTCGAACAACGCGTTCATCACGAGTTTCGCCGACGCGGGCTTCGCCTACTTCGCCGGGTTCTCGGTGTTCAGCGTGCTCGGCTATCTCGCGCAGTGCAATGGTGTGCCGGTCGGCGAGGTCGTCCAGGGGGGTCCGAGCCTGACGTTCGTCGTCTACCCGACGGCGATCAGCCTGATGCCTCTTGCGCCGGTCATCGCGGCGCTGTTCTTCATCGCTTTGCTCACGCTGGGGATCGACTCGGCGTTCTCGATTGTCGAGGGCGTGGTCGCAGGTGTCAGGGACAAGTGGAATCTCTCGCAGGAGAAGGCCTCGGCCGGGTTCTGCATCTTCGGATTCATCATCGGCCTTCTGTTCACGACCGGAGCCGGCTACTACTGGCTCGACATCGTCGACCGCTGGATGAACGAGTACGGTCTTGCGGTGATCGGGTTCCTGGAGTGCGTCGCCATCGGGTGGTTCTACGGAACGAAGAAGCTGCGCGACTACATCAACGAGGTCTCGGACTTCAGAATCGGCTGGTGGTGGGATCTCTTCGTCAAGTGGATCACCCCGCTGGCGATCGGCTGGGCGATCGTGACGAGCATCATCAACGACATCAAGGAGCCGTACGGCGGCGGCGACTACCCGACGTGGGCCCTGATGCTCGGCGGCTGGGGCGTCATCGCGGCGATCATCATCGTCGCGTACCTCCTCACGCGCATCCCGTGGCTCGAGAAGGGAGATGAGTGATGTCGACAAGCGCATGGATCACAAACATCCTTGTCGCCCTCGTCCTGTACGGCGGGTTCGCCATCTGCGTGAGGATCGCGATCCGGAAGGGCAAGGAGAACGAGGAGAAGAGTGAGTAGCCGTTCCCCACAGATGAGGCGAATGAGCTCAGCGCGCGGCGTGGCGGCGGTTGCCGTCTACGCCGCGCTGCTTCTGCTCGGGTTGTGTGCTGCCTCGCATGCCGTCTGGCCGCCGTGGTTGGCACAGGATGACCTCGAACCCGTCTACCCGGATGTGACCGCGTCGGTCGACGATGTCCGCGCGCTCGCCGGGCGGCGCGACGTGGTGCTCATCGACGCGCGCCGGCGGAGCGCATACGCGGACGGACACATCCCTGGTGCGGTGTCGATGCCCCCGCCGAACGAGTTCCCGGGCGACGGGATTCCGGTCGCCGACCTGCCCGCCGTCCTCGGAGCCGTCGGACTCTCCGGCGGGTCGAGCTACGTGTGCTATGGAGACGACACATACTCGGACGCCGCAGCGTACGCGTTCTGGCTCCTCGAGGCCGGCGGCGCTGAGCGCGTCAAGCTGCTGGACGGCGGCTACCAGGCCTGGCTGGACGTCGGCGGCAGCGCGGACACCGAACCTCATCGACTCACACCGACGGCCTGGACGGCCGAGCCGGTCGACTCACTCTTCGCGCCGCTCGACTACATCCTCGGTCAGTACGGCATCAGAGGGTACGAGATCATCGACGTACGGAGTCGTCGGGCGTGGGCGGAGGGACACATCCCGCACGCGCTCCACTTCGACGCCACGGCGATGCTCGAGAGCGGGATGCTGCTACCGCCCGAGGAGTGCCGGGAGATCTTCAGCGTGACCGGCCCACGACCGGCGAGTCCCGTGCGGCTCGGCGACGAGTTCATTGTGCACGGTGATGGTGTGGATGACGGGGCGATGGGATACTTCCTGCTTCGTCGAGCCGGCGTCGCCGACGTCCTGTACTACCCGGGCGGATGGGGTCGATGGCGTGACGACGGGACACTGCCGATCGTCCGGTTCATCGGGGGAGAGGAACTGAACGAACTGGTCTCCCGCGGGAATCGATGGCCGTGGCAGGATGCTCCGCCGGAGTCGTTCGTGCTCATTGACGTCCGCCACGAGGGCGACTACGCCAACGGGCACATCCCGGGTTCCGTCGTGCTGACATCGCGGCTGTTCGCTGACTCCCTCGACGTTGTCCTCGAACGGCATTGGCCGAACATCGATCGGGAGACAACGCCGATCGTGACCTACTGCTACGGTCCCACCTGTATTCGCAGCCGTCACACATCGACCGACGCGGCCCGCGCAGGCTTCCTCAGGATCTGGCGGTTCTACGGCGGCCTCGAGGAGTGGCGCGAGGTCGGTGGACGGGTCGCGAAGTAGAACGCGGTGACAACGCGACACGCGGACCGTGGCCACCGAGAGTCGTCGCCCGGCATGGCCGGTCGCTGACGCAAAGAAGACCCCGCCCGGAGCATGCATCCGGGCGGGGTCCGTTGTCTCAGTCGTCCCGACTCGCGGAGAGCAGGATGCTCTCGCAGGCGAGTGTGCTTCTACATCCCGAAGAAGGCCTTGATCTTGCCCCACGTGCTCTGCTCGACGGGGCTCGGCTCCTCGGTGATCTCGATGTTGAGACCGATCTCGGCGAGATGGTACGGGCCGTCGCTGAACACGATGATGTCGCACGGGCTCAGGACGCCGTCGCCGTTGTCCTCCCAATCCAGGACTTCCCACTCCATGCAGTAGTCCGGTGCTACCTCGTGCCAGATCTCGCCGACCGGGTTTCCGCCCGGGTCGGGGATCGTCGGCTCCATCCACTGGTCGACGCCCTGCTCGACGGGAACCAGCCAGTACGTTGGGCCGGCCCAATCGATGTGGTACCGGACGCCGCTGAGGATGATGACGTCGCACTCGCTCACGAAGCCATCGCCGTTGTCCTCGTAGGCATCCTGGTGGTCGACGATACAGAAGCTCGGATGGAGCTCGTGCCAGTCAGAGCAGTCCGGCGGGATCGGCTCCTGGAGGATCGGCGAGCCGATCAGCTCCATGTGCCGCTGCGCGGCTGCGGGCACGACCAGCATGGCGAGCACAGCAACAACAACCAATGAGCGCATGGTGCCCTTCCTTTCTGGGCTCAGCGAAGCGAGCGTGCTCGCTTCGCCCAGGGCGGCTCTCGAGATGCCACCCCGTGGGTGGGACCACCTGAGACAGGCTCATTTTATCACAGGTGTCTCTGGAAGTCAATCTCCAGCATACCAGACTGATAGATGAGCATAGGTCGAGCCCGAGCATACGCTCACATCGAGCCCGAGTTGACCGAAGACGGTGTGGGGAGTATCTTGATGTATGGTTCAGCAATACCACGCGGAGGTGACGTCATGGCTGAGAACGAGAAGCAGAAGGAGAACGCCTGCGACTCCTGCTCGTCGGAGTCGTGCGCGGCGAAGTCGAAGAAGCCGGACGAGGCGGATCAGGACTACCTCGACCGTCAGGCGCTCGCGCAGCGCATGTGTCGGATCAAGCACAAGCTCTTCGTCCTGTCGGGGAAGGGTGGTGTCGGGAAGAGCTCTGTGGCCGCCGGGCTCGCGGTCGCGCTGGCCGCGGCCGGGAAGCGGGTCGGTCTCCTCGACATCGACCTCCACGGCCCGAGCATCCCGAGACTGATGGGTGTGCGCGAGGCTCGCGCGGAGACCGATGGCACGTCGATCCTCCCGGTCAGGAGTCCTGAGGGCGTCGGCGTCATGTCGGTGGGGTTCATGCTCCAGGGGCAGGACGACGCGGTCATCTGGCGCGGACCGCTCAAGTACTCGGTCATCAAGCAGTTCCTCAAGGACGTCGACTGGGGCGACCTCGACTACCTCATCATCGACTCGCCGCCCGGGACGGGTGATGAGCCGCTGTCGGTCGCACAGCTCATCGAGGATGCGGACGGCGCGCTCATCGTCACGACGCCGCAGGCCGTGGCGGTCAGCGATGTTCGCAAGTCGATCGACTTCGCGCGCCGCGTCAGTCTGCCGGTGCTCGGTGTGATCGAGAACATGAGCGGGTTCGTCTGTCCCGAGTGCGGGACGCGGTCGGACGTCTTCGGCGCCGGCGGCGGCGAGGCGATGGCGTCTGACATGGGCGTACCGTTCCTAGGCCGGATCCCGATCGACCCGTCGCTGGTCACGTCCGGCGACGCCGGCGGGTTGAAGGCGTACGTCGCAGGCGAGACGGCGGGCGCGGAGGCGTTCCGGGCGGTCGTCGACGGACTCTCGAAGATTCTCGAGAACGGCGAGACAGGTGGTTGAGTTTCTGACCCGAAGTGGAACAACGGTGTAGAGCGTGTCACACGCGTGGGGCCGGTGTAAGGTCCCACGCGTGATGCGTTTACGAGAGATGCCTTTCGTTCGGCGAATGTCTGAGTTACAATCAGGGTGTCTCGCCCGTGCGCTCCCCACGCCGTGGTACCCTTCTTCGAGAGTGCAAGTGACACGCGGGCCGTGGATTAGCGAGACCGGTCCCGCGCGCAGCGAGTATGGAACGACGATTGCCCTCTTGGGCAGCGTTGGTTCGTACGCTCACCCCTGGCGGGGCGGTGAGCGAGAGAGCGGGGAAGCGCTTCGAGACGAAGCGCGCAGGCTCCGTCGCCGGGCGAGGCATCGCGGCGGAGCGGGGGGTGACCATGGCAGTGAAACTGACAAAACTGGGTACCAGGCGTTTCATCGGCGACACCGCGACGATGCTCGTGCACGACAGGTGGAACGGGAACTGCGAGGACTGTCTTCTCGAGCTCCTGATCCAGGCCGGAACGGCTCGCGGGTTCAATCCCGACGCATCGGACCAGGCTTTCTGGGAAGACTACGAGTACTGCCCCAACTGCTTCGACCGAACCGAGCCGGCGCGCCCCGACTGGGCGGTCGATGCCGAGCCCGCGATCGATGAAGAGACCGCGACCGACGAGGCGTCCACCGCGGACACGGAGCCGGAGGCGAAGGAGCCTGTCGGCACCGCGGTCAAGCGCAGGGAACCGTCCTACAGGTGACCGGACGCGCGCGTCGTGAGACGCGCCCGAAGTGCCCCGCAGCCAGGCCTGTCCTGGCACCGTGCGCATCGCTGCGCGCGTGACCGGCCCCTGCCCGGGGCCGGTCTTCTTTGTGCCCCGGATGTGGTATCCTCGCAGCACCATGCGAACGCACTTCGATTGCATTCCGTGCTTCTTCCGACAGGCCCTCTCGGCGGCCCGGCTCGCCAGCGACGATCCGGCCGTGCACGAGCGCGTGCTCCGCGCCGTGGCCGGGGCCGTTGCCGCGATGGACCTCCGCGACGTTCCGCCGAAGATGGGGCAGCTCATCCATCGCGAGGTTCGCGCGGCGACGGGGGGGCGCGATCCGTACGCCGGGCCGAAGCGGGAGTTCAATGAGCTCGCCCTGGCCCTGCTCCCGCGTCTCCGCGACATCATCGAGACATCGGCCGACCCGTTTGAGACGGCCGTGCGTCTGGCCGCCGCCGGGAACATCATTGACTTCGGCGGTGGGAGGACGGTGACCGAGAGAGACGTCGAGGATTCGATCCAGTTCGCTCTGTCGTGTGACATCGACCAAACGAGCGTCGAGCGCCTGCGAACCGCGATCCACAGGGCAGTGACGATTCTCTACGTGGCGGACAACGCCGGGGAGATCGTGTTCGACCGCGCCCTCATCGAGCTCGTCGGACCGGAGCGCGTGACGCTCGTCGTGCGGGGTGCCCCGGTCCTCAACGACGTGACGGTCGAGGATGCGGCGGCAGTGGGACTGGCCGACCTCGTGCCGGTCATCCCGAACGGCTCGGACGCGCCGGGGACGTTGCTCGACGAGTGCTCGCCGGAGTTCCACCGCGCCTTCGAGGCGGCCGACGTCGTGCTGGCAAAGGGGCAGGGTAACTACGAGACGCTCAGCGACTCGCCGCGCGAGGTCTTCATGCTCTTCAAGGTGAAGTGCCCGGTCGTGGCCGCTGATGCGGGTGAAGAGATGGGGGCGATCGTGGTGCTCCTCGGCAGCTCACACGACTAGCCCCGTGAGATCCCCAGTTCCCGCCTGGCGCTCCGAAGCTCCGCAAGCGTCGTGTCGAGAAACCCCGGACCCGACAACTGCCGCACCGTCTCCTCGTACGCCGAGCAGAGCGCGCGCGGGATCTTCTCGATCTCGCGAAGGTCGATCTCGAGCGTCGCGGGTCGGATGAGGACCACCGATGTCCCGCGGCGCGGCCGGTGCGCCCGGATGAGGCTGTGCTGTGTGATGATGCGGCCGTGAATCTCATACGTGCGAATGGCGAGGTCGATCGGATTGCGGAGCTTGTTCCGGGACGGTGCGTTCCCTGCGACGCTCAGATCCACGGCGATGATCGCCAGCGGTCTCGTGCGGAACCGCCGCTTGCCCGCTTGCCACTCCTCAAGCGTCGTCATGATCGGCAGCTGCTCGACCACCGAGCCATCGACGTAGTAGCGGCCGCCGATCAGCTTGGGTGGGAAGACCCCCGGGATGGCCATCGACGCGCTGATGGCGTCCGAGAGCCTGAGGTCGGGCGTCGTTCTTCTCGACAGAACCGACTTGGCGATATTCTCGTCCGCCTCGCCGCCTGTTCCCATGTCGAGTGCGATGCTCGAGAAGTCGCGCTCGAGCTCCTTGAGACGTGGAACGCGGTCGACGTACTTGATCAGCGCGTTCGTGACGAACCTCTCGACCTGTGCCAGATCGTAGACCCCGGACTCCTCGGGCGTGGTCCCGAGAAGCGCCCGGCGCACCTCATTCGTGACGAACCTCAGTTCAGGGTAACGAGCGCCGACGCCGAAGAGGTCGTCCGGCGTGTCGATATCGAGCATCATCTGCTGAAGCTGCGCCGTGGTGAGGCCCGCCGAGTAGAGCCCCCCAATGACCGCACCCGCCGAGGTCCCGTAGATCTTCGAGACCCCCACCTCGAGCAGTTCCAGAACACGGAGAACGCTGACGTGGCAGGGAAGGAGCATACCGCCGCCGGAGAGCACGAGCACGACGTCGCGGTTGCGGATGTAGTCGAGGAAGGGGGAGAAGCGCGCGCGCCACGCCTCAAGGTCTGCTCCCTGAAGCGTGGCCCCATCCGGCTCGACCGGATCTTGGGGCTGTTGTACCAGTGAGAACCAGTCGTATGGGCGCTCTGCGACCTCGGCCGTTTCCTGCGACTTGTGGGAGAGGGAGAGCCTCTCGTACGCCCGCTCGGCGCTCTTGATCAGGTCCTGCGCCGAGAGGGGCATCGCGAACCGGTCGCGTCCCCGCTTCCCACGCTTCGCTCGTTCGTCGGACAAGACTCGCCTCCGGTCGCCACGGTTCCGTGCGCTCGGAGCATCGTCGCTCCGTGCGGACATCGGCACAACGCCAGGATAATACCACTACGCGGTGATGAGACCGTACAGATATCCGAGGAGCGTGGAGAACCCGACAACGAGCGCGAGGTAGGTCGCGGTCTTCTTCGTCCCGACGATGCTTCTGAGAACGAGAATGTTCGGGAGCGACACGGCGGGTCCGGCGAGCAGGAACGCCAGGGCCGGTCCCTTTCCCATGCCGGCGCCCATCAGCCCCTGGACGATCGGGATCTCGGTCGTCGAGCAGAAGTACATCAGCCCGCCCGCGACGGAGGCCGCGGCGTTCTGCTGGAGCCCGTTGCCCCCGACGACACGGTAGACCCACTCGGCCGGGATCAGCCCCTCGTACCCCGGGCGCCCGAGCATCGCGCCGGCGATGAGGATACCGACAAAGAGGAGCGGGAAGATGCGAGAGGCGAGCCCCCAGGACTCGGACATCCATCCCCGCGTCTCCTGCGTGCCGGCGACCGCGACAACGACGAGCCCTGCCATGGCCACGATGAAACCGACCTGCGGAGATCCCGGGATGAGCAGACCGGCGACCGCGGCGGACGCGCCGGCGAGGATGAGTGCCCACGGCTTGACCCGGTACCAGACCGCGAGCAGGATCGCGAGGAAGCCGCTTCCGACGGAGGCGAGCTGCCACTTGTGCACGGCCACCCACGCTCCCGGTCCGGTCGCGCCGGTGGCGCGCCAGTTGACGAGCGCGAGGATGGCGATCATCAGGATGATGATCCCGAGCACCTGCGAGACCGGGCGGTGCTCCGGTTCCTCGGGCATCATCAGGGTCTCGTCGGCCCGCTCGGCCTCCTCCTTGCGGAAGATCAGGTGCATGATCAGACCGATGACGATGCTGAACGCGACCGCCGCGACGGCGCGCGCGACGCCGATGTGCGCGCCGAGCACGCGGGCCGTCATGAAGATAGCGACCACGTTGATGGCCGGTCCGGCGTAGAGGAACGTCGTCGCCGGGCCGAGGCCTGCGCCGCGCGAGTAGATCCCGGCGAAGAAGGGGAGGACGGTGCAGCTGCAGATGGTCAGCACGGTTCCCGACACCGACGCGACGGCGTACGCGACCACGCGGCGCGCCCGCGCGCCGAGGTACTTCATGATCGAGCCCTTCGAGACGAACATCGCGATCGCGCCCGCGATGATCATCGCGGGGAGCAGTCCGTACATCACGTGGTGGCGCGCGTAGTCCTGGACGAACAGGAGCGCCTCACGCGCGGCGAACCCGACACGCGCGTGTCCGACGGGGAGGATCCAGAACGCCGCGAAGACTGCGACGATCCACAGAGCCTGCTTGACCTCACGCTTGTTCATCCGGTGCCTTCCTGTCGGCTCGATGCGGTTCCGTGTCGTCCACCGAACGCGCGCAGTCGAGGAACGAGAGCACGCACGGGGCGAGCAGTCGGTAGTAGATGTGGTTGCCGCGGCGGACGCCGGTGACGATGTCCGCCGACTTCAGGACGGTCAGGTGTTTCGAGACCGTGGATTGGTCGAGTTCGAGCATCTCGGTGAGCTCACAGACACAGGCCTCTGCCGAACCGAGCCGCTCGATGATCCTCAGACGGCTCTCGTTGGCGAGCGCACGGAGCACCCGCGCGTCGCGTGCGTAGTCTCTGTCTGCCACGGCTGCGTTCTCCTGTCTGTGCGACCGGGCTCCGCGCGCTGCTGCTTTCCCCGGTCGCCGGCGGCTGAGGACCCGCCGACGCGCGGGCGGGTCACATCGGAGAGTATATGGCGATATGGCCATATTGTCAAATAGAAAGCGACAATCCTTGAAGACTGGCACGGGCATCGCTATCCTTAGCGGAAGGTCCGGTGGGAGGGCGCGGCGGGGCCGTCGCTCTCCGATCACCGGAACACCTTATGAATGCTTGAGTTAGCCCCGTGGAGGCACGACCATGGCGAACCTCTTCTCCAGAACGAAGCTCCTCGAGTCCAAGATCGACCAGTACCTCGACAACACCAGCGAGGTCGGTCTGCTCTTCCACGAGGCGCTCAAGGACTACCTGGGCGGGCGGCTGGAGGAGTTCGAGGAGCGCCGGGCGAAGGTCACCGACCTCGAGAACGACGCCGACAGCCTCCGCCGTGAGGTCGAGCACCAGCTCTACGTGGAGACCCTCATCCCCGAGTCCCGCGGCGATGTGCTCGGTCTGCTCGAGCAGACCGACGATGTGATCAGCGGCGTGAAGACGGTCCTGATGCAGATCTCGGTCGAGCAGCCGGCGGTGCCCGAGGAGGTCTGTCCGAGCTGGCTCGAACTCGTCGACTACGCCAGCCGGGCTGTCCAGGAACTCGTGATGGGGGTCCGGGCGTACTTCCGCAATCCCTCGACCGTCGCGGACTACGTCCACAAGGTCGCCTTCTGGGAGAAGGAGGCCGACAAGGTCGCGGAGCGTCTCAAGCGGAACATCTTCCAGCTCGACATCGACCTCAGCTGCAAGCTCCAGCTCGGGGCGTTCGTGATGTACATCGACTCGGTGACCGATCAGGCCGAGGACGTGAGCGAGCGGCTGTCCATCTCGACGATCAAGCGAACCATCTGACCCGGCCCGGCGGCACTGCCGTCGCGGTTCCGGTTGACCTCACGGAGCACTGAATGGTCCTGTTCTTCCTCACGAGCGGCCTCTTCCTTGGGTGGTCGCTCGGCGCCAACGATGCGGCGAACGTGTTCGGCACGGCGGTGGCGACGAAGATGGTCCGTTTCCGGACCGCCGCCATCACGAGCGGCGTCTTCGTCATCATCGGCGCGGTGATCGCCGGAGCGGGCGCGACCGGGACGCTGGGCCATCTTGGCGACGTCAGCGCGCTCGCCGGCGCCTTCATGGTCGCGCTCGCGGCGGCGCTGTCGGTGCTCTGGATGACCAAAGCCGGACTGCCGGTCTCCGTGTCCCAGGCCATCGTCGGCGGGATCATCGGCTGGAACATCTTCACGGGGTCGCCCACCGACCTCGGGACGCTCACCAAGATCATCTCGACCTGGGTCATCTGCCCCCTGCTCTCGGGCGGCATCGCGGCCCTGCTCTATCTGACCGTCCGGCGCGGCATCGACAGGGCGTGCGTCCATCTGCTCGAGCAGGATCTCTGGACACGCATCCTCCTTCTCTGCGTCGGCGCGTTCGGCGCGTTCGCCCTCGGCGCCAACAACATCGCGAACGTGATGGGCGTCTTCGTCTCCGCGCTCCCGTCCGGTTCGGTCGGGCTGTTCGGGAATCTCCACGTGACCGTGTCGCAGCAGCTGTTCGCCGTCGGCGGCGTGGCGATCGCCGTCGGGATCATCACCTACTCTCATCGCGTGATGATGACCGTCGGGCGCGGCGTGTTCCGGCTGACGCCGGTGACCGGGTTCATCGTCATTCTCGCGGAGTCGATCGTGCTGTTCGTCTTCGCGTCCGAGGCGCTTGAGGCGTGGTTGATCACGCACGGCCTGCCGCCGATCCCACTGGTTCCCGTCTCCAGCTCGCAGGCCGTCATCGGCGCGGTGATCGGGATCGCGCTTGCCAAGGGCGGTCGTGGCATCAACTACGGGATGGTCGGCAGGATCGCCGGGGGATGGGTGGCGACACCGGTGATGGCGGCGCTGATCGCTTTCTTCGGTCTGTTCTTCCTGCAGAACGTGTTCGATCTCCCGGTGGCGCGCCCGATGAGCTACGAGATCGTCGAGGCAACGGCGATGCGGCTGACCGAGGAGGGTGTGGACGCGACCGAGCTCGCGGATCTCGTCGGCGAGAGTTTCGAGAGCGCCGACGCGCTCAACGACGAGTTGAAGGCTCAGACGTCGTTCGATCTGCGCACACGGGAGGCTATCGTCGAGCTGGCGCGGCGCGAACGGTTCACGGTGACGCCGCAACGGTTGGGGCGCGTCGACCTGGGTCTCCTGACCGTTCGGCAGGTCCGCGCGCTGCAGGATCTCAGCGGACGGGCGTTCAACTACGCGTGGGAGTTCGAGGACGCACTCGTTGATGGCAGCCCCGCTTGGGCGCCGTTGCCGGACACGCGTGAGAACTACCTGGCGAACAAGAGGCTGGCGAGGAACCTGGAGTACGTACTCGATGCCTTCCGGGACGAGGGACGTCCCGACGATGGCGGGAGGTGATTGTGATGTCACGGCTGATCCGTCTGTCCATCGCCGTCGCGTTCGTCGCGGCGTTTCTCCTGGCCGCTGTCCCGGCCGTCGCGCAAGTGTCCGCCGCGGGGCGGACCAACGCCGGTGAGCCCGAGTGGGCGGCTCCGCTGCACGAGCTCCTGACAGCCGGTGATCCGGCCGTGCAGGACGAGCTGATCGCCCGCGTGCTCGACGCCGACCCGGCCTGGGTGGAACTCGTCGCTGCGATCAGGTCGACGCCGCATCCGGACCCGCGGTCCTCGGGCGACGCCGAACTCCGGACGACGGTCTGCGCCGACGGTGTGGAGCGTCCGTGGGTGCTCGTGCCGCCGGCCGACTACGATCCGGCCGAGCCGACGCCGCTTCTGGTCGTGCTCCACGGTGGCGTGGGGCGCGCCACGGTCATCGAAGACCCGCTCGAGTACGCGGCTGAGAGCCACTTCGTCGGGCTGGCGCGCGACCGCGGATGGTTCGCGCTGCTGCCGTTCGGTCAGATCGAGGCCACGTGGTGGGACGAGGTCGGATACGAGAACATCGAGTCGCTCATCCGGACCGTCAAGTGCGAGTACAACATCGATGACGACCATGTCTCCATGGCCGGGTTCTCCGACGGCGCGTCGGCCGGGTTCTTCTTCGCGATGACCATGCCCACCGACTACGCGTCCATCATCGCGCTCAACGGCCACATCGGGGTCGGGAGCCTGGACGGCGACCAGCCGACCTATGCCAGGAACATGGCGGCTGTCCCGGTCTACACCACGACGACGTTCGACGACGGGCTCTACCCGTCGTGGAAGATGCGCAGCACGATCCGCATGGCGCAGGAGGCGGGCGGAGACATCCTGTACCGGGAGCTTGCCGGGGAGCACGACATGGACCCGTTCGCCGAGACCGAAGTGCCGCTGATCGGCGACTTCATCGAGCGGCACCCGCGTGATCCCTTCCCGCCGTCGCTCATCTGGGAGGCGACCGGCGAGCTGTTCGGCCGCTGCCGCTGGTTCTCGATCGACGCATACACACCCGGCGAGCCTGCGGCGTGGCACACGGATTACAACGCTGCGATCGTGGACGACAGGATCACGTTCGGCTTCCACCCGAACTGGGACGCCGACGAGGAGGGCGCGGGCGTGCTCGTCGACGGGCTGTCGGAGGGCGACTACCCGGCGACACGCATGGGACTGGAGGCTGGTGACGTCATCGTGGCCGGTGGGCGACCGGCTGACGCGTCCTCGGGCAAGGGGGCGATAGAGATCGCGTCGCTCGACGATCTCAACGCCTTCAAAGCCACGCTCGAGCGCGGCGACAGGTTCACGCTGGACGTCGTGCGGGAGGGAGAGCGCGTGACGCTCGCCGGCGCGCTGGACCCGACGGGCTACTACAACGTGTTCAAACGCGAGCGTCCCACCGCGGCTGCGCGCGTGAGCGTCTCAGGCAACCGAGTTACGGTCGAGCCGTCGATGCTCGGCGAATTCAGCATCTACGTATACCCGGAGATCTTCAATCTCGACGAGCCGGTGACGGTGATGGCGGGCGACGAGGTCCTGTTCGACTCGCTCGTCGAGCCGGACTTGGAGTACACGCTTCGCGACTTCATCGAACGTCGCGACCGTGCGATGCTGTGTGCGGCCAGACTCAGCTTCGAGCTCTGAGTTCGAGGATGGCGTCGGCAAGATACTCGTACTGCTCGATGCGGTTGTAGATCTGCGCTGAGACGCGGAGGATGCTGCCGGGTCCGTCCGGGACGGCGAGCATCGGGACCTCGATCCCGAACTCGTCGCGGAGCGCCTCCTCGATCGGGTCGAACGCGAGGGCCGTCGTCGTGAAGTGGTAGTCGCCCGGTCCGAGCGGGACGCTTGCGAGCGTGCCGATCATCGCGTCCGGACACGGCGCCGTTGCCCCGAGCCTCTCGCACAGGATGCGGCGAGCCTCGAGCGCGAGGCTCCGGTTGGCCGCCATCAGTTCGTCCCACCCGCCCGGCAGGAGCTCCGCGAGGAACCGCACGCAGTCACCAACACACAGGTAAGCGGTCACGTCCCGCGTTCCCGTCCAGTCGAACTCGAGCCAGAAGCTCGAGCGGTCGCTCCGCGTCGAGTTCGCGCCGTGGCTGATCGTGAGGGGGCGGATGTCGGGCTGCCGGTCGCGCCGCACGTAGAGCAGGGCGGCGCCCTTGGGCGCACAGAGCCACTTGTGGCAGTTCCCCGTGAAGTAGGTCGGCTGGATCGAGCCGAGATCGAGCGGCACCATGCCGGGTGCGTGCGCCCCGTCGACCATCGTGTCGATATCGCGTTCGTTCATGGCCCGTACGATGTCGGCAATCGGCATGACCATGCCGGTCAGGCTCGTGATGTGGTCGAACAGCCCGAGCTTCGTTCTCGGCGTGACGCGCTCGACGATGGCCGCGACCGCCGTCGCGGGGGAATCGATCGGGAAGGGGAGGTCGACGGCGACCACCCTCGCTCCCGAGCGCGCGGCGACGAAGTCGAGTGCGTTACGGCAGGCGTTGTACTCGTGTGTCGTCGTGAGGAGTTCGTCGCCCGGTTCGAACGTGAGCGAGCGGAGCACGGTGCTCACCCCGGTCGTGGCGTTCGGGACGAAGACGATGTCTTCGGGATCGGCTCCGACGAACGATGCGAGCGTCTCGCGGGACGCGTCGTAGGGCTTCTCCATGTCGCGGACGAAGAACGAGAGCGGCTGGCGCTCCAGCCGCTCCCGCCACTCGGTCTGCTTCTCGAGCATCACCGTCGGACACGCGCCGAACGAGCCGTGGTTGAGAAACGTGACGGCCGGATCGAGCCCCCAGTGTCTGGCGTGTTCGCTGCCTCCGGGTCCCTGTCGGGTCACGTAGTCCTCCGTCCGGCTCGCGAAGACACCGGATTGCGGTTTGTCCGGCACGCCGGTCACTGTCCGGAGATCTCCTCAAGGCGCCACTGCTTCGCCTGCCAATCCTCCGGATCCCATCGCGGCATGCCGGCCTCCTCGAGCTCGAGGAGGGCCTGGTTCATCAGCTCCACTGCCGCGACGGTCTGCCCCTGCGCGACAGCGATCTCAGCGAGTTCCCATCGGCTGAACCCCATCCACTCGATGGCGTCCTGGCTCCCTCCGGCGTGCATCGAACTGGCGCGGTCGAAGACCTCCTGCATCTCGGTCCTCGCCTCGTCGAGGTTGTCCATCATCCGCTTGACGTGCGCGACGGAGTAGTCTGCGATCAGCTTGGACAGCTCCTGTCCGCTCTCGTAGTGATACGTGCGGGCGTTCTCGAGCGCCTCGAGGCCCTTCTCGTACTCACCCGCGTCCACGTAGTCCCATCCCATGTTGTTCCACAGCGGGCCGAGCCAGCCGGTCAGTTCGCCGGCCTCCGCCATTGCGATGCCCTTGGTGGCCCACTCGAACTTCTCGGTCGCGGGAGCCACGATCGCGAGCATATGCGTGGCGTCGACCGCGCGCTCGTAGAGCCCCATCGTCTCGCAGTAGTCGTAGAGCTCCTCGAACGTCGCTGCGGCCGTTTCCATCTCCTTCGCGGTCCACTCGAACCGACCGCGAACCGCGAGGTAGCGGGACCAGCCGAGTCCGTCCTCCTGGCTGGTCCGCGCGCGTGCGAGTTCGAGCCACTGCTCGCCGCCGTGTCGGTCGCCCATCTGAAGGAGGACACGGGCGCGCATGGAGGCCGCCTCCGCGTAGGCGGAGTCGTCGCCGGCGGCGTCGGCCTCACCGGCGATCTCCTCGAAGAGCACGCCGGCCTGCGCGTACGCGCGGGTCCGGAAGATGCTGTCGGCCTCCGCGATGCGCCCCGCGAACGGACTCTCCGGTTCGCCGGCGCAGCCGGCCAGCGTCACGCAAACGGTCAGGAAGACGGCGATCGCGAGCACGTGTGTCGGGACCTTCTTCAACATCAGGTTGCCTCCGTTCGAGCCATCATCGCCGCGCGTCGCTCGTGTTGCCTGTGGGATGCGCGTGATGGAGTGTCTGCAGTTCATCAACGATGGGGAAACTGCTGAGGTCCTCTGCGAACGCCGCGTTGAGGAACGAGTCGACCCACCAGAACACGTCGTGTCGCTTGATACTCTGGCGCAGGCTGCGCATCCGTCGCGCGCGCTCCTCGTTCGGCATTCCAAGCGCCGTGTGGAGAGCGTCCGCGACGCCGACCGTGTCGTGTGGGTTGACGAGCAGAGCTGCCTTTCCCAACTCGGCCGCTGCGCCGGCGAACTCGCTCAGTATGAGCACTCCCGTTTCGTCCGTGCTCGACGCGCAGTACTCCTTGGCGACGAGGTTCATCCCGTCCTTGAGAGGTGTGAGGAGCCCGATCTCGGCGGTCCTGTAGTAGGCGATGAGCTCCGTCTGCTCAAGCGATCGGTATAGATAGTGGATCGGAACCCAGCCCGAGCGCTGCGTGAAGCGCCCGTTGATCTCCCCGACGACTCGTTCGATCCTGGTCTTCAGCGCCTCGTACTCGGGGATGCCTCGGCGGCTCGGCACGACGATCTGCACAAGCGAGACGCGCTCCCGCCACTCCGGGTGACGTTCGAGCAGGCGGGCGAACGCATCGAGACGGTGGGGGATCCCCTTGCTGTAGTCCATACGGTCGATGCCGAGAACCAGCTGGCGTTCCGGCAGATTCGCGTGGAGCTGCCACGCGCGTTCGGCGACCTCGTCGCTGTCCGCCAGACTGGCGAAATGACCGAAGTCGATGCTGATGGGGAAGGCACCGATCCGGAAGTCGCGGTGCTCCGTCGTCAGCCCGCACACCTGACCGCGCCCGCGGTAGCTTGCGCCGCCGATGATCCCACGCACGCAGCTGACGAAGTTCCGTCTGTCGCGCATCGTCTGGAAACCGATCAGGTCGCACGCCGTCAGCGCGGACAGGATCTCCGCCCGCCACGGCAGTCTGAGGAACATGTCGAGCGTCGGGAACGGGATGTGGAGGAAGAACCCGATCTTCCCCTGGAAACCCATCTCGCGCAGATACCTCGCCGTCAGCATCAGGTGGTAATCGTGAAGCCAGACGAACGCGTTCTTCCCGGCGGTCCGCAGGATGACCTCCGCGAAGCGACGGTTCACGTCCTGGTAGGTCTCCCAGTAGGACGGATCGAAGTTGCAGTGCGATTGGAGATCGTGGAAGAGAGGCCAGATGATCTCATTCGAGAACCCTCGATAGTGGCGTTCGACCTCGTCAGCGTTCAACGTGACGGGCACCAGCGAATAGCCGATGTCCTTCGCCAGCGACGAGAGCGCTTCCTCAACGCCGGTGTCGTCCGCCGATCCAGGCCATCCGATCCACGTTCCACCCCTGTCGCGAAGAACAGGTGCGAGGGCGGTCACGAGGCCGCCAGAGCCCGACTCGACGTCCCACCCGTGCTGGCCACGCGAGAGGACGACGGGAAGCCTGTTCGAAACGACAACGATGTGTTTTCCTCTATGTGACATCGTTCGTTCGCTCCTGTTCCGGCGCTGTTGAGCCACGCGCGAGCTCGTACCACTGCGCGAGGAACCCGCGGACATCGGCAACATCACGAAGCAGCGCGTCAGCGCATGTGATCGTTGTCATGTCTCCCACGCGGATCGAGAACCCGGTTCCCTTGAGTTCCCGGAAAGCGTCCTCGTCGGTCTCGTCGTCTCCGACATAGACCACAGCATCGATTCGAGAGTGGCCGGCCACGATCGAGCGGACGGCCGTTCCCTTGGTGACGTCGCGAAGGCGGATCTCGATCCCTCCGAGAAAGCGCCTGCACTCGAAACCGATCTCCGCGGAGTCTCTCTCCCAGAGCCCGCAGACGGCCTCCACGCGGCGGCGCGCCTCCGGTTCCGCCACTCCTCGTGTGTGCAGAGCCACGCTCGTCGGTTTCCGTTCGACACGGTCGCGGGGAGAGAACTCGAGCGCCTCACGCTCCGCGCGAACCAGGCGCGCGCACTGCTTCGCAGTTGGCAGCAGCGTGAACCAGCGACCATCCGGATAGCGGAACTCGGAGCCCTGGCTCCCCGCGATGGGAACTCCGAGGTCGCCCAGCAGCGCGAGGATCTCCCGCACGGGACGTCCCGTGACGATGGCCAGATGTGTGCTTCCCTCGTCGCGTATGACCTGCAAGGTCGTCCGAATCCCGTCGAGCGGGAACGCCTCCATGCGGTCGACGACGAAGGGCGCGAGGGTGCCGTCGTAGTCGAGGATGAGCAGCTTCGAGCCGGCCGTCTCGATCCGCTCCCAGAGCTCGGGGACGTCGAACGCGTGTGGCGGACGGTCTCTCAGCTCGCTCATGTGAGCTCGATCCGATCCTTCATCCCGGTCGTGAGTGCGACCATGGCCGTGAGGTACTCGCGGAGATGCCTCGTCAACAGGAAGTTCTGACGAACGAACTCGTGCGCCTTGGCGCCCATTCGCTCGATCCGGTCCGGGCGCTGGAGGAGGTAGCAGATGCGAAGCGCGGCGCCTTCGGGAGTGGACACGAGGAACCCTGTGTGGTGGTCGATGACCTGAAGGCGAATGCCGCCGGCGTTCCCGCCGATGACGGGCTTGCTCTTCCAGAGCGCCTCGGTCACGGTTAGCCCGAACCCCTCGCGCGTCGACTTCTGGATCACGAGATCCGCCGCACGCTGAAGCGCGTTGATCTCGCGATGCGCGTCGGGGGGGAGCAGGAGAATGTGAATGTCCGGGTCGCCGTTCGCTGCAGTCTCCACGGCTTGGAGCACGGCGGCGCCCTCCGGGTCGTCAGTCGCGGTGCCGCCGGCCAGCGCCAGCTGAAGATCGGGGCACTCCTTCCTGGCCAGCCGGAACGCCTCGATGACGCCGACCGGGTCCTTGAACCAGTCGAACCGCGAGACCTGAACGACCAGGCGTCGCGTGCGGTCGATTCCGTGCCGGGTGCAGACCTCATCGACCTCCTTCTCGGGGAGCGCGATGTTCTTCTCGCTCAGCGGGTCGATGCTCGGCGGGATGATGTACTCCCAGTGAGGGAGGCGCTGCGCGAAAGCAGGAAGTGAGAAGATGCTCGCATCGTACCCGCGTACGTACTCCCGGAGTTGTTTCCAGACGGCGCGGTGCGGCCTGCTTGCGTCAATGTGACAGCGCCAGATCCAATGCCCGCGGCGCTTGGGGATGAAGCGCAACAGCGGCGCCGGCTGCGGATCGTGGATGAAGACGAGATCCGCTGCGGAGAGCACGCTTTGGAGCCTCGCGGCGTTCTCGCGGTTGACCGCCGCGTAGTGCGCATACTGCGACTCGGAGATGTTGACCGGATTGCCCTGGAGCGCGTTGTGGAACGACTTCGTCACGGCGAAGAAGTCATCGTCCCCATCGATGACCTCCCACGAGGCATCGATCCCGAGTTCTCGCTTCATGGGAATGAGCTTCGCGAGGATCTCAGCGACCCCGCCGCCGACCTTCGTCGAGTTGACGTGCACGACCCGCAAGTCCTTCAGCGGCGCGGCCAGCTGTCGGAGCTGATCGACGACATCGTCGCCGGCGACCTCTGCGTATCGCGAAAGTGATGCAGTCACGGTTCTGCCTTCCACTGCTGCTAGCCAATCGTCTCCCGGAGCGCCGACTCAAGCTCCTCGCGAAGTTCCACAAGGCTCCTGAAGAACGGGTCCACCTTTGCGAGTCTCGAGATGGCCGCCTCGTACCGCTCGGGAAGTCCGTCGAGCCACGCACGGAAGTCATCCACGCCCTCCGGCGTTCGGCGTCTGGCGTCCACGAAGTGGTAGAAGACGCTGCCCGCTGACATCGTAGCTACTTCATCAGCGAGCTCTGAAGGCTGCGTCACGGATCGACCAGCGTCGAAGACGACGATCTGAGAACGCATGAACCGAAACTGGGATTCGTTCGAGGTCCACGGCAGAATCTCACTTCGGTCCAGCTCATCATCGATGATGTCAAGGAGCTCCTCGCGCAGCTTCTCGATGTCTGTGAAGTCAGCCGGGTCCAGAACGCCGAGGCGCTCCGCCAGCTGCTGGTTGTGGAGCGCATCGAAGACCCAGATCGCGAAGTCGTTGTTGTACCGGGGGTCGTCGAAGACGGGCCGCAGCAGGGTGCCCCAGAAGTGGTAGTATATGCAAGCGGCGTCGACCGTCTGCAGGCGGTCGCGCAGCTCCTTGAGGTTCTGCGCTCGCTCTCCCGTGGCGATCGCGGCGAGCGCGCAATCCTTGACGTGGAACAACAGGGCGTCGTCTTCCGCCTGCCGGGGTCGGAGCGGCTCGCTGTGGCGGACTCGGCTGGGCATGAGAACTGCCTCCTGGCTCGCGGCGCCGTGGATGTTCCCGAAACGAAGCGCGCCCCGGCGCATGACGACTGGCGACCGGGGCTTTCGGGACAACGGTCCATGCTACCGTCAACGTCGGTTCTGTGAATCCGAACCTGCTTCGCATTATGGGTGCTCAGCCGTCCGCTGTCAAGGCACGGCCCCGGGCAACACAGAGGAACACCGATGAACGTCAGGCTCTTCCGGCGTGATCTGCTTGCCTGGTACGACGCGAACAGGCGCGAGATGCCATGGCGCGGCTCGAGCGATCCGTACGCGATCCTCGTCTCGGAGGTGATGCTTCAGCAGACGCAGGTCTCGCGGGTCGAGGAGTACTGGAAGCGATTCCTTGAGCGGTTCCCGACGGCGGAGGCGCTCGCAGCCGCGACCGAGGACGACGTCTGCGCGGTGTGGTCCGGTCTGGGGTACTATCGCCGGGCGCGGAATCTGCGGAAGGCGGCCATTGCCATCGTCGATAGTGGGGGTGCGGTGCCCGCAACGGCCGACGCGCTCCGTGAGCTTCCGGGGATCGGCGCGTACACGGCGGCGGCGGTAGCGAGCATCGCGTTCGGCGAGGCCGTCGCCGTGCTCGATGCGAACGTCGTCCGGGTGCTCGCGCGTCTCACCGTGGAGGAGGACGAGGTCACGCGTGCTCCCGTCAGGCGCCGCATGGAGTCGCTCGCCGCCGAGCTGCTCGACCCCGCGCGCGCGGGTGACTTCAATCAGGCGATGATGGAGCTCGGCGCGCTCGTGTGCTCACCGGCGTCACCGTCGTGTCTGCTCTGTGCCGTGCGCTCACACTGCGCCGCCCATCTCAGCGACGACCCTGAGCGCTTTCCCGTGAAACGCGCGCCGGGCCGGACGAACGAGCTCAAGGAGACCGCCGCGCTCATTGTCCGGCGCGGCCGGATACTGCTGACACGCGAGAGCGATGAACGCGAGTGGTGGCCTGGCCTTTGGCGACTCCCTCGCGTGCTGGCGCCCGCACCTGACCGGTCGGTTGAGGGGGCGGCATCTGCGTCCGGCATCGCTCCGGGTGTCGAACGGCTCCGCGCACTGCTCCTCGACCGGCACGGTCTCACGTGTGGATCGCTTGCACCCCTGGCGGCCACGACCTACGGCGTAACGACCAACCGGGTGACCCTCACTGTGGTGTGCTGTGACGCGCCGTCGGGCAGGCTTCGCCGCAGCGCGGACACCCGGTGGTTCGCGCCGGACACAGCTCTCGAACTGGGACTCCCGGCTGCCGACCGAAGGGTGCTCGAGGAGCACGTTCCCACTCTCTCGTCTCCTGGGACTGACCAGGGCATCTCTTGAGAAATACAGGTTTCTGTGCTATGCTCGGAGTCTGTTCACCAAGACAACGTTCGGTCAGCGTCCCTGCAAGGGAGGTATCCCATGCGTCTTGTGCTGCCTGTGCTCGTCCTGCTGTCGCTGCTCATCGCGGCAACTGCCCTCGCTTCAACCCCGTACGAGATCTCGTACCAGGGTGTTCTGCGTGACAACGCCGGGGAACTCGTCTCGGACGGGGCCTACGACATCCACTTCCTGCTCTACACCGTCCAGACCGGCGGTGCTCCCGTCTGGTCGGACACGATGAACGTGGCCGTCGACAACGGCGTTTTCAACGTGCGGCTCGGAAGCGAGCAGCATCTGTACTACGTGGACTTCGACTCGTATCTCTGGCTTGAGATGGAAGTGGAGGGAGAGGCTCCGCTCTCTCCTCGGACCCAGCTGACGGCCGCACCATACGCGATGATGGCGGTCGACACGCAGTTCGACGTGGTCGAGAGCATAGACGGTGTGACGAACGACGAGGGCGACATCGACCTCGTTGAGGGAGCCAACATCACGATCACGCCGAACGACAGTGCGAACACGATCACCATATCCGCAGACGCGGCAGCGGACGACGACTGGACGATCGACGGGGACGACGTCTACAAGCTTGACGGCAGCGTCGGAGTCGGTATCGAACCGTCTGTGGCCAGGCTCGAGGTCGAAGGTGACTACGAGATGCTGCACCTGCGCACGAACGTGATGGATTCGGGCGACGTCGTGGAGTTCAACGTCAACAACTACGGCACGCTGCGCGTGGAGACACCTGACACGAACGGGCGCATCATCCTTGCTCCAGACGGCAGGGAAGCGCTTATGGCATACGCGGGTCCGATCGGCCACAGAGGGGTCGCTATCGGTGGCAGCTTCTCCGGTGAGACGAGCTACGAGCTGCAGGTGCTCGGGACATCGCTCCTGGGCACCGTCGAGATTCGAGACGGCGCCGGCGAGGGCAAGGTGCTCACGTCGGATGCCGACGGCGTGGCGTCGTGGCAGGACCCGCCGGGCGGGTCCTCGACGATCGTCGACACGGACGATGAGGGCAGCACGACCAACATCGGCTCAAGCTGGACGCAGTACGGCAACATGCAGATCTCGTTGACGGTCCCGGGTCCCGGGTACATCGAGGTGACGTCATCCGTCTGGATTCGCCTGAACCACACGACCGGCACGCAGGACCTGTGCGAGTTCGGCATCAGCGAGGCTCCGACTTCCGGACCTTCCAGCTACTCGAAGCAGGTCATCGAGATTCACAGCGGCTTCGTGTCGGACGCCAGCTACGACGAGTCGCGTACGCCAACCGATACCTTCTTCGTCGCCTCTGCGGGGACATACACGTACTACCTCGTGGGCAGGATGGTCTACGGACAGGGCACAGGCGACAACTTCTGGTACGCGCACATGCGCGGCGTATACCATCCGGCCAGCGCCGTCGCGGTCGCGGGAGCCATCGCCGAACGGGAGGCCGCCGAGGAGCGTATGCGGGCGCTTGGGAAGTAGCGAGCCAGCAGCCTCACCCTGAACACCGCGACGAAGGCCCGGGTTCGCGCCCGGGCCTTCATTGTGCCTGTCACGGGTGCCCTTCGCTCTTCACTTCCCGGCCTCGCCGGTATAGCATTGAAGGGTTGAGAATCCATGAGGACGGCGCGCTGCGCCGACCCGCACGCCCATCCACACAGCACCACGGAGACCGACATGGCGTTTCAGGAGAAGCTCAAGGACCTGCTTTCGACGCGGCAGAACGTGCACGCCAACATCCCCAGGGAGCAGATGATCCGCGAGGCGCTCGCGAACGGCGAGGCCGTCGCCAGCGCGTGCGGAGCGCTCGCGACGTGGACGCCTCCGGAGTCGACCGGCCGGAGCCCCAAGGACACCTACATCGTCAAGCGTCCCGAGAGCCAGGACACGATCGACTGGAACAGCCCGAACAACATCCCGCTCGAGCCGTCGACGTTCGACATGCTGCTCGAGGACTCGCTCGCGACGCTCTCGAAGGTCGAGAAGGTCTACGTGACCGACCGTGTCGTGGGAGCCGACCCCGACTACGCGCTCCCGGTCCACACGATCGGTGACTTCGCGCTCGCGGCGCTCTTCACCGACAACATGTTCCGTCCGTGGTCCGACGACATCGTCGGGCAGACCTGCTTCAGCGACCGGCACTTCACGCTCATCGCGCTTCCGTACCACAAGCTCGATCCGGTGAGGTACGAGGGCCGACTCCGTGTCGATCCGAGGATCGGCGGCACGTCGACGATGGCGGTCGCGATCGATCTCGATCGGCGTCTCGGGGTTGTCTACGGCTCGGCCTACTGCGGCAGCGTCAAGAAGCTCATCTTCACTGTCATGAACTACATGCTGCCGGGGGAGGGCATCCTTCCGATCCACTGCAGCGCGAACGAAGGCAGCGACGGTGAGAGTGCTCTGCTCCTGGGTCTCTCGGGAACCGGGAAGACCACGCTGTCGGCCGACGCGTCGCGCGCGCTGCTTGGCGACGACGAGCACGGGTGGAACGACAACGGGATCGCCAACTTCGAGTACGGCTGCTACGCGAAGCTCATCGATCTCGATCCGGAGAAGGAACCCGAGATCACGAGCGCCTGTTTCCATCAGGACGACGTCGAGAAGCACGGTTCGATCATCGAGAACGCCATGATGTATCCGTGGGGCACGTTCGACCTCTTCGACGATCGCCTGACACCGAACTCACGCGGCTCATACCCGCTCCGCTATCTGTCGAACATCAAGGAGTCCTCACGCGCGGGACATCCGAAGACCATCCTGTTTCTCACCGCCGACGCCAACGGCGTCATCCCGCCGGTCTCGAAGCTCACGCGCGAGCAAGCGATGCTCTGGTTCCTCATAGGATATACCAGCAAGCTGGCCGGAACCGAGACCGGCGTGACCGAGCCGGTGAGCACGTTCTCGCGCTTCTTCGGCGAGCCGTTCATGCCCCGCAATCCGGACGTCTACGCGACGATGCTCGGCGAGCGGATGGAGAAGCACGGTTCGCAGGTCTATCTCATCAACACCGGCTGGAGCGGCGGTCCGTACGGCGTCGGGTCTCGCATCGACCTGCCAATCACGCGCCGGATGGTCAACGCGGCGCTCTCTGGCGAGCTCGACGACGTCGAGTACGTGACCGACCCGGTCTTCAAGGTCGCCGTTCCGAAGAGCTGTCCCGGCGTCGACGACCAGTCCATCCTGAACCCGGTGAACACCTGGGACGACAAGCATGCGTTCGCGGAGCGCGCGAGGAAGCTCGCTGCCGACTTCGCGGCGCACTACGACAAGGCCTATGGCGACAAGGGCATCGACCCGGCCGTGGCCGCGGAGTGCCCGGGGAAGTAGCGTGACGAAATGCGAGGCGCGCCGGCTCCTTCGGCGCGCCCGCGCCACACCGCGGGGCGGCGCGTGGCGGGACGCGCCATCCCGGCAGCGACAGGGGGATTTGCTTGACGCCTGAGATCCTCACGGTCCTCATCGTTCTCGCCGCCACGATCATCCTGTTCATCATAGAGCGCCTGCGCGTGGACGTCATCGCCGTCCTTGTGATGCTCTCGCTCGCGTGGCTTCGCATTCTCACACCCGCAGAGGCCTTCTCCGGACTCGCGAGCAACGCGGTTGTCGCCGTTGCCGCCGTCATGATCATGGGACATGGCGTTGAACGCTCGGGGGTGACCCGTCGGCTGACCGGCGCGATCATGCGTGCGGCCGGAGACAGCGAGCGCGGGCTCGTCGGGGTCGTCTCGGCCGTCGTCGGTCTCCTCTCCGGGTTCATGCAGAACGTCGGCGCGGCCGTCCTGTTCATGCCGGCGATGCTCCGCATCTCCAGGCGGAAGACCATCCCCGCATCCCGACTGCTCATGCCGATGGCGTTCGCCGCAATCCTCGGCGGCACCATCACCATGATCGGTTCCGGTCCGCTCATCGTTCTCAACGATCTGCTCCGCCGTGGAGGAGAGGAGGCGTTCGGGCTCTTCAGTGTCACGCCCATCGGTCTCGCGCTTCTCCTGTCCGGCGTGCTCTACTTCCTCGCGCTCGGGCCGCGCGTGCTGCCGTCGGCCCGCCGCGACGAGCGCACGCGGAGTCCGGAGCAGGAGCTCATCGAGGCGTGGGAGCTGCCGTCGACCGTCTATGAGTTCACGGTCGAACCCACGAGCGGCCTCGTGGGCCGCTCGCGTGACGAGCTCGAGCTCTGGAGCCGCTACGGCGTCAACATCCTCGCCCTCGAGGAGGAGGGCGATATCGAGTACGCCCCGTGGAGGCACACGCGGTTCGCTGCCGGTCAGCGGTTCGCGCTGCTGGGACGTCCCGAGGACGTCGAACGGTTCTGCGCCGACCACGGGCTTGCGTGCCGCAAGGAGTGCCGCGACTTCGGCGAGCTCGACCCGGGCGGTGACGCCGGGTTCGCCGAGATCATCATCCCGCCGAGGTCGCCGGTCGCCGGGAAGACGCTCCGGGAGATCGCGCTGCGGAAGAACTACCACGTTGAGCCAATCATGCTTCTCCGCGGCGACGTGGAGCAGCGGACCGATTTCTCCGACGTCCCGCTGCGCCCGGGTGATGCACTTATCGTGCACGGGCCGTGGCGTCTCATCGGGGCGATGGAGGACCGCCACCACTTCCTGCTCTCGTCCTCGCTCGTCGAGGATCCCGCGCAGCGGCGCCGTCCTGTCGTGGCGCTCGCCTGCTTCGCCGGCGCACTCGTGCTGGCGTTCTTCGGGTTCCAGCTCTCGCACGCGCTTCTGACGGGCGCGCTGGCGATGGTTCTGCTCGGCGTCCTCGACATCGACGAGGCCTACCACGCCGTCGACTGGCGCACCGTGATCCTGCTGGCCGGGCTTATTCCACTCGGCGTCGCGATGGAGAAGACGGGGGCCGCCGAGTACGTGGCCGGCCTCGTGATGCACCTCATGCATGGAAGCGGCGTGTTCCTCATCATGCTCGCGGTCGCCGCGCTCGCGACCGTGTTCACACTGTTCATGTCGAACGTGGCGGCCACCGTCGTGCTCGTTCCGCTCGTGATGGTCCTCGGGCGGGAGGCGGGGATCAGCCCTCGCGCACTCGCGCTCCTGGTGGCCATCGCCGCATCCAATTCGTTCATTCTTCCGACACACCAGGTCAACGCGCTTGTGATGGCGCCCGGCGGCTACCGCAACGCGGACTACGTCCGCGCGGGCGGCATCATGACGCTCATCTTCCTTGTCGTTGCGACGGCGCTCGTGATGGCGCTCTTCGTGTAGGAGGCCACATGCTCATCAAGCACTTCTTCATTGAAAAGATCGCGCACAGCTCGTACCTGATCGCCGGCAACCATGCGGGCGTGGTCGTGGACCCTGAGCGGAACGTCGAGACATACCTTGCTGCGGCGGCCGCGCTCGACGTCCGCATCACGCACATTCTCGAGACGCACCTGCACGCCGACTTCGTCTCGGGCCACATGGACCTCGCCGACGCGACGGGTGCCGCGATCTACGCACCCCGGTCCGCGAAGTGCGCGTTCGACCACGTCCCGCTCCGTGACGGAGACTCGTTCGAGGTCGAGGATATGCGGTTCAGCGTGCTGGAGACACCGGGGCACACGCCGGAGCACATCAGCTATGTGCTGACCGACACCGTGCGGGGCGAGAAGCCGGCGTGCGTGTTCACCGGGGATACCCTGTTCGTGGGAGATGTGGGTCGGCCGGACCTTTTTCCGGGCCGCGCCGAGGAGCTTGCGAGCAAGCTCTACGACAGCCTGCACTCGAAGCTCCTGAAGCTCCCGGACTTTTGCGAGGTGCTTCCCGCACACGGGGCGGGGTCGCTCTGCGGGCGCGCGATGGCGTCGAAGTGGCGGAGCACGATCGGGTATGAGAAACGTTACAATCCGGCGCTCCGTATCCGCGACCGCGAGAAGTTCATCCGGTCTCTCACGGAGAACATGCCGGCTGCGCCCGACCACTTCGCGCGACTGAGCGCCGTCAACGCCGAGGGACCGAAGCTCGTGCGAAAGCTCGCCGGTCCGCATGCGCTCCTGCCGGGTGAGTTCGCAGACCGGATCGGCGGGCGCAGGACGACGGTCGTGGACGTTCGCTCGTACGACGCGTACGGCGGCCAGCACCTGAAGGACTCCATCAGCCTTCCGCTGGCCGGGAACTTCCCGACCTTCGCCGGGTGGATCCTTCCGCGGGAGCACCGTCTTCTTCTGGTCGCCGACACGCGCGACCAGGTGCTCGAGGCGACCTCGTGGCTGCGCCGCGTCGGTCTGGACCGGGTCGATGCCTTTCTCGAGGGCGGGGTCTTCGCGTGGTCAAGGTCCGGTCGGCCGACCGCGCATACGGGGCTGCTCTCGCCGCAGGAGGTCCACGCCATGGTCACGGGCGAGGAGCTCTTCGAGTTCCTGGACGTCCGGGCCCCGGCGGAGCACGCGTCCTCGAACGTCGAGGGTTCCCGGAACATCCAGACCGCAGATCTCAGAGTCGTACCGCGAGACCTCGATCCGACGCTTCCGACGGTCGTCATGTGCAGCTCCGGAAACCGGTCCAGCACCGCCGCGAGCTTCCTGGAGCGTCACGGCTTCACCAGGGTCCTCAACGCGGCCGGTGGCTACGCCGGGTACAAGGCCGCCGGGTTCAGCGACGCGTGCGCCGTCTGCGCGCTGCCGCACGGTCCCCGGCTCGTCGAGGACGGGAGAGACTAGGAGGGGACATGGACTTCTGGACAGCGCCGCGCTGGTCACCCTACATCGTGGGGGCCGGCATCGGCGTCCTGAGCTGGCTGGCGTTTCTGCTCTCGAACAAGCCCCTGGGCTGCTCAACGGCGTTCGCCAAGTCGAGCGGGATGATCGAGCGGCTCTTCCGCGGTCGTATCGTGGAGGAGCGGGAGTACTACCGCAAGGTCTCGCTCACGATCGACTGGCAGTGGATGCTCGTGCTGGGCGTGGTCGCCGGGGCGTTCGCCTCGGCCGCGCTCTCAGGTGACCTTGGGATCGAGTGGGTGCCGGGACGCTTCGAGGCCGCGTTCGGGTTCGCCCCGGGGCTGCGATTCGTCGTCGCGCTCATCGGCGGCGTGCTGATGGGGATCGGTTCGCGATGGGCGGACGGATGCACCAGCGGCCACGGCATCAGCGGAACACTTCAGCTGGCCGTCTCGAGCTGGATCGCGGCCATTGCGTTCTTCATCGGCGGCATCGCCGTGGCGATGCTCATCTTCCGCGTCATCGCGGGATAGGAGGGGAGCATGCTCAAGGCACTTCATGCCCGGAAGCCCGCGCAGCTCCTCATCGGACTCCTGCTCGGTGTCGCGTTCGGGTTCCTGCTTCAGCGCGGTGGTGCGACGCGCTACGATGTCATCCTCGGGCAGCTGCTCCTCGAGGACTTCACGGTGGTGAAGATCATGCTCTCGGCCGTGGTCGTCGGCACCATCGGCGTCCACCTGCTGAAGAGCCTGGGTCTGGCAGAGCTCCATCCGAAGCCGGGCTCGGTCGGCGTCTCGCTCATCGGCGGCCTCATCTTCGGGGCCGGGTTCGCCACCCTCGGGTACTGCCCGGGGACCATCGCCGGCGCGGTCGGTCAGGGTTCGATGGACGCTCTCACCGGCGGCATCGTTGGGATTCTGCTCGGGTCCGGAATCCTTGCGGCACTCTACCCGCGGCTCGTGCGCGGCGTGATGACCGTCGGCGATTTCGGCGATGTGACGCTGCCGCGGCTGTTCAAGGTCAACGAGTGGGCCGTCGTGATCCCGGTCGTCGGCCTGATCGTGTTGATCCTGTGGTGGCTCGAGTCCGCCGGGCTCTGAGCCGGCAGCCATGCGACGGGGTCGTCCCACCTGGACGCCGCCCGTCCGCCAGAAGGGAGGTTTCCATGAGGCGGCTTCCGGCTGTGTTGATCGTCCTCGCGGCGATCGCTCTGTGTGTTGCCGGATGCAGCAGTTCGGCGAGCGGTCCCAGCGGCTCAGATGGTGGCCCGGACGTCTTCGACATCCCCGGCCTCGCGGCCTTCTACGAATTCAATGGCGACTTCACCGACGCGAGCGGCAACGGGCACGACTTCATCAGCGCGATGAGAATGCACTTCATCACGGACCACAACGGTTCCCTCGAGTCGGCGCTCTATCTCGATGACAGCAACGCGATCAACATCGCCGACCACAGCGACTTCGATTTCATCGGTGCTTTCTCGGTGGCGGCCTGGGTCAAGGCGGACATCGAGAACTCGGCGTACTGCTGTCTGGTCGACAAAGGCTACGCCGATGGCGCGTGGTCGGTCGGTGTGGGAGGAACCGTCACCCCGGCTCGCAAGGCGCTCTACCTCTACGTCGGATCACAGTCGCAGTCCTTCTATCTGAACGAAGCGATTCCGGTTGGTCAAGGCACCTGGGTGCACTTCGCCGTCTGCTTCAACGACACCACGGACCAGGCAACGTTCTACATCAACGGCGAGTACGCTCACACACAGACGGCTGCTACACCCGCGACCCTCGGCGTGAACGCCCGGGATCTCCTCATAGGGAACTCGCACTGGGACGACGAGTACGCCGGCGGTGTCGATCAGCTGGCGCTATTCGGACGGGAGCTCACGGCCGATGAGGTCGAGGTGCTCTACGAGTACGACTAGCTGCGGAGTCCGTTCGGGCCGACTGCGGCACCGAACACTGCTGGATGCGTGGGAGGCGCCATGTCGAAGCAGCAGGTCATAGAGATCAACAGGGCACCGGTGCTCACGCTCTGGGGCGTCGTGGTCGCCCGACGGCTCGGGTTCCGGAAGGGCGAAGCGCTCACGCTCGGAAAGGCCGTCGCCGGTCTCAACGCGCAGTCGAAAGGCAGTAGTCTGGGGATCTTCAAGCCGCGCGAGGTCGCCGGGAAGCGCGCCCCGAAGAGCGGCCTCGGCGAGGAGCTCTGGATCGACCTGATGGGGCGCGCCGTGCCGGCCGTTCGCGCCGACGACGGGATCCGCGCCGTCGTGAAGGACAAGCCGATCGACCCCGACGCGGTCGAGACCTATCTCGAGAAGAAGTTCGGGGACGATCTCACCGCCGTCCGCGACGCGATGGAGGAGCTCGCAAGGTCGATCAAGCCCGCCGACCTCGCCGAGCGCGCCTACGGCCTCTACGAGCGCTTCCGCCCTGAGATCCCATCCGGAAAACGCGGCTGGGGAGCGAAGGGGCCGCTCGATCTCGGGTTCATCCGCGGTCTGTCCCAGCCTGGACGGCAGCCAACTCAGTGATTGAGGTACGCACGGAGGATGACGGTGTCACACACGTGTCCATCGCCGCTTCAGACATTCCGCATCGCCGTGCGGTCGTTCTTCACGGAGCGTGCCAGCGAGACCTCGGCCGGCGTCACCTTCTACGCCATCGTCTCGATCTTTCCCATCATCCTCATCCTCATCGCGCTCGGGAGCCGGTTTGTCGAGAGCGCGGAGAGCCAGGAATTCGTGCTCCGGCAGATCATGCGCGTCTTCCCGTCGTTCTCGAAACCGTTCTTCGAGGAGAATGTGCTCCGAGTCGTCGAGTCGCGAGCGCCGATCACCCTCGTCGGTGCGGTGATGCTGCTCTGGTCGGGTTCGAACGTGTTCTCTCTGCTGTCCGAGCATCTCAATCGGGCATGGGGCGCAAGCGGTCGTCTCATCGCGCTCCGTGCCAGACTCTCCGGGTTCGCGCTCGTCGGCGTGCTCGCGGTCCTGACGGTGCTTGCGATCGTCGGCCGCGCCCTGCTCAGGCTCATACCGCTCTGGATCGATGTGCTCAACTCCAGGTTGCCGTTCACGATCCCCGACGTCAGCCAGCTTGCGACCGAGATCGTGACGTACGTTGTGGCGTTCCTGCTGCTCTTCCTGATGTACCGTGGGGTCCCCGCGGCAGCGGTCCGCTGGAAGGACGCAGCGATCGGCGCGGTCGTTGCGGCGACCGGGAGCCTCATCGTGACCGAGCTCTTCGCGCTGTTCCTCGCGTCGGGTCTCAACCGCTACAACGTCGTCTACGGTTCGTTCGGCGTCGTTGTCGCTTTCCTCTTCTGGATCTACCTTGTGACGAACGTGGTGCTGTTCGGCGCGCACCTCGGATCCGCCTGCGCAACCCGGAGGCTGGAGTTGGTGCGCGGGTCGGAGCCCGGGAAAGGGGCCGGGGACCCGCGGAGCCCCAGTTCCACCGAGGGCCGTGAAGAAGCTGCGCACCCGGAGTCGGGCGCGGCCCCCTGATTGGGCAGGAACTGCGCGCCGGGTGGCGACGGAACCTCGCCCCGCCTGCTCGCCGGTACTCACAAAACATCTACGGTAGGTCACTTACGCGGTTCGACACACAGTGCTGAACCGCGATTCGCTTCTGGTATGTGGTCTGCTCTCTAGGAGCCCCGAGAGCTTGGAGGAGATGGCCGCGAGACGGTGGGCGTCCAGCGCGGCCGGAGACCGGAGACCCGGAGATAGACCATGAAGAAGAGACTCATAGGACTCGCGCTCGTGCTGGTCGCGGCGCTCGCCGTGTGGCAGGTCACGGCGCGGGTCGGGAACGCCGCGGAGACCACCTATCAGTTCGTCGAGGTGTCCCGGGCCGACATCGAGAGCACGATCGCCGCGACTGGCACACTCGAGGCGGTCGGCACCGTCGACGTCGGCACGCAGGTGGGCGGCACGATCGCCGAGGTGTACGCCGACTACAACGACCACGTCGAGGAGGGGGAGATACTCGCTCTCCTGGATACCACCCTGCTCTCGGCCGCCGTGACCGAGGCCGAGGCGGGCGTCAAGACCGCTGAGGCGAGGCTCTTCGAGGCGACGCACGACCTCGAGAGAGCCCGTGACCTCCACGAGCAGGATCTCGTGAGCGACGACGAGTTCGAGAGCACACAGACGACCTACCTCACCGCGGAGGCGTCCCTCGTCTCGGCTCAGGCTTCACTCAAGAGAGCCAAGGCCAACTACAGCTACGCGGTGATCGAATCACCCATCAGCGGCACTATCATTGAGCGCGCGATCGAAGAAGGCCAGACCGTCTCCGCGAGTCTATCGGCTCCGACTCTCTTCATCATCGCCGAGGACCTCGCGGAGATGGAGATCCACGTGCTCGTCGACGAGAGCGACATCGGGCAGATCGAGGACGAGCAGTCGGTGCGGTTCACGGTCGAGGCGTACACCGACGTGGAGTTCGACGGAACCGTCAAGCAGGTCCGTCTGCAGCCGACGACCGTTTCGAACGTCGTCAACTACACGGTCGTCGTCAGCGCCTCGAATCACGAGCGGCTTCTGCTTCCCGGGATGACGGCGACCGCCGACTTCATCGTGGACTCGAGCAAGGACGTGCTCACGGTGAAGAATGCGGCTCTCAGGTTCGAGCCGACCGTCGAGATGCTCGAGGAAGTCTCGGAGACCCGCATGGCCGCCTCCGATGGCGATGCTGCGGGCGAGCGCGTGTTCCCCGGCAAGGGCAGTCGTCCGGCGGGAGCCGGTGACGACGTGGGCGACGGCGTTCGTGGTCGACCGGCCCTGGGCGAGGACGGAATGCCCGAGCTCCCCGGCGACGTGGCCATGCTGTGGTACCTCGACGACGCGGGCGCGCTGCAGGTGATCCACGCCGAGAAGGGCATCTCGAACGGCAAGGTCACCGAGATCAGCGGCGAGGGGCTCACAGAGGGACTCGAGATCATCTCGGCCGCCAGTGGCACGAGCGTTGCCAGCGCTTCGGAGTCCGGCGAAGGTCCGGGTGTCATGGGCGGCATGATGCGGATGGGCGGCGGCCCTCCGCCCCGCGGATAGCGGGAGGAGGAGACCAATGAACGCTGTCATCGAAACCAGGGCGCTCACGAAGCACTACGTGATGAGCGCACAGACCGTGCGGGCGCTCGATGGCGTGGACCTCACGGTGAAGACGGGCGAGTTCGTGTCGATCATGGGTGCGTCGGGCTCGGGGAAGTCGACCCTGATGAACGTCCTTGGGTGCCTCGACGAGCCGACGAGCGGCACCTACCTTCTCGACGGCCGGGACATCAGCTCGCTCACGCGCGACGCTTACGCGGACATCAGAAACCAGCGCATCGGGTTCGTGTTCCAGGGGTACAACCTGCTGTCGCGGACCACGGCCGTCGAGAACGTCGAGCTTCCGCTCTTCTACAATCACAGCGTGCATCCCGACGACGCGCGCAAGGCGGCCATCGAGGCGCTCAAGCGGGTCGGGCTGGGAGACCGTCTGAACCACGTGCCGAACGAGATGTCCGGCGGCCAGCAGCAACGCGTGGCCATCGCCCGCGCGCTCGTCAACAGCCCGTCGCTCATCCTCGCGGACGAGCCGACCGGCAACCTCGACAGCAGGACATCGCTCGAGATCATGGCGCTCTTCCAGGAGCTCAACGACCAGGGCATCACCGTCGTCCTCGTTACTCACGAGCCCGACATCGCCGAGTACACGAAGCGGATCGTCATGATGCGCGATGGTGTCATCGTCAGCGACAAGCAGGTCTGGGACCGGCGGACCGCGCACGTCGATCTTGCGAACACGCGAGAGGCGGCCGCGACCGTCGTTGCATTGGCAGCCGGACTCGATGCGTCAGCACCTCTCGGCGCAGGAGGTCAGGCATGAACTACTTCAAGCGGCTTCTCAAGGTGGCTCTTCGGAGCCTGGTGCGAAGCAGGATGCGCAGCCTGCTGACATCACTCGGTGTCGTCATCGGCGTCGGTGCGGTCATCGTGATGGTGGGTGTCGGGACCGGCGCGTCGGCCGACATCGAGGACCAGATCTCGTCGATGGGTGCGAACATGCTGATGATCCGTCCGGCGACCGCGGAGTCTCAGGGTGTCAGTCAGGGGGCCGGGTCTCGCAACACCCTGACGATGGAGGACGCCGAGTACCTTCGCGACGAGGCAGCGCTCCTGACGGCGGTCTCGCCGGTCGTGAGCACGAACGCTCAGGTCATCGGCGGGGACGGGAACTGGAGCACTTCCGTCAGCGGTGTGTGGCCCGAGTATCTCGACGTCAGGGAGTGGGAGATCGAGTCGGGCGAGATGTTCACGGAGCGCGAGGAGAAGACCAAGAGCAAGGTCGCGGTGCTGGGACAGACGGTCGTCGAGGAGCTCTTCGGGAGCGACGATCCCATCGGCGAGCGTGTCCGCGTCAACAACACACCGCTCACGGTCATCGGCGTTCTCGAGGAGAAGGGCACCTCCGGGAGAGGGCAGGACCAGGACGACGTCATCATGGTCCCGGCATCGACAGCGCTCTACCGGCTGGCGGGCCAGCAGGGGAGCGGCCACTACGTCTCGATGATCATGGCGAGCGCGGTGACACTCGAGCAGAGCGAGGCGGCACAGGCCGAGGTTTCGGCCATCCTTCGCGAGTCGCACGACCTCGGCCGCGGTGCGGACGACGACTTCGAGGTCATGACGCAGGCGGAGATCATGGAGACCGTGTCCTCGGTGACCGGCGTCATGACGCTCCTGCTCGGCGCGGTCGCGGCGGTGTCACTCATCGTGGGCGGTATCGGGATCATGAACATCATGCTCGTCTCGGTGACCGAGCGGACACGCGAGATCGGCATCCGGATGGCGGTCGGCGCGCACGGTCGCGACGTGCTGTCGCAGTTCCTGACCGAGTCGATCGTGCTCAGCCTGACGGGCGGGGTGATCGGGACCGCGCTGGCGTACCTCGTTGCCTACCTGCTCAACGATTTCGTCGGTCTCACGACCGTCATCGTGCCGGCGACGGTCGGGATCGCCTTTGGCTTTGCGGCGTGCATCGGAGTGTTCTTCGGATACTACCCCGCGAGAAAGGCAGCGATGCTCAATCCCATCGAGGCGCTCAGGTTCGAGTAGTGTGCTTGGGCTCGGACGGTAGCGCCCGTCGCGGTTCGCCCGGCGTTCCTCCTGAAAGGAGAACGGGACACGGGAACAGAGCAGGTCACATCCTTCCCCGGCGCTCCTCCAGGAAGGCTCTCATGTCGCCGGGCAGCGGCGCCTCGATCTCGGTCGGGGCGCCGTTCGTTGGGTGCGAGAACCGCATGCGCGCGTGGTGGAGCGCGTGGCGGGGGAGGACAAGGTGGGCGAGGACCTGGGAGTCATCAGGGTCGGCGACCATCTTCCGCAGGAGGCGGGCTGGGAGTCCGTACGTCTTGTCGCCGATAATGGGGTGTCCCTCGACCTCGAGATGGACACGGACCTGATTCGTGCGCCCGGTCTCGGGCTCGGCTCCGACGACACTGACATCGCCGAGCCGTTCGACCACGCGGAAGCGCGTGACCGCGGCCTTGCCGTTCACGTCGACCACAGTGCGGGGGATGGGATGCTGCTTCCCGATCTTCCGGAGCGGCCAGTGCGACTCGAAGACATTCTGAGGTGGGGTCCCTCGAACAACAGCGACGTAGCTCTTCCCGACAAGCCCCTCCTCGAACGCCCGGCCCATCGCGCGCCGGGCGTCCGTGTTCCGAGCAAGGAGCACGATGCCGCTCGTCTCGCGGTCGAGCCGGTGGCAGAGATGAACCTTCTCGTCGAGGTCCTCGCGCACGCGCGCGATGAGGGTGTGCGTGATGTAGTTGCCGCTGGCGTGGACGGGGATGTTGCCCGACTTCGAGACCGCGATGAGGTCGGCGTCCTCGTAGACGACGTCGTAGGTGAAATCGACATCCGGCTCGACGATGTCGATCTCGTACTCCACGACATCGCCGCCGTCGACGATCATGTCGGCGGACGCGACCCGGTCGTTCAGATGGATGCTGCCCGACGCGATCCGCTCGATCCACGTCTCACGCGGATGGTACTTGAACCGCTCGCAGAGGAACTCGAGCACGGTCCGTCCCCGGTAGGGGCGGTGGACCTTCGTCCGGAGGCGGATGGGTTCGCTCATGGTGACACCATAGCACATCTGCCGGCCCCCGTGAGGGAGCCGGCAGATAGAAGCTGGTCAGCCGCTTTGCGCATGTGAGGCACGGCGACTGCAGGGCGGTCGGCGTCTAGGGACGCTCGTGCTCCGTCCCCGCGGTCGGGGAACCCGAGAAGCGGTCCGGAGCCGAGCCCTCCCGGGTGCGGTTGGCCGTCTCCGCCTGGCTTCTGCGTCTGAGAAGCCGGGCGAGCCATCCATCCCGCCGCCTGGGGCTCTGGTCGGTCGTGTAGACCTGAATGCTGAACATGGGGCTCTCTCCGGTCACTCCAAATGGTTCCATCCTGCCTGCTACGTACTAATAGACACCGCCCGCGGCCGGAGGGTTTCATGGGCCCTGTGTGATGGACAGGATTCACGGCAACCCGCTGCGGCCGGGCAGAGAAAGCCCGGGACAATGCAAGCTCTGTACCGACAAGGGCACAGGCGCTCCGGGACGGTGAGGGTCCCTCCGGTCAGTTATTGACGAATGGAAAGAGTTATGATAAAATGAGTACGACATCAGCTTCCTGAAACGCGGCAGGCCGTACGGCCTGCACGCCAGAGGAGGAGATCATGCGTGCACTCATGATCCTCGTTGTCGCGCTCGCGCTGGCGGTGCCTGCGGCGGCCGAGGTTCCCAGCACACTGAGCTACCAGGGTGTTCTTCGCGACAATGTCGGGGATGTTGTCCCCGATGATGATTACATCATCGACTTCAGGATCTACGATGCGGAGGTCGCGGGTACGCTCCACTGGAGCGAGCTTCTGACGGTGTCGACATCGGACGGCGTCTTCAACGCTGTGCTTGGTGAGGCTACGGTGATGCACATCGATTTCGACGCCCAGTACTGGCTCGCGCTGTCCGTGGCGGGCGAGGCGGAGCTCGCCCCCCGCGTCAAGCTCACGGCGGCTCCGTATGCACACCGGGCGGCGACCGCGAACGAACTCCGGGCGGGGGGCTCGATCAATGTGACGGAGTTTCGACTCACGACCGGGGCAGCGGCCGGCCACGTGCTGACTTCGGACGCATCCGGCTATGGTAGCTGGCAGCCGGCCGCCGGGACCGTAGGCGGTGGCGGGACAACGGACTTCGTTCCCATGTTCACGGCTCCGGCGACACTCGGAGATTCTCCGCTCGCGGTGAGCGCATCAGACGTTGGCATCGGGACGGTGTCTCCCCAGACGAAGCTTACGGTCAGCTCGATGACGTATGACGACCACCTGACGATCGAGCGTCCGGGCGACGACACCGGCCACATCTCGATCGGCGCGGGCAATCTGCTGCTCTGGATGGGGTCGGGGAGCGCGCTCGCGGTGAACGGGAGCGGGAATGTGGGTGTGGGCGTCACGGCTCCGGCTTCCAGGCTGGACGTTGCCGGAACGGCACAGATGACGGGATTCAGGATGCCGACCGGGGCGGCCGACGGGAGTCTGCTCGTCAGCGACGCATCAGGCAACGGAACGTGGCAGGAGCTCAACGATGGACTGACACTACCGTACTATGGTCAGGCTTCGGTGGACAGCCACGCATTCCATGTCCGCAATGAGAGCGGCAGCGGCGGCGGCGGGATGTTCTTCATAGGCTCCAACGGTACGGAGCCAGCTGTCACTGGCCTCTCATACGGTAGCGCTCCCGGTGTGTTCGGCCGCGCATACGGAGGGAGCTACGGAGGCGATTTCCGCACATCGGGTGTATCCGGAACTCCCGCGCTCTATGTGTCGGCTGGTGGAGGAACCGGTTTGGCAGGTGAGTTCTGGGGCGATGTCGAGGTGAGCGGTACGATCTCAAAGGGAGGTGGGTCCTTCAAGATCGACCATCCGCTGGATCCCGAGAACATGTATCTCTCACACTCGTTCGTAGAGAGTCCGGATATGATGAACGTGTACAACGGCAATGTCATGCTCGACGTCCACGGTGAGGCGTGGGTCGAACTGCCTGGTTATTTCGATGCTCTGAACCGTGAGTTCAGATACCAGCTCACGCCTGTCGGAGCGGCGGCTCCGAATCTCCACATCGCAGATCGGATCTCCGGGAACCGGTTCAGGATCGCAGGCGGGGAGCCCGGTCTTGAGGTATCCTGGCAGGTGACGGGTGTCAGGCGAGACAAGTTTGCTGAGGAGTATCGGATTCAGGTTGAGGAGGACAAGCGTCCTCGGGACCGCGGCAAGTACCTGCATCCCGAGCTCTTCGGGCTGCAGGAAGAGGATGGAGTTCACTACGCGGAACCGCCATTGGAGCACGACGCGGAGATGGAGGGACACTAGCCCCATTGTGGGTATCGCGCGCGGCTGCGCGTCGCCGTAGTCTGAGATTGATGAAGCCCGGGGCAGCTGCCCCGGGCTTCGCTGCGCTGCTCAAGGTGCTTCTGTCTGCTGCCATCGGTTCGTTGCAGGACTACTGGAGTGTCACCAGCACCTCGATGACCCCCGTGCCCGCGCCGAGCGAGCCGAGCGCCTTGCCGATGATCGTGCCGTTGGGCGGGTCGGCTTCGCGCATGGCGTGACCCGGCGTGTCGGACGTGACGAGCAGGTCGCCCGGGTTGATGGGACCGTTCTCCGCGCTCACCTTACAGGGGACGATGCCCATCACGGCGAGCGGGATCTCATTGTGCATCGTCGCCATCTCGTCCATCGAGTACGTGCCTGTCTGGTCCTCGCCGAGCGTCTTGTCCCAGTCGCGCGGCGATCCCACGAACCCCGGCGATGTGCTGTAGACGCCGGCGGCCAGCGTCGAGTACGCCTTCGTCGCCATCACGATCGAGCGGTCGCGTGACGGGTCGATGACCATCACGTCGCCCGCCTCGACCGACCGTCCGCCCGAACTCACAGCAAGCATCTCGGAGAAGTCAGCGCCGCTGTAGTACCCTCCGTCGGCGTAGACGTAGCCGCCCCCGTTGACCTTGAACTCGACGTCGCCGGGCATGAAGCCGGTGTGACACTCGACGTACTGGAAGTCGCTCACGGGGCTGCTGTTGGTGTGAACGTACAGCAATGCGTCGCCAGACCCGGGGCTCGACTGGGCGTATATGCCGGCGATGACGGCATAGGAACCGTAGTGCCTGACGGCCATGGCAGGGTTCGAGTAGCCGTCTGTGTTGTGAACCTCGAGCCCCGTCCCGCCGCCCAGGCAGTTGACCCCAACGCCGGTGTCGCTGACGTTGAACGCGGTCTCTCCCTCGATCTCGACAAGGATGGGGTCCGTCGCGTAGAGGTCCTCCGTGATGTGGAGACGCGCATCGGGCGCGTTCGCGGAGTCGCCGATGCGAACGCTGCCGGTCGTCAGGATGTTGCCGTTCGCCTTGATGCGCGCCTCGACCGTCGAGCCGCGTTCGAACTCGATGAACTCGGCGCCGTCATCCGAACCGCTCGCCATCTTGATCTGGAGCATGTCATTTGCGTTCGGCGATGCCTGGGTCCGCTCGATGTTCACCAGGCGGCCGACGCCGCTGGCATAGGTTCCGATGACCTCAAGCGCCTCGTTGGCGTCGTCTCCCTCGACGGCCAGCCACGCGCCCGGGTCACGCGTCCCGATGCCGACACGTCCGAGCGTGTCGACGGTCGCAGCGTAGACCGTTCCTGATGGTTCGTGGAACCGTATCTCCAGGTTCCGGTCCTCGCTCGCATCGCTCCGGATGCTCCAGCGAGCGCGGTCGTTCTCCGCGAAGTAGAGGATGGGATCGCGAAGGGTCGTCGCGTCGATCGAGAGACCCGTGTGGCTGTTCCCATTCCGATGGAAGCGTCCGACGATCTCGCTCCAGCCGGGGACGCCCCCGGCTTCGCTGCCGGCCGCAGCCACATGGAACGAGTTCTCCGGGCTCGTCGTGCCGATGCCGACGCGACCGACGAGATGGTAGACGTCATCGCCGTCGATGCTCCAGTCGTTGTCGTTTGTCCCGGCGATGCCCGTCAGGTTCGAGCCGTCGCCGTAGTAGGTTGTCGCGCCGACGCTGCCCTCGACGTCGAGCCTGTAGTCGGGCGTGGAGTCGCCGATACCGACGTTGCCCGTGAGTCGGTAGAGGTTGATCCCGTTGACGGCCCAGTCGCCGTCGCCCTGTTCTGCGATGCTCGATCGGAGCGCGGTCGGCGCGCTGGCGAGCTTGAGTCGCGGAGCGAACAGCTCGCCGTTGACCGTCAGCTGAAGATAGTAGGGTGGTGAGTCGAAGGCGGGGAGAGCCTGCGTCTCTCCGAGTTCAATGTTGAACCAGCCTTCCACGAACGAGACGCCGTTGTGTGTCTCCGGTCCCCAGAGCGAGCTTCCGCCGCTCTCCGCGTCGTACATCTGCGCGACGACGGTGAACGTCCCGTTGATCGGGTCGCCCGTGTCCACGTCGGCGAGGAACCCCTGGTACCAGACGGTCTCCGGGATCGTCCTGGTCTCGTCGTCCGGTAGTGCGACTGCCGCCTCGGCGTGCGGCGAGGCGGCGGCAGCCGGGGTCGCGATGAGCATCGCGACCGCTATCAGCACGACTGCCGGGATCATGATGAACGCTCGCGTGCGCATATGCGCCTCCTTCGAAGGACTCCTCGCAGATGACGTCTGACCATTGCTCACATCCCGGAGAGTACCAGTGTGCTCTCGTCATCGCAACGGCCCGGTCCGCGCCTCCACGTCGGACGCCCCCGGGGGTTCTCCCCGGGGGCGTCGAACACCGGCCGCGACTCCGTGCGGGGCGGCCAACGGTCTCGTGATGGGCCCGCGGTCTGTCCGACCGAGCCCGTCAGAGCGCTGCGTTGCTCTCTCTTACCGGTACATCGCCTTGATGTTCGACCAGCTGGCGCTCTCGACCGGAGTGCAGTGGGTGCCCTCAATGATGAAGGGGAGTCCCTGTCCGGACGCCGTGCCGGAGTCGACCAGGTAGGCCCACGTGGCACCATCGTCGGTCGACTGCCACGCGTCACCAGTCTCGGTCTCGCCCCAGATGGCGACGGGCGGAGCCCAAGGCCCCGACGTCAGCGAACCGTCCGCCTGCCAGATGATGTAGTAGGTGCCCGGGCCGAGCGTGACCATGGTCTCGCAGATGTTGGCCATGATCGGGCGGTTCGTGGCCGCCAGGTCCGACTCGAGGACGCGGTAGACGCCCGACCAACCGGTCGCCTGCAGGACGTCGGTCGTCAGATCACCGAAGACGATGTTGGACGTCGGCTCGAACGGCGGGCCATCGAAGATCACCACGTGGTATCCGGTGATGGTCGACGTGAGGGTGCTGCCGGTCTGGTACGCGAAGAACGTGATGCTCTCGATGTTCCAGTTCTCGCCGACGGGGATCGTGAAGTCGTCCGCGACCCAGTTGTCGTTGAGGAACTGGTGACCGAACCCGTACGTGCTCATGCCGAGTGACACCGACTGGAGCACGGAGAGATCGGGGTCGTAGTTGACGAGGGGGCCGTTGTCCCAGAGGACGTCGCGAGCGCCCCCCCAGACGACATCCGGGTGATGCTGTGTGTACGACGAGCCTGGGGCGAACCCCACGTCCTCGCGAGACGTGATCGCCATGGCCGGGATCGCGAGCGCGATCACCAGAGCTGCAATGAGCAGTGTACGCATTACCGCCTCCCTCCATGCCTTTCGGCACACTGGAGTTTCTGCCAAGGAAGCGCCATGCGGCTCGTGGATGGGATCCGGCACACGTCCCTGTCTCCCGCACCTCGACATGGGCTCGTGTGTTCGGAATCTGTCAGATGGGCAAGACCGCAGCGCTCCTCCCACAACGGTCAGCGGCGGGATTATCTCACAATACTGTGAATCATGCAAGAGAAAAGCGACGAGCGGTCGGTTTGCCGTGCCTCCGCCGCGCGCTAACGCGTCGACGCCCGAGCCGATGCTGCCGGTCCGGGCGTCTCTCTGCGGTCCTCTGTGTGCGATCTCAGTCGGTTCTGGGTGATTCGTCGTTCGGGCGGCCGCGGTAGTGGCCGACGAGCTTGACCGGTTCGCCGTCATCGTCAAGAACGACCTCGAGTCGGAAGTAGTCGAGGTCGGCGAAGTGGAAGATGGTGGCTGTCATGGGGATGCAGACCCTGGTGGTGCCCTCGCCTCTCCTGTAGAGGAGCTGCCCGTCCTCGATCCACAGCCGGCGCTCGCCGTACTGCCCGGCGTAGCTCTCGAGGACCGCGAGCTCGACATCCACCGGGTTGAGCTGAGCGTCCAGGCCGTCGGCGGCCCACTCGAGCGTCGCGGCGTACTCCTCGTCCTCCGTGGCCTCGATGATCGCATCGAGAGCCTCTCGCTGCGCCGTCTCGAGCGCCACATCCGCGGGCACCTCGATGTCGGGGACCACCCCGGTCCCCTCCCAGTTGCCCTCGGTGATCGGGTTCCTCGCGTAGGCGAACGGGACACCGACGATGATGTTGAGCGACGGGAACTGGCGACCGTTGACCGGATGCGCGCCGCCGCCCGTCACCTCACCCACGATCGTCGCGCGCCCGAGGCTCTGGAGCGAGTAGCTGATGTCCTCCGCGCCGGAGAAGGTGTAGCCGCTCGTGAGCACGTACACCGGGATGTCGCTCAGGCTGGGTCCCGGAACGTACGAGAGCGACCAGTGCTGGTCGCCACACGCGTCCCCGACCTCCAGCCAGTTGTTGTAGTTCGTCGGTTCGTCGAAGAGATAGCCGAACAGCAGCATGATGAGCGACGGCGAGCCGCCACCGTTGTACCTCAGGTCCATGATGAGCGCGTCGCAGTGTCCGAGGAAGTTCATCGCGGCCACCGCGGTCGGTCCGGCGAACGAAGCGTCGGGGAGCTCATCCATGCGCAGGTAGCCGATGTTGCCCGGAAGGATCTCCACCTTCCGGAAGTGGAAGTTCTGACGCTGGAGGTCGCGAAGTCGGGCCTCGCGTCCCAGCTCCGGGTTCTCACTCCGCATCACGATGTCCGCCATCACCTCGGGCGTGAAGGCGCGCACGCTGATGTGACGGTCCCCGCTGACGTCGTGGAGGTCCTCGGTGATGGCCCGGGCGAGGTCCATCGGCGTCGCGAGCTCGTCGTACGATCCATCGTCGAGCTCGCTGCGGATGCGGCCCTCCATCTCAACCGCGACGTCGTGGTAGACGTACGCTTCGACGAGCGCGGTCGCCGTCGAGTCCACGACCGCCGCGACGTACTGCGCGGTCATTCCGTGTGCGGGCGTCTGGGCGGTCGCGACGGGAGCCATCGCGACAATGGTGCAGGTGGATGCGACGAGAAGGGCCGCCCGCAGGCAGCGGACAGATCCGGGCGATGACGGTACGAGCATCCGACTCTCCTCTCGAGGGTCGTCAGTGATGAGCCGGCGACCGGCTCCGGCCGCCGATGCTCTGCGAAGAGCACCCCCGGGAACCTCCCGGGGGGTGGCAGGCTACAGTGCGCGGCCGTGCTATCTGAAGGTGAAGCGGCCGAGCACCCTGCGGAGCTTGATCATCCTGCGTGAGAACGCCATGGCTTCGACTCCTTCCGAAGCCCGGGGGGGCTTCCGGTGCGGCCGTCCGGTGGCCGCGGTCTGCTGTGGAGGGGAGAGCGACGTGATCGGAATGGTGAGCCGCTCTCATGTGAGGCTCACTGTCTTTGACACGCCATGGGGCGCGGACGTTTCATCCCGGGTTCTGCGGGCGGGGCGGGGCGGTCACGGGCAGACGAGCGCGCGAACGAAGGATGCGCGAAAGCGAACCGGGCCGTTCGTGAGGAACGGCCCGGTCGGTCCTGCGGTGAGTCTGCAGCGTCGCTACTTCAGAAGCGTCATCTTCTTCATGTCCACGTGCGGTCCGGCCTCGAGGCGGTAGAAGTAGATGCCCGACGGAAGCTCCTTCGCGTCCATCGTGACCGCGTGATGCCCTGCCTCGCGGTGCTCATCGACCACGGTCTTGACCATCTGGCCCTTCGCGTTGAAGACCGTGAGCTTCACGTCCTGGGCCTCGGGAAGCGCGAACGCGATCGTCGTGACCGGGTTGAACGGGTTCGGCGCGTTCTGATGGAGCGCGAACTTCTCGGGTGCGCCCAGGTCGGCCGTCAGACCGCCTCGCGTCGGGACGCCGACCACCGGCAGCTCGAGCACGGTCCCGTCCGGCAGCGCCGCGAAGAGACCGAACGCCGGGCCCTGCGCGTCGTTGAGGAATCCGGAGGCGAACACGGTGAGCGCCTTGAAGGCGGCCGGGCCGAGGTCCGCCGCGTAGGTCGCCACGACCGCGGAGTTATCATCGGCCAGCGTCACGTCGAACTCATACTCCGTCGGCAGGAACGTGGCGTACTCGGAGAAGTCGCCGTAGCCGATGTCGTCTGCGACCGTCCACGACCACCAGCTGCCGTGAGCGACGATGTCGACCATCGGGGCGTCCGTGGCGCCGTGGAAGACGATGGCCTTCACCAGCCCGAAGTGAACGTACTCGCGCATGTCGCCGCGCGGATACAGGCTGAACGCGATCGGCCGGGCGTCCGGGTTCGGGTCGAAGCTGTCCGGATCGAGGACGCCGTTGGCGATGGCGACGTAACGGCCGTACGGCTCGAGCGTCACCGCGAACTCGGCGATGACGTCGCCGGGGCCGGTGCTCGTGCCGGGCGCGACGCCGATGGTCAGCTCGACGCCGGCGGGCACGTCGACGTACGGCGTGGCCGCGCGGAACGCGAAGTCATCGATGAACGGCTCCGCGCCGCCATTGACGTAGATGTCGACCACGGAGGCCGCGGGGTCCGCGGCGTTGTGGATGACCTGGAGTCTCGCGGTGGGGCCGACCGGCGGCAGCTCGAGGACGGTGCCGTCAGGCAGCGCCGCGAACAGACCGAACGCCGGACCCTGGGCGTCGTTGAGGAAGCCGGAGGCGAAGACGACAGCAGCGCCGCCGGGCACCGGCGAGAGGTCGGCCTTGTACGAGGCCACCAGTGCATCCGGGTCGTCCGGGAGCGTGACGTCCAGGCGGTAATCGAGCGCCGGCACGCTGCGGTAGTCCGAGAACTCGCCGTAGGTCAGATCGCCGAACAGCTTGTAGTTGTGCCAGGGACCCTGGACGCGAACGTCAACGCCGGGGGCATCCGTCGCGCCGTGGAAGGCGATGAGGCTCACGAAGTTCCCGAAGCCGCTCTGCCGGATGCCGTCGACCGCGAACAGGTTGAAGGCGATGTCGAGACCGTTCGGGTTCGGGTCGAACGCGCCCGGGTCGAGCACGCCGTTGGCCACGGCCACGTAGGTCCTGCCGGTGGCGAACACGACATCGAAGTCGGCGATGATGTCGCCGGGACCGGTGCTCGTCGGCGGGGCGACGCCGATGTTGACATTCACGCCGGCAGGGACCGGCACGAACGGGGTCGCAGCGCGGAACGCGAAGTCATCGAGGAACGGGGCGTCGCCGTTGTTGATGTAGATGTCGACGACAGCAGCACCGGGGTCGGCCGCGTTGTGGATGACCTGGAGCATCGCCGTCTGCTCGAGCAGCGGGAGCTCCAGGACGGTGCCATCGGTGAGGACCGCGAACAGACCGAAGGCCGGTCCCTGCGCCGGGTTGAGGAAGCCGGACGCGATGACGATCGCGGAGCCGCCGCCCAGACCCGACAGATCGGCCGAGTAGGAGGCCACGATCGCCTCATTGTCGCCGGCCAGCGTGACGTCGAGCTGCCACTCGGTGGCGTAGAGGCGCGCATAGCCCGAGTACTCGCCGTAGTACATGTCATCGATGATGTGGCGCACGCGGTTGCCGCGGCGGGCGATGACATCGACGCCCGGGGCATCCGTGGCGCCGTGGAAGCCGATGACCTTGACGCCGCGACGGCCTGTGTCCAGCTTCATGTTGCCACGCGGGTAGATCGAGAAGCCGATGTCGATCATGTCGGGGTTGGGGTCGAACGAACCAGGGTCGAGCACGCCGTTGGCGATGGCGGCATAGACGCCATCGCTCTCGAGGACGACGTCGAAGGACGCGATGATGTCGCCGGGGCCCGAACTCGTGCCCGGAGCGACACCGATGCTCAGGGTCACGCCCGCGGGAACCTCGACGTACGGCGTCGCGGTGCGGAAGGCGAAGTCGTCCAGGAACGGCGCATCGCCCTCATTCACGTAGATGTCGACCACGGCGGCGCCGGGGTCGGCGGCGTTGTGGATGACCTGAAGCATCGCCGTGTCGTCGGCGCCGGCGACCGTGGTCACCAGAAGCATCAGACCGATCGTGATGGTCAGCATAGCTGCACGCATCGTTCTCTCTCCTCCATGATTGCTGCGAGTTGACTCCGCCCGTCTCACAGACTGTGAGCGGGTGTGGTATCGCACGATGCCGGGGACTCCCTGAGTCCTTCCTGTCATACTCAGCTCCTGCTGTGGTTCCGTCTCCGTATTGAACGGAGATTCATACAAGGGCGTCCGCCCCGCGCGGTGAGACCAGTGCTTCCTTGGGTTTCCAGCATGAGGGACATCCGGGGGGGCGCTGGGGTGGGCCGCACTCCGCTCTCGCACAACGTTCTACGCGAATGCCGCTCACATAAGGTCTTGGATGCGTTCAGAGGGGCCGGGTTTCCCGGCCATCGATCATGACGCGAGGTGTGCGATGGAGAGGGCGCCTCGGGGTTACTGAACCCGCACGATGGCGCGGGTCGACATCTCGCCAGCGGCTTCGATGCGCCAGCAGTAGACGCCTGAGGCGGCCGGATGTCCGGACGCCGTGGTTCCGTCCCAGGAGACCGTATGCCAGCCGGCCTTGCGCCGGCCATCAGCGATCGTGGCGATACGCCGTCCGGAGACCGAGTAGATGTCAACCGAGACGTCGGCCGGGCGCATCAGATGAAAGCGTGCCCGGGCGTCGGAGGAGGTGGGATTGGGGAAGCTCGGTGAGAGCGACAGCAGCGTCTCGGCGATGGGGTCCGTCGCCCCGGTCGGTACACAGGACTGCTCGTAGGTGATGCCGGGCGTCGAGTCGAGCAGCTCGTCGAAGTCGAGCCAGCCGAGCACGTCGTCCTTCAGTGTGTAGTCGAGCCAGGGGAGGAGCAGCGACATCACGGTCGCCTGCTGCTGGGACCTCGAGATCGTCGGGCTGGGGCAGCTGCCCTCTCCGAACTCACATGCCCAGTTCGACTCGGCGAACTGGCAGTGGCTCGCGCCGTCGATGGTGACACGTGTCCTGCAGTCCGACGCCAGCGCGTCGTACATCGGGATCTGGTGGTCCGCGGGCGGCGTGACGCAGTCGTTGCCGCCCGAGAAGAGCAGTGCCGGAGCCGTGATGCCGGCGGCGGCCGTGATGGCCGAGGGGTTCGTCTCGGCGGCCGCGAGATTGGCGATGGCCGTGATCGAGGGGTCCGAACCGAGCGCGAGGAACGATGCCCCACCGCCCATCGAGTGGCCCATCGCAGCCGCAGTCGCAGCGACCCGGCCATAGAACGGAGATCCTGCGTCGGTGCCGGCGTTCCGCAGGCTCAGGATGACAAAGGCCAGGTCGTATCCCAGGTCGTCGTGTTCCGGAAAGAGCTCGCCCTCGGTGTCCGGGTAGGCGACGATGTAGCCCTGCGGCACGAGGCCCTCGTAGACGTAGTCGTAGAGGCTCCAGGACATGATGAAGCCGTGGCCGAAGCTGACCAGGGGGAACTGCTCGAAGCCCGATGCCAGGGGAACATTCTCGCCGGCGGTGTCGGCGGGGTAGAAGATCTCGGTCGGTATGGAGCGGTTTCCGCGCACGGGATCGTAGAACGTCAGAGTCGTGTGGCCGATCTCGTACGCCGACGCGGGAACGGCGAGCGACAGCACGAGGACTATGACCGTGATGCGAGCCGTGCGGGATGACATGGTGGGGCCTCCGGTCGACTGTCTGCGATGTCTGGCAGACCCCACCATACCACATTCCCGCTCGGTTATCAAGGGTTCTAGAAGCCGACCGTCACGCCGACCATGGCGTAGCTGAGGAACGCGAAGTTGTAGACCTCGTCATTGTCCGCGCCGCCCTCGACGAACCGGTAGCCGCCGCGGAGCTCGACCGAGTCGCTCACCCGGTAGTGCACGCCGAGCATCACGTCCTCGGCGCGACCCTGCGGAGCGGCGAGCGCGTCGCCCTCAAGCGAGACCGCGAGCACGTCCGTCGCGTCGTAGCGGATGCGGAAGTTGAGGAGCGGGACGAAGCCGACGTTCGTCTTCGCGCTCTCGAGCTCGTCGTTGTCCACGATGACCTCGGCGTCCCTGATCTTCCCCGTGAACCCCAGACCATAGCTCCACTTGCCGCGCGGCGTGAACTCGTAGCGGTAGGTGAGTCGGTACGAGTTGAACGTGTACCGGCCGTTGAGGTCCGCACCCTCAGGGAACGTCTCTCCTTCGTAGACGATGTCCGAGGGTGCCGCGCCGCCGGCCTCGAGCGTCAGAGGGGCGTAGAGTGCCGAGAGCGTATGCCGGTCGGCGATCGTGTAGGTCAGACGTGCGCGGAAGTAGGGCGCGGACTCCGTGCTCAGATCGTCCGTGAGTGAGAAGAGCGTCCCTTCGTCACCCGGGATGCGGACGTCATTGTAGAGGCTCCCGACCATCCCGCCCTCGATGTCCACGCTCAGGCGTGCCTCAGCCATGATGGGGAGTGCTGCAACGGTGGTGACCAGCACCAGTGCCGGTACGATGCTTCTCATCAAAACCTCCGGGTCGAATGCCATGGATGCGTTCTCGCTGTGGCCAGTTCGATGCCGTCGGGGTCCCTTCGTCTCAGCTCGGGCTCCGTATCGCCCAGAATAGCGCATGGACGGGCAGTTCGGAAGCCAGAGAACGTGCGAACCCGATGCCAGGGTTCTGAATCCAAACTCCTCGAAGCTCCGGCCTTTCCCCGCTCAGCGTTCGGACGGCCGGTTCACCGGGGTCGGGGCGTTTCGCCTCCCGCGCCCCCTTCCTCATCCAGGAGGAGCACCGTGAGAGGACTCAGAACGACTCTGTGGCTCGTCGCGCTCGTCTCGCTGCTCGTGCTTCCGCAGGTCGCTGCGGCCACGAACGGCTACTTCGCGCATGGTATCGGCATCAAGTCCAAGGGCATGGGTGGCGCCGGCCTGGCCTACCCGCAGGACGCGCTGGTCGGCGGGACGAACCCGGCCGGGTTCGCGTTCCTGGATGACCGCTTCGATCTCGGCGTCGACTACTTCCGACCCGACCGCGGCAGCGAGATATCGGGAAGCGGCGCGCCGGTCAACATGACGTACGACGCCAACGGCGAGGAGGCCTTCTTCATGCCGGACGCCGGTGTGCGGTTCGGCCTGTCTGACAGGATCGCGCTTGGTCTGACGGTCTACGGCAACGGCGGCATGAACACGTCGTACGATTCGCCGATCGGCCTCTTCGGCACGACCGACGCGGGCGTCAATCTCATGCAGCTCTTCGTCGTTCCGAGTGTCGCGGTGTCGATCAATGAGAACCACGCCATCGGCGTCGGTCTCAACCTCGCGTGGCAGAGCTTCGAGGCGACCGGGCTTCAGAACTTCGACAACGAGATGATGACGACCGAGCCGGGTTCGGTCACCGACAACGATGCGAGCACGTCGACCGGGTTCGGCGCACGCATCGGCTACCTCGGTCACTTCGGCTGCGCGTTCCACGCCGCGGCCGCCTACCAGACGCGCACCTCGATGGGGGAGTTCGATGAGTACGCGGGTCTCTTCGCCGAGAGCGGCGGGTTCGATGTCCCCTCGTCGTTCAGTCTTGGCATCGCCGTGACCCCGAACGACCGGCTCGTCGCGGCCTTCGACTTCTCCTACATCATGTACAGTGAGATCAACTCCATCGCGAACCCGCTCCTCCCGAACCTCGGCGAGGCCCCGCTCGGCGACGAGAACGCCGCGGGCTTCGGCTGGGAGGACATGACCGTCATCAAGGTCGGCGTGGCCTACGACGTGACCGACAAGCTGACGCTGCGCGGCGGCGTCAACTACGGTGAGCAGCCGATTCCGACCTCGGAGACGCTTTTCAACATCCTCGCACCGGGCGTCGTCGAGACGCACGTGACGTTCGGCGGGACGTGGAGGCTCAGCGAGACGATGGACATCTCGTTCGCCTATATGCACGCGTTCGAGAACACCGTCGAGGGAGAGGACTCGATCCCGATGGACTTCGGCGGGGGCGAGGCCGATCTGACCATGTCACAGGACTCGTTCGGTCTCGGCTTCGGGATGGGTTTCTAGCGGGACACCCCGAGACCGGTACGCGCGGCAGGGTATAGAGAGAGGGCGGCTCCCGAAAGGGGCCGCCCTCTTCGCGTCTCACGAAGCACCCGTTCGCCCGCGTCGGGGTCGTCAGCCGCCCTGTCCCAGCTTCGCGACGCGGTCGACGTATCGCTCCATGTCGAACTTGCGTTCGAGTCCCTGGGGGCTCATCCACCGGACGGTGCCGAAGACCTCGCGTTCCTGCCACGGTCGATCGTGTTTCCCGAAGCACCACGCGACCCCGGCGAAGCTGTTCGGGTCACGGCCGTCGAGTTCGTAGGCGTTGTTGAGCTCGAGCGCGGTCTCGAATGCGACCTCGGCCGACGGCGACCACTCGATGATCTTCTTGCCCCAGTACATGCGCATGTACCCGTGCATGAACCCTGTCAACACCATCTCGCGTTGTGCCGCATTCCAGTACGGGTCATGCGTCTCCGCGCGCTCGAGCTGCCGCCGCGTGTAGAGCCACGGTCTCGGATCTCGCGCGTGCTTCGCAAGCGTCATCCGAGCCCATTCGGGGAGGCACTCGTACCGGTCGTACGCGTCGTTGTAGTGGCAGAAGTTCATGGAGAGCTCGCGGCGCACGATGAGCTCCTCGAGGAAGTCGGCGCGGTCGTCGAGCGGCATGCCCGTGGCGTGCCGGACTGCGAGCGCGACCTCGACGGGCGAGATCTGTCCGAAGTGGAGGTACGGGCTGAGATGCGACGAAGCATCGAGCCCGGGGTCATTGTGGTCGCTCGCGTAGCGACGGCCGGGGCCGGCGACGAACGCCGCGAGCGCGTCGCGGGCGGCCGCGGTCCCCGCCCGGATCGTCTCGCCTTCCTTCGTGTGAGGGAGCCCAAGCGCGTGGGCCACGGTGGCAACACTGCGCGCGCTTCCGGCGGGGAGACGGAGAGACGATGCGTCTCTCGCCGGGTCCGTCTGTTCGAGCGGGACGAGGAACCCGTCGAGCTGCCGCTCGATCTTTGGACGGATCGTACGGGCGGCGTACTCCTCGTGGTCCGACGCCATCTCGACGGGGATGACGACGTCACTCTCGACCTGGGCCACTCGGCACGCGGCTGCGGAGGCGACCTGACGGCGCCACGAGCGCTGGATCCGGAGATATCCGCGGTCCGTCACGATGAGCGCTGCGCGGTCGGCCAGCGCCGCCACCGCCTGCGGCGGCGGCTCGAGCCGCACGACCGGCCGAACACCCCGCTCCCGGAGCGCGTCGAACGTCTTGGCCAGCCCGTCGAGCATGAACGCGTAGTGACGACGCCTGGCGCCTGGGAAGCGGCGCGTCACGCCGAACACGACGACGACCGGGAGCCCGGTCGCGTTCGCCTCGCGGATGGCGTACTCGAGCGCGTGGTTGCCGTCGGCGCGCTGCGCCTGCTGCATCCAGTAGAGGACGTATCGTCCCTTCCGGACCGGCTCGTCGTTGAGAAACCGGATTCGCTCGTCCTGGATCACACGACCTCCGCGGTCACCTCTCGCCATCGGGAGCACAGCGCCACCGTATGGAAACCCGGATTCACCGTCAAGCATGGACTGGCGCTGCGACAACCCGTATGGTAGGGAAGGAGTCAAATGGAATGAAGCGGTCTTTGGGAACCGCTGGAGTCGAGGTCGCCGAGCGGGCGGCCGGCACGGGAGGTTCGCTATGACACGCATCGGTATGTTCGCGAGAGCCGGGATGGCGGCTGCCGCGGTCGCGCTCGTCCTGGTCGCCTGCAGCGCGACGCAGGCGGAGGAGACGCCGGCGGAGACGGGAGTGACCGTGAGCGCAAGCCCTGAGGATGCGGCGACACTCGCCGCGGCGACGAACGAGTTCGCGCTCGACCTGTACACACGCATCAAGGGTGGTGAGAACCTGTTCTTCTCACCGTACAGCGTCGCGACGGCGCTGACGATGACGTGGACCGGCGCGAGGGAGAGCACAGCCGAGGGCATGGCCGGAGCGCTTCACCTCCCGGTGGCCGGTGCGACGATGCACACGCGGCTCGCGCGCGACGCGGTCGCGTCGGCGTCGGGTGCGCTCGAGCGGTCGCTCGCCGCGTCGCCCGACGAGCAGGGGTACGAGTTCCGGACGGCCAACAGCCTGTGGGGGCAGGCGGGGTACGGCTTCCTCGAGGAGTTCACGAAACGTCTCGACGAGCAGTACGGCGCCGGGATGCGGGACGTGGACTTCGCCTCCGATGCGCTCGGCGCCAGGCTGGCGATCAACGAGTGGGCCGAGAAGGAGACCAGCGGCCGCATCGAGAACCTGATCCCCGAGGGGGGCGTCGACTCGGTCACCGCGCTCGTGCTCGCCAATGCCGTCTACTTCAAGGGCAAGTGGGTCTCGGAGTTCGACCCGAAGTCGACCAGGAAGGCGACCTTCCACGGTGCGAAGGGTGAGACCGAGGTCGACATGATGAGCCAGCGCTCCACGTTCGGCTACTACGAGGACGAGGATCTCCAGGTGCTCGAGATGCCGTACATCGGCGAGCGTCTCTCGATGCTCGTCGTTCTGCCGCGCGAGGAGCTCCTCGGCGGGCTCGAACGTGTCGAGGGCGGCATGACCACCGCGCTGCAGGAGTCGTGGCTCGACGGCATGCGTCGGGAGGAGGTCGGCGTCCAGCTTCCGAAGTTCGAGATGACGTGGGGGAGCACCGATCTGGCGACCGACCTGATCGCGCTCGGGATGCACGACGCGTTCCGCGATGCGGACTTCTCCGGGATGACGGGGGAGCGAGACCTCTTCATCAGCAGCGTCTTCCACAAAGCGTTCGTGGCGGTCGATGAGGAGGGGAGCGAGGCGGCGGCGGCGACCGCCGTCGTGATGAAGCGGACGTCCGTCCCGACCGGCCCCGTCTTCCGCGCGGACCGGCCGTTCATGTTCCTGATCCGTGACGAAGTCACCGGCGCCATCCTGTTCATGGGCAGGGTCGTGGCGCCTTAGTCGCCGGGGAGAAGATCATGCTTTCCGAACTCGTGAGACGAAGCAGGAGCTACCGGCGGTTCGACGCATCGCACGCGCTCGACCTCGGGACGCTCCGAGAGCTCGTCGACCTGGCGCGGACCTCGCCGTCGGCGATGAACAAGCAGCCGCTCAAGTTCATCCTGAGCGCGGACGCTGAGCGCAACGAGCTCATCTACGAACACCTCGGCTGGGCCGGCGGGCTGCCCGACTGGCCGGGCCCGGCTCCGTCCGAGCGGCCAACCGGCTACATCATCATCCTCGGCGACACCGACATCCGCGATTCATTCGGATGCGACCATGGCATCGCGGCGCAGAGCATGCTCCTCGGCGCGACCGAGATGGGTCTCGGCGGGTGCATGTTCGGTTCGGTCAAGCGCGAGAAGCTCCGCGAGGCGCTCGGCATACCCGGGCGGTATGACATCCTTCTCGTCGTGGCCGTCGGCAAGCCTGTCGAGACGGTCGTGCTCGAGGATCTGGTCGAGGGAGGGGACCTCACCTACTGGCGCGACGAGAACGAGGTGCACCACGTCCCGAAGCGCACGCTCGACGAGCTGATCCTCGATATCTAGCCCGCTCAGACCCACGAGCACCGACCGAGCCCTCGGGGAGACCCGGGGGCTCGGCGCGTTCCGGTGTCCGGGGTACTCCGGAGCCCGGCAGATCCCTGCCCCGCCGCGCCCGGACGGATCGACGAGACCGAGCGAAGAGAGCGGGTCCGCCGCGCGTCTGACGGCCGACTTCCCCCGATGTGCCCGTTCTTCGTCTTAAGGAGGAGATGACATGCTGCGATCAGCCGGAATCACCGCGCTCGTGGCCGCGCTGGTGTTCGTCTCGGTGTCGCCGGCGGCCGATGCCCGTGGAGCCGCGCCCGCGAAGCGGGGCGGTGAGCCCACGCTCGAGCAGGTGCTCGAGCGTTACTACGAGGCGATCGGTGGACGCGACGCGCTCGAACGCATCACGACGAGGGTCTCCACCGGGCGTGTCGTCGATGACCGTCCGTACACCGGTCCCGTCCGCATCACGAGGTTCGAGGCGTATGGAAGAGAACGTGGGCAGTGGGCCTACGTCGAGCACCTGCCCGGGGGCGATCGCACTGAGGGCTTCAACGGCGAGACAGGCTGGGTGTTCGAGGACGGCGAGGTGACGGCGCTCGTCGAACGGAACCGGTCGAAGCTGGCGTTCGTGCTCGATCCGCAGGGGCCGCTCCGCATCCGTGAGTACTTCGGCGAGATGCGGCTGACCGGGATGACCACCTATGAAGGGAGGAGCGTCTACGCGGTGGAGACCGACCGGGACCCCACGTACTACACGCTCTACTTCGACGTCGCGACCGGTCTTCTGACCAACATCGGCTACCACTGGTCTCTCGAGCAGTACCGTGAGGTGGACGGCGTTCTGATGCCACACCGCGTTGTCGCCGGCAGGAAGGGCGGGAGCGTGACGCACGCCTTCGACGAGATCGTGACGAATACGCCGGTCTCCGGCGGCAGGTTCGCGCCGCCTGGAGACGAGAGCCGCGCGTGGTAGACCCGTGACGCGAGGCACGCACTCCATCGCGGCGCACGCCGGGCAGCTGCGAGTGGGTAGCAGTGAGTCGATGCAGGAGAGCGCACAGAAGAGAGCGGGGGCCGGATGACCGGCCCCCGCTGTCGTTGCCACGTTGGATCTCAGGACCCTTCGCGTACAACGTTCTCTGATGCTCGTGCAGCTCCAGCCTGCGGTTGCGCAGCAACCGCCAAGCCGCCGCTCGCGGCGGCCTACTTCAGCATGACCATCTTGTGGGTCTCGCTGAACTCCGGAGCGGTGAGCGTGTAGAAGTAGACGCCGCTGGCGCACTTGTCGCCGGCGTTGTCCGTGCCGTCCCACACCACGGTGCCCGTGGCGCCCGCTCCGAGCTCTTCGGAGAGGAGCGTGCGCACGACGCGACCGGCCGTGTTGTGAACCGTGATCTCGACCTGACCAGCCTGACGGATGCTGTAGGCGATGTTCGTCACGGGGTTGAACGGGTTCGGGTAGTTCTGGGAGAGGCCCTTGAAGGCAATCTGCTCCTCAACACCGACCGCGTCCTCGGTGTAGTCGGTGTTCTGCGGGTCGAAGTTGGTCCATCCAGCCGTCCACTGCTCGCTCATCGGGAGCTCGGGATCGAACGCGCCACGGTACGTGACGACCTCGAAACCCATGAGGTCCGGATCGGTGAAGCTGGCGGAGCCGATGAGCTCCGAGCCGATCATCGGGACCGGGTTCGGGTCGTTCAGATCGCTCATGTCCGTGAGGCCAACGGCGCTCGGGTTGCGCGGCATCGAGCCGTAGTTGGCGAACGCGGGCGTGTCGAACCAGGCCTGGACGCCGGCCCACTTGTCCTCCTGGTGCACGCAGGACGAACCGGGCTCGAGCAGGCTGGCGGTGATGCTGGTGTTCCGAATCTTCATCTCATCGGTCAGTGCCCACGTGTGCGTCTGAGCGTCGCGGATGCTGAAGCCCCACGGGAAGCCCGTGATGACCGAGTTGAAGATCTTGTGCTTCGAGGCGCGACGGATGACGCCGCTGAACTGGTACGAGTGCCCCGGGGGGATCGTGCCGACGAGCGCGTCCGTGCGCTCCGGACCCACGATCGTGACGTTCGAGAAGGTGGGCTCGGTGTACGGAACGTCGTTCGAACCGGAGCCGTCATTGTCCGACTCGAAGCCGTTGCTCTGGCCCGTCGGATCCCAGTAGTTCATGTCGCGAACCGCGAAGCAGAACTGGTGCTTGCCGGAGTGGCCGTAGTCACTGTCGAACACATCGTCGGTGCCGCCCATGACACAGAGGTAGTCACCGTCGACGTTGCCGCCGAACCACTCGTAGCTGTCGTCGAACGAGTAGCTGACCTGCACGTGGTGGATCTCCGTGCCGGCGCCGACGCCACCCATCGTCAGACCGTTGACCTCGTTGTCCATCGCGAAACGGTAGCCCGGGTACTCGATCCGGCAGTAGTAGAACTCGCCGGAGTCGTCCATCGGGTCGTTGCCGCCGTACGTGCCGCCGATGATGCCACCCTCGATGAGCGGGGCGACCTTGTTGATCGGCGCCTCGCCGAGGATGATGACGCCGCCCCAGTCGCCCGGCTCACGCATGCCCGGGTCCTTGAGGCTGGTGAAGACGATCGGACGCTGCTGCTCGCCACGCGCGTGGATCTTGGCGCCGCGGGAGACGATCAGGGTCGCGGCCGTGTCGGCGCGGACGACCGTGCCCGGCTCGATGGTGATGCTGGCCAGCGAATCAACGTAGTACAGACCCGTCAGCGTGTAGAGCGTGTCGGCCGACAGGGTACGGTGCCAGTCCTGGTGGTACGGGGTACGGCCGGAGTCGAGGCCCGGGCCGATGACGATTTCCGGCTTCCAGCCGGCCGAAGCCGTCGACGCAATCGCGAGGATCAGAAGAAGCAGGATCCCGGTCTTGGCGAATGCCTTCATGAAGCTTCCTCCTTGGTGTCTGCCGGCGAGTGGTGCCGGCATCTGTGATGTCTTCCTTGCTGCGCGTGCTCTTCCCGTCAGCCCAAGGGACTAGTTGGAGTGACCGAAGTGAGCCGAGAACTTACCGAAGTCGATCGGGTCGATGAGACCGCCGCTCCAGTTGAAATCGCTCCGCTCCTGATCCTGGTTGAAATCGGCGGCGAACTTACCGAAATCGATCGGGTCCACCTGGCCGTCCAGGTTGTAGTCGACCGTGTTACAGGTCAGCTACACACCAGCGTCCAGAGCAACCGTGTAGATCTGGACGTCGATGTCGATCGCGCTGCCCGTCACCGGGTCGCCGTTCGGATGGGCAATCGCCTCATCAGCCACGACGTCGAACGAGATCTGGCCGTTGATGTCGGTCTCAGCGGCCTGAGCGGTGAAGGTGCAGTCGCCACCGGTAACCGTGAAGAAGAAGCTCGAGAACGGGATCCCCTGGATCGGGGTCGAGTCCGAGCGCTTCGCGGTGACCAGCAGGTACTCGTAGGCGTCAGCATCGCCGGCCGGGCAGGTCATCAGACCGGCCTTGGCAGCCTGCGTATCCAGCGCGATCGTCGAGTTCGTCGGATCGGGGATACCGGCACCGGCGGCGCTGGCGATCGCGACGACGATCAGAAGACTCACCAGAACTCTCGTCATCTTTGCTGCCTCCTTGAATCCGTCGTTCTCAGTTGTCCATCATCGAGGCCGTCGCTCGGACGGTCCCCTGGTACCGCCTGCCACTCTCCTGGTGTGTGCGGATCACCTCCTCCCGCTCACGGGACGCATCTCGTTGCTGGGCAACCGGTCGAGATGACTCCTCCTCGTCCCTGATGTCCGCTCGTGTTGTCTGAGTGTCATCCGCCCTCTCGGGCACGAGTTCATCCTTCAAGCTACCGGTCAGAACTTCATTCCGACCGAAAGCGAATACGACGGCGTGTGCGAGACCAGCGAGTGGGTCGCCTTCTCGGGTCCGCTCGTGAGCTCTACATCGGCGCCGGTTATGTTCTTGGCCGTGAACTTCAGATTCACGAGGTTGAACAGCTGCTGCGTGAGCGCGATGTCGAACAGGTCGCGTGATTCCTCATACACATCGAGGTGCCGCTCCTCGCCGACGGCGTCGAGTCGACGAGCGATCCGGTTGTAGAGGAAGCTCACGGATGTTCCCCAGTCGGGGTTCGTGTAGCCGACCGAGAGGTTGAGCGTCCACGGAGCCTGGCCCTGCATCGGGCGCGTCCTCTGCTCGACGATGATATTCCCGCCCTCGTCGGTGTACTTGTGCGTGTACTCGATCGACGACTCGACGGTCGTGTAGTTGCCCATGACCGTCACGTTGCCGAAGATGCCGCTCATGAACCCGCCCATCAGATCACTGACGAAGCCCATCGACTTCCGCACCTCGACCTCCCAGCCGTAGTTGTGTCCCTTCGGGGAATTGAACCATGTGCGGACGTAGCGGTCCGGCGAGGGGATGAGCCGCTCCTCGATCGCATCATCGATGTTCTTGTAGAAGTAGGAGAGCGCGAGGACTTCGCCGGCCGATGGGAAGAACTCGAACCGGACGTCGTAGTTGCCGATGACCGCGCGCCTCAGGTCGGGGTTTCCGAGCACGTTCTGCGAGTTGTCGAGGTCGTAGTAGAGAACGTTTGCCATCTCGCGGAGCTCCGGCCTGTTGACCGACTGCGCGTACGCGAGACGGACGTTCGTGCGCTCGGTCGGCATGTAGGTCAGGTTGATCGATGGGAGCGCGTCGGTCTTCTCGAGCACTGTCGTCAGCGGGGTCGGATCATCGATGGCGACCTGCGTGTCGACCGACTGCTTCGAGTGTTCGACCCTGGCGCCGCCGGCGACACGGAACGGCTGTCCCCAGAGCGAGAACGGATGGTTGGTCATCGCGTAGTAGCAGTCGAGATCGTGCTGTGCGCCGTACTCGCCGGTGAAGGTCGTCATGGTCCGGAACGTGAGTTTCTTCAGGCCGTAGTTCTCCCCGTCGAAGATCTCCTCGATCGGTTCGATCCGGATGCCCCAGTTCGGTGAGCCAATCGTCGATGTGTCGGTGTAGTAGGCATCGACACCGTAGTCTCGTTCGCGGTGCTCGTAGTAGAAGCCCGCCTTCACCGAGGAGTCGCCGAGCGGATACGTCAGGTCCAGTCGCGCGCCGCGAGACTTCTCGGAGAGTTCGGCCCACGTCCGGTAATTCTGCTTGAGGGCGAAGTTGCCGTACGCGTCGCGCTCGAACTCGGCGTTCTTCCGGTCGGGCTCGGAGGCCTCCGATGCGGAGCCGAAGATCTTCCAGTCAATGCCGATGTCGCGTCGGCCGAACGAGTGCTCGCCGCCGATCTGCGTGACGAACAGCTGCCGCTCGTCCCACTCGATCGTCGTCCTCTCCGAGTACCCGCCCTGCTCGTTGTTGCCCGCGGAGAAGCTGACCTGGTCCTTCGCGCTCTGGACGTAGTTCGTCCGGATGCTGAAGCGGTGGTTCTCGGTCGGTCGGTAGGTGAGGTTCATCAGGCCCGACCAGAGCACCGAGTACTTGTGACGGGTCCCCTCGAAGTGGTAGGTCTCCACGCCGCCGAGGCTCGGGCTGTCGACGAACTCCGCCATCTCATACGAGTTCTTGTAGGTCAGCGCGCTGATCAGACCGAGCGTGTGTCTCCCGTCCGCCGCGCCCAGGTCGAACTGGTCACCGTACGCGAGTCCGTAGGATCCGTTCAGGGGCGCCTTGTGGTAGTCGGTGTCCCACGTGTTGGGTAGCTCACGGGCGAGGTCGTTGCCCGAGAGATCGCTCTCGGGGAGCGACCGGATGCCGTCATCGGTGGCGAGCCAGTCTGAGTCGCTCCCCTGAGAGCGGAGCATCGCGTCCCCCGTCGTGCCCTCGTCGTAGCCGCTCGAGACCGAGAGCTTGAACACCCGCTCGGGTGGGAGATCGAGCGTGTTGACTTGCACGAGGCCACCGCTGAAGTCACCGGGGAGGTCGGGGGTCGCGGTCTTGACGACAACGGTGTTGGCCAGCAGCGACGCGGGAACGATGTCGAACGTGAAGCTCTTGCGGTCCGTGTCCGTGTCGGTGCTGCTGACGGACACGTTGTTGAGGGTCGTGGAGTTGTACCGGTCGGTGATGCCGCGGATGAACACGAACTTGTTGTCCACCACCGAGAGGCCGGTCACGCGCTTGAGGACGTCGCTGCTCGTTCCGTCCGGCGACTTCGAGATCTGCTCCGCGCTGATCCCGTCGCCGATCGTGATCGCCTTCATGCGCTCCGTGATGATCGCGATGTCCGTCGAAAGGATCCGCTCGGCCGTCACGACGAAGTCGTCGAGCGTGTAGCTTGCGCCACCGCTCTGTCGCGCGAGCTCGACGTTGAGCTTCTCCGTCCTGCCGGCGGCGATCGCCACACCCGGCATGGTCTGCGACTCGTATCCCATGGACGAGACCCGGACGTCGTACGTACCCGCCGGAACGCCGTCGATCTCGTAGTCGCCGTCGAGATCGGTCGAGGCGCCGATGGTCGTGCCGAGCAGGAGCACGTTCGCTCCGGCGAGCCGCTCGCCGTCGTCGTCGCGCACGGTTCCACGCAGCGTACCCGCGGCGACACTGTCCGCGTTGCGTGTCTGCGCGATCGCGTCGGTCGTGCAGGAGCTCAGGGCGAGAACGACAACTGCCAGCTTGGCCTTCTTCATCCAGTCCGATCCGTTGTGTCGCTTCATTCGAGTTGGTTCCTCATCGCGACGTCAGTCGCAGCAGCAGGAGTATAGCCCCCCCGTGTTTGCTGACTCTTAGGGCGGCGATAGAAGGGCGTGCGTCGTGGATGTCGGTAGTGTTCAGCGTGACGCGGAGTCTAGCCTCGGCGTGTTCGCGTGCTGTTAGGCGAGCGTTGGAAACGTGATTCGTTGTTGGGCCGGGGCACCGGCCCGACCATTGGCAGCACGCGACTCGGGGCACACCCGATTCGCTCCGGGTCGGCGACGGTCGCCCAGCAAGAGCATCACCAACTGCAAGCACTCCCTTCACAGAGCGCTAACGTGAGTGGACTAATCTCTCCCGCGTAGCGTAGTGCGCTGCGGGGCACGCCCCGGACGAGGGAATCGAAACGACAGACGACACGGATCACGGGCTCGATCGAAAGGAAAGTTCCATGCGTGGATTTGCTGTCGCCGCGCTCATCGTCGCGGCAGCGGCGACGCCGACGCCGCTCTGCGCCCAGTCGACCGCGGAGGGTCTTCAGGAGACCGTCGGCGGAACGGTGCAGATTGAACAGGAGACCCAGCGTCAGCGAGACGACTGGGCCACCGAGCAGGCCGAGCTCGAAGCTCGGTACCGGACCGCAAAGGCCAACGTCAAGTATCTGCAGGAGCGTATCGCCTCCGAAGAGGGTCGCGTGACGGCTCTGAACGAGAGCATCGCGGAGCTCGAGCGGAGGATGGGCGAGGCCAGAACGCTGCAGAACAGCCTGCAGGACACGCTCGACATGACGATGCTCCGGTTCGAGCGGTTCGTCGAGAACGACCTGCCCTTCCTCGCCGACGAGCGTGAACTGCGGCTCGAGAGTCTGCGGGGCGAGCTGGCGCGTCCCGAGGTGACCGGAGCCGAGAAGCTCCGGAGACTGCTCGAGGCCATGCAGGTCGAGACCGAGTACGGGAAGGCTGTCGCGGTCGACCAGGACGAGATCACGGTCGATGACGAGCCGCTCTTCGTCGACGTGCTCCGCGTGGGAAGGGTGTCGCTCTTCTGGCGCACGCCGGACGGGGAGAAGGTGGGGACGTTCGACCGCGGGACCTGGGAGTGGGTGGAGCTGCCCGCTTCCTACGAACGGAGCATCACGATCGCCATCGAGATGGCATCCAGGCTCCGCCCCGTGCAGCTCATTGACCTGCCGCTCGGGAGGATCCAGCGATGACGAGACTCTCCATGAGCATCAACGACGCGGCCCGTTGGACGCCCGAAGCGGGTGCGCTGGCGCGTGGTCTCCGTCTTGCGCTCGGAGTGGCGTTCCTCGTGGCGGTGTTCCTGGGTTCGGGGCCGGGTGAGGCCCGTGCGCAGGACGTCCGCGAGGCGGCCCGTCGTGCCGACCAGGACCGGGCCGAGGCGCTCGCGCGGGCGGCCGAGGCCGAGGCGGCGATCCTGGGCGACCGGGAGGCGCTTCTGTCGGCCGTTGAGGAGCTCGAAGCACAGGAGCGGGGGCTCGACGCCGAACTCGCCGGCCTCGAGCAGCAGGCGACCCGGCTGGAGACGCGGCGCGAGCGACTGGCCGACCGGTGGGCGCGGGAGGAGCTTCAGTACAAGGAGATCTCCGGCAACGTGAGGCTCGCGGCGCGCGATCTCTCGGCGCTGCTGGAGCAGTCGCCGCTCACGGCGCTCAAGCCCGAGCGGCTGGCCCCTCTCCGGCAGATCCTGCGTGAGGGCTACTTCCCCGACATCGAGGACATCAGCGGAATGGCCGGCGCGCTGCTCGACGAGATGGCGCTCGGTGGGCAGGTCGGGCTCCGCGAGGCGAAGTTCGTCGGTCGTGACGGTGAGGAGCAGACGGGCAACGTGCTCACGCTCGGGACCTTCACCGCCGTCTACGAGACGGCCGACGGCGAAGAGACCGGCTTCCTCCGGTACTCACAGAGCGAGCGGAAGCTCTTCGCGCTCTCCGCGCTTCCCCCGGGCGGCATGTCCAAGACGCTGCGGCGGTATCTCGCAGGCGACTCCGAGTCGTGCACCATTGACATCTCGGGCGGCGGCGCGCTCAGACAGATCACGCAGGAGGTCAGCTTCTGGGAGCACATCCTCCAGGGTGGGCCGATCGTGTATCCGATCCTCGCCATCGGTGTCGTCGCGCTGATCATCGTGGCCTTCCGGATATTCTTCCTGAACCGAATCCACGGCAACACCGATCGGATCATGAACGACGTATCCAAGCTGGCGTCGAAGCGTGACTGGGACGGCTGCGAGGCCATCGTCAAGCGTCACGAGGCCAAGAAGATGCCGGTCATCGAGGTCATCGCCGACGGTCTGTCGGCGCGGGATGAAGACCGTGCGACACTCGAGAGCGTCATGCAGGAGGCCATCCTCCGCGAGCTCCCGCGCGTCGAACGCGGTCTCTCCGTGCTCTCCGTGCTCGCGGCCGTCGCGCCGCTGCTGGGACTCCTCGGAACGGTCACCGGCATGATCGAGACGTTCCGGGTCATCACGCTCTACGGCACGGGCGATCCGCGGCTCATGTCGAGCGGCATCAGCGAGGCGCTCGTGACGACCGAGCTGGGGCTCGCCGTCGCGATCCCGATCATGCTCTTCCACACGTTCCTGTCCCGACGCTCCAACGCCATCATCGGCGAGATGGAGGAGAAGGCGGTCCACCTCTCGAACATCATCCTCAAGGAGAAGGTGGAGACCTCCGGATAGGCGAAGTCGGTGAGTCGCTACCCTGCAGGCCGGGTCGCGCTCGCGACAGGAGAGACGAACGATGGAAGTCATCGGGAAGACGTTCGAGTACCTCATGCAGGGCGGCTGGATCATGATCCCGCTCACACTCGCGTCGATCACGCTCTGGACGCTGATGCTCGAGCGGATGAGTCACCTGCGGCGGCTCCGCCGCGAGGACCTCACGGTCGACGACGCCATCCAGGCCGTTCGTGACGGGGCTCGCACCGTGCCGGGCACCGGGCTCCGGGCGCGGCTCGTGAAGAGCTTCCTCGAGGAGCGGACGGGGTTTCCGCCGCTCGACGTCGACATCCTGAGGCGCTGCGCGCTGCGCGAGCGGCCGGGCATCACGAAGTTCCTGGGGATGATCGGCGTGCTCGTCAGCGTGGCCCCGCTGCTCGGGCTGCTGGGCACCGTGCTCGGGATGATCGAGACGTTCACGGTGATCTCGGTGTTCGGCACGGGCAACGCCAACGCGATGGCCAACGGCATCTCCATCGCGCTGATCACGACAGAGGCCGGCCTGCTGGTGGCCGTGCCGGGTCTTCTTCTCAGCGGTCTGCTGCTGCAGCAGTCCTCGCGTCTCGAGATGCAGCTCGAGGAGGATACGACGATTCTCACACGCATCGTGCGCCGGTCGGGCGCCCGGTCGGAGGGTGCGAACTGATGATCAACGTACGAGCAACGATCCGGGGCGGGAACGAGAAGGTCGACATCCCGATGGGGCCCCTCATCGACATGGTGTTTCTGCTGCTGATCTTCTTCGCGGTCACGACGAGCTTCGTGAAGGAGTCCGGCATCGATGTCCAGAAGGCGACCGCGTCAACGGCGGAGGTGAAGGAACATGCCGGCATCCTTATCGGCGTGACTCCGGAGGGCGACGCGTACTTCGAGGGCAAGCGAATCGACATCCGGAGCGTCCGCGCGCACATCGAGCGCGCGCTGGCGGAGGACCCGGAGAGCGGCGTGGTGATCGTGGCGGACAAGCGCAGCGAGACCGGCGCCATCGTGACGGTGATGGACCAGTGCAGGCTGGCGGGAGCCAAGACCGTCAGTCTGGCAGCGAAGCGCGAGGACGAGGAATGACGCGGGCCCACCGCTTCCCGGTCTGGACTCTGCTGATCGCGCTCGGCGTGAACGCCGTGCTTTTCGGCATGGCGGCGCTGCTCCTTCAGGAGCGGCGCGTTCCGCAGGACATGACCGAGCCCGTCGCCGTGAGCCTCGTCAAGCTCGAGGCGCCGTCGATGCCGGAGCGCGAGGAGGTGAAGGCTCCGCAGAAGCCCAAGCCCCAGCAGCAGCTCGACTTCATGCCGGATGTCGTGCGGCCCGATCTGGGCGGCGCCGGAGGTATGGACATCGGCATTCCGATCAACCTTGGTGGCGCGAGCGGCATCAGCGGATCGCGCGAGTTCGTGTTCGAGGCGTACGAGCTCGATCAGGCGCCGCAGCCGATCGTTCGCGTCCCCCCGACGTATCCGTACGCCGCCCGAGAGCGCGGCATCGAGGGGGCGGTCCAGGTGAAGCTGCTCATCACGACCGACGGCACGGTCGGTCAGGTCTCGGTGCTCGAGGCGAGACCCCAGGGGATGTTCGAGGAGAGCGTACGGCGCACACTCCCGCAGTGGAAGTTCTCGCCCGGGAAGATCCAAGGGAAGGCCGTGACGGCGTGGGTGGTGACAACGATCCGGTTCACGCTCGATGACTAGAAGGGTACGTGGCAGATGACTCGACACTCCTCAACGCGGACGACGTGGGCCTGGAGGGCGCTGGCGCTTGCCTGTCGGGCGCTTGCCGTTCTGCTCCTTCTGGCGCTCTGGAACTCGGCTCCCGCCGCAGACGGCACGGCCGAGCGGCGCATCGATGATGTCTCCGACGTCCCGGCCGCGGCCAGACTGGCGCTCTTCGAGGCGCAGCAGCTCCGCGAGACCAGCTACCCGGATCAGGCGGTCGACCTTCTCCTCGGATTCCTCGAGGAGTATCCTGATCAGGATCACTTCCTCGTTCGCTTCCATCTGGCGGTCAGCTGGTCCCGCCGCGGCGACCAGGAGAACGCGATCCGCGAGTACGGCCGCGCCGTTGAGATGGAGCCGCTCTTCGCACAAGGGTGGCTCAACATGGGGGAACTGGCCTACAACCTCGGGCGCTACGGTCTCGCCGCGTCGTCGCTGACGCGCGGGTACGAGGTCAGTGAGTGGAAGGATCCCAACGTCCTCTTCTTCACCTCCGCCGCGTACGTGATGGACGGACGCCCAGAGGAGGCCGTGCCGCTGCTCCGGGAACTCGTCGACGACCCGGAGACCGAGACGAAGCTCGAGTGGCATCGGGCGCTCGTGATGGCGTATCTCGATCTCGACGACGATGAGAACGGGAGCAGGGCGGTTCGGGCCATGCTCGAGCAGTATCGGGACGACCCCGAGGCCTGGCAGATCGCGTTCCAGTACTCGGCCAGCCGGAGCGACTACGAGAAGGCCGTCGTCGCGCTGATCATCACCGGGTACCTCAGGCCGCTCTCGGTCGATGAGCAGATGACGCTGGGCGATCTGTTCCTCGCCGTCGGCGTGCCGTCGCGGGCCGGCGACCTCTACGAGGGAGCGCTCGCGGACAGCGGGACGACGGCCGACCTCGAGCGGCTTGCGTCCGCGCACGTCGCGGCGTACGAGTTCGACGAGGCCCGGGTTGTCCTGGGGCGCGCGCTGGAGCAGGAGTCGACACCGCGTCTCTGGTCGCTTCTGGGCGACATGAACTTCATGGACAAGGACTACGAGGGCTCGATGGAAGCCTATCGTCGGAGCGCGGAGGCGGATACGGTCTCCGGTCGCGCCTGGCTCATGATGGGGTACTGCGCCATCCAGCTCGAGCGCTATGGGGTGGCGATCCCCCCGCTCGAGCGCGCGGCCGCCTTCGATGACGTGGGGGAGAAGGCCTCACAGCTCCTCGGAGCGCTCCGCGCCATGATCGAGTAGTCCGGGCGACGGTCTGTCGATGCGCCAGGCCCCTCATGCTGCCCTGCCTCCCGGCAGACGCCCGGCGGGCCGATTTCTCCATAGCTCTGAATTTTCACTCACTTTCTGCTGGACGCTCTGTCCCTGGGTTGGTATTCTCAAATCGACATTCAGCTTCTTGGAAGCGTCACGGCACCGGGCGGCGTCGCGAGAGCGGCGCCGGCTTTTCGCGTCAGGAGGGTGTGGTGGCGCAGGCAGCAGCAGGGGCCGGGACGGTCCGGCGAACCGCACGGTAGACCGAGAACGGCGCCGTGCCGAAGGAGGGTGTTGTTGTGGTAGCGAGGTTGCGTCGTCAGATACGGAAGAGCAGCATGTCGGTCCCCAGGGGTGTGGAGCTTCTGAGCACGCCGACGCTCAACAAGGGCACCGCGTTCACCGAGAAGGAGCGCGACGTCTTCGGACTCCGCGGCCTTCTGCCGCCGCACGTCCACACGATGGACGAGCAGGTCGATCGAGTCATGGGCAACTTCCGCCGGTACGACACGCAGCTTGGCCGGTACGTGCACATGATGTCGCTCCACGACCGCAACGAGACGCTCTTCTACAAGGTCGTCACCGAGAACCTCGAGGAGATGATGCCGATCATCTACACGCCGACAGTGGGTCAGGCGTGTCAGGAGTTCGGTCACATCTTCCGCAAGCCGCGCGGCTGTTTCATCGCGAAGAAGCACAAGGGCAACATGGTCGACGTCCTGCGCAACTGGCACTTCGTCGACGTCAAGGTCATCGTTGTGACGGATGGCGAGCGAATCCTGGGTCTCGGGGATCTCGGTGCGGACGGCATGGGCATCCCGATCGGCAAGCTCGCGCTGTATACAGCGTGCGCCGGCATCGATCCGTCTCAGTGTCTGCCCGTCATGCTTGACGCGGGAACGAACAACGAGAGCCTCCTCAACGACCCGCTCTACATCGGGACGAAGCAGCGCCGGATGACGGGTGACGAGTACGACGAGTTCGTCGAGGAGTTCATCATGGCGGCGGCCGAGGTCTTCCCGAAGGCTCTCATCCAGTTCGAGGACTTCGCCAACGCCAACGCGTTCCGGCTGCTCGAGAAGTACCGCGACCGCGTGCTGACGTTCAACGACGACATCCAGGGAACGGGCAGCGTGGTGCTCTCCGGCATCATCGGCGCGCTGCGCATCTCGAAGCAGAAGCTCACGGATCAGAGATTCCTGTTCCTCGGAGCGGGTGAGGCCGGTATGGGGTGCGGTCTTCAGATCGTGGCCGCGATGGTCTCGGAAGGGCTCTCCGAGGAGGAGGCGAGGAAGCGCTGCTCGTTCTTCGATGTTCACGGTCTCATCGTGAAGGGTCGCGAGAACCTCGGCGAGGAGCACAAGCCGTATGCGCACGACCACAAGCACACGAAGGACTTCCTCGAGGCCGTCAAGATGATCAAGCCGACCGCCATCATCGGCGCCTCGGCGCAGGCCGGGATGTTCTCGGAGGACGTGCTCAAGGCGATGGCCGAGTTCAACGAGCGGCCGATCGTCTTCGCGCTCTCGAACCCGACCCACAAGGCCGAGTGCACGCCGGAGGAGGCATACACTCACACGGACGGCAAGGCGATCTATGCCAGCGGCAGCCCGTTCAAGCCGGTTGACTACAAGGGGCAGACGTTCGTGCCGGGTCAGGGTAACAACGCGTACATCTTCCCGGGCGTCGGTCTCGGCGTGGTCGCGGTCAACGCGACGCGCGTGACGGACGACATGTTCTACGCGGCGGCGAAGGCGCTCGCGAACGAGTGCACGGAGGACGATCTCAAGCTCGGACGCGTCTACCCGCCGCTCTCGCGCATTCGTGAGGTCTCGGCGAAGATCGCCGCGGCCGTCGCGGAGCTGGCGTACGAGAAGGGCCTGGCGCAGCTGCCGAGGCCGAAGGATCTGTACCAGCACATGCTCGACGCGATGTACCAGCCCGAGTACGAGGATTACATCTAGTACCTGGCATCGAGTATCCACGACAGCGGTCGCCCCGCCTTTTCCTCTGCCACGGGGTACGCCGCACTGTCGTGCGAGAGGGGGGTCGCTGCGCAGTAGCGGCCCCCTTCATTTCGTGTATACTCAGACGAAACGCATCCGTTCGACCCCACAGCAGGGGAGGTTCTCGCCATGGAACTCGCCCTCAGCATTCTCGTCGGTATCGGTCTGGCCGCAGCGTGCGGATTCCGCGTGTTCGTTCCGTTCCTCGTCATCAGCATCGCGTCGATGAGCGGGCACCTCGAGCTCGCCCCCGGCTTCGAGTGGATCGGCACGTACTACGCGCTCACGGCGTTCGCACTGGCGACGGTCCTTGAGATCGTCGCGTACTACGTTCCGTGGCTCGACAACCTGATGGACACGATCGCGACACCGGCCGCGATCGTCGCCGGGACTGTCATCACTGCCGCCGTCATCGGGGACATGTCTCCCTTCCTGCGGTGGTCTCTCGCCGTCATCGCAGGCGTCGGTGTCGCAGGCGCCGTCCAGGGAACGACGGTCGCGATGCGGGGCGCCTCCACAGCGACCACGGGCGGCGTCGCGAATCCGGTCGTATCGAGTGGTGAACTGGCCGGCTCGGTCGTGACATCGGTGCTCGCGGTCGTACTGCCGATCGTCTCAGTCGCGCTGCTCGCGCTCATGTCGTTCGGCGGCGTTCGGAAGCTCCGCGTCGCGCGGGCACGGGCGCGCGCAGCCCGCTGTCAGTAGAGGGGGACCGATGAGTCGCTCGAAGGGAAAGAAGCACGAGAAGCATGCGCCGGGCGCCAACCCTTCCCGGACCAGCGTTGGAGCGAACAGGCGGGACGTCCTGCGCATCATTCTGCTCATCGCGCTCATCGCGCTCGTCGTCCGTGTCGCGTACATCACTGAGACTCATGCGCATCCGCTCATGGCGACCACGACCGGCGACCCGCAGGTCTACGATCTCCGAGCGGTCGAGATCGCCGGCGGGCAGTGGGCCGCGGATGACGTGTTCTTCCACTCGAGCCCCGTCTATCCGTACATCCTCGGCGTGATCTACTCGATCTTCGGTCGAAGCTACACGGCCGTCCGCATCATCCAGGCGCTGTTCGGCGTCGGGAGCTGCCTGTTGCTCTGGTCGATCGCGCGAACGCTCTTCGGTCCGAAGCAGGGCCTCATCGCGGGGCTGATCGCCGCGCTCTACGCGCCCTTCATCTTCTTCGACGCCGAGATCCTGATGATCACGTATGTGATCTTCTTCGCGCTGCTCTCGGTCTGGCTTCTTATGCGATACCAACGGTTCGGAGGGGTGCGACTCGCGCTCGCCGCCGGCTGCGCTCTCGGCGTGAGCGCGCTCGGCAAGCCGAACATGCTGCTCTTCGTCCCCGTCGCGGCCCTCTGGCTCTGGTGGCAGTCGCGTGGGGGCGATCGTTCGAGGGAGGCCGTTCGCGCCGCCGGGCTCGTCGTACTCGGCACCATCATCGTCATCGCGCCGATGACCATCATGAACGCGGTCGTCGCCGATGACTTCGTGTTGACGTCGAGCAACGGCGGGATCAACTTCTGGATCGGGAACAACCACGGCGCCGATGGTACGTTCCTCGTCCCGCAGAACATGCGCACCGATCTCTACACGCAGTCGAAGATGGCGGCCGAGGTGGCGCGCGGCCGTCCGCTCAAACCCTCAGAGGTCTCGTCGTACTGGATGGATGAGGGGATGCGCTTCGTGACGTCGCAGCCCGGGGCGTGGCTCAAGCTCATGGGGCGGAAGCTTCTGCTGTTCTGGAACGCCTATGAGATCCCGAACCACTACGACATCAACTACTTCCGGCAGGAGTCGAAGGTCCTCGGCTGGAACCCGTTCCTGTTCGCATGGATCGTGCCGCTCGGGTTCCTGGGGATGTACGTCTCCCGGAAGCGATGGCGCGAGCACGCCGTCCTCTACGCGTTCGGGCTGGCGTATCTGCTCTCGCTTCTTCCGTTCTTCGTCACCTCGAGGTACCGCCTTCCTGTCGTGCCCGTGATGATCGTCTTCTGCGCGCACGCGCTCTGGTGGATCTGGGAACGGATCCGGGCTCGCGAGAGAAGCGGGTGGATCGCCCCGGTGCTCCTGCTCGTCGTCGCGCTTGTCGTGGTGAACCTCCCGCTCGTCGACTTCTCGCTGGGGCCACAGTACGCCGTCATCGGTCAGGTCCACCGGGACGCCGGCGAGTTCGAAGAGGCCGCGCGCTACTACCGGCTCGCCATCGAGGAGAGCCCGGAGTACGACCTGGCGCACAACAGCCTCGGTTCGGTCCTGTCGAGGCTCGGCCGGTACTACGAGGCCGAGCGGGTGCTGCTGAGAGCGCTTCAGATCAACCCGCGCCTGGCGTCGGCGCACAGCAATCTTGGTCTCGTGTACATGCAGACGGACCGGCTGGAGCAGGCACGAGAAAGCCTGACGCGAGCCACCCAGGAGGATCCGGACCTCAAGCCGGCGTGGGACAACCTCGGGCGTCTCGGTATCATGATGCAGGACCCGTTCATGGCGGTGACCGCGCTCGAGCAGTCGATCCGGCTCGATCCGCGCGACGCCTACGCTCACTGGAATCTGGCGATCTTCCTCGCCATGCGACCCGATCTTCTGGAGCCCGCGCTCCAGCACGCCCGGACGGCGGCGGCGCTCGAGCCGTCGTTGAGACCGGAGGCGGAGGCGTTCGTCCAGTCGCTCATGGAAGAGGCGACCCGGGAGGAGTAGTCGTGCTCGCGTTCTTCGTCTCCGATCTGCACGGTCGGTTGGGCGCATACCGCCGGCTGTTTCGGGCGGTCCTCGAGGAGCGCCCGGACGTGGTCCTTCTCGGCGGTGATCTGCTTCCCATGCCGTTCGCGGCGCGCGAGGACGCCGTGCAGGGCGACTTCGTGACCGATTTCCTCGCCGGAGAACTGAGACGTCTCCGCGACGCACTCGGCGGGGACTACCCCACCTTCATCACCATCCTCGGCAACGATGACCCGAAGAGCCAGGAGGATGCGGTGCTCGATGTCGAGGCTGCCGGTCTCTGGCGATACGCCAATGAGCGGCGCCTTGACGTCCAGGGGGTGTCCGTGTACGGGTACTCATACGTCCCGCCGACACCGTTCCTGCTCAAGGACTGGGAACGATACGACGTCTCCCGGTTCGTTGACCCGGGGTGCGTGTCGCCCGAGGAGGGGCGGCGCTCTGTTCCGGTCGAGCCGCGTGTGATTCGGCACGCGAGGATCAGCGAGGATCTGCAGGAGCTCGCCGGCTCACGGGAGATGGAGCGAGCCGTCTTCCTGTTCCACTCGCCGCCCTACAAGACCGCCCTCGACCGGGCGGCGCTCGACGAGCACATGGTCGACCACGTTCCGGTCGATGTGCACGTGGGGAGTATCGCCATCCGTCGCTTCATCGAGGACCGTCAACCACTGGTCACCCTTCACGGTCACGTGCACGAGTCCGCGTCGATCACCGGGTCCTGGCGCGATCGGATAGGGCGGACCCACATGTACTCCGCGGCGCACGACGGTCCGGAGCTTTCGCTGGTGAGATTCGACCCGGAGGATCCGGAGGGCGCATCAAGGGAGCTGCTGCCGACGTAGAGGTGACGGTGTGGGGCAGCGGTCGGCGGTTGACTGCGAGCAAGAGGAACGGCCGCATCCGTGATGGATGCGGCCGTCTTTCGTTCCTCGGAGTGTCTGCGTCGGGTCCATCACGTCAGTCGAGGGGGAGCTGCCGCGCGGCGTCGGTGACCGCGCCGATCTTCGCCGCGTAGCTCGTGTGGTTCTCGATGTCCTCGTCGGTGACGAGATGCACATCGAGAAGGCTGTCGGTCCTGTAGCCCGTCCGCAGGAAGTTCATCTCGCTCAGGCACTTCCCCCAGCCGTCCAGCCAGCTCATCAGCTCACGACGCTGGTTCTCATCACCACGCGTGTGGACCAGAAGATCGATGTCGCTCGCCGGTCCGGCGGTCGCGTTCTTCGTGCTCCCGAAGACGTACATGGCCACCACGCCGAAACGCGACGCATCGATGTCCTTCGCGATTCGCTCGGCCATGCGGAGCCGCCACTGCCAGTACTGGACCGGAAGGCGCGGCGTGACTTCGGGCGCCGGCTGCGGTTCGGCCGGGCTCTCCGTCGAATCGACCAGCATCGCGAGCGCCTCTCCGAGGTCGGCGTTGAGGAGCACGCGCAGGGTGCGTCCCTCGGTCGCGTCGGGGACATCGATGACGCGCACCACGTCCTCGAGGTGCGCGAACTCCGGGAGCATGCCCGCCAGCAGGTTCGGGGAGCCCGTGAGGAAGCGTTCGTTGAAGACCTCGCCCTCCTCGTCCGGGTAGAGCGGCAGGTACCGGATACGAGACTCGACCAGGTCCTGGAAGAAGTGTGTCCCGAACGAGAGGTCGGGCACGTAGTCACCCTTCCGTCTCGCGACCTCGATCAGCATCGCGGTGTTCGAGATGTCGGCGTACGTGACGCTGACACCGAGTTTGACGTCGCCGCGGCTGCCCCAACGGCCGGGACCGAGCAGGATGAACCGCTTCATCGGGAGGAGGCGGTTGAGCCGACCGATGACACGGGCGACCTCAAGCATCTCCTCGCGGCTCTTGAGCTTGCCGTACGCATCGGGGTCGACGTACACGATGTTCGTGATGTCCGGGACCCACCCGTTCGAGACGAACCGGTTCGCCGTGAAGATGACGTCGCGCTTCTCCACATCCTTCGGGATGGGAGCAGGCGCCGACTCGTCTGAGCGGCTCTGCGGGCGGCACTGGAGCAGGTAGAAGTCGTGGCCGTCGTGGGCGAACTCGATGTCGACCGGCGAGTCCAGCTTCTCCTCGAGGATGTCGAGCATGTTGTTGAGGTGTCCGATGAACGGTGTCGACTGCACGAGTCCGTCGAACGTCGCCACGACGTCGGTCTTCTCGGGGTCGAACAGGATTCTCGGCGGCGCCTTGCCGAGCATTCCGTCACTGAGCGACGAGAAGACGTGCTCGAGCCCGGGGAAGTCCGCGCCGACCTCGGCGACCAGCTCGTCGAGTCGTGTGGTCTCGAGCGTCCCGGCCTCGAGGTTGATCACATCGATGAAGTGCGGCGAGTACCGGATGATCTCATCAACGGCGACGTTCGCGCGCAGGTTCGGCTTGCCCGGGACGAGAAGCACCGGGTAGTCATCGGCCACGCGGTCAACGGCGCGCGTGCCGAGGCCGGGCACGAGTCGAGCGAGGCCGTCCTCCCTCTGGATCCGCGGGGACCACCGGAATTCGCTGTTGCTGAAGGCAACGCCGGCGAATGCGGGGAGGAAGTACCTGCCAACCCTCGTTCCCACGACCTCCTGTATGAGGATGCCCATCTCCTCGTTGAACTCCAACAGCCCGCGCTCGCGGCGGTACTCGATGGGGTCAGGTCCGAACGTCGAGGCGTAGACCTCGGCGATGGCGTCGGCGAGCGCCTCGAGCCGCTCCGCCTTCGTCCCCTGGTTGGCGACGAAGAGGCTCTTGTACTTGCCGGAGAACGCCGTCCCCAGACGGTCCTCGAGCAGGCTCGAGCTCCGGACGATCAGCGGGACATCCGCGAAGTCGTCGAGGGCGACCGAGAGGCCGTTGACGACGCGTGTCGGGAACGTCGAGTTCTTGAAGAGACGCACGATGTCCGGGTACTCCTGCCGGATCTCCTCGACGTCGCGGAACTTCTGCTCGATGACGTCCTGAAGGTCATTGTGGCCGATGAAATCGTGGAGCCCGTCCGAGGGCAGATACCACGTCTTCGGCACCTTGATGTCGCCGACCGGACGCGAGTCGTCACCCGAGCGCTCGAGAATGCAGCGGGCGAGGAGCATGCCGGCGCTCTTGCCTCCGAGCCTCCCGTGGCTGCCGGCGGGTATGATCATCCGTCGGGTGAGGTCGTAGAAGTCCTCGATCTCCATGTTCTCCTTCGCCACGCGGACGAAGTCGATCTGTTCTGTCAGCAGTCGCTGCGTCAGTGAGACGCGAAGCGTCTTGAGCGTCGAGGACCGGAGGATGCGCTTGTCGGGGATGCCGTGCTGGAACCGGCGCATCGAGTCGACGATCTCAGGAAGCGGGGATCGCGGGTTGTTGAGGACGCGCAGAAAGCTTGAGGCCTTATCCTCCTGCATCCAGTTCTGGACGCGCGTGAGGATCTCGGTCTGGCTCAGGTGCCGGCTCGCGAGTTCGAACGGCGCGTCGCTCAGCAGGTAGTCCGGATTGGCGGCCAGGCGGCATGCGGGAACGTTGACCTCGCCGGTGAGCACGTCCGTGGAGGTGCCCAGGCCCGACGCCGTGGCCAGCATGTCCTGCGCCTCCTCGACGCCTATCTGGCAGAGGTAGTTGAGCATCTTGTGCGCGATGCGGAGGTAGAGGGCGCGGTCCGACTCGCGCAGGAGGTGGAGCGGGCTCCGCCAGATCTCACCTCCGACATCAGCTCCGTTGCTTCGCATGGCCTCCCAGTTCTTCTGGAGGTCCTGGAGCCGGTGCCTCAGCACGAAGTGACCGATGAGGCCGGCGATCGTCTTGATCAGCCTGACCTCCTCCTTGAGGAAGGGGCCCTGGTCCTCGCCCGGCCGCTCCTCGGTGTAGAAGACCTCCAGCGTGCCGATCGTCTCATCCTGCACCACGATGTCCGCACTGAGTACCCCGTTCGCCGGATCGGACCCCGAGAGCGCGAAGCTCCGTCCCTCGATGGTCAGTCGGGCCTCGCAGACCTCCGGGTACTGCCATCCCGGCGGGACGGCACGGAGGACGCTCATGAAGGCTTCGTCTGTCTCGACGCCCTGACGGAGAGCCTCCTCAACGTGGTAGAGGCAGTTGAGTTCCTTGGCGCGCTCCGTGAGAGACGCCATCAGTCCGTCGTGCGGGGAGCGCGGTTCGTCAATCATGCGTGATCACTCCTCTGCCGTGCCGGCCGTCGACCTTGGCCCGGAGCGGTCGCTCCAGGCGGACGTGCCGAACGAGTTCAGACTCTGTCACCGCCGGGCGAGCGTCGAGCCAGCTCCAGTCGATTCCTGGTTCCGCCGCGTGGCTGACAGAGAGGTAGAGCACCTCGAAGCTGATGAGGTTGTGGAAGAAGTGCGATCCCTGGCTCAGGTCGGGCGTCATCTGCGGGAGCGTCGCCTCGACGATGACGGCCGCACCACTGATGGACGCCCAGTCGACCGGTACCCCGAGCCACGGATCCGAGCTGCCCCACCGACCGAACCCGATCAGAAGATAGGGACGGCGTTCGGATGAGAGACCCCGGTTGATTCCGTCCAACTCGTGGGCGATGACCGGGGTGTGACGCGCTTCGAACGCCTCGGGACGGAGGTAGACGACATCGAGGATGTCATCGCGTTCACCGTTCCCCATGGCGTGCTCCGAGGCCACCAGCACGTCGGGTGCGGTCATCGACTCGTCGGCTATGATGACCGGCGTCCCGGCCACCATCATTGGGCGCGCCTGAAGGAACCCGAACCGGGGCCGCGTTCGCCCGAGCGGATCCAGCGAGACGGCGAACTCGATCTCGACCTCCCTGGCGAGCGCCTCCTCGGAGAGCTCGAGCAGCCGCGCCACGAGCCGGTTGAGCGGCAGCGTGTCGTAGCTCAGCGCGGGAGCGAAGTTGACGACGCGCGCTCCGGCGCCCGCGAGTCCCGGGCGGAGACGTTCGGATGAGGGGTCGTACGTCGAGACGATGTGGTCGAGCACGCCATCGTACTCGGCGTCCTCGAGCGAGGCCTGAACGAGATACTCGGTCTCTCTGACCGGATCGTGCGGCGGCGGCGTTCCCATGTTGACCGCCCAGAAGTCCGTCTGCGTGTTCCGGATCATGTCGTTGAGCCCGTTGTACGGCGCCGGCGCCTTCGGATAGCGCGGGCAGTATGTCCACGCGAGACCCCCGTCGACGATCTGCCGTCCCAGGCCGAGCGCGAGATCGACCACGCCGTCCTCCGGCTGGGCCTTGAGCGTCGGATAGTAGCTGTACGAGCGGCCGACTCCGGAGATGGCCGGGTAGAACCGGCTGTTCAGACGGTGACCTACGACCTCCTGGATGATGACGGCCATCTTCTCGTCCCGGAGCGAACGGTCGACCGACCCGATGTAGCCCTTCGGGCCGTGGAAGAACGTCGACGCGTACACGAACTTGATCGCCTCCACCAGACGGTGAAAGCGCGTGTCCGGGTCCGGCTGGTTGTTGGGGATCATCTTCGTGCCGTACACCCCGGCGAACGGGTGAGCCAGCGCGTCTTCGAGAAGGCTCGATGAGCGTACGGCCAGCGGCGTGTGAAGCCCGGTCGCGATCGACATCAGATCGCCGACCGACTCCGCGGGAAGCTCCGCCTGCTGGAAGGCGAGCGCGATGCGCTCGTCAGTCTCGCTGCTGAGCGCGACGTCGTAGAGGGCGTTGCGCTCCATGAACTCGTCGAACAGTTCTGTCGTGAGGACCGTGAGCGTGGGGATGCTCACATCGAACGTCGGGAACTCGTCGGGGGAGAGGTTGGAGAGGACTGCATCGCGCACGAGCAAGAGACCGGCGGCCTTGCCGCCGATCTCACCATTGCCGATCCTGGTGAACGTCTGCTCCCCGCCGAGGAAGGTGCGGTTGAACCGTGGAAGCTGCGACGCGTTTGACATCGTGCGCGCCTCCTGCAGGCTCGAATGGAAGGCGGGGCACCCGAGCGGGCGCCCCGCCCCATGATTCGCGTGCTAGATCCAGCCGCGCTGACGGCATGCTTCCGCCACGCGATTGATGGAGACGACGTACGCCGCGTCGCGCATGTACATCTTCTGCTTGCGCGCCAGCTCGCTGACGGCTGCATAGGCGGCCGTCATCTTCACATCGAGCTTACCGAGAACCTCGTCCTTTTCCCAGAAGTAGTTCATGTTGCTCTGGACCTGCTCGAAGTAGCTGCAGGTGACGCCACCGGCGTTGGCGAGGAAGTCGGGGATCACGTGGATGCCGCGCTCGGCGAGAACCTTGTCCGCCTCGGGCGTCGTCGGGCCGTTGGCGCCCTCCGCCATGATCTTCACCCGCTTGCTGATCCTGCCGACGTTCTCCGCGGTGACCGAATTCTCGAGAGCCGACGGGATAAGGATGTCGACGTCCTGCTCGATCCAGACGTCGCCCGGGAGCACCTCGTAGCCGAGATCCTTCGCCTTGTTCTTGTCGATGCCGCCGAACCGGTCCGCGATGCCCTGAAGCTCACTGAGGTCGATCCCGTCCATCTTGCGGAAGACGTATGCGCACGAGTCGCCCTGGTCCCAGCACGAGACACAGATGACCTTCCCGCCCATCTGCGTGTAGAGCTCTACGGCGTACTGCGCAACGTTGCCGAAGCCCTGGACGCTGGCAACCGTGTCGGACGGACGGATGTTCATCTCCTTGAGCGCCTCGCGGATCGTGTAGACGACGCCGTAGCCGGTCGCCTCGGTGCGTCCGAGCGAACCGCCCATGCCCACGGGCTTGCCCGTGATGACGCCGGGGAAGTGACCGCCGTGGATCTTCTCGAACTCGTCCATCATCCAGAGCATGTGCTGCGCGCTCGTCATGACGTCGGGCGCGGGAACGTCCGCCACCGGACCGATGTTGCGCGCGAGCTGCCGGGCGAAGCCGCGGCAGATCTGCTCCTGCTCGTTCATGCTCAGGTTGTGCGGGTCGCAGATGACGCCACCCTTGCCGCCGCCGAGCGGGATGTCGACGACCGCGCACTTCCACGTCATCCACATCGAGAGCGCGCGCACCGTGTCGATCGTCTCCTGCGGATGGAAACGGATACCGCCCTTGCTCGGCCCCCTCGCATCGTTGTGCTGACACCGGAACCCCTGGAAGACCTGCACCGTCCCGTCGTCCATCCGAACCGGGATCGTGAAATGAAACTCGCGCTGCGGCGTACGCAGGAACGCGCGCGCGCCTCCGTCAAGACCGATGAGATCCGCGATGTGATCGAACTGCGCGCGAGCCATCTCGAACGCGTTGTACGCGCCGTTGCTGGCCATGCTGCCCCTCCTTGCAGTGGACTCTCCAGGGGCGCGACGACACATCCGTCGGGGCGTCCCCTGAGTCCAATACTCTGTCGTCACCGGCGCCTACCGGCTGAATCAACAGCCGGTAACTCGGCAGGCCAACTGTCAATTCTAGTGCGGTTCAGACAGGAGCGCAATCGTTCATCGGGGTGTTTCCATGGGTGCGTCCGGGGTCACCCGGTCGGATCCCGACTATCGTTCAGGCTGACCGTTCGCCGCACCATGAGGCGCGGTGTGGAGCACCGAAGACCGACCTGTCCGCCCGCTTGACCCGACCCTCCATGGCATGCTATCTCTGGACCCTGTCTGCGGCTGCGCGAAGGGGGTGTTCATGAGGAGATACCTGACGTCGTTCCTGCTCGCCGTGAGCATCTCCGCGGCCCTGCTTCTCGTGGTCTCGTGTTCCGAGTCCCCGACCAGCCCGAACATCGTGATCGTCGTACTCGACACCGTCCGAGTCGACCGGACCGGTGGAGGCGGGGGGGCGAGTGTGACGCCCGCGCTCGACGCGCTCGGGGAGGAGGGCGCCGTGTTCACACGCGCGTGGGCGAACGGTCCCTGGACCGTGCCGTCGCACGCGTCCATCTTCTCGGGACTGCTTCCATCCTCGCATCGCTGCACCGGTCGACAGTTCGCGTTCCTTCCCGGGTCGCCCACGTTCGCGGAGCTGCTTGCGGAGAACGGATACGAGACCGCCGCGTTCTTCTCGAACCCGTGGCTCTCGAATCGTCTGACCGGGATGCTCGTCGGTTTCGACGAGCGGTTCTCTGAGACCGGGCCGGGCGCTGAGATCCTCAACTCGACCGACCAGGGCGGGGCCCGCACACTGGCAAACGCGTCGAGCTGGCTCGAACAGCGACGCGGCGATCGCCCGTTCCTCATGTTCGTCAATTTCCTCGAGGCTCATCTGCCGTACGATCCTCCCCGGGACTACCGCGAGGAGTTCCTCGCGGACGCGCCGCCGAACCTCGTCATCACGACCGCGTGGGCGGCGGTGCACAACGCACGGGTGCGGGAGGCGACCAGCGACGAGCTCGCCATGGCGGCCCGGTTCTACGACGGCGACGTGAGCATGTCGGACCACTACCTCGGAGAGCTCCTCGACCAGCTCAAGGAGACCGGGCTGTACGAGGACACGGTGATCATCGTGGCGTCCGACCACGGAGAGAACCTCGGTGACCACGGCTTTCTCGACCACCAGTTCGGCGTGTACGGAACACTCATCGAGGTGCCACTCGTCGTGCGCGCTCCCGGCCTGCTGGAACCTGGTCTGCGAGACGATCCCGTCATGCTCTGCGACGTCTACGACACGGTGCTCGATGTCGCCGGCATCGGCGATGGCCCCGAGACGCCACATGGGCTCTCGTTGCTCGACGGACCGCACGAGCCGTCACGTCCTCAGATCGCCGAGTACTCGGGCGCGAACCACGAGCTCCTGAAGTACCTCGCGAACCTCAACCCGTCGCTCGACCTCGAGCGGTATCGGACGGCGTTCGCCAAGGTCCGGGTCGGCGATCTGGAGCTGACCGTCGGGACGGATGGGTCGACGGAGCTCTATGATCTTCGGGTCGACCCGGGACGCGAGACGAACCGCGCCGCGGATCAGCCGGAGGCCGTCGCGTCGCTCCGTGCAGAGCTTCCGATCGGTGAGTGGGGTGAGGCGGTTGAGGATGGGATCGATGAGGAAACTCGTGACCAGCTCCGGTCGCTCGGATACATCCAGTAGCCCGTCGCTCTAACAGAGCGCTTCCCGGACGCTCTCCAGCAGTCCCCTGATCGAGTACGGCTTGCTCAGGAACGGGATCCCCATCCGGCTCGGATGGCAGTTCGCGTCGCGCCTGTCCGGGTATCCGCTGGCAAGCAGAAGCCGTGTGTCGGAGTCGCCGGCCATGATCTCCTCGGCGAGTTCGATCCCACTCTTGCCTGGGAGCACGATGTCGCTGAAGACCATGTCGAAGCCGGCGTCACGCTCGAGCATCTCGAGGGCTTCCTCGGCGCTCTCTGCCTCCACGATCTCGTATCCGAAGTGCCGCAGCGCGTGCGACGCGAAGTCCCGGACGACGGCCTCGTCCTCGACCAGGAGGATGCGGCTGCCCACTCCGAGCGTCCTTTCGGCGTCGAGTCCCCCGGAGCTCATGTCGGGGGCTGCCTCCGGTTCCGGCTCCGGGATGATCGGCAGGTAGACGTTGAACGTCGTTCCGCTGCCCGGCTTGGTATCGGCCTTGATCCAGCCGCCGTGCTGTTCGACGATCCCGAACACGACCGAGAGCCCGAGGCCCGTTCCGACACCCGGTTCCTTCGTCGTGAAGAACGGCTCGAAGATGTGATCAAGCGTGTCTCTGTCGATGCCCGTGCCGGTGTCCGCGACGGACAGACAGACGCATTCGCATGGCTCCTCGTCGAAGCCGACCGCCTTCGCGACCTCCTCCACGCACGCGGTCCGCGTGGTGATCGTCAGCGCTCCACCCTCGGCCATCGCGTCCCGCGCGTTCACCGCCAGGTTGAGAACGACCTGTTCGATCTGCGAACCGTCGACCTCCACGCGGCCGAGGTCGGCGCCGAGACAGGTTCTCAGTTCGACGCCCTCGCCGACGAGACAGCCCAGAATGTCACCCATGTCGCGGACGATGGTGCTCAGATCCTCCGACGCGAGCGCGAGCGGCTGCTTGCGGCTGAAGGCGAGCAGCTGCTGCGTGAGCCCGGCGGCCCGGCCCGAAGCATCGACGACCGATTCGAGCATGGGCGCGGCCGGCGTGTCGCTGTCGACGTGTGACTTCGCAAGCTCCGCATACCCCGAGATCGCCGTGAGGAGGTTGTTGAAGTCGTGGGCGATGCCCCCGGCGAGAAGCCCGATGGCCTCCATCTTCTGGGACTGCCGGAGCTGCTCGTCCTTGATGGCGAGGTCACGCTGGGCCTCCATGAGCTGTGTGATGTCGATGCTGAGCGCGATCACCCCGATGGTGTCCCCGCTGCGGTCGCGGTAGGGGATGCGGTCGGTCTGGACCCACCGGCGGTCGGACGAGAACGCGAGCGTGCCGATGGCCGTACGCTTGGGTCGACCGGTCGCCATGACCTCGGCGTCGATGGCCTGAGACGACTCGGTCGCCCCGCTGACGAGTTCGGAGAGGCGCCGTCCGGTCCACCGTTCCGCCGGGATTCCCGCGAGATCGGCCGTGGCCTTGTTCACGCGAATGTAGCGACCGTGCTTGTCCTTGTACGAGATGTACGCGGGAACGGAGTCGAGAATGGTCTGGAGCTCCTCGCGCTGATGGTCAAGCTTCTCGGCGGTCTCGATCCCACGGACGGCGAAGCCGATGTCCTCGGCGACCTCTCTGAGGAGGGCCAGCTCCTCGTCGTCCCACACGCTGTCCTCACCCGGCGTCACCAGGAGCTCCCCGAGCTGATCACCGGCGCACTCGATGGGGACGCGCATCTGCGTCAGCTCGTCGACGAGGCGCTGCTCGTCAGGATCGTCACTGAGGTCGGCACGCCCGTACTGCCTGCCGGCGAGGTCGACCTCGACACGGCGGTACCCGAGCCCCGTGACGAGCGTCTCGCATGACTTCCTCGCGAGGACTCGGCGATCGGTCTCGCGCGTGATGATCTGGTTGACGGCGCGAACCGAGCGGACAACGGAGTCAAGTCGCCTCGCGCGTGCCGTCGTCCGCTCGAGGCGCAGCACCATTCTCGACGTGATCAGCCCCGCGATCAGGAACGCGCCGATGACGGTTGCGCGGCTGTAGACCTCGCGTGGAGGGACGTTCAGGAACAGATGCTCCGGGTAGGTCTTGCCCGCGTAGAAGTAGAAGTCGAGCGCGGCCTGCATGACCCACGCGAAGATGCCCGCGAACACGGCGAGGATGATCGCCTGGTGCTCCGGGCGCGCATGGGGGGTGCAGAAGCGCCTGATGGTCATCGGGTCCTCCGTCTGCCGATCGCGGCTCCGCGGACGCACCGTCCGCCGCGCCGGTGTGCGCTCCAGGCAGGTGGAGCTTTCGGTCATTCGTCCGAGCAAGATAAAGCAAGGCGTGTGCCAAACAGCATAGCGGACAGAGGCACTTTCTGGCGGACGTTCATCACCACAGTCGGGCTTTGAGATGGGGCTTGCTGCGGGGCTCCGCTGATGGCGCCATGCAGGCTGCATGTTGACGGGCTGGCGGAAATCATGGATAATCGTGAATGAAGTTCATCGCCTTCAGGCTCATCGAACCACCGCTGGTTCTCGTCGTGCGCCTCGCTCCTCCAGGCAGCCCTGCGCATCAGAACACCTGAGGCATGTCAGTGCGCGCCTTGACCGCCGCGCGTGGAGTGCAGCGGATCGGCCGAGATCCGCGAGGAGTGTGAACAATGGGCGTGACCACGAAGACCGATGAACACCGGTCCGTACAGCTACCCGAAGGCACCGCGGTGACGAGCGGGCTGGACGCATCGACGCTCGAGCTCTGCCAGCTTCGCTGGATGGATGACGCACTGGCCCCGCTGAATCGTCTCGAGCGGGCGATGCGCTTCATCAACGCGAAGCGACTCGGGCTGCGGAGACGGACGATCGCCGCGCTGTCGCGTGTGACTCCGGTCGAACCGGAGCCGTACGGTGGCCGGGCGAAGTGGATCGTGCATCCCGACAGGACGTCGGTCCCGCTTCCGCCGAGGAAGGTGATCGTGACCGGACTCAAGCCCGGGGACCTTGTCGAGGTGCGCTCGGTCGAGGAGATCCGCTCGACGCTCAACCCAGAGGGCAAGACCGGCGGGCTCAAGTTCCTCCGACCTATGGAGGACTACTGCGGGCGTCGCATGCGCGTGCTCAAGCCGGTACGCCGGATCCTGGATGAGCACCATCACGTGATGCAGAAGATCAGCCGTACGGTCGTCCTCGAGGGTGGTATCTGCCACGGCCGCGGCATCTACGGCCGGGAGGGCTGCGATCGCTGCTGCTACTTCTTCTGGAAGGAAGACTGGCTCCGGAAGATCGAGGAGTAGCGCCTCGACCTCTGCCTCGTTCCCAACCCGACCGAACTCTGATAGACTCTCTGGGAAAGCCTATGCTCGTGGTCGTCGCGAGACCCGCTGCGGCGCACCTCGGGCCTGCATATCACGGCATCGGACGGCGTGCGCTGTCCGACTCACAGGATGGGGGTCCACCATGCGTCTCTGGATCACGCTGGCGCTCGTTGCGGCTCTGGCTCTTCCTTCGTTCGCCTTCGGCATGGGCGGCGGGATGATGGGTCAAGCCGTTCCCGAGGACATGTGGAGCGGGGTCGAGTTCACACCGGTCGTCGGACAGTGGTCCGAGTACCTGATGACCATGGAGAACGAGGAGCCCGTTGCGATCCATGTCTCGATCGTGGGGCAGGAGGGCGACGCCTACTGGTACGAGATGTACATGGCCGGCGAGGACAACGAGGAACTCACCACGAAGATGCTGGTCACTGGTGATCCGGGCGAGGAGGAGAACCTCAAGCGGCTCATCATCAAGAACGGCGACGAGCCGGCAATGGAGATGCCGGTCGGCGACAACGCCATGGACCCGATGTTCGGTGGGATCCCGGGCATGGGTGGCGAGGAGGTCGAGGAGGTCGAGCTCGAGGAGCCGGATGTCACACCCATCGACCTCGGTGTGGAGACCGTGACGGTTCCGGCCGGCACGTTCGAGGCGCGCCACTTCCGGATCGAGGACGAGGACGTCCAGTTCGACATCTGGCAGTCCACGGCCGTCGGGCCGTACGGGACCATCAAGATGACCTCGGGCGAGTACGGGATGGAGCTGATGGGCCACGGAGATGACGCCGAGTCGCGCATCACTGAGGAGCCCGAGAAGTTCGAGATGCCGCAGTTCAACATCCCCGGCTTCGGCGGGTAGCGGTTGGCACGGCAACTCCGAGGCATCCAGCGAATCACAACACAGGGAGGAGCCGGCACAGGCCGACCTCCCTGTGTTCGTTTCCAGCTCGAGGAGGTGTCCCATGAAGGTCCTGATATTCGTGCTTGTTCTTGCCGTTGCCGGCGCCGCGGTCGGCCAGGACGGCGAGGCGGTGGAGACCGCGGCTGAGGTCACCGAGACCGCGGAGCAGGCGGAGCCGACCGACGACACCGGAACGACCGTGCCTGACGAGGCCGGCGAGGCTGTGGAAGCCGCTGAGGCCGCGGTCGAAAGGAAGCCGCCGGTCGACGCGTACGCCGAGGTCAACGAGATCATGCTGCACCTGTGCATGGAGTGTCACGGCGACTTCAACCCGGACGCCGGGTTCAAGCTCCCGACGACGCGCGAGGGTCAGGGTATCGTTGGTGTGCCGAGCACACAGCGCGACGACCTGCTCCTCATCGATCTCGAGAACCCCGAGGCGAGCTACTTCATCATGAAACTCAGGAACGACCCGGGCATTCTCGGCCGGCGCATGCCGATGGCGCGCTCGCTCTCTGATGAGCAGCTGGCCATGTTCGACCTCTGGGTCGAGGAACTCGCCGGGCCGGTCGCGGAGGAGCCTGAGGCCGTGGAGGCCGCGACGGGGGAGACAGATGACGGCGCGGCGGGGTCGGAAGATGATGACGCGGACATGGAAGACGCGGACGCGGAGCCGGAGAACGCTGACGAAGAGCACGAGAACGCCGACCCGGAGCACCCGGAGAGCGATGACCAGTAATCACTGTGTTTTGCTGATTCGACGTGGTATAATGCGACTGGCGGGGAGGCGGTGAGGTGGCCGTCTCCCCGCAGCGCGTTCACATCGGGTACTTCACACAGCGAACGGTCACACAAAGGGAGGTGCGCCATGCGCGGCCGTTGCTCGTGGTCTCACGTCCTCGCGATCCTCGCCCTCGCCCTCGCTCTCCTCTCCACACCCGCTTACGCCTTTCTCCATGACACCTTCAGTGCGGGCCCGGGGTTCCCCAACCGGATCGACGATTACATCGACAATCTCTACGCGGTCAGCCCGACGGACCAGGTCGACATCATCGTGGACTTCTGCTCGACGCCGACGTCGGCGGACAGCACGTTCCTCGACCAGTACGGCGACATCTACGGCGTCTTCCGTTTCATCGATGCCATCGCCGTGCGCAACGTCACCGTGTCGGACTGCTACCTGATCGTCAACTACCCGCGCCTCAAGCTCATCGAGTGGGATCAGACGCTCTCACCGCATCTGGATGTAAGCGCCTACGCGATCCAGGCGCGATCGAGCGGCGTCTACGCCTACCCTGCGCAGGCCGTCTGGGACCTCAACCCTTCGGTCGGGTACATGGGGAACGGCGTCACGGTCGCCATCATCGACAGCGGAGTGGACGACGGTCATCCCGCGCTCACCGGGAAGCGCGTCGCCGGATACAACGGTCTGACGCAGGTCGGCGGTTCGGGCGTCGATCCCGACGACGACATGGTGGGTTGGTATCACGGCACGTCGGTCGCGTCGATGATCCTCGCGAGCGACCCGGCGCAGCAGTACATGGGTGTGGCGCCGAACGCGAGCTACGTCGACTGCAAGATCTTCGACAACACCGGCACGAGCCCCGCGTCCCGCTCGGTCGCAACGATCCAGTGGGTCATGCAGAACGCAGCGCAGTATAACATCACGGTCGCGAACATGAGCTTCGGCGGACGGCCTGATGACGGGACCGACGCGGTCGCGCGCGCGGCGAACGCGCTCGTCAACGCCGGCGTGACCGTCGTCGCCTCGGCCGGCAACACGCCGCCGTCGGTCGGCATCTCGTCGCCCGGGTCCGGAGACGGCGTGATCTGCGTCGGCGGGGTGACCGACAACGCGACGGTCCTGCGAACGGACGACACGTTCGACACGGCCGCACGCGTCGGCCCCCGGCAGTCGCCGCCGCCGTCATACACGCTCAGCCAGAACGATCTCAAGCCCGAGGTGTCCGCCTATATGCGGGACATTACCGTGTGCCAGGGAGCCAATCCCGGGCAGACCGGAACCGGGTACTGGCAGCACCCGGGGAACGGGACATCGTGGGCCACGGCGCACGTCTCGGGCGTCGTCGCGCTCATCCTCGAGAAGTACCCGGGGCTTCCGCCGGCGCAGGTGGACAACCTGCTCCGCGTCAACGCCGAGCCCCGCGGCGGCGCGTCGTTCCCGGGTTTCGACCCGATCTGGAACTACCAGTACGGCTACGGCATCGTCTCGGCGGCCGACGCGGTCAACGCCGTGCTGCTGGCGGACGTATCGGTCCGTCCTTGGGTGCCGGGGACGTGGAACAGCCGGGCCATCTGGGCCGGGCACTATCCCGTCAAGGTCGGCGATCCCAACACGCTCAACGCCCGGATCTCCGCCAACGGCTCGTTCGCGCCCGGCGTGGTCGTCCAGTTCGAGCTGATGCGCACCGGGTGGGGGTCGCCCTGGAGTCCGATCGCGAGCACGACCGTCAGCGTTCCGGCCGGCGGGAGCACCGTGGCGACGATACCGTTCACACCGCTCCCCGGGCAGGAGGGACACAAGTGCTTCCGCGTCACCGCGACCTACTCGGGTGACCCGAACACGGCGAACAACCAGGCTCAGGAGAACATCGATATCGAGCCCGCGATGAAATCGTCTCGTCTCGCGCACGAACTCGCGGCGCTCGCAGCGGCGGAGGAGCAGGGCGTGGCGGCGAACGCATGGTCCTCCGTCCGTGGGACAGGTCGCGCGGAACGCTACACCTTCCCGGTCACGATGTGCGTCGAGCCAATGGCGCCGTTCCCGTTCCGGACCGCGGACGCCTGCATCTGCACGAAGGACCTTCCCGCCGGCGTGAGCGCGTACCTCGAGCCGGAGCCTCCATTCGATCTCATGCCCGGCGAGTGCCAGGCATGTTCGCTGGTCGTCGATGTGCCCGACGGCGTCTACTTCACGCCGGGAGACGCGGTCTATGTCAACGGCTGGTTCTGGGGCAACGGTGTCGCCGAGGGAGGCGTGACGGTCTACTTCATCACGGCGCCCCCGCTCGAGGCGACCATCCAGGAGATCCAGTACACGGACGACCCGGCGGGCGAGTCGGCGCTCCTGGACCAGATCGTCACGACGTCCGGCGTGGCGACGATCGACAACATCACGTACCCGTGGTTCTTCGCGCTCCAGGATGGTGAAGGACCGTGGAGCGGGGTCTTCGTCCCGAATGTCGGCCTGCCGATCGACCGGGGTGACTCGCTCCGGGTGACGGGTCTCGTCATGGAGATCGACGGGATGACGATGATCGATCCGGCCGGCGGGCTCGACCTGGTGAGCACGGGCAATCCCGTTCCCGAGCCGACGGTGGTCGAACCGATCATGGTCGACGGCTGGGAGGACTATGAGGGTGTCCTGGTCAGGGTGGAGGAGGCCACGGTCGTCCTGGACGATCCGACCGCGTGGGAGATCGAGGCGAACGGGACGACGTGCACGGTCGGCCGATGGGCGAACTACTCCTATGTGCCGTCGACGGGCCAGGAGCTCGATGTGACCGGCATCGTGGCCGCGCACGGGCGCGGGCAGACGCTCGAGCCGCGGGACGATGCGGACATCGAGCCGCTGACGGGGGTCGACGAAACGCCGACGGCGCTCTCGCTCGCGCAGAACGCGCCGAACCCGTTCGACGGCCGGACGGGCATCGCGTACTCGCTTCCCGCGGAGGCGCACGTGAAGCTTGCGGTCTACAGCGTCGGAGGCCGCAGGGTCTGCACGCTTGTTGACCAGACCCAGCCGCCCGGTCACTGGAGCGTCGAGTGGAACGGCACGGACGCGTCGGGCAACGCAGTCGCCAAGGGCGTCTACTTCTACAAGCTTGAGGCCGGTGGCGAGATCATCGAGAGACGGATGGTGCTGATCCAGTAGCGGATCGGAGGAAGAGCGAATGAGGACACGAACTGCATGGCTTCTCCTGATGGCGCTGTGCATGGTTCCAGCGACAGCCGCTCGGGGCGATGCGAACTTCTCGCGGTACCTCTTCGGCGACCCGATGACGCTCTCGATCTGGGTTCAGGAGGTGGATCAGGAGACCGGGTACGTCGTCGTCAACGGAGTGGATATGAGCGGACCGTCCGTGCCGTTCGTATGGAACTGGGGCGACGGCAGTACGAGCGCCGGCTGGTTTCCCGGGACGCACACGTACGCCGATACGTCCAGGAACTACGTCTGCACGGTACGCGCGGACTACGCGCCGGGCGACAGCGACTCCGTACAGGTGGTCATTCGATTCGCCGTTCCCGATGTGACACCGATCACCCTTCCCGACGAGACACGTGTCTCCATCCCCGACACGCTCGTTCCGCTCACGAGCCGCATGCCCGGCTATGGCATCCCCGAGTTCGAGCCGTTCGGCGACGAGGTCTTCGCGACCATGCCGCGGTGGACCGTGGAGTACGCGCTCTCCGTCGGCGCCGGGATTCAGAACGAGATGGTCAACGGCGACGTGTTCCTCGTCGACGGCGCGTTCCGGCAGTACATCTTCCGGGACGCGGACTTCCCCGGGATGTACTCGCTCTGGTTCACCAGTCCCGTGAGCTTCGGCGCCGGGGACTACGCGTTCGGCCAGACCATCCAGTGGTCATCGTTCCTGCACGAGATGGGACACAACGCGACGCTGAACATGCCCGCCGGCTACTACTACGGCGGGAAGATCGACGGATGCGCGAACGCCATCTACTCGGAGACGATGGCGCAGATCTTCCAGTACGCGACGGCCTACGAGATGATGAACAACGGAGCCGCGTACGGCCTGCCCGACGACCTGCTGCTGGACATCTGGACGTCCTCGATCTCGGCCATCAGCGGTCTTCGCAACGCGTACGATCAGTACGTCGACGACGGGATGAATTTCTGCTCGTGGAACGACCCGGGCACGCCCGAGGACGACACAATGTACACCTTCGCGACGCTCGCGTACGTGTTCTGTGCGCACGCCGAGACCGCGAGGGCCGGGTACTACGAGCCGCTTCGCAGGATGACCGAGCTTCTCTCGGTCTTCGATGAGGATCTGAGGGTTCGGTACGACCAACACAACAACAACGCAGCCGCTGACACATTCCGCTCGACGCTGATGATCACGGCGATCTCGTACGGGTTCGATAGCGACCTCAGGAGCGACTTCGAGGCGCTCAACTTCCCCATCAGTGACGCGACATACGATGAGCTGATGAACATGGTGACCGGTGTTGCGGAGGAGTCCGAGTTCGATCGGGTCGCGCTCTCGTGCTGGCCGAACCCGTGTCGTTCTCGTGCCACCTTGTCGTACACGCTCCCGGGCGCGGGACCAGCATCAGTTCGGGTCTACTCCGCGTCGGGTCGACTGGTCCGGACGCTCTTCAGCGGAGAGCAGAAGGCCGGTCATCACATCGCGCCGTGGGACGGACGCGATGAGACGGGTATCGAGGTAGCTTCCGGAATCTACTTCGTTCGAGTTGTGTGTGAGGATGCTGAGGCGATGGGCAAGATCGTGCTGCTTCGGTAGGAGAAGCTGATCGCTAGTAGTAAAAGCTGATCGAGGCGACCACGCTCGCCGGCGTGGCGCCGTACTCGCTCCGGATGACGCCGTCTTCGGGACCCGCGCCGTGCGCGAAGTAGGCCTGCGCCGTCAGCGTGACGCTGTCCGAGAACGACCAGTTGAGCGCGGGAATGATCACGCCCGAGCCGTCGACCGGACTCCCGAGCCAGGTGATGGAGACCGGCACCGTCCCCGCGAACCCGTACGAGGCCTGGACGGTCACCGCGTGCCGTCCGAGGATCTGCGTGTCGCCGCTCGCGAACCGGTCGACGAACGCCGGGTCCGCAAGCGAGTCCATGTCGGTCACGTCCTCGACCCCGTACCCGGAGTAGTGGTACTCGGCGACCACGTAGAGTCCCGCCATGACGTCGAAGCTCCTTGACGCGCCGACGAGCGCCTTCGCAGCGGTCTCCCTCTCGTCGTCCAGGAAGACCCCGGCCTCACCGTGGATCTCCGCGTCGAACAACGGGACCGAGAGTGACGCCGCGTAGACCTGCTCGGTACGCCGCTCTCCCACGACAAGCTCGCCATCGAAGTTGCCCACGTACCCATGGATGCGCGCGAGAATCGCCGACTCATCCTGGGACTCACCGAAAGCGTACACCGCGTCCAGCGAACTGAGCTCCCTCAGCGGCACCCTGACACGAATGGCGTCGATGCCACGTCGCCACTCGCGGTCGCTCTCGAGCGGGGAGAAGGGTGCGAAGACGTCGACGACGCTGAAGTAGAGCCCGCGTCCCCACCCGACGGCCTGCCGGCCGACCGTGACGTCGGCGCTTCCGAAGGCCACGTTGAACGAGGCGCGGTCGAGCTCGTGTCGCAGCGAGAGCCCCTCGCCGGCGTCGACAACGTCGGCGTCGAGCTGCTTGATCCGATAGGGGGCCGGGAGCGTCGAGGGGAGGAGAAGCGCGCCGCCACCGGCGTCCGACTCGATGCGCGCCCGCAGGTCGTAGGCGACGTCGATCCGCACGCTTGGATGCGGACGCGAGTCGAGTCCGAGGCGGAGTCTCCAGAGCGACGCGCCGCTCCACTCCACGGGGTAAAGGAGTGTGTCTGATGGCGCGCGGGAGAGGAGCGACGTCCACTTGACCGTGGCGTTGAGGTCGTACGAGCGCGAGCCGGTCTCGTCGGACCAGAGCTCGAACGCGCCGGCGTCCATTGGTGCGATGACCAGGAGCGCAAGTATCAGGGCCGCCGGCGCCGCGAGCGCGGCCGCTCTACATGATCTGCGAATCCGCATGTGGATCTCCGCTGTTCTTGTGTTCATCACTGACGACCTTGCCGTCGCGGATCGTGACGACGCGCGAGGCGTACGAGACCACGAGCGGGTCGTGGGTTGAGAAGACGAACGTCATGTCATGCTCGTCGCGGAGCTCGCGCATCATCTTCAGGAGCGCTTCGGAGTTCTCACTGTCGAGGTTGGCAGTCGGCTCGTCCGCGAGTACGAGCTTGGGCTTCGCCGCGACGGCCCGGGCCACGGCGACCCGCTGCTGCTGACCTCCAGACAGCTCGTTGGGCCTCCTGTCGGCCAGTTCGCCGAGCGAGAGCTCCTCGAGCACCTCCATCGCCGTCCCTCTCCGCTCGCTCCCGACGCCCTGGAGCTCGAGCACGAACTCGACGTTCTCGAGCGCCGTCAGCACGGGGACGAGGTTGTAGGCCTGGAACACGAAGCCGAGCGAGTGCAGTCTGAGGTCCGCGCGCTTCCGCTTGCCGAGTTCGGCGAGATCCTGCCCGAACACGCTCACCTCGCCACCGGTCGCCACGTCGAGCGCGCCGATGAGGTTGAGCAGCGTTGTCTTCCCGCTGCCGCTCGGTCCGACGATGGCGAGGAAGTCGCCGCGCTTCACCTCGAGATCGAGCCCTCGGAGCGCCTTGACGGTGATCTTGCCGACGTGGAACTCCTTCTGGGCGTCCTTCACGCTGACCAGTACGTTGTTCACGGTGTGCTCCCTTCGAATGGGTTTGTCTGTCGTTCGCGCCGTCCGGCGGCGCGGGTCCCGCTAGGCCTCGCGCAGACTCAGCGCCGAGGTCGGGTCGATTCGCAGCGCGAACCATGCGGGGTAGATGGCCGCCACGAGCATCGAGATGAGACCGATCAGGAACGCCTGCGGGATCATCCAGAGTCCCATGTCGGAGTACATGATCGGGTCGAGCAGCACGCCCTCGATCGAGAAATCGCCGCCCATGAGCGACCGCAGGTCGATGCCGGTCGTCGCCGTGTAGTGCACGAGCGGCAGCGCGATGATGAGCCCGGCGATCGCCCCCAGCACGCCCATCGCGATGGCCTCGAGGAAGACGAGCGCGATGAGCTGCCGCTCCTTCATGCCAAGCGCGGTGAGGACCGCGAGCTCGCGCTTCCGCTCGAGGATCGCCGTCAGCTGCGCTCCGGCGATGCCGAGGATGACGACCACGACCACGATGCCCGAGATCATGTTCATGAAGGCCTTGTCGCTCTCGAAGTCGCCTCCCTGCGCGGGGAGGATCTCCATCCAGGTGACAACCCCGTCGCCCTCGGGCAGACGGGCATCGATAGTCGCCGCCATCTCGTCAAGGGTGTTCGGGTCCTCAAGCGCGATCGTGATCTCGCCCGCGCCCGGGCGGCCGGTGAGCCCCGCCAGCTCCTCGAGGGTGACGTGGCAGATGCCGACGTCGATGTCCTTCACGCCGGTATCGACGATCCCGACGATGGAGAGCATCGCGTACTCCATCTCACCGCTCGCGCCGACGAGCGTCACGAGCAGGTCGTCGCCCAGTTCGACCTCCAGCCGGTCGGCGACCGCGCTTCCGATGACGGTCGCGCCGACATCGCCCGACTCGAGGTAGCGTCCGTCGCCCAGCATGCGGACGAGCCGGTTCGTCGCGAACTCCGCCTCGGGTTCGACCCCGAGCATCTCGAGTCCGAGAACGCGTGTGCCGAACGCGAGGAGAGCGGTCGTCCTGGCATGCGGGACGGCCGTTGCGACTCCATCCGTCGTTCGGGCCAACTCGAGTGCCGCCTCCCAGTCGACCAGTCGGAGGTCGTTGTCCCGCAGCTGCGACCAGTCGGCGGGAGCGATCCGCATGTGTCCGTAGCCTGACTCCGAGATGGCGCGAACGCGCATCTCGGCGCTTCCGAGGGTGAACGCCGTCATGAACAGCGCGATGGCGCACCCGACGCCGACGCCGACGACCGAGAGGAAGGTCCGTCGGACGTTCCTGCCCATCGTGCGGACGGCGAACTTTGTGAGAAGTGGTGCGCTCACGATCGAATAGCCTCCATGGGTTCAAGTCGGATGATGCGCGCGATCGGCCACACGACCGACACAAGCGAGGTCAGGAAGACGGCGATGATCCCCGAGATCACATCGCCGGGGTAGATCCTGGGGTGAACCAGCGTGCTGAGCCGGACTCCCTGGAACGCCGCCTGATACGAATCGCCACCGCCGAGCGCCGCGTAGTCGAGACCGGTCTGCGTGGTGGCCGCAAGGAACAGCAGTCCGAGCGCTGTGCCGAGGCTCACGCCGAGGAGTCCGAGGATGACCGACTCCACCGTGATCATCCGCGCGATGCGGGCGGGGCCGCACCCGAGCGACAGCAGCATCCCGAACTCGTGCGTTCGCTCGAAGGTCGACATCAGCATCGTGTTGGCGATGCCCGCCGCTGCCGCGATGAACACCACGATCAGGATGATTCCCAGCATCCCGTCCATCATGCCGAGCATCAGCACGAGCTGGGGGACGATCTCCCGCCAGGGGAGGACCTCCGTGTCGCGGAGTCCCGGCAGCGAGGCGAGGCGGGCCGTGGTCTCGTCGACAGCGTCCGGGTCGTTGACGTGGATGACGATCTCGTGCGCGTCCGTGGCCATCGCGAGGAACTCCCGCGTGTCCGTGAGGCTCATGACGATGCCGAGCGTATTGATGATGTCCACCGAGGACGCGAGTGTGTCGGTGACCGTGAAAAGCCCGCTGGCGATCGACCCGTCGACGTCCTGTCCGACCAGCGCGAGTTCCATGCCGGGGACGATGCCGTAGCGCTCCGCGAAGCCGATGCCCACCAGGACCCGACCGTCTCCGATCGAGCCGGGCGGGAGGCCGTCGGGCAGCAGTCCCGATGGATGCGATTCGGCGTCCGCGTCGATGCCGACCGTCACCCCCATGAACCCCTCTTCGGTCTGGGCGGCGAGCACCGGCGCGTAGATACGGGCTGAGGCGTTGGCGACGTTCGGGTCGCTCCGGATCTCGTCGAGCATCGCGTCGACGTCGCCGAGCACCAGGTCGATCGACCGCTCGTCGCGCCACTCGGGCGCGTGGACCTGGATGTGACCGATGAACGGACCCGTGAGCGACTCGAGGAAGATGTCGCCGTATCCGTTGAGGAGCGCGGCGACCGCGAGGAACGCGAACATGCCCACCGCGATCGCGCCGATCGCGAGCAGCGTGCGCTTCCCGTTCCTCCAGAGGTTGCGCCACGCGATCCTGAGTGTCGTAGGTGCAGCCACGGTTCGCTCCATCTAGTGTGCGCGCTCGAGCCGCGCGAGGCTGAAGGTATCGTCCGGGAGATCGACATCGAACTCGACGTCCAGGTATCGGAACGTCGTCGAGCGTCCCTCCTCGCGTTCGGGGACGATCCGCATGACCGTCGGCACCAGCCGGCCGCCCATCGTCCTGGCGTCTTCGAAGTACATCGTGCGGGAGAGCCGTTCCTTCCGGTCGTACGACCGGGACATGAGCGGGAGGTTCGTGTCGTCGTCGAACACGATCTCGATGCGGCTCCAGAGACCCACGAGGTCCGGCTTGGCCGTGAGCCGAACAAGCCACCCGGCCGGCTCCTCACTGCGTCCGACGAGTTCGGAGTCGTAGTCGTCCTCGAGCGATGAGTCCTTGACGATGTCATCGTTCGTCAGGTCGCTCCCCATCCATGCGCCCATCATCATCGATGGCGGTACGCGGATGGTCCGCGAGATCTTCGGGAGGTAGTTCCAGAGGTTCTGCTCGACGCGGAGCGTGGCCGTGCCGGCGTCCCTGGGCGGCGACTCGACCACCATGAGCGCATGTTCCTCGCCCTTGCTCCAGAACTTCATCTGCATCGTCCGGGTCTTCTTCGGTGTGACGATGATGATCTCAGCGCGCGCCGTGGTCCCGGTCGACTCGAACAGCTCGTCCATGCCTCTGAGGAGTGCGGACGCGTCCGGAGCGCTCGCGGTCGGGGACGTCGTGGCGGTCGCGGGCTCTGCCTGAGCAGGTTCGGCGCAGGCTTCATCGGCCCGCGCGACGGCCACGATGCAGAGGACCGTGAGGCAGGGGAGGAGGATGCGCGGCAGCCACCACCGCATGTCCCGTCGTTCCTTCTGTCGGTTCGTCATCATCGTGTCCGCTCCTTCTCCCACTGCTTGACCCACCGGTCGAGCAGCGCGGGGAACTCCCTCTCGATGAACTGGATGTAGCTGCCGATCTCGCGGAGCCGTTCGTTTGGTTCGCCATCGGCCCCGGGGAAGAGCTCGAGCCCCTCGTCGGCGAGCTGTCCCATGACGTGCATCCGCGCCAGCCGCGCGTTCATCAGCTGCGCCCACATACCCGGCTTGACCCGGAAGTACGCGCTCCGCTTCCCGGGGAGCCCGATCTTCTCGATCATGGCGGCCTGCACGAGGGTCCGTGTGGTCGTGCTGACGGTGCCCGCGCTGGCGTTGACGGCAAGCGCGATGTCGGCCGCCGTCTGCTCGGGCGGGTCGCTGACGATGAGCCACCCGAGGATCTTGCCCATCATCCTCGTGCCGCCGAGCGTCTCGAAGACCATGCCCCAGCGCTCGATGTAGTCGGTGGTCTGTTCCTGTGTTGGTCGCTTGGCCACGTGTACCTCCTGTCTGATGTCGATGACGAGTATAGACGACTCATTGATTACTGTCAAGTCAAAAGTTTCACTAATTATTGATATATACGAGAGAGGCGTGAATCGACCCACCGAATGAGGCATCTGAGAGACCAGACACCGTGCAGCGGCCTGCTTGACCCGTCGGGCGCGGGAGTCTATCCTGACGATGGTTCAGCGACGTATGCAATCCGGCTTGCGGCGGCTGACGTCTCGGACTCACCAGGGAGGGGCAATGGGCTTCATCGATTTCATCAAGGACGCTGGCGAGAAGGTCACCGGCATGTTCGGGGGCAACGACGAGAAGGCGGAGGCGGAAGCCGCGGCTGCGCTGTCCGACACCGTCAAGACGCTGGGGATCCCTGTCGAGGATCTGGTGATTCAGATCAACGACGACACGGCGACCGTCGGTGGTGTGACGCCGAGCCAGGCCGACCGTGAGAAGGTCGTGCTGGTCGTGGGGAACACGAAGGGCATCGCGCGCGTTGACGACCAGATCCGTGTGGAGCCACCGAAGATCGAGGCGAAGTACTACACCGTCAAGAGTGGCGACTCGCTCTCGAAGATCGCCAAGGAGTACTACGGCGACCCGATGAAGTACCCGGTCATCTTCCAGGCCAACCAGCCGATGCTCAAGTCGCCGGACCTCATCTACCCGGGTCAGGTCCTGCGCATCCCGACGCTGAAGTAGCAGCGGACCGCGCACACGTCGAGCCCTCAGGGCTTGGCGTCATCGGAGTGACTGACGAGGCCCTCGTGGCGATTGCCGCGAGGGCCTTCGCATGCCTGCCCGTATCCACAGCCGTGCGGTTGTGGTATACTGCACTCAAACCCCACACCAGCCATGCCCGCCGCGGTCTTCAGTCACAGCGGACGCGTTCCCGCCAGGCCGCAGCACCGATCCGGAGGTGCTCTCATGCTGCGCCGTGTGATCATACCGGTTCTTGCTCTCACTGTTCTGCTGTTCGCATCACTCCTCAGTGCCGATCTGTCGTTCGACGCGCGTCGCGACTTCTACGCGGGCGACTACCCGCGCGACGTCGGGGTTGGCGACTTCAACGGGGATGGCCACCAGGACCTCGCGATCCCGCTCAAGGAGGATGAGGAGGTCGGGGTCCTGCTGGGCAACGGCGATGGGACCTTCCAGCCCGTTCAGGACTACGCAACAGGCCCGAACTACTTCGACAGCTATCCTTACAGCGTCGCGATCGGCAAGCTTGACGACGACGACCACGACGACATGGTCATCGCGAACGCGAATCACAACGACATCGGCATCATGATCAACCAGGGCGACGGAACGTTCGCCGAGGGTGACACGATGCTCATCGGTGGCTGGCCGAACTGCGTCATCCTCGAGGATTTCAACGAGGACGGCGAACTCGATGTCGTCACGGCGAACTTCTACGGCAACAATGTCACCATCGTGCTTGGCGACGGGGCCGGCGACTTCGCTCCTCCGGCGGTTCCGTTCTACGCTGTCGGTGTCGAGCCTTACACAGTGGCCTCAGGCGACTTCAACGAGGACGACGACCTCGATCTGGCCGTCGCGAACTTCGGCGGCGACGACTTCTCGGTTCTCCTTGGCAACGGCGACGGCTCTTTCGGGCCGGCCGTCGACTACCCCGCGGGCGACGCCCCCCACGGCATCGCGCTGGCCGACTTCGATGGTGACGACCACATGGACATCGCAATCCCGAACCGGGAGAGCGACGACGTCTCGGTGCTCCTCGGCGCCGGTGACGGCTCGTTCTCGTCACACGCGGTGCTCCCTACCGGCGAGAAGCCATATGGGATAGCGACCGGCGACTTCAACGACGATGATGACCCCGACCTCGTCGTGTGCTCGCGCTACGATGACAACGTTCACGTGTATCTCGGCGACGGACAGGGTGGCTTCGCCACCAGCGTCACGTACGAATGCGGTGAGGAGCCGTACGCTGTCGGCGTCGGGGACTTCAACGAGGACCAGGTCCCGGACCTGGCGGTCGCGAGCCGTGAGGGCGAGGACGTTTCGATCCTCTTCGGGCTGGGCGATGGGACGTTCCGGGACACGCCGAGCTATGTGTCCGGTGACACCCCCGGACAGCCGGTCGTCGCAGACTTCAACGGCGACATGAACCCGGACATCGCTGTGGCGAACTACGGTAGCGAAGACATCGGTGTTCTCCTCGGGGCGGGCGACGGCACGTTCGCCTATGACGATGGCTATGCCGCCGGCGACTTCCCCGTCGCGCTCGCAGCCGGGCACTTCAACGGGGACGAGTATCTCGATCTCGCTGCCGTTGCGTGCAACGACCGGTGGATGACCGTGCTCCTCGCCGATGGTGATGGCACCTTCCGGCAGGGGACCGGGTTCAGCAGCGTCTACCCGAACGGGATGGCCGCCGCGGAGCTCGACGGGCGGAACGGCACCGATCTTGTCGTCTCGAGCGGGACCGCTCGCTCGGTGACGGTCTACACCTGCAACGGCGACGGCACCTTCGCCACGGCCGGGAGCTGCACGACCGGCGGGAGCCAGTGGTGGAGCGCGTACCGCCCGGTGGTCGGGGACTTCGATGAGGACACGACCCCGGATCTCGTCGTGCCGGTCGGCCACTATTCCGATGGGCACATCTCGTTCCTCAAGGGGGCGGGAGACGGGTCGTTCAGCTTCCAGGCCGTCTACAGCAGCGGCGGAGAGGGGACCGGGGGCGCCGACGCGGGGTACGTTGACGGTGACGCGCATCTCGACGTCGTAGCGGCCAACGTGAACTCGGGCACCGTGTCGGTCTTCCTCGGCAACGGCGACGGCTCCTTCCAGCCGGCTCTCACGGAGACCATCGGCATCGAGCCAACGAACATGCGCCTGCGGGACTTTGACGGCGATGGGGAGCTCGATGTGGTCGCGGCGTCCAGCGACGACGGGGGAGGCATCCTCGTGGTCCTTGGGAACGGCGACGGCACCTTTGGAGAGCCGCGGGGGTGGGCCGGAGGCGAGGGCTCGTTCCAGCTGGACGTCGGTGATTTCAACCGCGACAGCAGGCTCGACGTGGTCGGGAGCAACAACTGGTCGGACAACATCTCGATCTACATCAACACCTCGCCCGACACGCCGGTCGAGCAGTCGTTCTACGCGACGGCGACAGCCGATGGTTCGGTGATGGTCAGGTGGCTGCTCTCGTCGTTCGACGACGCGCGAGCGCTGCGGCTCTACCGCGCGACCTCCATGGACGGTCCGTTCGAGTTCCTTTCGGAGCACGCGCTGCCGGATGCGGCGTACGGGGAGTACGAGGACACGACGGCTTGGTCGGGCGGGACATTCTGGTACGACCTGCGCGCCGTCCTGCACGACGGGAGCGAGGCGAGCTTCGTCCAGTACCTCCCGAGCGTCACACTGGGCGGGTCGCTCGCGCTCGCGATGCGCGCGCCGACCCCGAACCCGTTCGCGTCGCAGTGCAGTTTCTCGATCGACATCCCGAGCCACGACGGTGCTGTGCGGCTCGACGTGTACAACGTCCGCGGTCAGCTTGTCCGGACGCTTGTCGACGAGCCGATGCCGGCGGGCCGGTACTCGGTCAGCTGGGATGGGCGCGACACCACCGGGCGGCAGTCGGCGTCTGGTGTGTACTTCCTGAGGCTCGGAGTGGGCGCTGCGCACGTTGAGGAGAAGGCGATCCTCCTGAGGTAGAGCAAGCGGCCATCCGCTTCCGTCGCCTCCGATGTGGACTTGAGCGCCCTCGGCTATGGGCAAAGCGCCTTGATCGATTCCCAGGCGGGTGGCTCGGTCGGCAAGTGCCGCCTGTGGTACAGCCAGGCAGGCTGCGAGGATTGTCAACGCGATAGTTGTTCTCATGCTCATCATCTTGGACTTCCACCATGACAGCAAGCGCAAGGATCATCCATGGGCAGGAAGTGCGGCCCGCTGCCCGCGAACGTGCCCGAGGCAGGAGCCAGCCGTTGTTCAATAAGGCACTCATCATCGCGAATCCTGGCTCAGGGGGCGCCAACGCGGACGCTCTGAATGCGGCCGTCGGTCGGCACGCCGGCGCGATGGAACTCAGCCTGCGTCGGCTGAACGAGGGAGAGGATGTCGAGACCGTGGCACGGCGTGAGCTTCCTCACAAGTACGACATCGCAGTCGCGGCCGGTGGCGACGGCACCGTCTCGGCAGTTGCACGAGTCGCGTCAGATCTCCGCATCCCTGTCGCCATCGCTCCCATGGGCACGGCCAATATGCTCGCACAGCAGCTCCACATCCCTGGGCGGATCGATGAAGCTATGAAGCTCCTGCAGGGAGAGTCCGTCGTCAGGCACATCGATGCGCTCGAGATCAACGGCCGTCGCTATTTCCTCAATGCCGGCGTCGGCGTCAGCGCAAGAGCGGTTCTCGACCTGCCACCCACGGGCAAGCGTCTGTTCGGCATATCCGCGTATGTCTGGATGGGTATCGCGAGCAGCATCACCTTCACTCCCGTTCCGTGCACGGTATCGATCGACGAAGACAGCCAGCAGCTGCGGATACTCGATCTCTCCATTATCAACGCTGGCTTCCAGGCCAGGGGGCAGGTTCCCGGCTTCCCTCGCATCGAACCGGACGATGGTCGCCTCAACGTCCTGACCGTGTGGGCGCCGAGCGCGTCCGAGTACCTCGCTCACCTCTGGCGCGCGTTCTTTCTCTGGCGGAAGGTCAACCCGAACGTCAAGTGGTCCGTGGCCGAGCGCGAGGTGAACATCGAGTGCGCGAAGCCGACGCCTGTTCAGGCGGACGGTGACATCATTGGAGAGACCCCGGTGACCGTCCGGGTCGTGCCCAGCGCCGTCGGTATCGTCGTGCCTTCCGAGTCAATGAACCAGGACGTTGAGTGATGCGAGCTCTTTGCGCAGCGCTGATCACCATTTCAGTCATCTGTGCCTCCTCGCGTGTGACCGCTGCCGGCGAGCCACGAACCACACCGAATGAAGGCCCGCTGGGCGAGTGGCCCGACTTCCAGCCGATCGGGTACATCACCGCCCCGCATCCTGACAACCCGGACATCCAGACGTATCTCTACGGCGACTGGGGCGGCATCGTCGGGGAGGAGTTCCTGTTCCTGCAGGACGGGATGCTCAAGCTCCTGTACCACAGCTATCACGAGACCTACCTGACCGAACGGCCGCATGGGGCGCGCATCCTCGAGGACTGGGCGCTCGGCTACGACCCCGTCACGAAGATCAAGCACACGCCGCTCGTCCGGCCCGGAGGGCCGCAGCCCGGGCCGGCGTGGAGCCACACCGACACGCCCGCGTACATCCATCACCCGGTCACCGGTGAGCATCTCATCTACAGCACGGTGCGGCCCGGAACGAAGGGCGACAACCCGGACTGGCAGAGTCTCCCGGGACACGTCGGGGCGATCCAGGTCTCGACGAGTCAGACGCCGCCAGCGATCGGTGTGCCGTTCACGCAGTCGTACGAGAACGCGCTCGTCGCCGAGTACTGGTGGGAGAAGGGATGGAACCAGAACGGGGTGATCAAGGGCGGGCTCTCCGAGCCGACGCCGGTCTGGGTGCCGCACCTCGGGACGCAGGGGAAGGTGCGGCTGTTCTACCGCGGGCTCCACGGTGAGGTGGGCTCGTACTGGAACTGGCGCATCTCGTACGCCGATAGCGACGACGGGAAGACCGGATGGGAGAAGCTCGGCGTTCCGGTGTTTGACCCGTCCGACCCCGAGAACCCGGCATACCGGTGGACTCAGCCGCCGCCGACCGGGTTCGGGTTCCGCGGGGCGTGGCAGGCGCACTGCACGGGTGACACGCTCGCCGACGGCGTCCACATGATCATGACCGTCTCGAACCAGACCTACGCCGGACACGGGCATCTCGCGTACTACTGGTCGCCCGACTGGGGCGACACGTGGTACGGGCATCCGGACAACCCGATCATTGCACCGGGTCAGTTCCCCGACGGCGTGCCCTCGACGGGGTTCCAGCGAACGCCGGCGATCATGGTCGACGAGGAACACCACCGGTACATCCTGGCCTACAACGCCGGGCACGACGCCTCGGAGCCTGCCCGGCGACACACCTACCTCGCCGTGGCCGACCGGCCGGACATGACGTCCGTGTCGGACGATCCCCCGAGCGTCCCTGGGCTCCAGCTGGCGGGCATCCACCCGAACCCCGGTCCCGGCGAGACGCGCATCGAGTTCGTGCTTCCTGAGCGGGGTCGCCTCGACGTCCGGGTCTACTCCGTCACCGGCAGGCTCATCGCCGATCTCGGAGAGCGAGAGCTGCCGGCGGGGACCGCGTCCGTCACCTGGGACAAGACTGCAGGCGGTGCACCCGTGCCGTCCGGTGTCTACCTCGTCCGCGCCTCGCTCAACGCGAGCAGCCGCGAGTCGATGACCCACGGCCGCATCGTCGTACTGCGCTAGGCTGTAGCAGTGAGGCTTCGTTCCTACCGCAGGAGTACCATCCGCCTCTCGAGCGACTCCTCTCCGATGTCCAGCCTGAGGAAGTAGACCCCCGAGGCTGCCTCGCGATCCGCTGCATCCCGGCCGTCCCACGAGAGCGACCGCGGTCCGGCCGCCTGATGCTCCGCGTGCGCAAGGACGCGAATCACCCTGCCGGTCACATCGTAGACGCGCGCGCTGACGATCGAGTCGCGTGGAAGGACGTAGGAGAGCGCCGTGCTGTGCGTGAACGGGTTCGGGGTCGCGAACTGAACGGCCAGCGAAGTTCCCTCAGCCGGCACCTCCGTGTCGGGAGCACAGCCGATCCCGTGTGCACCGATGAGCACGCCGCAGCCGTTGGCTCCCGGGAGACACGGTGAGTCCTCATGGAGCGTGAAGATGTTGTTGAGTGATTCACAGAAGAGCGGCTGAAGGCTGAAGTTGCCGTTCACGATGTCGAGACCGGCCAGCGGGCCGACCCAGTCGCCGTCGGCGTTCCCGTAGACGTCGGTGCACGTGACGATCGGAGGCGTGTAGCCCCACTGCGCAACGGCCTCGCCGTCCTGGCAGTAGGCGATGATCGATCGGTCCAGGTGGAGCTCCGACGGTGCATTGAGGAAGATGCCTCCGCCGGTGTTACTCGCCTCGTTCCAGCAGAAGGTCGAGCTGGTGATCGAGACGGGCGAGTTGAGCACGGCGATGGCTCCTCCGTCGTAGGCGGTGTTCCTCGAGAACGTGGTGCGCGTCATCAGAGGCATCGTCGAGTTGGACACGGCCATCCCGCCACCCTGAGTTGCTGCCGTGTTCTCGATGAAGGTCACATCGTCCATCGTCAGGAAGCCGTCCGGCGAGATCGCGCAGAGGATGCCGCCACCTTCGCCGGATGCCGCCGTGTTCTCGGTGAACACGGCGTTTCGCAGGGTGCACGGCCGGCACGTCTCGAAGTGGATGCCCGCTCCGTAGGGGGCCCAGTTGTCGTGGAACGTGGCCCCGTCGATCACGGTCGGACTCCCGCCGATGTGGATCCCGCCACCGCCACCGGACAGGCTCGCCTGGTTGCCCTCGAAGATCACGTCGTTCAGCCGGACGACTCCGCCGCCGTATCCCTCGATCGAGAGCGCGCCGCCCCAGCTGTCGGTGACCCAGTTCGTGTTGAACTCCACGTCGTTGAGCGTGGGGTAGGAACTGCCGAGCGCCACCATCGCCCCGCCGCCGTGACTCGTGGCGTCATCGACGATGCACCCATAGAAGTACACGTTCGTGAGCGTGGGCGAGGAGTTGAGACACCCAAGCCCCCCGCCGCCCTGCGCATCGACGCCGACCACCTGGCAGAAGACGAACTCGAGGTTCTCAAGCCACGGTGACGAGTTGGAGCACGCCATGCCGCCGCCATACGCTCCGGGCGCTGTGAGGACGCCGTTGACGAACCGGATCCCGATGATGGCGGTCGTGTCGTCGCAGTCGACGCACTCGATGATGCGGCTGAGGTTCTGACCGCTGATGGTCACGCAGCCGACATCGCCGGTCTCGCTGATGAGGGTCACCCCGTTCTTCATCTGGATGTTTCCCTCGTTGTATGTGCCGCATGCGACGAGCACCGTGTCGCCGCGCGACGCGAAGACCATCGCGTCGGCGATGAGCGGGTAGTCCGCAGGAACGTGAATCGTCACGGCTGATGCAGGAGTCGCCGGGAGGAGGGCGCACAGCAACGTGCACAGAAGCACGGCGAGGATCGGGCGAGGCATGAGATCCCCCTTGCTGAGAGCAGAGCATGGACCATGTCGTGTGAGCGACAATCATGATACTACGCTCATATACACCTGTCAAGAAAACGGCGCGGGGAGGCCCTTGATTCGGGCCCGAAAATGCGGTATTCTGGCAAGTGGACATACGGGAGCCGGTGCGGCATCTGCAGAGTCGCCCCGAGCCCACAGCATAGCGCCGCCGGTCGTGACGTCCGGCGGCTGTGCATGTCAGCCCGGTCGGTGACCGGGACGGATCGACGGAACAAGGGGAGCACAGGACGGCGTCACCGGCGCCGGGGAGGGAAGTGGTCCATGCGATACGTTCGTGCAGCGATCCTCACGATCGTCGTGCTCGCGCTGGCGGGGACGGCCTGGGCGGGGAGCATCGCTCCCGCGCTCGAGACCCAGCTTCAGTCGCTTCGGGGCGAGGACGAGGTGAAGGTCCTCGTCGTGCTGGCCGACCAGGCCGACATCGTCAGCCTCAACCAGCAGCTCCGTGGGAGCCGAGCGACCCGTCAGCTCCGGCACGAGACCGTGCTTGGCGAGCTCCAGGACGCGGCCCGGCGCTCACAGGGTGCGCTGACCGACTATCTCGACGCGCGCATCGCGGACGGCGCGGTCCGCGGATACACGCCGCACTGGCTCATCAACGCGATCGTGGTCGTCGGCACGGCGGATGCCATACGTGACCTCGCGCTGCGTGACGACGTCGAGCTCATCGAGCCCGATCTTCAGGTCGAGCTCATCGAGCCGTTCGTGGATGAGAAGCCTGAACCGGCGGGCGGGTACCGCGGCATCGGCATCACGCCCGGCGTCGAGGCGGTCAATGCGCATCGCGTGTGGCGCGAGCTCGGCTTCGACGGAAGCGGTGTGGTCGTCGGCAGCATGGACACGGGCGTCGACGGGAATCACCCGGCGCTCGCCTCGCGCTGGCGCGGTCTCATCGCCGACCCGAGCGAATGCTGGCTCGACAACTCGGGCCAGGGCAACCCGAACTTCCCGGCAGACAACCACTGGGCCGGTCATGGTACGCACGTGATGGGGACCATCACCGGTCTGGCCGTGGACGACACGATCGGCGTCGCCCCGGGCGCGGTCTGGATCGCGTCCAACACGATCAACCAGGGCGTCGGCTCCGAGTTCGACAACGACGTCATCGCGTCGCTCGAGTGGTTCGCCGACCCCGACGGCAACCCGCTGACGCTCGACGACGTCCCGTGCGTCGTCCAGAACAGCTGGGGGACCTACACCGGTCTCGGCTATCCCGAGTGCTACAGCTACTGGTGGACGGCCATGGACAACTGCGAGGCCGCGGGTGTCGTGCTGACGTGGTCCGCCGGCAACGAGGGACCCAGCTCGGGGTCGCTCCGGTCGCCGGGCGACCGCGCCGACAGTCCGTACAACGCTTTCAGCGTCGGTTCCACGCAGAACTATGCGCCGTACACCATCAGCAGCTTCTCGAGTCGCGGGCCGAGCGCATGCGGCGGCGAGTTCGCGATGAAGCCGGAGGTCTCGGCTCCGGGCTCGAACATCTACAGCGCAGAGCCGGGCGGCGGGTACCAGTACATGGACGGCACCTCGATGGCCGGCCCGCACGTGGCGGGCGTCGTCGCGCTGATGTACGACGCGAACCCGAACCTCGACGTCGAGACGGCCAAGCAGATCCTGATGGACACCTGCGTCGACCTCGGCGCGGCCGGGGAGGACAACACCTACGGCCACGGCATCGTGGACGCGTACCAGGCCGTGCTCGCCGTGATGAACGGACTCGGCACGGTGAGCGGGACGGTCACCGACGCCGGGACCGGGCTGCCGCTCGAGGGCGTCGTGGTCGGTGTGACCGGTCACACAGCGGCCCGCACGACCGACGCGTACGGCGACTTCTCGATGATGCTCCCCGTGGGGGAGTGGACGCTGACGTTCGATCTCTTCGCGTACGGCGACGAGACGGTCATCGTGGATATTCTTGAGAACGACACCGTCGATGCGTCGACGACGATGAGCGCGCTCTCGACCGCCACGCTCTCGGGCGTGGTCTACGGCTACGAGGGCGGGACCGTCTCCGGCGCGACCATCGAGGTCGTCGATACGCCCTTGGCCCCGGTCACGAGCGGCGCCGGCGGCGCGTACTCGATCGACATCCCCGCCGGCGAGACGTATGACGTCCTGGCGCGGGCGGCGGGCTACGGCGCCGACCAGCGCACGATCGACTTCCAGGGCGCGATGACGCAGAACTTCGTGCTCCCCGAGCTGGTCGCTGAGGACTACGAGACCGGCGATTTCCTGTCGTACCCGTGGGTCATGGGCGGCGACGCCGACTGGTACATCTGCGACGCCGGCCCCTACGAGGGCTCCTACAGCGCGCGGTCGGGTGACATCAACGACAACCAGGACTCCGAGCTCCAGGTGACGCTCGACGTGGTCGCCGCGAGCGACATCTCATTCTGGTACAAGGTCTCGTCCGAGAGCAACTACGACTACCTCCACTTCTACGTTGATGGCGTCGAGGTCGACAGCTGGTGCGGCGAGGTCGGATGGTCGCAGCTGACGCACCCGGTGACGGCCGGCACGCACACGTTCAAGTGGTCCTTCATCAAGGACTACTCGGTGAGCAACGGAAGCGACTGCGGGTGGATCGACTACATCGAGTTCCCGACGCTGTCGGCGCCGCCGCAGGCGAGCGCGACATGTGACCCTGATTTCCTCGAGGATGTGCTCGCGCCGGACGATGTGGTCATCGCCGGTGTCGATCTCGGCAACGAAGGGGATGCGGACCTCGAGTTCTCGGCCTCGATCGATTGCCACGGTGGCCCGACGTGGTTGAGTGTCAAGCCGAGCTCGGGCGTTGTCGTCCCGATGGCGAGCGCCACCCTCGACGTCACCTTCGACGCGACGGGACTGGCTGAGGACGACTACGCCGCCGACATCAACATCACGACGAACGACCCCGCGAACCCGACCATCACGATCCCGGTCACGATGACCGTGACGACGTGGGTGGGCGTGGACGACATGCCGGTCGAGACCGTATTCTTCGGCGCTGTGCCGAACCCGTTCAGCCCGGCGACGAGTCTGCACTTCAGTCTCCCGCGGCCGGGACACGTCGACCTGAATGTCTATGATGTCTCGGGTCGCCTGGTCCGTACGCTCGTGTCGGGCACCCAGTCGGCGGGGCCGAACCAGGTCCACTGGGACGGCAGAGACAACAACGGCGAGGAGATCGCCTCGGGCACATACTTCGCCCGTCTCATCGTCGACGAGCAGGTGGAGATCAAGAGCCTGACGCTGGTGCGGTAGGCCGGTCCTCGGCGGACTGAGGTGAGGTAGCGCCGCGGCAGATGTACGATGAAGAGAGGCCCGGGTCATTCGACCCGGGCCTTCTCGCACCCTGATGAGCTGCGGAATCGTCTGGCGGTGAGGTCCTACTCCGACTCCGCGCACTGGAACCCATCGAAGTGCTCGATGAGCGCGGCCGAGCCCTCCGCCGAGACATCTATGCCCCAGCGGCCACAGAACGTGCGGAACACATCCAGGTTCGTTGATCTGTCGTACGGCACGAAGTGCTCGAGCGCATCACCCTCGAACGTCGCGTTGACATCGAGCATCCGGAGCGGGGCATCGCACGCGAAGTCGAACCAGTCGAGCGCGATGTGCTTGTAGGTCGGGCTCTGGTCGGTGCGGTACCAGAGCTCACCGTCGTCGACGTCGAAGACGATGTTCCACCGCGTGTGCGGCGCGGCGACGTAGTGGACGAGCGTGCCGAACGCGTAGTTGACCGCGCTCGTGTCGACAGCTGCGTCGAACTCCCGGCTGCGCATCTCCGCGGTCGCCGTCCGCTCCGCCGACCGTCCAGGGTTCGACCACCACCACCGGGTCCCACCGTGCTCGAACGCGTACGCAGACCGCTCGTAGGGCATGTTGGCCATCGCCTTCACCGGCATCGTCTCGCCCCGGTAGAGGAAGAACTCGCCGTCGCGATACTCGATGACGCCGGCATCGCCGCCGGCGTCGGCGAACAGGTAGTGGCTGGCGGGACTGTCGGGATCGTACACACGCGTGATCTCATCGAGCCGTGTGACTTCCTCCACCGTGCCGCATGTGTCGAGGATGTACTGGACCACCCCGCCATCGCTCAACGGCGGCCGCTCGTCGGGTGGCGGGTACTCGCCCGACGCCAGCTGCATCGTGCTGATCACAACACCGGCTTCGTTCATCCCGCCCCAGGCGAACTCCCGACCGGCGAGACTGAACGTGACGCTCCCGTACTCCGACACCCACTCCAGGACGCTGCCCGTCGTGCCCTCCATGAACCCCGTTTTCGCGAGACCGCGCGGGTTGACCAGGACGAGCCCGTCGCCGGGGATGAACAGATCGCAGTTCGTTCCGTAGATGGGTCCATCGGGGGAGTCCATGACGAACGACGTGCAGGCCGGTGCCGCGCCCGCCACAAGGACGAGCAGCAGGCAACCAAGGCCGGCAAGAGCGGACGCGCGCATGGGGTGACCTCTCAGTGTCAGGTTCGCAGTGTCGAGAAGGCTGCGCAGTCGGCTGCGCACGGCACGCCGGCCACGGTCTCATCTTGGCAGATCCCGGGCGGGCACACTCCGGTCAGCGCAGCACCAGCGACCTCGTGACGGCGGTGTGCGCGCCCGAGCACGCGCGGATGAAGTAGACGCCGCTTGCAACTCCTGACGTCGCCCAGGTGAGGCCGCGCGAACCGGATACGAACTCGCCGTCCAGGAGCGTGGCGACCCTCCGTCCCTTCACGTCGTGTACCGTGACGGTCACGGTGCCGGGCGCATGGAGCTCGAGCGCCAGACGTACCGGTCCGGTCGCGGGATTGCCGTGCGGCAGCGAGAGCGAGAGGGCGGAGTCCCCGGGCAGGTCGGAAGGTTCGACCCCGGTCGGGTCCGGCAGCAGACACGCGCCCCATCCACGGTACGCGGGAGCCGTCCACTGGCTCACGACCGTTCCGTTCTCGGCGAACCGGTAGATCTGCCCCAGCGTGTCCTCGCGGGACTCGGCGCTCCAGAAATGGTCGCCGTCGAAGAAGAGACCGCGGCAGGCATAGGAAGGAACCGGAACGTCGCTGCCGGGCGCCCGGGCAAGCGACGGCCACCCGCTCACGTCCCAGGCCTCCGCGACACCCGAGTCGTCGAGTGTGAAGAGATGTTCGCCGTCCCACGCTGAGCCGAACACGTCGCCGGTGAAACCCGCCGTTCCATCCTTGCTGCCGTCGATCGTGTATCGGTTCATGTCCCACTCTTCGAGGTAGAAGTACTGCCCGTCGAAGGCGAGACCATAGAAGTAGTAGAGCGACCAGTCGTCGATCACAAGCTCGAGATCGCCGGTGTCAACATCCACTCGGTAGACGCGCGGCGCGAACGCGTCGGCCACATAGAGCTCGCCGTCCACGATCTCCATGTCGCACCACCGGTAGAACTCGTACTCGTGGTAGTGCTCGACGGCACCGGTCATCGAGAGGACATAGATCCGGGAGAGGAACTCCTGGTTGGCGGTGAAGATGATGCGATCCTCGGCTCCCGTGATGGAGGGTGTCAGGAGGGTCAGGAGTATCGTCAGAGCCGTCAGTGTCCGCATGGTGTCACCTCCTCTTCTCCAGAGTAGCACGAAACGGCGGCGGACGCGCGAAGACATCGAGGACGCCCCGCGTCCGTCGGACACGAGGCGTTGAGCACGCTGAGCACCTGTGATAGCTTCACGGGCGCAGCTACCCACCCTGTTGACAAGGAGGCCCCCATGCACGACAGCCAGCGCGGCTACCAGGCCGCCATACTCGGAGCGCTCATCTGCATCGGTCTCGCGCTTCTCGGCATCTTCGTCTCGCAGGGTATCGTCAGGTTACGGGCTCTCGACCGAGTCGTGACGGTCAAGGGGCTCTCGGAGCGAGAGGTGGCCGCCGACATCGCCATCTGGCCCATCAAGTTCAGCGCGGCCGGCGACGACCTCAGTCTGCTCCACGCGGATGTCCAGAAGAAGAACGGCGCCATCGTGGAGTTCCTCGAGGGGAACGGATTCGGCGACGACGAGATCACGGTGTCCGTGCCATCGATCACCGACCGGAAGGCGCAGGGCTACGGCAGCCTGGATGAAGGTGAGTTCCGCTACTACGGAAGCTCCGTGATCACCGTCTACTCCTCGCGCGTGGAAGCCGTCCGGGAGGCCATGTCGCAGCTTGCCGATCTGGGGAAGCAGGGCATCGCCATCAGCGGTCAGGATTACGACTCGCGGACCGAGTTCCTCTTCACGGGTCTGAACGACATCAAACCCGAGATGATCGAGGAGGCGACGAAGAACGCGCGGGCGGTCGCGGAGCGGTTCGCGGCCGACTCGGAGAGCCGGCTCGGGAAGATCAAGACCGCGCGGCAGGGGCAGTTCAGCATCCACGACCGAGACAGCACCACCCCCCACATCAAGAAGGTGCGTGTGGTCTCCACGATCACGTACTACCTGGCGGACTAGCCGGGGCCTTGCGGGAAGGCCGGCGAATGTGCCATAGTGCAGGGGTATCACTACGCGGTGCCGCGATGAATCCTCGCCTTATCCTCGGCATCTAAAACGCATCCTAGCATCGCTGCACCCTGGCACCGGCTTGTCCGAGGAGGAAAGGCTATGAAGTACGCAGTTCTGTTGGCAATCGTCGCGCTCCTGGTCGCGGGCTGTTCTGAGGATAGCGGGAACGGTGTGGGTCCCGGACAGGACGCCACGATCCAGATCATCCACAACTCGCCGTCCGCCGCTGCCGCGACGGTCGACATCTACCTGAACAACGGCGCGGCGCCGGCTGTCGACGACCTGGGCTTCCAGGAGGCGACCGGTCTGATCGACCTTGACGCCGGCTCATACACCATCGGCATCGCGCCGGGCAACAGCACCGGCCCCGGCGACATCATCGCCAGCTTCGGTCCGGTCTCGCTGACCGCGGGCAGCCAGAACGTTGTGATGGCCGCCGGCGAGCTCGGCGACGATTTCGACCTTCTGTTCAACACGCTTGAGACGAGCGCGACGGCCGGCCAGGTCGGTCTGCTTGCCTTCCACGGCTCGCCGGACGCCCCGACGGTCGACATCACCGCGGTCGGCGCGGGCGTGCTCGTCACGGCGCTTCAGTATCAGACGTTCCAGGGTTACATCGAGGTCGCTGACGGTGACTACATCCTCGGGATCGGTCCGACCGGCGACGACCCGATCATCTACTTCGAGGTTCCGCTGAGCGGGCTGGGCGGCGGCACGGCCGTGGCCTTCGCCTCGGGCTATCTCACCGCCAGGGACGAGGAGTTCGGTCTCTTCGCAGCCCTCAACAACGGCACGGTCGTCGAGTTCACCGAGACCTTCGACCCCGATGCCGCCATCGTCCAGGTCATCCACAACAGCCCTTCGGCTGGCGCGGAAGAGGTGGACGTCTACCTGAACGCGGGTGCGAGCCCGGCCATCGAGGACCTGGGCTTCCAGGAGGCCACCGCGCTGATCCCGCTGCCCTCGGCCTCGTACACCATCGGCATCGCTCCCGGTAACAGCACCGGCCCCGGCGACATCATCGCCAGCTTCGGTCCGGTCGCGCTGGCCGCTGGAAGCGAGACGGTGATCATGGCTGCGGGCGAGCTCGGCGACGACTTCGACCTGATCTTCAACGAACTTGAGCGGACGGCGACGGCCGGAAACGTCGGCCTGCTGGCCTTCCACGGCTCGCCCGACGCCCCGACGGTCGACATCTCGGCCGAGGGCGCCGGCGTGCTCGTGACGGCGCTCGAGTACCTGACCTTCCAGGGCTACCTCGAGGTTGCGGAGGGCGACTACGTGCTGGGCATCGGCCCGACCGGTGACAGCCCGATCGCCAGCTTCGACGTCCCGCTGACGGGTCTCGGCGGCGGTACAGCCGTAGCCTTCGCCTCGGGCTACCTCGCGGGTGGTCCTCCGGCGTTCGGTCTGTTCGCGGCGCTCAACGACGGCACCGTCGTGGAGTTCGCTGCGGCGCCGTAAGGTGCTCTAAGAAGCACGGAAGACGACAGCCATGAAGACGAGGAAGCCCGGGCCTTACGGCTCGGGCTTCCGCTATATCCACCGGATGCCGTGGTTCACGAGGCGCCGTCCCTTCCACTCGGTCCTTCCCGTGAGCGTGAGGGCCATCGACCAAAGACCGAGCCAGGCCGCGACAGTCATCGTCACAGGATAGAGCAGGGCCAGGTGGCGCGGGAAGCGCGCCTTGATCGACACGATGATCCAGATGACCGCCGAGAGGATGATGGTGAGCGCAGAGGACCGGAGCTCCGGCGTGAACTCGCGGCCGGTCCAGAGGACGGTGAGAGAGATGATCGGGTACCACGTGATCGCGAGCATCCAGAGCCAGACGAACAGCGATGTCAGGATCCGGTAATCGAAGAGCGCAAAGAAGTTCTTGCTGAAGCCGAGGACGGCCGAGGCGAACCCATCATACATTCTCGCGGAGATGCATCCCGTCGCATCGAGCATCCGCCACCGCATTCCGGCGGACTTGACCAGACGGGAGAGCGCCAGGTCCTCGGCGGCCTCGGTCCGCACCGCAGCGTGACCGCCGACTCGCTCGTACGCCTCGCGGCGGAAGACCAGGAACTTGCCGTTGCCGACGGCAAAGGCCTTCGAACGCCTCAGCCGGTACGCGACGGCGAGCGGGAGGATGGACATGATGGACCAGACGATGAACGGCACCGTCACCTGCTCGCCCAGCGTCCTGACCTCGTTGTGCGTCAGACCGGTGACGAACTCGGCGTCCAGAGCCTCCATGGATGCAACCGTGCGACGGACCGTGTCCGGCGTGTGCACCGTATCGGCATCCGTGAAGAAGAGCACCGAGCCGCTGGCGGAGTGCGCGAGTTGCGTGCACGCCCAGGTCTTGCCGGTCCATCCCTCGGGCAGCGGGCGGCCCATGACGACCCGCAGCCTCTTCGATGCGAGACCCTCGAGGGCGCGCGCCGTGCCGTCGGTCGAGTGGTCGTCGAGCACGATGATCTCGAAGTCGGGATAGTCCTGCGCGAGCAGCGATCGGACGCACGCCGTGATGGTCTTCTCCTCGTCGCGCGCCGGGATCAGGACGGAGACCCGCGGTCGCGCGCGGCTCTCGAGGAAGCTCTGCAGGGGACGCATGAGCGCGACGTTGGTGACGGCGATGATGAGCTGGACGCCGACGAAGACCAGCAATCGGTGCGCGTCGACGAGGTGGGGGATGACGTTCATGCTCTCGAGAGCTCCCGACGGTGCTTGAAGATCACGACCGCGGCGTTGAGGAGCGCGGCCACGATCAGCGGCGCACTCCCGTACCTCAGAATCACGAAGATCACCAGCGTGCTCATCCCGAGCAGCACGCTGTGAGCGTCCTCCTCGAACCGCAGGCCCAGCTTGCCGAGTGTGAAGGCGAGTCCCATGGCGCAGGGAACCTCCCACAGCGTGACGCCGGCCCACACGCCGAACGTCACCGCGAGGGCCTTCCCGCCGCGGAGTCGCGCCAATGCGGGGAATGCATGGCCGAGCACGGGGGCCAGCATCACGGGCACAAGCCACCAGCCATCGACCCCGGCGACGCGGATCGCGATCGCGACAGGCACCGCGCCCTTGAGGAAATCAAGAAGCAGCGCCGGGACTCCGACGACCGGTCCGGCCGCCTTGAACGCGTTGACCGCTCCGGGGTTCCTGTCGCCGACCGACCGGACGTCTCCGCCGCGCAGGCGCGCGAGCCAGAGCGAGAACATGAGCGAGCCGGAGAGGTAGCCCGCGACGATCATGAGCAGGGACGGGGCGTGCACTAGTCTCCGTCCTTGGTGGAGGACGGCCTGGCGGGGGTGAACGCGTAATCGGAGTAGTCTTCCTCGATGCGGATGTGCTTGCGCATCAGTTCGATGATGAAGGCCAGGCGAAGGTCCATGTCTGCCTCGAATCGCACCGGCAGCCACTGCCCCCGGACTTGAGCGTATTCGAGCGACATCGAGGTCGAGTCCACGACGAACGGGAGATCGGACGGTACGAAGTCGAGCGACACCACATCATGGCTGCCGTCGAGCACGCGCGCCGAGCCGGTGATGTGTTGTGCGGTACGCTTGACCGGTTCGAACTCCACCCGCCAGACCAGACTGTCGTTCCAGGCGACCGGGCCGGTGACGGCGTACTCGTACTCCTCACGGTTCTCCGGGAAGAAGGGCAATCGCGTCTCACGGGCGACGATGCCTCGTGAGCGCAGGAACTCGAGCTGCTTGTCGCGCTGCCTGCCGGCGAGCACATCACCGTTCAGCCGGACGTCGCCGAACACCTGCGTCTCCTCGCCGAAGCGCGGTCGCATCACGAGGCGTTCGCACTCGAGGCGTTTGACGTCCCCGGAGCGCAGGTCCGTCTCGATGTAGGTGACGGTCGCGCGATACGAAGCCGCCGCCATCTGTTGGTCGCGTTCCGACTGGCGGTTGAACATGCCATCCAGCACCGACTGCGGGTTCGCAGCGGCGAGCACGAGCGCGAGCAGAAGTGGAAGGCAGGCCAGCATGCGCGGAGTGTAGCCTTGGGCAGACGCCGGGTCAAGTTCGGCCGGGGAGCGGGGCGCTTCTTGCCATCTCTCATGGAAGAGGCTATTCTCAGAGTCCCACGGGTGTGCTCTGGGGCAAGCCGGGGACCGGCTACGTCGACCGCGATGGCCGATCCGCTCACGCGCGGCACCGACGACAGCACTCGAACCTCGTCCATGAACGGGAGCTTCTGGAGGCTCATGAGAGACAGCACCAGACAGCCAGGAACGCGCCGGTCGCCCCGGACGCTCGCCATCTGGCTCGTGTCCGTCGCAGTCGTGCTCGCCGCCGCGGGGTGGTTCGTCCTCCGCGGTCCGGGCAGGTTCCGCAGCGCGGATCTCGGCGCCCTCGTCAGCGCGGGTGATGCAGAGGGATACAACCTCCTCCTGGTAACGCTGGACACCGTCCGGGCCGATCGTCTCGGATGCTACGGCGACGGCCAGGCCGAGACCCCGCACATCGACTCGCTCTGCAACAGCGGCATCATGTTCTCCGATGCGGTGGCCAGCGCGCCGATCACGCTGCCATCGCATGCCACCATCATGACCGGACTCTCACCCGCGAGTCACGGCGTCCGCGACAACGGCATCTATCGGCTGGGGGATGAGCACTCGACACTGGCCGAGAGGCTCCGGTCCCACGGTTACGAGACCGCGGCGTTCATCGGCTGCTTCGTGCTGGACGAACGGTTCGGGTTGGACCAGGGATTCGACCTGTATGACTTCGAGGTCACGCCTGAGGGCTACCGCCCGGGGATGCTCGATTTCAATGAGCGGTCGGCCCGGTCGGTGACCGACGCCGCGCTGTCCTGGCTCGATGAGCGCGACAGCGCCGGCACGACGTCACCGTTCTTCGCCTGGGTGCACTACTTCGACCCCCATCTGCCGTACAGCTCGCCCCTGCAGGCGCTGACGCGGTTCGCGTCACGGCCGTACGACGCGGAGATCGCGTACGTGGACCAGCAGTTCGGGCGTCTTCTTTCGGAACTCGAGCGGACGGATCAGCTGGACGACACTCTGATCATCGTCGTGTCGGACCACGGCGAGGCGCTCGGTGAGCACGGCGAGCCGACGCACGGCATGCTTCTCTACAGGTCGACCGTTCGCGTTCCCTTCATCATCTCGTGTCCCTCGCTCTTCGACGGGGCGCACCGGGCGGGCGACCAGGTGGTCGGGCTCGTGGACGTCCGTGCCACGGTCGAGGAGCTGCTCGGAGTCGCAGCGGGCGAGGTGGGAGATGGAGTGAGCCTGCTCCGCACGGACATCCCCGCCGACAGGACGATCTACATCGAGACGGAGATGCCGCTCAACATGGCGGGATGGAGCCCGCTCTACGGTCTGCGTTCGCACGAGCGCAAGTTCATCCAGGCGCCCGTGCCTGAGCTGTACGACCTCACGGCCGACCCCGACGAGTCGCGCAACCTGTACTCCCCGGACTCCGGGGAAGCCAGAGACCTGACGCAGCAGTTGTCTGCGATCATTGAGACCGCTGACGGCGGAGCGGACGGACGCGAACTCAGCGATGAGGAGCGTGAAAGGCTTGCCGCCCTTGGGTATGTCCAGGCGACCGCGGCCCCGCGGTCAGGTTCTCTGCCGGATCCGAAGGCGATGATGCCTGTCCACAACGATGCGCTCCGAGCAGAGAGGCTCTACGGGGAACAGCGGTTCGAGGAGGCGGCGGCCCTGGCTGCCGACGTGCTCGAGCGCAGCTCCGAGTGCACGCAGGCCATCCGCGTGCTCTCGTTCAGCTACCTGAGGCTCGGGCGGGCCGACGAGGCCGTGGATCTCCTGCGGATGTCCGTGCGACGCTGTCCCGATGTGTTTCTCGTGCGGTCGCTCATCCAGGCCCTGATCATGGGCGGCCAGTATGCGGAAGCCGAGGATGCGCTCGAGCTCTACGAATCGCTCGACCCTCGGGACGGGCGGGTTCACCTGCTTCGCGGCGACATCCGGGCGAGAGAGGGTCGTCACGCGGACGCGATGGCCGAGTACGAGCGCGCGGTGCTGCTGGACGAACAGCGTGTCGGCATCGTCGCGAGGGAGCGCATGTCGCGGCTGGAGGGTACGGCACCCGGGGGCTCGTAGAATCCCGCCGGGGGGCGCTGACCGGGTCAGGCGATGTCGTCACGAGGGGCTTCACCGCGCCGAAAGGCGATGGCGGCAGTGAATGATGGTCAGTTGCTGGACAGGACACATCGTGCTGGCTACAATGGATAGAGGAGTAGCTGTGACCTAGGTTCCGCCGGCGGGGGATGCATGGGAGTACTGAGAACGGCAGCGACCGTCGTCATCTGCCTCTGGTTGATGCTTCCCGGCACCAGCACGTTCGCGCTGTGTATAGACCACCACGGCGGCGTCGCGCTCCAGGTGGCTGTCGGTGACGCATGCGCAGGTCCAGGGCAGGATGGAGCGGGGCGTTCGACCGAACGACCCAGTCAGATGGCGGCTCCCGACGTCCACTGCTGCGGCGACTGCACCGACGTCGTGCTGCGGGGCGCGGGGGATGCCGTCCCATCCAGTGACTCTTCGACCAAGCGCACGCGCGAGCGGGCAGTCGACGAGATCGCCGAAGAGGCATCGCTCTGCACGTGCGATCATCTCTCAGCGGTTGTCTCCGGCGGGAAACAGCGAGACGAGTCACCACCAGAGCTTCATCCCTCCACAGGATTCACCGTCCTCAGACTCTGATTCTCTCCGAGTCATTCCGAGCTATTGCTGATCCATGGATGCGGTCTCCGCGGTACGGAGGTGTGCCTCCGTTGCCCGTCCTTGTGCCACTGGACGTCCGGACGACCGCGCTGGAGTGATGAGGAGGGCCTTCATGAACACACGTGTCCTGGAACCAGAGTCGATACTCGCCGTCGTCCTGCTGCTCGCGTTGCTTGGGCTCTTGGCCCTCGGATGTGGCCAGGCTGGCAACGAGACCGCGATGGGAACGGCGTCCTCCGACGACTGCGGGGGGTGTGATTCGCACGCCCCGGCGACTACTGAGACAGAGGTCGCTCACGCCTCGTGCGGGGACGATGAGTGCGGCGAGGTCGTCGTGCCGGCCGAACACGAGCACGGCGACGACTGCGGCAGTCATACGGTGGACGAGACCGGCGCAGTCTACTGCAACGAGCACGATCTCTACGAGACCGAGTGCGGGATCTGTCAGCCGGGGCTGGCGTGCGAGCTCGAGCCGGGCGAGGGTCTCAAGATCCGCCTGCCATCCGAGTCGTCCGAGTCGAAGGCGCGCATCGCCTCCGAGCGTCCGCATCGCGGACCGTCCCGCGAGAGCGTGGTCGCGGTCGGTCAGCTCGAGTTCGACCAGAACCGTCTCGCGCACATCACGCCGCTCGCCGACGGCGTCATCCAGCGCGTGTTCGCGGAGCCCGGGCAGCGCGTCAGACGGGGAGAGCCGCTCGTCGAGCTTCACTCGTCCGCGGTCGCCGAGGCGAAAGCCGCGCTGCTGACCGCGGCGGCCGACGAGACCGTCGCATCCGAGTCCTACGCGCGAGAGACAGAGCTGTACGGTGCTGACATGTCCTCCGACAGCGCTCTTCGTGACGCGGAGGCGCGGCACACAGCGGCCGCGGCGAGACGTCGCGCCGCCGAGCGGACACTGCTCGACCTCGGTCTGAACGGCCCGGCACTCGAGCGGATCATCTCGCGGCACGAGGTGAGCTCCGTGCTGACGCTCGTGGCGCCGTTTGACGGCACCGTCATCGAGCGAGACGCGGTCGTGGGAGATCTGTCCGCGGTGGGCGACCGGGTCTTCACCGTCGCCGATCTCGGTACCATGTGGGTCAGCCTCGCGGTCTCCGAGAAGGATGTCGCGCTCCTCCGCGTCGGTCAGCCGGTCGCGGTGCGTTCTGCGTCGCTTGGCAACGGGATGGAAGGAGAGATCTCGTGGATCTCGAGTCTTCTCAACGAGACCACCCGGATGGCCGAGGTGAGAGCCGAGGTCCCGAACCCGGACGGGGTGCTTCGCGCCGGAATGTTCGTGGACGCCAGCATCGCCGTCGGTCAGAGCGCCGAGTCGCTGCTGGTCCCGCGTGACACGGTCTATCGGTTCGAGGGCGATACCTTTGTGTTCGTGCGTCTCGAGAGCGACCTCTACGAGCTGCGCCGGGTGCGGACCGGTCCCGACTCGGGTGACATGACGGCCATCACCGCGGGGCTCTCCGGTGAGGAGTTCGTCGCGGTCGATCAGAGCTATCTCCTCAAGTCCGAGTTCCAGAAGTCGCGCTTCGGCGTGGGCTGCGCCCACTAGAGAGGAGACGCACGCTCATGCTCAAGCAAACCGTCGAAGGCGCGTTCCGGAACCGCGCACTGGTCTCGGTCATCTTCCTCATCGCCACGCTGCTCGGGGTCAGGACGCTCCTCACGCTTCCCGTGGACGCCTTCCCGGAGACGACACCGGTCCAGGTTCAGGTCAACACGGTGGCGAGCGCGCTCAATCCGGAAGAGATCGAACGCCAGGTCACGTACCCGGTCGAGATCGGCATCTCGGGGATCCCGGGCCTCGTGAACGTCCGGTCCCTCAGCAAGTCCGGGTTCTCACAGGTCGTGGCGACGTTCGACGACGAGACGTCGGTCTACGACGCTCGTCAGCTCATCCTCGAGCGGCTCGGCACGGTGACACTCCCGGACGGCATCGACCCGCCGTCGCTCGGTCCGATCGCCACCGGGCTGGGGGAGGTGTTCCACTACATCGTCCGGTCTCCGGATGGCTCGCGAACGCTTTCGGAACTACGGACCATCCACGACTGGATCATCAAGCCGGAGCTCCGCCGCGTCCCAGGCGTCGCCGAGGTCAACTCGTGGGGCGGCTTCGAGAAGCAGCACGAGGTCATCGTCGAGCCGCGGGCTCTCGTCGCCTACAGCCTGACGCTGCAGGACGTCATCGGTGCGCTCGAGGAGAACAACCGCAACGTCGGCGGCGGCACCATCGAGTCGTCCGGCGACGCGCTTCTTCTACACGGCATCGGGCGTCTGACGACGGCGGAGGAGATCGAGAACGTCGTCATCACGACCCTCGATGGTGTTCCGGTCCGCGTCCGTGAGGTCGCCGAGGTCCGCGAGGGCCATCAGATCCGCCGCGGGGCGGTGACGGCCGCGGGGGAGGGCGAGGCGGTTCTCGGGCTGGCCTTCATGCTGATGGGTGAGAACAGCAAGGAGGTCACCGAGGCGCTCCACGAGCGACTGGACGAGGTGCGTCCTGCTCTGCCGTCGGGTGTCGCGATCGAGATCGTTCACAACCGGACCGAGCTCGTCGACCTCGTCATCGAGACCGTGAAGCACAACCTGTTCCTCGGCGCCATCCTTGTCATCGTCGTTCTGTTCCTTCTGTTCGGCAACGTGCGCTCGGGTCTCATCATCGCGTTCACCATCCCCCTGTCCATGGTGCTCGCCGCGCTCGGGATGCGCGGCTCGGCGATCGCGGCCAGTCTGCTCAGTCTCGGCGCGATCGACTTCGGGATCATCGTGGACGGGTCGGTCGTGATGGCCGACAACAACATGCGACGGCTCGCGGAGCGCGCCCAGAAGCTCGGGAGGGCCCTGACGAACCGTGAGCGCGCCACCGTCATCGAGGAGTCGAGCCGGGAGGTCGCGCGGCCCGTCTTCTTCGGCGTCGCGATCATCACGCTGGTGCTCCTGCCGATCCTCACGCTCCAGAAGACCGAGGGGAAGATGTTCCAGCCGATGGCGCTGACGCTGATGTTCGCGCTCTTCGGCGCGCTCCTCATCGCGCTCTACCTGACGCCATCGCTCTCACACTGGATCCTCCCGAAGCGGCCATCGGTCCGCGAGACCGCGCTGATGCGCTGGCTTCTCGGGGTCTACTCGCGGATGCTCGACCGGGTCCTTCACCACAGGCGCGCGGCGATCGTCGTCGTGCTGGTCCTTCTCGCGGGAACCGGTCTGCTCGCCGCCACCCGCGGCTCCGAGTTCGTTCCGCGTCTGAGCGAGGGGTCGATCGTGCTCAACGTCGTGAGGCTCGCGGGGATCTCCATCGACGAGTCGGTGGACTACGACACGCTGATGGAAGAGACGCTCCTCGACGCCTTCCCGGATGAGATCGCGCACATCTGGAGCCGGATCGGGACGGCGGAGGTGGCGACCGACCCGATGGGGACCGAGCTCTCCGACCTCTTCATCACGCTGACGCCGCGGGATAAGTGGACGGCGGCGCGGACGCAGGACGAACTCGTCCGTGCGATGGAGGAGCTGATGTCCGACCTCCCGGGCCAGACCGTCGCGTACACGCAGCCCATCGAGATGAGAATGAACGAGCTCGTCGCGGGCATCCGGTCCGATCTGGGGATCAAAGTCTACGGTGACGACTTCACCGAGCTGCTCCGCATCTCCAACGACATCCAGCGGCTCCTGCACTCGGTGCCGGGGGCGGCCGACATCTCGGGCGAGCAGCTGGCGGGTCAGCCGATGATCGCGGTGCGCGTCGACCAGAGCGCGGTGGCGCGGGCGGGGCTCTCGGCCGAGCACGTGCTCGAGATGGTCGATGCGGTCGGTGGAATCGAGGTCGGGGAGATCCAGGAGGGCGAGCGGCGGTTCCCGCTCGTCGTTCGTCTGCCGGACCGGTTCAGGAACGACCCGAACGAACTCCCGGCCGTGCTCGTCCCCGCGGAGTCGGGAGTCGTGCTCCCGCTCAGCGCGTTGGCGTCGGTAGAGGAGATGGAGAGTCCTTCAACGATCAACCGCGAGTGGGCGCGGCGGAGAACGGTCGTCCAGTGCAACGTGCGCGGCCGCGACGTCGGATCGTTCGTCGCCGAGGTGCGTGCGCGCATCGATGCCGAGATCGAGATGCCGACCGGCTACACGGTCGAGTACGGCGGGCAGTTCGAGCACCTTGTCCGGGCCTCGGAGCGGTTCCGCATCGTCGTGCCGCTCACGCTGGCCCTCGTGTTCTTCCTGCTCTACCTGAGCATGCGGAGGCTTGGCGATGCGCTGATCGTCTTCCTGGGGATCCCGTTCGCGGCCGTCGGGGGCGTGCTCGCGCTCTCGCTCCGCGGACTGCCGTTCAGCGTCAGCGCCATCATCGGCTTCATCGCCCTGAGCGGTCTGGTGGTCATGGACGGGCAGGTGCTTGTGAGCACCATCCGGAGACTGCTCCCGGAGGGGAAGGGGATGCTCGCGACGGTCACGGAGGCCGGGCGACTCCGCCTGCGGCCGGTACTCGCCACGTCGATCACGGATGTGGCAGGCTTCCTCCCGATGGCGCTCTCGACCGGCGTGGGGGCGGAGGTCCAGCGTCCGCTCGCGACCGTCGTCATCGGCGGGATCACAACGTCGACGATCCTCACGCTGTTCGTGTTGCCGGTGCTCTATGTGCTGTTCGAGCGGAAGCTGGCGGGTGGTGAGATCGACCAGGCCGGATCCATCAAGGGCGTGGTAGAATAGTGAGAGACGCAATGCCACCGGCTTGAGCTCAGCTCCACACTCACGTGAAGAGCCTGGCAGGAGGCGGCGTGGGGGTCCAATCCGTGCCGCCGCGTGAGCGGCGAGGCACCAGCTTGAGAGGATGGCGATGAGGAAGTCTCTGTCGCAGTGTCTCTGCGTGATCTGCATGTTCGCAATCGTGCTGACGGGGTGCAGCGGTCCTGGGAGTGTCTCACCGGATGTTGGTCCCAGAGACGCTGACACCAGCTACATCGCCGTCGTCGGAGCCTATGAGCCGGAGATCTACGTCCTCAGAGAGGAGCACCTCTTCGAGCACCCATACACGGTGCAGACGATCGACGGAACGACCTTCTATATCGGAGAGCTGGCCGGCGCCGATGCGATTCTCTTCAAGTGCGGCGTAGGGCTCGAAAACGCCGACAGCGCCACACGTGTCCTGCTCGACAACTTCAATGTGTCCAGGATCGTCTTCTCCGGCATCGCGGGAGGCATCAACCCCGATCTGCGTCTCGGCGACGTGACCGTCAACGAGTCGTGGGGCAACGCCGTCAATCACCCCGACCCCGAGACGCCCGGCTTCTGGGTTGATGTGGACGCAGCAATGCTCACTGTTGTCGACGGGATCGCGGACGACATCGAGCTCATCGACTCCTACTACTACCCCGAGTACTGCGAGCTGGGATACGAGCCGCAGGTCACCACCCATGGGAACGGAGTGAGCTACGACCAGTTTGTCAATGACCTCGGCACGCGCGCGCTTCTCTGGGAGACCTACGAGGCGAACACCGTTGACATGGAGACATCCGCCATCGCAGAGGTCGCTCTCGAAAGGGGTGTTCCCTTCATTGCCTTCCGGTCGATCTCCGATCTCGCCGGCGCCGGGAACGAAGATGACTTCGACACGTATTTCGCGCTGGCCGCGAGCAACTCCGCAATCGCCGCTCTGGCCTCCATCGAGGCCTGGACAGGGGGAACCGGGGTCCCTGAGTTAGATGATCTGGGACCGTGACGTGGGATGCCGAGCGGGCCGGATGCTGCTCCCGACATGCGAACCGCCCGGACCGTCAGGCCCGGGCGATCTCACGAACGAGGCCGCCGGCTTTCGCCGACGGCCTCTGATTTGGTAGCGGGGGCCTGCTACGAAGTCCAAAAGAAGAGTTTCGGGCGGAATACCGAGATCATTCGGGTGAAGTTCAAGGTTCAGGATGGCTCAGTCGTACCTGTGGTTGTCTAGCACGCTCGGGTCGGTGGTCCATCAGCCGCCCGCGCCCTTCCAGGGCTCGCCCGGGAGCCTCGAGATGAGCTCGCTGCCCACGAACTCGGCGGCCGCGACGGGGTCGTAAGGGGCGTCTGGCGAGATCAGGGGCCGTATGTCCTCCACGAAGGCACCGCTTCTGAGCTTGGCTGCCAGGTTGGCCTCGTATTGCGCGCGCGAGACGGTCAGTCCATCGTGGTCCATGTAGCTTCCGAAGCAGCTCACAATCCGCTCGCTCTTCGTCTCTCCTGACTGCAGCGCGATCCAGAGGTCATAGAGGTCGCGTCCCTTCTTGCGCTGGTAGAGCGCGCGCATCTTGGTGCCCAGCAGCTCATCGATGTGATACGTGGGGAGATCGGCAGTTCCACTGAACCACGGGTTGTCGACCTCGAAGGGGCGCCGCTCGAGCGGCAGGACCGAGAAGTGCTCCCGGGTGTTGATCTCGATCTTGAGCCTCATGGTCGTCACGGGGGCGAACGTCGTCTCAAACCGATAGAAGAGCGTGAAGCGTCCGTGGCTCTGTCTCCACGTTGGAGTCCCCAGCCAGGGATCAACGGACGCACGAATCGCATTGACGAGCTCGCCGATCGGACCGGCTTGGATCTGAACGAGGTCGATGTCGTCCGAGTATCTCTTCGATGACATGGCGAACAGCTTATGGAGAGCGGTCCCACCACGGAAGGCTGCGTGGTTGGCCACGGTCTCACGCGAGAACATGTCAACGAGCGCACGGGAGAGGACAAGGTCCTGCTCCACCTGCTCGCTGGCCGGCCAGGGGGCGTGGATGCGCCACGCCGTGATGTTCGCCCGCGGGATCAAACGTCGACCTCGAGTTCGAAGTTCTCCCTGACGCGCCACCGCCCATCAGTCTCGCCCCGCCTTGGTTCACCAGGACTCAGCAGCACGGTGCGCGGCTTCCGCGCTTTGACCCATCTCGCGAGGGGATCGGCGAGCTCATGTTCGCCGACCGCGTCCAGCACGTAACCGAGGCGCTGGACATCGGGGGGACTGACGAGTTCAGCGACTCCGATCAGAGCATGGGCGTTCATCTGCTCTGCGAGCTCGCGTAGCACCGTAGCGACATTGCTCAGGTGTCCTCCGCTCGCGCGGTAGTGGACCAGGTCGAATGCGGTAGCCTCCGGAGTTGAGACGCGCATGGTTCCCGTCTCGGTCTGTTTCTCGGTCGCGGGCATCTCCTCGACCTTGCTGCTCACTGAGAACTGGATGGCGACATTGCCGGTACGCACACCACGCGTCGGGGCGTTCGTCATGACCTGGAACACCATCGGCTGCTGGTGAGCGGCGCCATGGATCGCTGCCGCGCTGAGTAGAGCTACGTAGTAGGGCTGTCCCAAGTGACTCATCAGATCGTCGATGAACCAGCTAGCGGGCGGTGAACCCGTGGATCGGTACTCCGGAGGAACGACAACGTAGAACCCTCGTCTCGGAGAGATGATCCGCCCTTGATCCTTGAGCCTCCGCAGGGCGGTCTGAGCTGCCACGAATGACCGCTCGGTCTGGGACTCCGCTCGGTCGCTGGTGAAGGTGTAGAGGCCGCGGGCCTGGAGCTGCTCTATCCAGGCAGATAGAGCCGGTTTCTGGGTCATGTCAGGGCACCTCCTTTCCGACTGTGCAGTTGATTTGCAGAAGTTAGCGGAAACCGCTAACTTTTGCAAACGAAATGCTCGCCTCAGGTGTGCTGTCCGCGGCCCGCCACGAGGTCAAAAAGAGGATTTCGGGGCGGAATCTGGAGGTAGTCCGGGTGAAACTCGGGGTCAGGGGTGGAGCGCTGGTGCCGATTCGGTCTTGATCGATATGACCCTCATGACCGATATGACTGGTATGACCGGTCAATTGCGTGGTCTGACCATACACCGCCATTGCGAGTCCTCGGCAGTTGTCAAGGAAGTCCGAGAGATCGCCACACCCGCAGGGCCTACTGCGAGTGAACTGCTCGCGGTGGGGTCCTCGACGACCCGGCAGGAGCCGACAGAGAGGTCGCTGGCGACCGAACGCTCCGGGTGGACTGCAGGAGATATGCGAAAGGGGACGCGTCGCGCCCCTTTTGACGGCGTCGATGGGCTCGCCATTGACGTCAATCAGGGAACCGCAGGCCTTACCCTTCTTGTCCGCTGGCACTCGCAGTTCTCCGGACTCCGACGACACCCCTGCCCACTTGATGAACGCTGATAGCAGGGATGTTATCTGCGGCAACTATCCCAACTTTCTGTTGGGTAACGAGTTGCGGTCCTGTAGGCCGCAGAGAACCTCAGCCCGATTCGGGGTTGACACGGTTCTCTCCCTTCACTATATTCAGCAGTGACTAGTCAACAGTGACTATATTGGTTGCTGTTTCCTGCATCGGGGGTGAGGGATGCCGTCTGAGAAGAGAGCAGTCGATCCGAGTGAGCGAGAACTCCTCCTTCTGGGCCTGCTCCGCAATAGGCACATGCACGGGTATCAGCTCTCAGAGTTCCTCGAAGCGCATTTCGGCATGTTCTTTGGTCTGAAGAAGGGTACCGCCTACAACCTCCTTGGGAAGATGGAGAAGGTGGGTTGGGTGGCCTCAAGAGAGGAGAAAGAGGGACGGAGGCCAGTTCGCCGGGTATTCGCAATAACCCAAGAGGGGGAATCGATCTTCCAGGGTTTGCTCCGGAGGTTTCTCCCCGAGTACCGGTGTCCAGCGTTCCCTGCGAACGTGCCGGTTCTCTTTCTGGATGCCCTTCCCCCAGGAGAGAAAACCGATCTCTTGGAAGCGCGCCGGGAGGAAGTCAAAGATCAGCTAAGGGCATTGGAAGCGCACGCCGAACATCCCCTCCTGGACCATCGACGCAGAATCCTTCAGGCCGAGCTCGATTGGCTCGATACGCTCACAAGGGGTGCGGAATAGAGATGAATCGAATCGGGACGTTGGTGGCGTTGGCAGCCGTCGTGGCTGTGGCTCTCTGGGTGTGGCCCGGTTTCATGAGGGGCTCCGATCCGGGTCCGGATGGTGAGCTGGGGTGGAGGGTCGCCCCGGTTGAGAGAAGGGACGTCGGCTCCACGGTACTGGCTACTGGAGTGATTCGCCCCCAAGTGGGAGCCGAGGTCCAAGTAGGGTCCCGGGCGTCCGGCATCCTACAGCGGCTCAACGTCACCGTCGGCGATCAGGTCCAAGCCGGGGATGTGTTGGCGGAGTTGGATCCTACGGAATTCCAAGCCCGGCTGGACGAGGCCCTGGCGACCGTCGAGATTGCCAAGGTGGAAGAGCGATTCGCTGGAATCGATCTGGCACGGGCACGTGAGCTTTCGGCAGGGGACGCAATTCCCCAGGCCGAGTTGGATGGATCTGAGCGAGCCCATCAGGTGGCCAGGGCAAGGCTGATGCAAGCGGAGGCCAGCCTACGGGCCGCAGAAATCCAGATGGGGTATACGGTGATCCGGGCGCCCGTATCCGGGGTGGTGGCTTCGGTCTTCACGCAGGTAGGGGAGACGGTTGCAGCGTCATTCGCGAGTCCCACCTTCGTGACCATCATCAACCTGGATCGCCTGGAAATCTGGGTCTATGTGGATGAAACAGACATCGGGCGAGTGGAAGTCGGTCAGCCGGCGACGTTCACCGTGGACACATACTTGGGCACGGAGTTCCGGGGGACCGTGACGGCAATTCAACCGAAAGCGGAGATCGTGGACAATGTCGTGAACTACGTGACCCTCATTGAGATTGGGTCCTTGGGGGGGAAGATCCTGAGGCCGGAGATGACAGCCACGGTCAACATCCACCTGGAGAGCAGAGAGGACGTCTTGGCGCTCCCCAACGGTGCTGTGAGAAGAGACTCGGAGGGCGCTTTTGCCTATGTCCTCTCCTCCGAGGGGCCGGAGCACCGGCCCATCCAAACCGGGTACAGAGGACGGGAGTTCACTGAGGTTGCTGAAGGACTTGAGGCGGGCGAGGAAGTGGTGGTGGGGTCAGTTCCTAACGGGAGTCCCAAATGATCAAACTAGAGCAGGTGAACAAGACCTACCGGAAGGATACGAACGAAGTCCGTGCGTTACAGGACGTGTCGTTGACCATAGGTCCCGGGGAGTTCGTTGCTGTCACTGGACCTTCCGGGTCAGGGAAGTCCACCCTGATGAACATCATGGGTCTTCTGGACCGGCCCGACTCGGGATCCTATTGTCTGGGCGACCGCGACGTAGCCTTCTTCACTCCGGACGAGTTGGCTCGAATACGGAACCAGGAGATCGGGTTCGTCTTCCAGACCTTCCATCTCCTTCCGAAGACCACAGCCCAGGAGAACGTCGAGCTCCCGCTCATCTACTCCTCCCAGGGAAACATCACGGATCTGGGAGCTCAGGCGCTGGAGAAAGTGGGATTGAAGGGCCGGGCCAGTCACCTCCCTAGCGAACTCTCCGGGGGGCAACAGCAGCGGGTGGCCATTGCCCGGGCCCTGGTGAATGATCCTGAACTGATCCTGGCCGACGAGCCCACAGGAAACCTGGACACCCGATCGGGACTGGAGGTCCTGGCGGTCTTTCAGGAGCTGAGCGGGGCAGGGAAGACCGTCGTCCTCATAACGCACGAGGCGGCGGTGGCTGAAATGGCCCATCGGGTCGTTGAGATCGTTGATGGTCGAATCGTAGACGACAGGCCAGTGAAAGGGCCGAAAGACGCTCGCGAGTTGCTGGCGAACTCGCCCCGCAGCGGAGACACCACTCCGGAGGTCGCGTCATGAGAACACAACGCTTGATTGGACACGGTCTCCGCTGCCTGGGTCGACACCGGCTCCGGACCTTCTTCATGATGCTCGGGACTTTCGTGGGTGTATTGGCCCTCACCCTGGTGATGGCTATCGGCCAGGGAACCAGGGACTCCGTCCTGGGGAACATCGAGCGAATGTTCTCCGGGTCCAGCATCTTCCTTTCTGCTGGTGGTGGGGGAATGATGGGAGGGCCCAGGGAGGAAGGGCCGACTACGACCCTTGTCATGGAGGATCTGGAGGAGATCCAGGCTACCATTCCTGGTATCAGAGTCTTCGACCCCATGTTCATGGATGAATCCAGCGAGGTGGTCTATCAGGGGAACAGCAGCACCGTCCGTGTTCTTGGTCATTCAGAACGCCATGAAGAGGTGTGGGATCGGGGAGTGAGCCGCGGCGCGTTCTTCGGAGAGGCGGAGGTCCAGAGTTCTGCCCGGGTGGCTCTTGTCGGGGAGACCCTGGTTCGCGAGGTGTTCCAGGGCGCTGATCCCATAGGCCTGCAGTTCCGGATTGGTACCATCCCGTTCGAGGTCATCGGAGTTCTTGACCCCCTGGGGATCGACCCCCATGGGTGGGACAGGGACAGCGAAGTTATCATTCCGGTCACGACCATGATGCGCCGGGTCATGAATGTGGATTACCTTCAGTCGGCCAAGTTCCTCGTAGACCCAGATGCCGATCTGGACGCGACGGTCCTTGCCATTGAAGAAGTGCTTCGCGAGCGGCACGCCTTGGCTGCCGAGATGCCCAACGACTTCAGCATGATCACCCCCGTTCAGGTCCAGGAGATGGTGGGATCCATAAACCGGATCTTCACTCTCTTCCTTCCCCTCCTTGCCGGTGTTTCCCTCCTCATCGGGGGCATCGTGGTGGCTAACCTCATGCTCATGGGAGCGAACGAACGGCGGAGCGAGATCGGCCTCCGGAAGGCCGTGGGCGCTCGGACTCGTGATGTCTGGGTCCAGTTTCTCCTGGAGTCAGCTTTGGTCACGCTGGCTGGGGGAGTCCTGGCCCTCGCAGTGTCGGCGGTGGTGTTGGGCGTTATCAGTCGATTCATGGAGATTCCGAGCATTATGCCCTGGGGTGCCGCCCTTCTGGGTCTGGGTGCCGCCGTGGTTGTCGGGCTTCTGGCAGGTGTGGTCCCGGCCAAACGGGCCTCGGCCATGGACCCGGTGGTGGCCCTGAGAGGGTGAGGGCCGAGATCACATGAGACTGGGCCGGAACCTCATCCTCTCCGTCAAGGCAATCCTACGACACCGCGTCCGGACGGCTCTGGGCCTCTCCGGGGTCGCGGTAGGGGTAGCGGCTGTCCTTGTCATGACGGCTGTGGGTGAAGGAGCGGAGGAGCAAGTTGTCAGCGAGATCGAAGCTCTCGGTCGAAACCTCCTGGTGGTGAGTGCAGGAGATGCCCCCCGGGTTCCCTGGAGGCAGAGGACCACCCCAAGAGTCACTACCCTGACTCTGAACGATGCCGATGCGATTCTCGCCCAAGCCTCGGAAGTGAGCCTGGCCGTACCTGCCCAGGATCGCTTCCTCCGGGCGGAGTACGGCACCATCTCCACAATGACGAAGGTCACGGGGACCACCCCGGCCTATGAGGAGGTTCGAGACTTCCGGACGGTCCAGGGGAGGTTCTTTCATGAGGACGAGAACCAGACCTCTGCCCGGGTGGCGGTCCTGGGCTCTCGAGTTCGGGACCTGCTCTTTCCCGATGAGGATCCCGTGGGCAAGACCATTCGTCTCGGGAGAATCCCATTTGTGGTGATAGGTGTGCTCGAGAGCAAGGGGGCCACGGTGGACGGCCTGTCTGAAGAGGACAACCAGGTACTGATCCCCATCCGGACCGCCATGAGGCGTGTCTTCAACCTGGACTTCATCAAGACGATCTACGTGCAGGTTGGGGATGGTGGTCGTATGGAAGCCGCGGAGGCTCAGATCGCAGATATCCTCCGGACCCGCCACCGTATCGAAGAGAGAAGTTGGGAGGATGACTTCGCGATCCAGAACCAGCGCGTCGTTCTGGAGGCACGACTGGAGACGCAAGCGTCATTCAGAAGGATGATCTTGGGATTGGGGGGGGTGGCACTCTTCGTGGGCGGAGTGGGGATCCTCTCCATCATGCTTCTTTCTGTGCGGGAACGGAGGAACGAGATCGGTCTCCGGATTGCCGTGGGGGCTCGGAAGAGAGACATCCTCACCCAATTCCTTGTAGAGGCCCTTCTCTTGGGCACTGTTGGTGGAGCGGTGGGGCTTGTTCTGGGGTTGGGAGTGGCCCGGATTGTGGGGGTGACCACCCAGTGGCAGACGTCCATCAACGAGACGGCGCTCCTCGTAGGGCTTTTCTCAACCTTGTTCGTGACGGTTGCTTTCGGGGGCGTCCCGGCACAGCGAGCCGCTGCCCTCGATCCTATCGAGGCTCTGAGGGCGGAATGAGAAGCGGTGTTCTCGGCTCCCCTTAGGAAGACGCCCTCGCTTCGCAATCCTGACCCGACCGGGAAGCCTGAGGCTCCCGTAGAAGCCTCAGGAGCCACGAACTCAACCTGGGACGATAAGCCTTGAGTACCCCCCCCAGTAGACTCCCCCTCTCACCTTGATGAACGATGATAACGGATTCTCTCATCGCTCGTGATGATCACCGTACGAGGCCTCGTGCCGACCCAGCTGCCTCAGATCGCACGGGGTTGCTCCAGCCGAGGGAGGAGCGAATCCCTTCTCACGTCCGCTCAAACTCCCACTCGATCTCCCTTATCGCCTCGTGAGTGCGTGAGTCTCCCCACGTCCGGAGTCTCACCCGCAGGTGGTTGCTGAGCCGACCGAGCCCGGATTCCGCGATTTCGTCTGCCTCCAGGTAGGTCCAGGAGGTGCCGGTCAGCCCGGTCTCCGTGTGGACGAGCGTCCCAAGCTCGCCGTAGACGAGGATGTCGTATTCGGTGCCGTCCTCGGCCTCATCCGTGGCTCCCGAATCCGCGTAGCTCCACGTGCCGAGCCGGTTCCTGTGGGACCACGAGACGGTGAGCTGATCTCTCGTTGGAGCCTCTAGGCTCCATAGCGCCTGACACCTCCCTCCGCACATTGCTCGGCTGGTCAAGCAGCCCTGGGCTCCGGCACGGGGCTGCCGCGTCTGAGGGCCCGCCTCGACGAGCTCGCCACGAAGATCGACTCCGTCATCGACCTGGCCGCGGCCGCGTCGGAGAACAGAGAGCTCCTGACCGACCGCCTTGGCCGGCTCAACAGAGAGAAGCGAGAGATCGAGCGTAGCCTGGCCGAACTGGAGCAGGTGCCCAGCCAGACCATCGCTCCCGAGGATGTGGTCGAGATCATCCTCGAGGGCCTCGCGAACGCCCAACGGCTCTTCGAGCACGGCACGATGGAGGAGCGGAAGCGGGTCGTCCGGGCGTTCGTGGAGGGCCTGACGATCGACGGGGCATCTCAGAGCGGGGAGATCCGCATGAAGAAACTCCCAGCGCCGGAGATGCCCGGCACTGGGAGTTCTTTCGATTTGGTAGCGGGGGCAGGATTTGAACCTGCGACCTTTGGGTTATGAGCCCAACGAGCTACCGGACTGCTCCACCCCGCATCATGTTCACTACATATATAGCACTCTGGCACTTACGGGTCAAGGTGAATCGCCGTTTTCCTGAAGTGCGCTTCAGTCCTTCACTTGCGCACCGATGCCGTACGAGTTCGGCTGCATGAACCGTTCCCGGCGTCAGCCCTCCAGCGCGTCCACCAGCTCGTCCTCGACGTCCTCCGGCTCGCCCAGCATCCCGGTCGCACGGAACACCAGATGCGCGTCGCCGCCTGCACCCAGCCAGAGCTGGACGCGGTAGCTCGGCCAGTAGGTGCGGATGATCAGGCCGAGGAGGAAGAGCGTGATCGCCACATAGAGCAGCGGCACCCCCGGGTCGTGACGGTACGTCAGCACGCTCGCCTCGTAGGGCTTCTCGAGCATGAGCGTGTACCCCTCGTGCGCGAGCGGCTCCTCGAGCGAGAGGTCGCCGAGTTCGACGCGCTCGGGTCGGGGAGGAGGCGCGCTCTCCGCGCCGTCCTCATCGTCGGCCCCGGGGTCGGCCGAGCCGTCCGCGAGTGTCTCGTCCGCGGGAGGCGCCGGCGGCGTCCATCGCAGCGGCGTGTGCGGCACCATCGGCCGTGGGTCGTGGTACTTCTCGAAGAGCGTCCCGACGCGGAGCGTCCCCGACGAGAACATCCCGGGGATCGACTCGAGCGTGAACGGAGCGTAAGCCTGTGCCGCGACGCGTTCGATCTCCTCGCCGTCACGGAACACCACGACGTCGAACGTCTGCTCGTACGCCATCTGGTAGAACGCGAGCCCCGCGATGCGGAGCGGGCGGTTGACCTCGACGGCGACGTTCTTCAGCGAGCCGTCCTCGTCGCGCACCGTCAGGTGACTCAGCCAATCCTTCGGGTAGTGTTTGTCGTTGTGCCACTCCCACTCGGTGACGAACTCGTCCAGGGTGATGGCGATGTCGCGCTCCGCGAACTCAGACGTGTCGACCCGGGCGAACGCGAGCGGGTGTGACTCGCCGACGCTCCAGTCGGCGAGCGCGTTTCCGAGTCTGACCGCGCCGGTCCTCGCATCGGTCGTTGCGACGATGACCGGTTCGTCCGGCCAGAGCGTGACGTCGCCCTCGAACGAGAAGAGCGCCGAGATCAGGAATCCGATGATCGCGATGGCCATCGCGAGGTGATAGAGCAGACTGACGCCCTCGGGCCACGGACCGCGGCGGGCCGTGATCGTGGTGCCGGTGTCCGTGAGGATCTTGTATCCGCGCGACTCGAGCACGTTGCGCGCCCAGTCGTCGGCGTTCCTTCCACCCGAGAGCCCCACGCGACGCGCGTAGTCGGGCGCGACGCCCGCGCGCGCCCCGCCCCGGCGGCTCGAGAGCCTCACGAAGCTGCAGCAGATGAGGTTGAGGAGCAGGATGATGCCGAGCACGAGGAAGTACTTCGAGTGGAACACGTTCAGAAGCCCGAGCTTCGCGTACGCGAGGTACTGCGCCTCGCCCCACGACGAGATGTATGTCTCGGGATCGTAGCCCTGGGGGAAGATGGAGCCGACGATCATCGTGACCGTCATGACGATGAGAAGCCACACCGTCAGCCGGATGCGCGTGAACTCCCGAATGAGCCAGCCCAGCGGGTTGACCCGGGAGCGACGTCTTCTCTCTGTCGTTCCGTTCATGGTCACCTCCCGCTAGCCGTAGACGTGCAGGCTGGGAATGCCGAACAGCTTCGCCAGCCACGACACGCCGACAAACGTCGTGATCATACAAAGGAATGCGAGCACCATGATGACCGTTGATGGAGCGTTCTTCCACGTCGGGCGGACCCGCGCGTGGAGGTAGAGCGCGAACGCGAACCATGTGATCAACGACCACGTCTCCTTGGGATCCCACTGCCAGTAGACGCCCCACGCCTCGTTCGCCCACGCCGCGCCCGACATGATCCCGAACGTCAGCATCGGGAACCCGAAGAGCACGAGCTGGTGCACGGAGCGGTGGAAGCGCGAGAGTGTTTCGCGCGTGATGCCGTAGTCCTTCGTCACTCCCAGCTTCCAGAACCAGATCTGGATGAGATAGCTGAGCTCGACGGCGAACGCGACCGTGAAGATCGCGTACGAGCCGAACGCGATGGCCACGTGCCAGACGAACCACTTGCTCTGGAGCGCCGGGAAGAGCGGCTTGACCTCGGGGTTCTGTCCGAGCAGCGCGTAGGCGAGCGCGGCGCCCGAGACGAGCGCGACGAAGAGGCCCGGGATGCGGACCCGGCGGCGCCACTCGGTGACGAGGTACGCGAGCACGGCCGTCCACGAGAAGAACGCCAGGCTCTCGTAGAGCGTCTGGAAGGGCGGGCGGCCGATCGTCACACCGCGCAGGACGATGGCCACGCACTGCGCGATGAACCCGACGATGAGCGCCGTCGACGCGACGCCCCGAATCGTCTTGCTCTGCGGTGTGATGAGGTGCACCACGTACGCGACGAACGCGAGTGCGTAGCACCAGAGCGCCACCCAGACGAACGTGTGCGCGAGCGACAGCCGCACCGCGTCGGCCTGGAGCATCAGTTCAGGATCCACGGTTCCTCCATCTGTTCACAAGGTCGTGACCGGCGGTGCGCTACCGCAGCACGACGAGCTTCCTCTGGACGCGGGTGTCTCCCGCGCGCAGCACCGCGAAGTATACGCCGGAGGCGGCGCGCCTGCCGGCGTCGTCTCTCATGTCCCAACGTGCCTCGTGCTCACCGGCTCCACCGGTCCAGAGCGAGCGGACTCGGCGCCCCTTCAGATCGTAGATGTTGATACTTCCGTTCCCGGATGGCACGAAGAACGCGAGCCTGACGCCGGACGCGCTCGGCTGCGGCCACGCGGAGCGGAACGCGAGCAGGGCCGCCGGGGGCCCGTCGGGGACGCCGGTCTCGACGTCGATGATCGCCGGTGCGGTCGTCGCGGCCAGATCCCCATCGCTGAACGAGAAGTAGTACGTGTGCTCACCCTCCGAGAGCGCGACGTCGACCTCGAACTCGACTCCGGCCGCGTAGCCGCGGTCCGGTCCCGGGCAGCCCATTGCGTAGGCGTTACCGTCGATGACGACGTCACGGACTGCAGCCAGATGCCCGTCCGGATCGGTGTAGGTCACGTTGAACCGGACGAGTGTGTCGGGCGGTTCCGTTGCCGGAGCAGCATCGCCGCCTGCGAGCGAAGGCGCGGTGTTCGCGCCCGGCGCGACCGTGTCGGTCCTGAGGTGGAACGAGTACGCGCTCGTCTGGTCGTTCACCCACTGGTCCCCGTTGATGACCGCCGTCCCGGAGCCGGCGCCCATGAGGTAGTATCCGCTCGGATTGTCCGGACCGAAGTCCGGGTGCGCGATGAGGTCGGCGATCTCACATCGCATGTGGAGCTCACCACCGGTGACGGTGGCCTCGATGTCGCCGATGCGAACGAACGAGCTGTCGCGCGCGTCGGCCCAGTAGAGGCCGGTCTGGCCCAGGATCGGGACGTCGGCGTAGACCATCGCCAGGCCGATGCTGTCCTGAGGCGCATCCGGATTCGCGACCGCCGCCGAGTAGATGTACCACGGTCCGATGATGCCACCCGATTGCGGCCACGATCCGGTCGCGTTGGTGAGCGTCGCGTAGACGTGCGTGTCGGAGTACCCGAACCGCGCATTGGTGATCTCGCACGCCTCCGTGTAGTACAGCGTCGCGTCGTCGTCAGGCTCGTCGTCCGGGTCGACCATCACGTTGGCCGGCGGCGGGAAGGCGTTCGTCTGGTTCTTCGGCCCGGTGAACGCCGCGGCGGAGTCGCTCAGCACGAGGAAGCGGTACGCGAGCTCGCCGTCGGGCATCGGCACGGTCGTGCCCCACGTGTCCGGGCTGCCGGCGACCTCGCCGAGCGTGGTCTCGGTCCACGTCGCCTGCGCGTCGGTCGAGTAGAAGAGCGACGCGTCGCCGGGCGCCACCGGCGGCAGCGTGTCGGCGATGTCGGCATGGATGTGAAGGTCCGAGAACGCCACAGGCGCGCTCGTCGCGATGTCATCGATCGTTGCAGGCAACATATCGCGGGATACGCGAAGCACGGCAGCACCGGCCAGCGTCGCGGCAAGCAGTGCGGATACGGCGACGACTGCGAAGATCTCCTGCGGGATCGTCGGTCTCAAGGCTCGCTCCTGGTGTCAGGGAGATGCGAATCTCGCAGTGGCGGGACTACTCGTCCTCCGTCTCCTCGTCGTCGAGGAGGTAGACGATCTCTCCATCCTTCATCATGCCGCAGTCCTCGCGGGCGACCTTCTCAATGGCCCACGGGTCGTTCTCGAGGTCGTCGCGACGTTCGGCCGTCTCTGCCCTGACCTCCTCAAGGACGGTGATCTCACTCTCGAGATCGGAGCGGATCCCGCGCATCCCGATGATCGAGAGCAATCCGCTGTCGCCGAAGAGCACCGCCGCGACGAACCAGAGCGCGATGCCCCATCCGAGGATGCGAACGACCTTCGCTGACGCCCCTGCGCCGTAACTGCTGCGGAACAGCTTCCTCAGGACGGGCTGCTCCTCGACGCTCCGCTTCTTCCTGCGGTTCGCTGCGTTCATGCCTGGCATTGCTACTCGCTCTCGGTGCGACCCCGGCGTGTCGGCGCGCCGGGGTCGTCGCCCTTGTGTCGTCCTATTCCGCCTCGAGCCCGAAGACCGACCCGCCGGGGAACTGCGCGGCGTCACCGAGCTCCTCTTCGATGCGGATGAGCTGATTGTACTTGCAGAGCCTGTCGGTTCTGGATGCGGAGCCGGTCTTGATCTGGCCGGCGTTCGTCGCGACCGCGAAGTCAGCGATCGTCGTGTCCTCGGTCTCGCCTGAGCGGTGCGAGATGACCGACGTGTAGCCGTTGCGGTGCGCGATCTCGATGGTGTCGAGCGTCTCGGTGATGGTGCCGATCTGGTTGAGTTTGATGAGGATCGAGTTGGCGCATCCCTCGTCGATGCCGCGCGCGAGCCGCTCGGGGTTCGTGACGAAGAGGTCGTCACCGACGATCTGGATCTCGCCGCCAAGGCGCTCCGTCATCGCGGCCCAGCCCTCCCAGTCGTCCTCACCGTGACCGTCCTCGATCGACACAATGGGGAACTTCTCGACGAGGTCCGCGTAGAACTCGACCATCTGCTCGCTCGTCTTCGTCTTGCCCTCGGCCTCGAGGACGTACTTCCCGTCCTTCATGAACTCGCTCGCCGCGGCGTCGAGCGCGATGAACACCTCGTCGCCCGCGGCGTAGCCGGCCTTGTCGATCGCGGTCATGATCGACTCGATGGCTTCCTCGTTCGAGCCGAGGTTGGGCGCGAACCCGCCCTCGTCGCCGACCGAGGTCGACAGGCCCTTCGCCTTGAGCACGGCCTTCAGGGCGTGGAACACTTCGGCGCCCGTGCGGATGGCCTCGGCGAACGTATCGGCGCCGGCCGGGACGATCATGAACTCCTGGATGTCGACGTTATTGTCCGCGTGCTTGCCGCCGTTGAGGACGTTCATCATCGGGACCGGGAGCAGGCAGGCTGAGACGCCGCCGATGTAGCGGTAGAGCGGCAGGTCGAGCGCCTGCGCCGCGGCCTTCGCGCACGCGATCGAGACACCGAGGATGGCGTTGGCGCCGAGGGTCCCCTTGTTCTCCGTGCCGTCGAGCGCGAGCAGCATGTCGTCGATAGCGACCTGCTGGTCTGCATCGAAGCCGATCAGCTCCGGACCGATGACCTCGTTGACGTTGTGGATCGCCTTCATGACGCCCTTGCCGAGGAACCGGTCCGAGTCACCGTCCCGAAGCTCCACCGCCTCGTGCGTGCCTGTGGATGCGCCCGAGGGGACTGCCGCCCGACCGAAGACGCCGGACTCGAGCCAGACATCGACCTCGATGGTGGGATTGCCTCGCGAGTCGAGAATCTCGCGACCGAAGACGTCTACGATCGTCGTCATTGTCTCTCCAGGGATATGTTGTGGGTGCCCGCGGCCGCCGGCTCGGGACGCCCGGGGTCGCGGTGCGGTGTGAGCTCCCGTGTGTCAGGAGACCTTGCGACACTATAGGGACGGCGTTCGCCGGGTGTCAAGCATGAAGGGGGCGGGACGGGGTCACCTCGCGGCCGGGCGTGTCCCGATGCTCGTGGTCTCAAGTCCCGGCGCGCGGTCGCGTTGCGGCAGGGATTGCGTCGCGTGGCGCGTGCGACGCCCCCCGTCTGAGTATTCACTAAACAGGATTGGCTTCCGACTTGACAGAGGGCCACGGGCATGGTAGGATAGCGTCGCTGGAAAATTAGACCGGCCCAAAAGGACAGAATCCATTATCGGTGAAGTTGGGGGAGGGTCTTGTGAGATCGTCGATATGGCTGGGCACCGCGGCGCTGCTCGCGGTCGCCCTGTCGGCCGCCGTCGCCTGCGGTCAGGTGACCGTGACCGAGGTGCATGAGGGGTTCCGGCATGAGCTCGCCGTGAACAGCGGGACGTTCGTGATGTACGAGGACGTCTCGATCGATTACACCGTCACGAACGAGTCTGGGGAGCCGGTGTGGATGTGGTTTCCGTGCAGCGGCGTCTCGATCCGCGTCGTGGTGCGAGACATGAACGACGACCTCATGTGGATCTCCCCGGACGGATGTCTGGACGCGTTCTGGGACGACACGCTGGATCCGGGGGAATCGTACGAGCGCGGAGATACCTGGGACATGTTCGACTACGCATCGTGGTGGCCCATCTCGGAGCCCGGCATCTACATGGTGCAGGGGATGCTCACAGCATACAACGACCCTCACGCGCACATCGTGTCGCTTCCGATCACCATCGTGGATGCGACGACCACGGTTCCAGACGGCGACGCGACGACGTGGAGTCTGATCAAGGCCCTCTACAGATAGGCGCAGGACGGCCGCTCCGGGTCGGGCGGCTGCTGAGGCGACCGGAGAACGACATGGCACTGCTCAAGCGACATGCGGAGATGCTCGGCCCCGGGACCGCTCCGGCGCGAGAGGTCACGGTCGTGGAACGACCGGGTCAGATCAAGGCGCTCTCCAACCCCGAGCGCGTGCGCATCCTGACGCTTCTGATCGAGCGCCCTGGTACCGCCAAGCAGGTGGCGGACTGGGTGGAGGGGACGAGGGGGCGGGTCCACTACCACATCAAGGAGCTGGAGAAGGCGGGGCTCGTCGAACTCGTGGCGAAGGTCGAGAAGGGTGGGGTGGTCGAGAAGTACTACCGGGCCGTCGCCCGCAACTTCTACGTCGCGCAGGGCATCGGCGAACACGAGGGGCTCTCGGGTGACGTGCGCCGGATGATCTCGCGGAGCATGCTCGGCTGGCGGCGCCGCGAGGTGCTCGACGTCGACCAGGACGAGATCGCCACGCGGGTCGTGCGCGACTGCCTCGAGGCGGGTGAGGACGATGTCATCCTCGTCCAGGGCGCGTTCGCCCACCGCGACATCATCCAGCCGCTCGTCAAGGCCGTCGAGTCCCTCGGCGGTCACGCGCTCGTCTCGTACGACGGGCGTTCGCAGAACGACTACATCCTCAAGTGGAAGGACGACATCGCCTCGATCATCGTCATCGAGGAGCCGATCGAGTACCCCGCGAACGGCGCCGGTAGCGCGGTCGCCCCGACGGCGCACGGGAGGGAGTTCCTCAAGGACCTCGTGCGAAACGGCATGCGTCACCTGTATGCCGGTGTCCCCGGCTATCCGCTCGAGAGTCCGGCCTTCCGTGAGTTCGTGGAGCGCGGGAAGCGGATCATCTACATGGGGTATCCGACGCCCGAGAAGGCCGAGATCATGGGGCTCGACTACCGCGCGCTCCACGATGCGTGGTGGACGGCGCTCGACATCGACTACGGAGAGCTCTCGGCGCGATGCGAGCAGCTCGCCGGTCGCATCGGCGGCGGCTCGCGGGTTCGCGTGACCTCGACGGGCGGAACCGACCTGACGTTCAGCCTCGACGGTCACGAGGTCTTCATCGACGACGGAATCATCTCGGAGTGGGAGACCGAGCACCGACGCGGGTGGGGTCACCTCCCGGCGGGCAAGGTCATTGTCGCGCCGGTCGCAGGAAGCGCGAACGGCGTCATCCACAGTGAGATGACCGACTACTTCGGCGTGCCCATCCGCGACATCAGGCTGCAGTTCCGTGACGGCGCCGTGGTCTCCGCGACGGCGGGGGAGAACGCCGAGCTCCTCGAACTCGTGCTCGCCGAGGGCGGCGACGCCGGGCGCCTGGCCGGCGGGTTCGAGATCGGCACCAACCCGCAGATCACCAACCCCGTCGGGTACGCGCTGTGGGACTCGAAGTCGCACGGCGATGCGACCGTGTGGATCGGTGACAACCGCCTCATCGGCGGCGCGAACGAGGCGCCGCTCTCGTGGGGATTCATCATCGCCGAGCCGGTCGTGACGCTCGACGGAGAGACGCTGCTCGAGGGAAGGACGTTCAAGGACTGACGCAGGCGCCGGACGCGGCGCGGGAACACGCATCGCACGATGGGATTCGCCCCGGGTGACAACTCGGGCTCGCCCCGGAGAGGAAGCTGTCATGCGCACACGATGGATGATGGCCGGACTCCTCACGCTTCTCGTCCTCGCAGCTTCACCGGCACACGCGGTCGAGGCCAGAGCCGAGACGCTCTGGATCTTCGATGCGGATTTCGAGGACCTTCTCGGTGACAACGCGGGCTGGGTGTCGCAGGACGTGTCCGGCACGATCGGCTTCGAGAACTACTGGCACAAGGACACCATCAGGATCAACGGGTTCGAATGGCTCGGCGACTCGACCTGGTGGTGCGGCACGACCAACCCGTGCTGGCGCCAGCCTCGCGGGTACGGCAACAGCTGGTACCAGCTGATGTGGAGGGACTTCCCTCTCTCGGAGTGGAGCGATGCAGGCGACGAGGTTGCGCTCGGGTGGGACCAGCGCTTCGCAATGGAGAACGAGTACGACTACGGGTACGTCGAGATTTCCGCCAACGAGGGTGCCACGTGGACGGTTCTCGCAGTCTATGACAACCCGGGGTTCGCCGGGTCGCCTGGTGTGCCGCAGGACTGGGACTCCGACACGTACGGGCACCCCGAGCTCGATCTCTCAGCATACGCCGGGAGCGATCTGCGGCTGCGCTTCCGCTTCGAGTCGGATGTCGCGTACTCAGCACAGGACGAGTTCGAGAACTCCTGGGGTTCCGTCAAGGATGGTGCCTGGCAGCTCGACAACATCGAGTGGAGGGTCAATGACTCCACCGTCTGGCTCGACGACTGCGAGTTCCCCGGCGACAACGGCTGGCAGCACCCGGACATCCCGGCGGCCGGGCAGACAGGGGTGACTTTCCGCCGCTCGCTCGAGACCGTCATGGGCGACCCGCGCTGGATGATGGTCGCGTACGACGAGGAGAGCGGCGTGATGGTGGACGATGAGAGCGCACTGCTCTTCTCTCCGGCGATCAACATCGCCGCCGCCCCGGAGCTTGTAGCGGAGTGGTACTACTGGATCGACCTGCCCGAGTGCTCGAACGACCGCGTCTCGCTCGATCTCGCAACCGGCGACGAGCCGGAGTGCATCACGTTCGGCGGCATGGAGCCGCCATTCTCCTGGTACGGCGGTCCGTTCGCGGCTCACTACGCTGAGGAGATCAGTGGGTACGGCGGCAATGACTGGCTCAAGATGAGCGTGTACACATCCAATCGGGAACCCGAGGACTCGCTCGGCTGCCACGGTGTAGGATTCATGCTCGACCGATTCCGTGTGGGTGTGCCGCTCGAGACGAATGTGCCGGACGAGCCGGCTCTCGCGACCAGGCTCCTCGCTCCGAGTCCGAACCCGTTCAATCCGGCGACGACCATCGCGTACACGCTGGCGAGTGAAGGACACGCAGCGGTCCGCGTGTTCGATGCCGCCGGACGGCTCGTCTGCACGCTTGTGGACCGCGAGCACGAGGCGGGCGAGCACGCGACGACCTGGGACGGCCGCACCGACGCGGGTGACCGGGCGGCGAGTGGTGTGTACTTCGTGAGGATGGAGGCCGACGTGTCGACCGGGGAAGGAGCCGACCGCGGCGGGAGCAGCGGTCCCGAGTCGCGACAGCAGAAACTCGTGCTTCTCAAGTAGGGAGACCCGCCCATGCGCACGCACATCGTTGCTCTCTGCACGCTGGCTCTGCTCCCGGCGGCGATCTCCGCCGCCACGTTCGTTGTCGACGTCAACGGCGGCGACTATCTGACGATTCAGGAGGGCATCGACGCCGCGGCGGAGGGAGACACGGTGCTCGTCGCGCCGGGCACGTACACGGGTGACGGGAACGACCTGCTCGACTTCCACGGCACGAATCTCGTGCTCCGCTCCGTCGCCGGGCGGGACAGCACGTTCCTTATGTCGGACGGTGACGATATCCTGGTGCTGTCCTCGGGCGAGGATACGACGTCCGTCTTCGCCGGGTTCAGGTGTGGCGGGAACTACGACTTCCATTCGGCCGGTATGATCATCGAGGGCTCAGGCCTTCGGGTCGAAGACTGCTCCTTCGAGGAGAAGGGCATCATAGCCAACTGCGGTCAGCTGATCCTCCGGCGGACGACGATCACCGACTGCTGCACGAGCATCTACGGCGGTGGGTTGTCATGCGACGGGAGCGATGCGCTTGTGGAAGACGTCGACATCATCAGCTGCACGCAGATGTCAGGCATGAGCGGGTTCGGGGATGGCGCGGGCTTTCGGTCCTCCACCGCGACCCTGCGGCGCGTCCGCTTTGAGGACTGCTTCGCGCAGGCATTCGTCAAAGGGATCCTCTACTGCGACGGCGGCTCCGTTCTTCATCTCGAAGATGTTGTGTTCTGGCAGAACCATCCCCACGACGCGGCCATTCACGTCGCAGGAGGTCAGCTGTCCGCGGCTCGGCTGACGATCGCGGACCATCAGTACTACCACGCCTTCGCGTTGCTGTACGGACCGGACGTCATCGTCGAGGACTCCGTGATCGCGTTCAACCGAGGCGTCATCAAGTACGGGACGGAGATGGAGATCCGTCACTCCTGCGTGTTTGGGAACGCCTACGGGGACAGCCTCGACTGCACACACAGCGAGAACCTGTTTCTCGACCCGGTCTTCTGCGACATGACGGTCGGCGACCTCTCGGTCGGGACGACTTCACCCTGTCTTCCCGAGAACAACCCGTGGGGTGTCCATATGGGCGCGGAGCCCGTCGGGTGCACGCCTCGGACGCTCGTCGTCGAGGCCGACGGCACAGGTGACTTCCCCACGATCCAGGCGGCCATCGACGACGCCGATGTCTGGGACGAGGTCGTCTTGGGCGACGGTGTGTTCACCGGCGAAGGCAATCGGGACATCGACTACGGCGGGCGACGTATCACGGTGCGGTCGGTCGGCGGCGACCCGGCCCGGTGCATCATCGACTGCGGGGGGAGCCCCGGCGAACCTCACCGTGGGTTCCACCTCCGTTCGGGCGAGACGGCCGAGACCGAGCTCCGCGGCGTCACCATCACCGGCGGGTATGCTGATGTCGGTGGTGGCATCAAGTGCGAGGGCGGTCGAGCGACCATCACCGACTGCATCATCGAGGGGAACGAGGCGGACATCGGCGGAGGCGTCTACGCGTCGGACAAGGTGCTGCTGCGGGACTGCCTGATCCGGAACAACATCGCCTATGAGGGTGGTGGGCTGGCGATCGCTCTGACAGACACCTCGGTCTTCTACGGGTGGGACTCCATGATGGATCACTGTACGGTCGTGTCGAACACGGGCATCGTCGGCGCCGGCGTGCATCGTGGCGACGCCGTGTCGAACATCACCCTGAACTCGATCATCGCCTGCAACGGACCCGGCGAAGGGGTCTGGTCCGTGGAAGCCGATACGATCGGCCAGTACACGAACATCTTCTGCAACGACGGCGGCGACTGGGTCGGGACGATCGCCGGTCACATCGTTGCCCCGGGCAACATGTGTGTCGATCCGTTGTTCTGTGACAGCGACGCCTACACGCTCGAGGAGTGCTCGCCGTGCGTCGGTCAGGCGAGCGACGGCGGCGACATCGGCGCCCGCCTCCCCGGCTGCCCGTGCGGGGACCCGACGGGGGTCGACGCCTCGATCGGCCGGCTGGCGCTGATCGGCGTCACGAACCCGTCATCCGATGGCGCCCGCATCGCATTCAGTCGGAGCGGCCCGCCGGCCATGGTGACCCTGGACGTGTACGATGTCGCGGGGAGGCGCATCGCGACGCGCCGTGTGCGCGTGGAACGGGCGGGACCGAGCGAGGTGTACTGGGACGGGACCGATGACGATGGCCGCCGAGCGGCCTCGGGCGTGTACATGTTCCTTCTCAGCGACGAACGGAACAGCGTTCGGGGACGCATGGTGCTCGTGAGATAGGGCACGACCGGGACAGGAGACGACACGGTGAAACGCACACGCATGGTCTTCGCAATCGCGCTGTTGGCCCTCGGGCTCTCCGTGGTTCACGCGCCGGCACAGGAGTGCGTGGGATCGTCGGCGCCCGCTCGGCCCGCGAAGCCGACCGCGGCTGAGCTCTCCGATGCGCCGCCGACGCTGGTCGTCGGCTGGGTCCGGGGAGAGGGTCGCGGCACGCGCACTTGCGACGACGACACGCTCTGGATCTTCGACGCCGACTTCAACACGACGGTCGGGGACGACGCCGGATGGCTGTCCGAGGATCTCTCCGGGGCTCCGGGTCAGGAGAACCACTGGCACAAGGATACGATCCGAATCTCCGGGTTCCCCTATCTCGGGGACTCGACGTGGTGGTGCGGGACCTACAACGAGTGCTGGGCACAGGCACGAGGGTACGGGAACAACTGGGTGCAGTACCTCGAGCGGGACTTCCCGCTCTCGGAGTGGAGCGACCCGGGTGATGAGGTCACGCTCGAGTGGGACCAGCGGTACGCCATGGAGGGCGGCTACGACTACGGGTACGTCGATGTCTCATCGGACGGCGGCGTCAGCTGGACGACCCTCGCACACTACTCGAACGGGTCCTTCGCCGGGCAGCCGGGCTGGCCCCGGAGGTGGGACTACCCCGAGCTGGGCCATCCCGTCCACTCGCTCGATGCATACGCCGGCGTGGACGTCCGCATCCGCTTCCGCTTCGAGTCGGATCACGTCTACTCGTCCCAGGACGAGCCCGACAACGAGTCGCACTCGGTCCTCGACGGCGCGTGGCAGCTCGACAACATCGAGTGGAAGGTCGGAGGCTCGACCGTCTGGCTTGACGACTGCGAGTCGCCCGGCGACAACGGCTGGGTACACGACGACCTGCCACCCGACGGCCAGACAGGCGTGGCGTTCGAGCGCGTGTTCGATCCGGACATGCTTCGTCCACAGAGCTGGCACACGAACCGCTCGTGGATGATGGCCGTCGATCCGGAGACGGGTGTCATGGTGGACGGCCAGGAGAGCCGGTTGCTGTCACCGCCGATCGATGTCGGTGACAGCGATGTCGTGATCTACGAGTACACGGCGTTTATCGATCTGCCGTACGGTCCCGACGATTGGGTGAAGCTCCAGAGCTGGGTCGGCACCGCCCCCGAGTGCGTCGGAGACTACAGCATGAGGAACCCGCTCGTCATTCAGGGTCCGTTCTACGGGGGGCCGTATGAGTCGGTCTGGCTGAGAGACATGCCGGTGCCCGCGGGCGAACTCGTCGCGTTCGACTGGAGGCTCTACAACTCGTCACCTGCCGTGCCGCCCCATGTTCACCGTGTCGGGTTCGTGCTGGATCGCTTCCGTGTCGGTATCCCGACGACGCTCACGCCCACGCGGTTCGATCACACCGCGTGGTCATGGTTCTACGACACCTTCGATCTGAGCGAAGCGCTGTCCGAGACGGTCCGCGTGGCGGTGAGCGACGATGACGGCATCGCGAGCCTGTCTCTGATCGCGTCGAGCGATCAGGGAAGCACGTGGCACGCGTTCGAGTTCACGCCACCGGCGGTCCAGGACGCGGAGTGGACGGCTCCCTCGCCATCGCCGCTCATCGGTCCCGGCACCGAGATCTGGTACTACGTGGAGGCGGTCGATGGCACCGGTGCGGTCAACACGCTGCCGCGCGAGGCGCCCGATGTCGTCTACGAGTTCTCGGTGCTCCCGATCACCGCTAGTCTCGAGGAGCCCGGCATTCTCATCGTCGACAAATACGGTCAACGGATCTCCGGCGAGAACCGCAGGTCCAGCTACGAAGCCGACCACTACCTCCGCGAGTCGTTGGATGTGCTCGGGTACGAGTACGATGTGTTCGATGTGCGGGTGCCGATGAGCACTCGCGACTCGGAGGGTCCGGACCTCGTGGCGATGGGTTTCTACGATACGCAGGTGTGGAGCGCCAGCGCCGCGACCTCTTACACGGTCGACCGGCGGGACCAGGTGAACCTCATTGCGTGGCTCAGCGATGCGGCGACCGGATACGAACGCAATCTTCTCCTCAGCGGCAACGACGTCGGGTTCGATCTCATCGAGATGGGGAACGACACGCTGGACTTCTACGGAGCGTGGCTGGCGTCCGAGTTCATCCAGCGGGAGCTCGCGCCCGGGGGAGAGCCGGGCGACTCGATGCCGGGCCTGCGCGACGCGTCCGGCGGGACGGACTTCATGACGCATGCCGACGGGTTGTGTTACCTATGGGACCACTGGTGATGGGACGCGAACCACTACGACGTGGTGCAGCCCGTGTCGGCTGTGACAGGAGCGGAACTCGTCGCCGAGTACATGCCGCGGCTCGGAGCGGAGCTTCCGGCGGGTGTCGCGTACACCCACGAGACGATGGGGTACCAGACCGTCAACCTGGGGTTCGGGATCGAGTTCATGATGGATGACATGATCGCGGGCGGAACGTATGGTCCGGGGCTGCCCGACCGCGCCGATCTTCTCGCGAACATCATGGACTACTTCGGGAAGACACCCACGCTTCCGGGGACGGAGGTGGAGGACGGTGGCGAACACGTCACGCGCCTCCATCGGCCGCACCCGAACCCGTTCAATCCGACGACGACCATCGCGTACACGCTCGCGACACCGGGGCGCGTGACCATGCGCGTTCACGACATCGCCGGTCGGGTCGTGCGGACACTGGTCGACGACGAGCGCGTCGCCGGCGAGCACGCGGTGCAGTGGGACGGCTTGACAGACAGGAACACCCCGGCAGCCAGCGGGGTCTACTTCGTGAAGATGGAATCCGGTGGCAGGAAGGCCAGCTACAAGGAGGTGCACAAACTCATTCTCTTGAAGTAGGGCCGACCGCGGCTGGAGGAGTCTGAGAGCCGCGCTCGGAGGGGGAACAGGCTGGCACAGGCTGTATTCCTGACTTACGATGGAGGGGGCGCCCCAGCGCCCCCTTCTCGTTTTCGGGAGCGACGATGACCGACCTCGAACGCTGGATTCGCGATACCCTCAAGCCTCAGCGCATGACGACGGCCGAACTCGCCTACGAGCATATGGAGTCGCAGTCGGGCGAGTGCCTCGCCGTCATCTACCAGCCGCTCGATCACACGAAGCGATCGCACTGGCACGATACCGCGCTCATTGGGGCATTCGCGCACGCGATGGGGGAGGCGAAGACGGTGCTCGATGTCGGTCCCGGCGACGGATGGCCGTCACTTCGCGTGGCAGACCGGTTCGAACGAGTGGTGGGGATCGATCCGTCGCAGAGACGCGTTGAGGTCCAGCGCCGGAACGCAGGCCGGCTCGGCATCACCAACGTCGAGTTCCTCGTGATGGACGCCGAGCAGATGAGCTTCACGGACGGGGAGTTCGACGGCGTCATGGCGGCCTCCGCGATCGAGCAGTGCAACCACCCCGACCGCGCGCTCGCCGAGGTCGCGCGCGTGCTCAGACCGGGCGGCCGGTTCGCGATGATCTTCGAAGACTACGACGGCTACTTCGACGGCGGTGACGGTGATGAGGATCTGTGGGTGCAGCGCGATGGGGCCGGTGGCGGGTCGATCGTGATGTACCAGGTCCGGACGAAGGTCCCGCCGCACGAGGCGCGGTTCGGCGTGTTCGTGGACGAACGAGGTATCGAGACCGCCGGTGAGGCGAGCGCGACGACCGAGTACTTCGAGAGACTCCGACCCTTCGTGCGCCGCGCGGGAGTCTACGAACTCGACCACATGACCAGCAGCACCGTGGATCCGCTCCTGCAGAAGCATGGGTTCGGGAACGTCCGCCACCTCGACCACAGGCTTCGGGACGTCCTCGACACGTTCGACCGGGTCCGCGACGCCGGAGAGCTGGACGCGCATAGTGAGAGCTTCGTTGAGGAGTGTCGAGCGCTCGGTCGCAATGCGGTTGATGCGGCCGGCGAGCACGCCGGCGACTTCGTCATCGCGGAGAGACAGAGATAGGAGCCCCCCCCATGCCGAAGGATGAGAAGAGCACCTACCCTGCGTCGCACGAGTTCTGGGAGCGATGCATCCTCGAGACGATCGACGGCGGCATCCCGGCGAAGTGGCGCGAATCGGTCTTCGACACCGGCAACGAGCTCGCGCTCGAGTTCGTCGAGGGTCTCCCGGGCCAGGGGGACGTGCTTGATTTCGGGTGCGGGCTCGGGCGGAACGCGCTGGCGCTGGCGAAGCGCGGGTTCCACGTGTTCGTTGCCGACGTCGTCGGCGTCGCGGTGCGCTACTGCGAGGAGCGGGCGTACGAGGCCGGGCTCGATGAGCTCCACTCCGTGGGATACGATGGCCGGGAGCTGGAGCTTCCGAACAGGAGCGTCGACGGCATCCTCGCGTGGAGCTGTCTCGACCACGTGACCCTCGCGCACGCCGGGAAGCTTGCGGCGGAAATCGAGCGGGTCGCGCGGCCTGGCTCGCTTCTGCTCGTCTCGTTCGACGAGGACCGGAGTGACGACCCGGAGTCCGAGTGCCGGGTGCTCGAGGACGGCACCCACCAGTACTACGGCGGTCGACGGGCCGGGATGCTCTTCAGACCGTACACGAACGAGGAGATCCGCGGGCTCTTCGAAGGAGGGTGGGAGGCCGTTCGCTGGGAGGGGGACAACGCCACCGTACCGAGACGCGCGCTGTACCGGCGGGAGTGACGAGGATGCCGGCTTGAGCGAGTGTGGCCGACAATGTGTGAATCCACTGGCGGCCGGCTGCATCTCAATTCAGTGAAGGGCCAGTTGAGTGTCTGTGGCTCTGCTGGGGGTCGGCTGCGGCGGCTGGCCCCCGGCGCTTTGAAAGGGGCCGCACGTTCGAGCGGCCAGGCGACACGGCCGGGGGCGACATCTCCGGTCGGAGAGAGCGGGAGAGCTCATGCCGATCTACGAATACATTTGTGAGAAGTGCGGCTCGGTGTTCGAGGAACTCGAGTCGGTCACGAACCGCGACAAGCTTCACGAGTGTCCGGCGTGCGGCGCGAAGAAGGGGAGGCGCATCGTCTCGACCTTCTCGGCCAGAAGCGGCGGCCCGACCTTCAGCGGCGGGTCCTGCGGCAAGCGCGGATTCTCCTGAGGCTAGTCCCGTCGCCCCGTGCGGGCGAGAGAAATGCGCCAGCCCCCCTGGCGCCTGATGTGGCGAAGCGACGGCCGGGTGTGAAAGCGCCCGGCCGTTTCGCGTGTCCGACGCGGGCGCACGCTCCAGGTGTGCGAGATGCCGGAGCGCGACAGGAGCGGTGTGGTGCGGTCGGCCCCGCGCTGGATATCTCGTGTGTGATGTGGTATACTGACGCTGCAGAGTCCCTCACAGACGTCCGGTATCACCCGGACACGAGAGGAGTCAGCCATGCGCACTGCTACGATGGTCTGTTTCTTCCTCGCGATTCTCCTTGTGGCTTCCATGCCTGTCTCAGCTTCCGCCAACCCGGGGTGGTACGACATCGTCTGGTACGATGATATGGAGGGCGACGTCAGCGAATGGTACTCTGAGGATCTCACAGCCTCCATCGCTCCCGAGTTCCACATCGACACGTACCTCGCGTTCGACGATCCAGCGCGCGATGAGGACCACTCCTGGTGGTGCGGCCGCATTGACTCTGAGTTCGCAGGGGGAGACGGCTACGGCAACTCGTGGGACCAGCGGCTCGAGCTCCCACCGGTTCATCTTGGCAGTTCCGTGGTGGAGGAGATGAACTGGGGCGCCATCAAGGCTCTCTACCGGGATGGGCCCGACGACGGAGGCGATGAGGAGGTGCCGACCGCATCCCGTCCGGCGATCTCCCCGGTTCTCACCTACCGATACCGGTACGACTCCGAGGTCGGCTACGACCATACCTACGTCCAGGTCCAGAACGGCGAGGGGTGGGAGAACCTGAACAACGGGTACGAGGGTTCGAGCGGCGGGTGGCAGGACATCGGGGCGTACGGATACGTCCTCTCCGACTACGGCGACCCGCTCCTCGTGAGGTTCCAGTTCGTCTCGGACGGCGCCTACTCGGACGAGGACGGGCTGTACGATTCGGATGGTGGCGCCTTCCACGTGGACAACATCCGGATCTTCGACTTCTACGGCGGCGAGACATACTTCTACGACGACGTCGAGGGCGGAAGTCCCTGCCAGCCGATCGTGCCGGGCGCTGCCGGCGACTACTGGCACCTGATCGACCGCCCTTGTCCCGCGATCAGCGATCCGCACTGCTGGTGGTGCGGAGACGACGCGGACACGAGTCTCGTTCCGCCCAATCTTGTGAACGCGCTCTACTCCCCGGTGATTACCGGCAACTTCAGCAGTCCGTGCACGCTCTTCATGGCCGTGCACCAGGAGATCCCGACGGTCGACAACGACTACTACCGCCACGACATCTCGCTCGATGGCGGCGAGTGGTACGGCCTCAGTGCATGGTGGGGCGACTTCGAGATGTGTGACGGGTGGGGGACGGCCGGACTCAACGGATTCGCGGTCCCGGCCGGCTGGTTCTCGTCGATCCAATACCGGATGGTCGTGCACACGACCGACAACGGTTGCGGCCCGGGCGTCGCAGGTGGCGCGGGTGTGTTCCTGGACGACATCTGGTTGGGGGTCACCTCGTGGATCGACGAACCTGACCGGCAGGCTGTCAGTGCTCGGGAGAGCGCTGAGAAGGCGAGAAGGAGGGGGCTGGCGAACGCCATCCCCGAGTCGCCGTATCGGATGTTCTAGCCGCGGCGGCGCGAGAGAACGTATGACGTACACAAGAAGCCCGGGGCTCAGTGCCCCGGGCTTTTTCGATCACCGGCCTGCGCGGTGGCCGGTCTCGGGGGGAGCCCCGATTCGATGATCATGGGTCGCCGCCGGTCGCTAGCGTACTTCGCCGTCGGCGAACTCGCCGTGCGGTTTGAACCAGCGGAACCCCGCCTGCTCCAGCGCCTTCAGACACCGGTCGTTGTGTTGGATGGCGTGGTCGGCGCGATAGGGGACGCCGTAGATGAACTGGACCGGCGAGAGGTTCCCCCGCTCGGCCACGCGAGCACGGAGCCGCTGCTCCGCATCGACCCCGCCCACCATGCGGGTGACGGCTGCGATCTCGTCGGTGCGTTCGTCGGTGGCTTCGATCGTCCCTCGGTGCTTCGCCGTCATTGCGGCGACAAGCTCTTCGTCCGACGGGTCGCGGTAGCGGCCGCGGTGCGACACGACGCTCGGGTGGAGTTTGCGCCGCGGCGCGGGCCGCTCATCCTTCGGGTACCCGACGCAGAGAAGTACGATGGGGAAGACACCCTCGGGCAGTCCCAGGAGCTCTCTGAGCTCCGCGAAGTACCAGTAGACGGTTCCGATGTAGCAGGTCCCGAGTCCCATCGCCTCGGCGGCCACCGTGCAGGTCTGCGCGAAGATGACCGCGTCCTGGATGGCGATCCACCACTCCTCGAAGCTGTCGGTCGCCGTGAACGGCGCCGACTCGAGCGCGGCCCACCGCGCGTTCCTTCGCATGTCGACGCAGAACACCAGGTCGGCCGCGGCGTTGACGATCTGTCTCTGACCGACGCCGTCCAGCTCCAGGAGCCGCTCCTTCGTCTTGCGGTCGTCGACCACGATGACGGAGTAGGGTTGGAGCCCGCCGGTCGGCGCGTGCGTTCCGGCCTCGAGGATCGTGTCGAGAACGTCGGGCTCGATCGGCCGATCCTCGAAGCGGCGGACGCTCGCGCGGTTCAGCAGGAGGTCGATGGTGGGGTTCGCAGAGCTCATGCGTCCTCGGTCCCCGGGTCGCCTCTCCTGTCCGCCGGTTCACCCGTCTCAGCCTTGTCCGCCACTCCGGCGTGAGACGGCCTGGGGGGCTTCGGTGGTTTCGGCGGCGCCGGCATGTCGGGCATCTTCGGCATCTCGGGCATCTCCGGCATCGGCGGGACGCCGAACATCTCCACTCCCTGGATGTCGCCGCGGACGCGCGCCGTCGGCGCGACAGCGACGTCGCCCTTCCTCACGATGAAGTCGCCTCCAACCTTGCCTGCGAGCTGGAACGTTCCGCCCTCGACCTTGACGTCTCCACCGACCTTCGACTTCGGCTCGACCGACGTCGTCCCGCCGTGCTGCACGAGGTCGCCTCCAACCGACCCAAAGACCTGGAGCGTCCCATCCTCGATGGTCACGTCGCCGCCAACGGCTCCCCGGAGGATGACGGCTCCGCCCCGGATGATCAGGTCGCTGCCTATGGCGCCGTCGATCTTCATGCTCCCGTCGAAGATCACAGCATCCGCTCCGACCGCGCCCCTGATGTGCGATTCGCCGGCCTCCTGGATGATGTCCTCCGACGTCGCACCGTTCATCGAGAGCACTCCGCCCTCAACGACGCTGATGCTTCCGGTGAGGGCTCCGTTGAGCTTCCATTCCTTGTCGAGGAGGATCTCCCCTCTGATGATGCCGTTCTCTGGGTTCCTGAGGTCCATGATCCAGCCTCCTACTCAAGCGTGATGGTGACGTGCTCGTCCTCGTCGTCGTTGTGGACCTCAAGGATCTTGCCGTCGAACGAGGGGTCCTGGGCCATCTGAAGGATGCGCTCGAGATCGAGGTTGAAATCCTCACCGAAGATGTCGCCGAGTCCGTCGAGCGACTCGGACATCGCCTCCTCGACGGCCTCGTTGATGGTCTCCTCGAGACCGGCCGCGAACGAGCCGTCCGGCATCTCGTCGACACCGGCCCTCAGCCCGCCATCCCGGGCGTGGCGCCGACGCTCACGCCGCACGCGCGCGTGCGCCTCGGACCTGGCGCGCGCCTTCGCCTCTCGGGCCTTCCGCTTGATCGCGCGGATGCGGTCCTTGTGCTCGGGTGACATGCCGTTCGCCATCTTCATGTGCATCTGCTTCGGCGCGAACTTGAACCCGAACTTGAGGAGGGCGAGCGGAATGCGAACGTCGACGTTCTCATCTTCGCCTTTGACCCGGATGTGGATCCACTTGCGCTTGAGCTGCTTCGGGCTCGGCTTGGCGTCGGTCTGGTCCAGCGCCTCGAGGAGCCGGGCGGCCTCGTCCGCCGAGATCTTGCCGTCCTCGACGAGCTTGATGATCCTGAGCTTCTCTTCCGTCATGATGTCGATCTCCTTCTGCTGCGATGCGATCGCTGGTGCCGGGATGGGGACGCCGACGGGCAGGTCGGCGAGCGTTCTTCTGGCGCGGAACTGCTCCGGCCGCGCGGCCGGCCACACGTCGGGTGTGGGGCAGACGACCGCGCTAAGCGGACGCCTCATCCAATCTCCGTACAAACTCGTCTGCATCGATCTCTCCCGCTTCGAGCCTCGCCAGAAGCTCTTCCCTGATCGACGGGTCCACGGCCGGTTCTGGCTTGAACCCGAGCTTGCGAACGATCTCGTCGAGGCGCCCACGGACGGTGGGGTAGGAGATGCCAAGCTCGCGCTCGACCTCCTTGATGTTCCCCCTCGACTTCAGAAAGATCCTCACGAGCTGGAGTTGCTCCCGCGTCAGGACCGAGAACTCGCAGGTCTCGAACTGGCCCTGGACCGTGATGTCGCACTGGGGGCACTTGAGCTCCGTGATGATCATCTCCCCGTTGCAGACGGGGCAGGACTCCGGCTGTCTGTGCACCATGGCCGCCTCCTTCGCTCTGGCCAGCTATGAAGATGTTGATCGTCATGTGTCATATCCTAAGCCATGACCTTGTGAATGTCAAGTCTTGGATTCACAATCTTAAGATGCGGTTTAATATTGTTAAGGGTTCTTAGCCGCTGAGCGGGTTCCGGGCATGATGGGGCGGTCGTGCGGTCCACAAACCAGTCAGGAGGCCTCTCGTGGTGGGAGGATGTCGATCGAAAGGGTGGTCAGATGGTGGGTCTGCGGTGTGGTCAGCCTCGTGTCGAGGACTCCCACGGGCGCCAGAGATGGCGCCAGGTGCGGTTCTCGGGGGCGTCCTCGGGGATGCCGTCCCGGTACTTCCGGAGGAGCTCGCGGTGCCCGGTGGCGTGGAGGAGCGAGAGCAGCGAGGACATGATGCCGATCACGCCGACCCCGGTGAGGATCGAGAGCATGATGAGCATGAAGGACTGGAGGGCCGCGCCGATGGTGAAGGTCGGGTTGTCGAGCGTGAGCAGCGCTGCGTTGCGGACGATGCGGCGGAGGTGGCGCTCCCCGTCGACCAGGACGGCGTAGATGTGGATGTGCATGAGGACCCAGAATGCCGCGGCCCAGACCAGAACGGCGGCGAGCGCGAACCCCGGAATCTGGGCGCGTCCGCTCAGATGGCTGTAGAAGTCGATGTTGACCCAGAGGACCAGAAGCACGGCGAGGTCGAAGAGGCCGACCTTGAGCGCGGGGACGAAGTGCTCGCGGAACCCTCTGAGGAGGTCGCGGGCGGACGCATCCTCGCCGGCGGCGACGCGCCTCGCGAGTGCGACGAGACCGGCGGTCGCGGCGGGCATCGTGACGACACCGATCGAGAGCGCGAGCCACAGGAGGTTCGCGAGGAGCATGAGGCCGAGGTGGTCGTATGTGAGCCAGAAGAACCGCTTGAAGGAGCGGGCGAGGAGGAGGCGGGTATCCTGACTGTCCGTTCGGGTTGCCGGGTTCATGATGGCATCTTACCGGGGGACCGTCTCCCGCCGCAAGCCTCGCGCGTGGTATAATGGCATGTCGGGAACCGCACACACCCGCGGCCCTCATCAGGAGGTGCGTATGCGCAGGACAGCGAATGCTGTGACCCCGACTGAGCCGATAGCGCCGCGCGGCCGTTCCTCTCTTGGCTCGCCTACGATCTCGGCATCCCTGGTCTTCCATCTTCTTCTCAGCCTCTCGATCGCGGTGTTCCTGGTGGTGGCGAGCCCGCCGGACGCGTCGGCGACGGTGATCGTCGTCGATGCCGCGGGCGGCGGTGACTATCTCTCGGTCCAGGAGGGGGTCGCCGCGGCGGCCAGCGGCGACACCGTCCAGGTGATGGCCGGCTGGTACGCCGAGCGCGTGCTCGTCGACGGGAAGTGTCTGACGATCCAGGGGAGCGGTCCGTCCGGGACCGCCGTCTTTTGGGACGGAGCGGGCCCGACGCTTGAGTTCGTCAACGCGCCGTCTTCGGGCTGGTCGCACATTCGCAGCATCAACATCGCGCGCTCGTTCGATCAGGCTGAAGGCGTTCGTGGAGGAGACAGGCAGGTTCACACCGTCGAGTGGACGGGATGCACGGTCGTCTTTGACGGAGCGGTGATCAACGGCGGCGCCATCGGCATCGCCGACGTGGAGAACCACCTCGTGCATACGGGTGTGTCGGCCTACGACTCGACCTTCGACTGGCTCATCGTCGCCGGCGACCGGTACTTCACGATCGACAACTCCTTCATCTTCGAGGGCGCCAGGTTCTCCGGATGGTACGAGGATCCCATGACGATGGCGTCGCCCTTCGTGACGAGTACGGGTTCGTACTACGGAGGGCTCGAGCTCCCGATGCTGTGCTACATCTCCAGCTTCCAGGACTCGATCGGTCGGCTCGAGATCGCCGGCTCCTTCGAGACGAGCTGCACCGCGTCGTTCCAGGAGTGTGGGATCAGCTATGCGTTGATGTGGAACGACAACGACGTGGCCTTCCACAACTGCATTGTCAACGAGGTGTCACACTTCTACTCGGGCTACCCGGGCTTCCGTCTCACGATGGAAGGGTGTCTTGTTGGGAACTTCGACATGCTCTCCGATGCAGGCGACTGCCGCTTGATCCATAACACCTTCACCGAGTGGTTCTACTGCCAGCTGGATGACGACGTCCCGGGGAGCGCGATCCGGAGCAACATCTTCACCGGCTACACGTCGATCATTGCCGAGGGCGGTCCCGGGAGCGACCCGCGGCTGCCGGTCACGCACAACCTGTTCGAGCACCACGAGACGTATGTAACGGCGCTCTATGACTCGCTCGCCGTCAACTTCTGGTACGAGGATCCCAGGTTCTGTGGGTGGAGCACGTACACGCTTGAGGATTGCTCACCGTGCATCGGGGCTGCGCACGACGGCGGCACCATCGGCGCGTTCGGGATCGGCTGCGACTGCACGCTCGTCAACGCGGTCGAGGAGAAGTCGTGGGGCGCGATCAAGGCGCTCTACCGGTAGTGCGATGGCGGCTGTAGCGCTCGTACAATCGGCATCTGGAACGGCTCTTCCATTCAAAGCGGGGTCGTATCCTGGCGAACGTAACAACTTGCCCATCGGGGTTGCCTGCACGTCCGAGTCCGCACACAGGGAGGCATCATGAGCTGCAGCAGTGTTCGAAGACTCCGCCTCGTCTCGCTCCTGACTCTGGGGCTTGTGCTGCTCGCGCATCCCGGCGCCGCGCTCTCGCAAGGGACGATCGTCGATCACACCTGCATCGACATCACCGAGATCCCGCAGTCGGCCATCGAGACGGCGAAGGCGACGCTGCACATCGGGTACGGCCACACCTCGCACGGGAGCCAGCTGACCACCGGGATGACGGGGCTCGTCGGCTTCGCCAACAGCGGCGGGCTGGGGCTCTCGCTCCCGACCGACATCTTCGAGTGGAACAACGGCGGGACCGGCGGCGCGCTCGACCTGGAGGAAGGGGACGGCTACGGGTCCGGGTGGCTCGACCACGACTGCGGGTACTACCCGTCGTGGGTGAGTGAGACCGAGGAGTATCTCGACGACCCGTCGCACGCGGACGTCAACGTCATCATCTGGTCCTGGTGCGGGCAGGCGAGCGGGCGAACGGAACAGCAGATGATCGACACGTATCTCGCGCCGATGACACAGCTCGAGGCCGACTACCCGCACGTGACGTTCGTCTACATGACCGGGCACGCGGACGGGTCGGGGCTGGAGGGCAATCTCCATCAGAGGAACCAGCAGATCCGCGACTACTGCATCGCCAACGACAAGGTCCTGTTCGACTTCTACGACATCGAGTGCTACGACCCGGACGGCGACTACTTCGGCGACCAGTACGTCAGCGACGACTGCTCGTACACCGGAGGCAACTGGGCGATCGAGTGGCAGAACGCGCACACCGAGGGCGTCGACTGGTACAGCTGCGCGGCCGCCCACACCCAGCCCCTCAACGCGAACCAGAAGGCCTACGCCTGCTGGTGGCTTTGGGCGGTCCTTGCCGGGTGGGACCCCGAGACGTCGGTGGATGAGCCGGACGGTGGCATCTTGCGATCGGCGACACTTCGTCAGAACTCCCCGAACCCGTTCAATCCCGTCACGAGCATCGACTTCTCGGTCACCCGCTCGTGCGATGTGACGCTTCGCGTCTACGACGTGACCGGGAGGCTCGTCGAGACGCTCGCGAGTCGCGAGTACGAGCACGGCACCCACACCGTTCCGTTCGACGCCGACGGGCTCCCGTCGGGGCTCTACTTCTGCGAGCTGACGACGGGGTGGAAGACGGACGTGATGAAGATGGTGCTGCTGAAGTAGTGACAGGACGGCGTACGATGGAGAAGGGGCCGCGGGATGACTGACCCGCGGCCCCTTCTGTTTGCCCTCAGACCTCCTTGGCGCACCCGGCGTGACGCGGGCTCTAGTGCTCGAGCGGCGCGATCGTCGCCCGCATCTGGAGCATCTCGGCGGCGCTGTCGGGACCGAAGTCCAGGAGCTTGTGAAGCCCCAGCTTCGAGGTCATTGACGAGAAGAGCGCGTCCATGACCGACGTCTTGTCGCGGTAGACCAGCAGCGTCGCGTCGTCGGGCGTCGTGCCGATCTCGACACACGCGTGCTCGATGGCGTCGTTCAGACTGCCGAGCTCATCGATGAGCCCGATCTCGAGCGCCTGCGTTCCGGTGTAGACCCGGCCCTGCGCGATCTCCCGGACCTCGTCCATTGGGATGTCGCGTCCCTCCGACACCTTCTGCATGAAGTCCTCGTAGACCCAGTCGATGGCGTCCTGCGCCATCATGGACTCCTCGTCCGTGAAGTGACGTGTCGACGACCAGGCGTCGGCGTACTTGCCGCGGCTGAACGTCTCGTAGGTGGCGTCGATCTTGTCGTAGAGCTCGGAGGTCACCGGCTTCATCATCACGACACCGATCGAGCCCGTGAGCGTGAGCGGGTCGGCGAAGATGCGGTCGGCCGGGGTCGCGATATAGTAGCCGCCCGACCCGGCCATGTTGCCCATCGAGACGATGAGGGGCTTGACCTCCGCGAGCCTCGCAGCTTCCTCCCAGATGATGTCCGACGCGATGGCGTCGCCGCCGCCGCTGTTGATGCGCAGGACGACGGCCTCGACCCGGTCGCTCTTGCGCGCCGAACGGAGCTGCGCGACCAGCGTCTCGGAACCGATCGACTCGCCGCCCTGGATGGGATCGTGCTCGGCCTCGCCCGTGTGGATGCCGCCGTACGCGCCGATCAGGGCCACCATCGGGCCGTAGTTCCAGTCGTACGCCTTGGAGTCCCAACCCGCGACGTTGACGGTGCCGATGTTCTCCGGCTCGTCCGGGACGTCGCGGCCGGCGAGTTCCGCCGCCACACCCTTCGCGGTGTCGTAGAGACCCACGTCGTCGACAAGTCCCGCGTCGACGGCCTCGTGCGTCAGGAAGAGCCGTCCGTCCGCGAGCGCCTCCATCTCGGCGTAGCTCATGCCGCGTCCCTCGGCCATCGCGCCGACGGTCTCGCGGTAGTTGGCGTCGACCATCGCCTGGATCTCGACGCGCTGTTCGTCCGTGAGCGGTCCCGCGCCGATCGAATGGAACGAGCTCTTGTACGCGCCGGCGGTCAGGTAGTCGAACTCGATGCCGAGCTTCTCCGCCGTGCCCGTGTAGCGCATGACATTGAGGGACTGGCCGAGACCGTCGATCCCACCGACGCGCGGCATGACGATGCGGTCACACGCGCTCGCGAGGTAGTACTCGGACGTTCCCCCGCCACCGCCGTCGAGATAGGCGACGAACGTGAGACCGTGCTCCTCCTGTGCCTCGGTCACGGCCTGGCGAAGCTCCTGAACCAGTGCCGACGGCGCGCCGAGGAACGACGAACCGAGCGGCTTGATGCGGAGCAGGACGACCGAGACCGAGCCGTCCTCCGCGGCGCGGTCGATCTGCCGGATGAGACTCCGGACACCGCGGCGCGGCGTGCCGAAGAGGCTCCAGCGCGATCCCTCGTCGGCGAGCGGACCGCTGACCTTGATCTCGGCGATCTGGCCCATCGGCCGCATCACCGAGCGCATCCGCTGGTCGTTGGACGACAGCCAGATCGACACGGGTTCCTCTTCCGCGTTCTCGAGCGAACGGAAGGCTCCGCCCACGCCGGTGTGAAGCCCGGTGAAGTAGAGGCCGACGCTCATCTCCTCCTGCCGGTCGTCGCCGCCCGGCGCGCTCAGGATCGAACCGCGGAGCACGAACCCGTCGAACGGCTCCGTCTCGATGCCGGCCGTGAAGGTGACGTCGTCCTCGTCCTCAGTCTCCTCGGGGAAGCTCATGTCGGCCATGAGCGTGAGGCGATCGCCGATGGGGCGGACCGCCACGCCCGCCGTGTAGGTGATGGGGAGCGGGTTGCCGTCGTCGAAGACGTCCGGCTCGGACAGGTTCTCCATCGTGGCCGCCATCGAGAGCCAGCTCGTCGGCCGGTAGACCGCGCCGAGGTCCCACGTGCCGGTCTTCGCCCCGGCCCCGAACTGCGGCCGGAACCAGCGATAGTCGAAGCCGAACGAGAACTTCCGCGGCTCGCCGAGACCCATGCTGAGCGTGTACGTGTCGAAGGCGTCGTCACCGGGAACGAGCTTCCCGCTGCCGTTCGCCTCCCACATGAAGGCGCGCTGGTAGCCGAACCCCACCGGTCCGGCCTTGAGCGCGAACGTGTAGTCGGACTCGTCCTCGCCCGACACGGTCGTGCCGAGGTAGTAGCTGCCCTCGTCCATGTACATCCCGAGCCCCGCCGGGTTGACGAACACGGCCGTCGCGTCGTCGTTGAGCGCGACCGAGCTTGCGCCGCGGAGCCATCCATCCGTCAGAAACGTCGCGCCGGCGCACGTCGCGAACACCGCGACGAGACACAGGCTCAGAACCAGAGTGCGCATGACACCCTCCCTTTGCAGCCGCGCGTGATTCGTTGTTGTGGCGCACGCTGCCGCGTGAGCGCGCCCCGATCAGACCCCAGACGTCGTCCTCGCGAAGGTAGGCCGCGAGGACCGCAGCGCTCCCGGAATCCTTGCCGGACTCCGCTCCCATGGGCGCCGGCCTAGAAGACCGTCTCGATCCGGAGGATGGTCTTGATGTCCGCATCCTCCGTCGTCGTCGGCCGGGCCACGTCGATCCTGATGTCCCCGGCACCCGGCGCGTCCAGCCGGAAGCCGATGCCGATGTCGTACTTCATCTCCTCCGAGTCGAACCCGCTGGTGCCGTACCAGGCCTGTCCGCCCTCGAAGAAGTAGATGGTCGCCAGTTCCTCGGCGACCCAGACGCCGTACTCGATCGAGAAGAACGCGAGGTTCTTCCCTTCGAACTCGTTGTAGTCGTATCCCCTCAGGTTCGAGATGCCGCCGAGGTGGAAGAGCTTGTGTGACGGGATGTCGCTGCCACTGGCGATGCCCCACGCGCCCCGAAGGTAGAGGGTCTGGGTAGGGGAGAGCACGAACAGGCGCGAGGCGTCGACGCGGTGCTTGCGGTATTCGTAGTCCCCGCCGAGGCTTCGCCCCGCGAACTCGGTGACGAGTCCGAAGCGCCAGCCGTCGCCGGTCACCTCGTCCGTGCCGTCGTAGCTGACCTCCGCCACGGTGCATTTGAGCACGCCCTCGTACTCCTCCGCGCCGCCCAGGACGCCGCGCATCAGCGGCGGGTTCTCCTGCCAATCGACACTTCGCCGGAACGCGGTCCAGACGTGCTGCTGCGTCTCGAGCGAGGAAAGCTCATCGTTCTGGTACTCCACGCGGAGGAACGTCCTCGGCGAGAAGCGGTGATGCGCGAAGATCGTCATGCCATCGCGACGGTAGTAGTTGCGGAACTCCTCTCGGAAGAACAGCGCCAGGAGCGTGTTCTCCGCGTCGGTGATCATGTGCCGATCCTCGCGGTTCCACGAGACCCGGTCGTAGAACGAGACGCCGAGCGAGAAGCCGTCCGGACGGAACAGCGGCTGCTCGACCGTGACCGAGTAGTAGTTGTCAGCGCGTGCGGAGGGCCAGCCGCGAAGCGCGAGCAGTCTGGGATGCATCAGCGAGTGGCGCGCGTACTCGATGCCGAAGAAGCAGAGCAGCCCATCGACGCGGTTGTAGTGGATCTCCGCGGCGGGGCGGAACCCCTCTTCATCTTCCCACGGGATGAAGTCGGACATGTCGGCCGTGAGGAACGCCTCGTGTCTCTCCTCCGCGAGCGATGCCGCGGGGAGGAGCAGCGCGAGCGCTATCAGTGTGATGATGACTCGGGATGAGAACATCGGTATCTCCGGGTATGGCGGCGCCCCGCCGGACGTCGGCGCGGGTGGCGCATCACGTGATGGGAGGACCGTCAGTCTCTGGCGACGATGGTATCAGTGAAGGTGTCGCTCCTGCAACGTCGAAGGTAGAGCGATTCGATCTCGGGGAAGGCGACGAACACGTTCTCTGCGAGGCTCTCGGTGAGGGACGCGAGCTCGATCGTCGCGGCGTCCTCCTCATCGGTGTCGCCGTCGAAGATGTACTCGAGGTACAGGCTGGAGCCGGCGCCCGAGAGTCCGAGAATGCGCTGCGGGCTCAGGACGAGCGTCTCGTTCTCGCCCTGGACCGACGCGAGGCTTGCCGTGAGTCGCTCCTCGAACTCGAGGTCGACCACGCGGCGCGTCAGGTCGGTGAAGCAGATACTCTCGAGACCGAGCGCGTCGCAGAGCCTGCTCGGCCCCTCCTGCCAGACATTGCCGCCGGCGGTGTGGAAGAAGGCCGAGTAGCTGTCGCTGACGCCGAGCAGATAGGCCGGGACGCTGTCGGAGACGTACGGCGTCAGACGCATCTCGCCCTCCCAGTTCGTGGGGAGCAGCCAGATGCGATAGAACGAGTAGTAGTGGAACCCGTTCGGGTGGAAGAAGCGGGTCCGCGTATCCTCGAGCATGACGTAGAGGCCCTGTTCCGGACCGGACCAGCCGATCGGGGTCCGCGCGGAGTCGGCCTCGACGATCCGCCACGTCTCTGGGATCGTCTGTTCGAGTCGGGCGACGAGCTCATCGAGCGTCGTCCCGTCGATGTCGGCTATGGGGCCCGCCAATGCGCTCGTGGTTGATGCGGCCAGAGCGAGCACGGCGATGGCCAGAAGCAGTTCTCTCATACGGGTCCGGTTCATTGTGGCGCCCCTCACGACCGGGTGTGAAGCTGTCCGCAGGCCGCCGAGATGTCGCTCCCGCGGCTGATCCTTCGGACCACCGTCGGGCAGCGTCGTCTCAGCGCCGTCATGAAACGGCTGACAGTCTCGTCGGTAGGAGGGGCGTACGCTACTTCTGCTATCTCATTGTAGCAGATGAGATTGACCCTGCAAAAGAGTTCGGCCGCGATGTCGCCCAGCAAAGTGGCCATCTCGGGAGAATCGTTGATTCCGCGGAGGAGCACATACTCGAGCGTGATGAGCCGTCCCACCTCGTGATTGAACTGGCGGAGCGCGTCGAGCAGCTCGTCGAGCGGGTACTTCGCCGCGATGGGCATGAGGTGCTCCCGGAGCTCCTGGATCGGGGCGTTGAGCGAGACGGCGAGGTTGATCTGCAGGCCCTCGCCGGCGAGACGGCGGATGCCGGGCGCGACGCCCGATGTGGAGATGGTCATCCGTCGGGCGCCGATCCCGAGACCCCACGGGGCGTTCGCGATGCGGACCGATCGCATGACCTCGTTGTAGTTGTCGAACGGCTCGCCCATCCCCATGTAGACGAGATTGTTGAGGCGCTCCGGCGCGACGATCCGGCGGAGCGCCAGGATCTGTTCGACGATCTCGCCGGCGGTGAGGGAGCGCGTGAGCCCCATCGCACCCGTGGCGCAGAACCGGCACGCGAACCGGCAGCCGACCTGGCTGGAGATGCAGCCGGTGCGCCGGTCGTCGTCGAGGAGGACCACCGCCTCGATCCGGTCGCCGGTCCCCTCGAACTCGAGAAGGAGCTTCTCGGTGCCGTCGATGCTCGAGCGTTCGTGCGCGACGGCACGCGCCGAAGCAACCGTCGCGGCGCCCGCGAGTTTCTGGCGGAGCGCCTTGGAGAGGTTCGACATCTCGCCGATGTCGCTGACGCCGCGCGTGAAGAGCCACGAGGCGGCCTGGTCGGCGCGATAGCGTGGTTCGCCGAGCGTGGCGAAGAGGGTCTCGAGTTCCGGAAGCGTCATCCCCTTGAGTTCGGGGAGGTGTGTCGTGCCGTGCTGCGTCATGATCGTCTCCTGGGGCGGTGACCACGTCCATTCTACATGGCGCGACCGAAGGAGGGGAGTGCGAACCTCTGTCTTGACGGATGCACCGTCGTTGATGCAAGCTACGCGGGAGCATCGACCGCGATGATGCGAGCAGGGGCGGGACGGGGTGACGAGCTGCCCGACCGCCGGTGAACAGGGCCACGAGGTCTGGCTGGAGCGCCGATGACTGCACCGTACGACGTCCTTCGCGAACTCGGAGACCCGACGCGGCTCCGTGTGCTCGGCGCCATCCTCGCCGGGCGGAAGAACGTCACGCAGATCGTCGCGGAGCTCGAGCTCGCCCAGCCGCAGGTGTCGTACCATCTCAGACGCCTGAAGGACGTGGGGCTTGCGGTCGAGGAGAAGCAGGGCCGCTGGGTCTACTACGAGGCGAACCGTGAGAGCGGCGACGACGGGGTGCGCTCGCTTCTGGCGCTGCTTGGCCGGTGGCTCGTGGGGGCGCCGCCTCCCGTGATCATCCCCGCGGCCCCCGCCGTCGAGAAGCCGGTCCATGACGAGCTCGAGGATTTCCTGCTCTAGGACGGCGTGAGTACTGTCTCAGCGCCGGCTTTCGCCTTGACAGCCGTGCGGTCGCGCGCCTATAATGATAGTAGACCTTCACGGGTCGGACCGGACATCCCCCTATGCAGCGTCATCCCGCCGCCGGCGGGGCTTGCCGACGCGTATCCTCCGGCGACGGAATTGCTGGAAGGGTGTTTCAGGCTACCCCTCAGAAACCACAAGGAGGAGGAACCATGCACATGAGGCGGTTCTTCGTATTGCTTGTGGTCCTCGCGTTGAGTTCGCTGCTCCTCTCGGGGATCGCGGACTCAGCGGTTCGGACAACAGCTCCAGATGCATCTGGTGAGACGACGGGCGGTGTCGTGTTCAAGGAGGGTGGTGGTGCGGACGGGGGCGACGACGACCGCTGGGGCGACTCGAGCCCGACGATTCCGACCGAGGAGGACCCGACCCCTGGTGTGGGTGCAGGGAACTCCGAGGGCGGAGTGAACGGAGCCTTGATGCGGATGTTCACCCCTGGTGAGCTGTGGAGCATGCAGGCGCGGATCTTCTTCAGCTTCAAGCTGATCTAGCTCCGGGTCTCCAGGTCATCCGAACCCCTGGCTTAGCGCGGGGACAGGACCATGAGCGATGAGAGGTACGACAAGAGGCCGGAACGCGAGGCGCTGAAAGCGTTCGAGCGGGCCATCGAAGCGAGAAGCGGCCACGAGGCCGCAATCGCGGCGGTGCGTCTCGGCTCCGTCTACCTCGAGTCCGACAGCTACTCGGACGCGCTGAGCTATCTGAAGCAGGCCGAGGTCGGTGAGTTCCGGGCGGAACTCACCGACCCTGAGGCCGCGGCCCTCTTCGTGAGCATCGCGAAGTGTCACCTCGGACTTGGCGACTACAACGCCGCGAGGCGGTACGTCGAGAAGCTCGACGATCTCGATCTGGCGAACGACGAAGGCAACTCGTGGGCGGAGGCCAACGTGGTCCTCGCGCGCGTCGAGATCGAGAGCGGCCGGTACAACGAGGCCCTGCGCGCCGCGCAGAAGGCCTACGATGTCCTCAGATCGCTTCCAGACAGCCCGGTTCTCGCCGAGGCGGGCAAGGCGCTCGGCATCGCCAACGCCGAGCTCGGCAACATCGAGGCGGCCCGGGACTACTTCACCGACTACCTCGTCACGCAGAAGCGCCTCAGCAACGAGGCGGGACTCGCGGCGGCGTACAACAACCTCGGCGTTCTCGCCAAGCGGTCGGGTGACCTGCACGGCGCGCTCGAGTTCATCGAGAGCGCTCTGGAGCTCGACCGCAAGCACGGCGGCACGATGGCGATCGCCGACAGACTCACGAACCTCGGCATCATCCTCTACAAGCTCTCCCGCTGGTCCGAGTCGGAGGAGCGGCTGAACGAGGCCCGCGACCTGTACTCGCGCATCGGGGCGACCCGAGGGCTCGTCGCCGCGGAGACCGCGCTCGGCAACGTCTATCGCATCCGACGCGAGTGGGGCGAGGCGCGCGACGTGTTCGAGCGGGCGCTCGCGACGAGCCAGGAGAACGGCTACCTCAGGGCTGAGGCGCTCGCGCTCGAGTTCCTCGGCCACCTCGAGATGGACCAGGGACACGCCGAGCAGGCGCTCCGGACGCTGAACCGGGCGCTCGGATGCGCCTACCGCCTGGCGTCGAACAGCGACGTCGTCAGCGAGGTGCTCAGGCGGCGCGCCGAGGCGTTCCAGATGCTCGGGCGGCTCGATGAGGCGGAGCGCGATTGCTCCGACGGCCTCAAGCTGACCCGTGAGATCGGCGACAGTCTCGAGGAGGGCGCCACGCTCCGCGTGCTCGCCAGCCTCTGCTACGCGAAGGGCGAGAAGGCCGCCGCGGAGGTGCTCGTGAACCGGGCCGAGGAGATCCTCCGGCGGATGGGCGAGTCGTTCGAGCTGGCGAGGACGCAGCTGACGGACGGCACGGGTCTTCGCGAGGCCTCGCTCGGCGAGGAGATCCCGGTCGACGTCATCGAGGCCAGACTCTCCGCGGCCGCCGCGCAGTTCGCGAGACTCGGTCTCTCCGACTGGGTTGCGAGGTGCGAACTCGAGCGGGCCAAGGCGCTCAAGGTCGGTGGGCAGCCGGACCGGGCGCGACGCTGGTTCGAGAGCGCACGGCTCAAGTTCGAGCTGGCGCACGACTCGGCGGGACTCGCCGAGATCGACGCGGCACTCCGCGAACTCGACGTCGCCCTGGCGGACGCGGGTGTCGCCCGCGGAGGCCGCTATGCCCTCATCGCTGAGGGCTACCGGTTCCTCGAGACCACGGAGCCGGTCCCGGACGATCTTCACCGATTCGCCGCCGAGATCGCGGATGTGCTCGCGGTCGATCGGCTTGTTGTCTTCCATCTTCTCGAGGGAGGGACGCCGTCGGTCGCGACATCGGTCGATCGGTCCGGCGGCGGTGTCGCCGAGGTCTCGCGCTACGTGAAGACCACTCTGTCGAGGCGCGGCCACTCGCGGCCGCTGGTCGTCACCACGGGTCACTCGGACGACGCGTTCATCCCGGGCAAGGTCGGCGCGCTGGCTCTCATCCCGGCTGAGATCGGACTTGAGGGTGGACGCACCTATCTCGTCTACGCGGATCGCTCGACGACCGACCGCTCGGTCGCGTTCACCCAGAGCGACGTTGAGTTCATCGGAGCCGCGGGGCGGCTGTTGGGGCTGACGCACTCTCGCATCGGCGAGGCGCTGGCGTGGCAGGCGTCCGGCGACGAGGTCGACAAGCTCGTCGACTCGGCCTCCGAGGTCGGCATGGTCACACGCAGCCCGCAGATGCTCGGCATCCTCGCGACGGTCGAGCAGCTCAAGGACAGCCAGGTGCCGGTGCTTATCCGCGGCGAGTCGGGCGTCGGCAAGGAGCTCATCGCACGCGCGATCCACGCGGGCGGGCGTTCAGCGAGCGGACGGTTCGTCGCGCTGAACGCAGGCGCCATCGCGCCGCACCTTCAGGAGAGCGAGCTCTTCGGTCACGTGAAGGGCGCGTTCACCGACGCCGACCGTGACCGCGAGGGCGTCATCGAAGCCGCCGCGGACGGGACGCTGTTCCTCGACGAGGTCGGCGAGATGAGCAAGGAGCTTCAGGTCAAACTGCTGCGATTCCTGCAGAGCGGCGAGTACCGCCGCGTCGGCGAGAGCGTGACACGCAAGAGCAATGCGCGCGTCATCTCGGCGACGAACAAGGACCTCCGCGAGGAGGTGCGGCTCGATGGCTTCCGCCGCGACCTGTTCTACCGGCTGTGCACCGTCACGGTCGAGATCCCGCCGCTACGCGACCGGCCGGAGGACGTGCCGGCGCTGATGGAGCACTTCCTGGCCTACTACGCGAAGCGCGAGGGGAAGCGGATCGCCGGGTTCAGCCGCGAGGTAAGGGACTTCTTCATCCGTCACGACTGGCACGAGAACAACGTTCGCGAGCTTGAGAACGAGATTCGCCGCGGCGTTGCGCTGACAAAGGACGGCGAGGTCATCGGCATCGACAAGCTTCGTCCCGAGCTTCGCCGGCGCGCCGATGTCGGACTCGTGACCGAGGGTGAGGAGCCGAGGTCGCGCTCGCTCAAGGACGAGGTCGCCTCGCTTGAACGGAGCCGCATCCTCGAGGCGCTCGAGCGGACCGGCTGGAACAAGCAGCAGGCGGCGATCCACCTCGGGCTTTCGCGGACCGGTCTGATCGCGAAGATGAAGAAGTACGGGATCGGATAGGCGTCCGTCCTCGGGCGAGGGGTCCGCGCCGTCGATGCGCGGACGCGGTCACCGCGGGTCCACCACCATGAAGGTCGGCAGGCAGCTCACGCCGGGTCAGTGATGACCCGGCTTCTTCGTGTCACGACGGACCGCATCGCTGCCCTGAGCGACCCCGCAGACCGTCGTGATTCCGACAGACCGTCGAAAACGTGACGGTTGGCTAAATCGTTCATCAGTCGTGATTTAGCTCTGGTTCAGCCCGGCTGCGTCCGTTCCCTGTCACCAGGCGCGCATAGTTCGTATATGTGATTCATCGTCGGGAACCGGAGTGTCGCCGTAATTTGTTGCCCTATCGTCCGTTAGGTCACCCCGATTTTTCGCTCACTCCTGATCCGATTCCCGGATTCTGGCACCTCCCATGCTCTAATAGGGGTCAGCGCTTTGACAACGGGATTGGAAGAGGACTGTGGCCATGAGTGGAAATAACAGGGGGGCGAGTCCGGTCGCTCTTTGGCCCTTTCCTCTTCCATTGAAGGCAGGCTCTCCGAGACATCGGGGAGATGATATAGAACAGAGGGAGTAGCCATGCCGAGTGCGGCGAGCATAAAGGTAATCGTTGTGATCCTGCTCATCGGAATAGCCTCGCCGTTTCTCGGCTGACGAATCAACAGCTCCGAAACCACCTGGCACCTCCGGAGCTGTCCGAGATAGAGAGCAGCAAGCGGGCAGCAGCAAAGGAGCAGCACGGCAGCAAAGCGAAAGGTTCTCTCCACCCGACCTCATCCAGTCCGGCAACCTTGGTCAGCAGCACGCATCTCTCCTCCCAAGGATGGGGTCAGCCCACGAAGGCCGGCAGGTCACGATCTCTCTTCCACGATCGACCTGCCGGCCGCTCCGCATCTCGGAGCCGTGACCGTCGGAACCGCGACGGTCTCACGCGCTCCAGGCGTTTCCTGCCGCATCCCGTCACGAACTCGACGCACGAGCCAGCACACTTCAGTCTCAGAGGCTGTCAGCGGAGTTGACAGCCACCTCCAGGGGAGGGCGTGACGCGTGTGACGCCCTCGTCCGTATGTGCCCCATACGCGCGAACCTCGGGGAGATCTCACGGCGTCGCCGCGGAATGGCCGACGCCTTGCACCGCGGGTGGTGCTGTCGTTGCATGTGTTCGCCCCGCGCGCAGCCCCGATGGAACAACACGACGTGACCCACGCCACACCGCGCGCGACCAGCGCGCCCGACACGAGTACAGCATCCGGCATTGCCTGCGATCCGCTGACGCTTCGCGAGGAGCTGCGGGTCGTCGCCTCGGGGTTCTCCGAGAGGCTGGCCAGGGCGGGCGTCGAGACCGGCGCCGCACCCGACCGGGGTGCGGGTCCCGCGAATCTCGCGCTCACACTGCCGTACTACCTCGCCGAGGCGGTCGCGCTCCCGGATGCGCGGACCGCCTGCAGGACGATGGCGCTCGCCAACGCCTTCGGCGCCGCGCACTTCCTCGCGCAGGATGACGTTGTCGATGAGGAGACACGACCGACTCCGTCCGTGTGCCGTCTCTCCGACACCTGTCTCTCAGTGTTCACGCGCGAGTACGCGCGCCTTGTTGGGGACCGGCTCGCATTCTGGGAACACCACGACCGCTACATGGACGAGTACTTCACGAGTCTCGAGCGCGAACGCGACGGCGAGAGGCGTCCGGCCGAGGAGGTGCTGGCGACGGCCGGCCGGAAGCTGTCGCCGCTCAAGGTCACGGCGGCAGCCGTCTGCCTGCTCGGTGGGGCTGAGGCGGGGTCTGTGCTGGGCCACATGGAGCGGACGATCGAGGAATACCACGCGGCCTATCAGCTCGCCGACGATCTGGCGGATCTCAGGGACGATCTCGAGAACAGGCGGCCCTCGGCGGCGGTGCGGATCATCGCCGCGTCCGCCGGGAGGCCGATGGATGAGGCAGTGACTGCGTGGCGTGAGTTCCTGACGCTCGGGATACGCTGCGGCGGGATCCGTCTCGTTCTCGACGAGATGGTCTCTCGGTATCGATCCGCTTCCGGCGCGGCCGAGGCGTGCGGGGCTCGCGCGCTGGCGACCCACCTGGCGGAACTCGCCGACCAGGCGAACTCGGAGAACGCGTGGCTGATGCGGCGGCTTCGGGCCTGTGTCGGTCTTGCTCCGGAGCCGGGCAGGTTCACGGTCGCCCGGGCTGCGCGGGCGTCGCGTCGCCTCCACAGGTTCCGCGTTCACGAAGACGCCTTCGTGTTCGATCCGGGGTCGGGGCTGTTCTTCGAGGCCGACACAGCTGCCTACGCGACGATCGAGTGGTTGCGCGGCGGCGCTGGCAACGCCGGTCGAGCCGTTCTGGAGATGAACCACGGCACGGATGTCGTCGAGACGGCGGTGACCGAGCTCGCGACGCTCGAGTCCGCCACCGACGAGCGCGATCTCACGGAGCCGCTGACCGTCGTCGCGGGGGCGCCGAGACCGGGCGATGCGGCCGCGCTCACGTCGCTGGCGCTCAACATCAGCGCGGACTGCAACCTCGCGTGTGACTACTGCTATCTGTCTGCCGGCCGCTCGGGCTCGAGACGCCGGCAGGGACCACGTGGCAACCGCCGAGAGGGAGAGCGGACGATGTCCGATGTCGTGGCGCGGCGGGCCGTCGATCTGCTGCTCCACGAGGCGTTCGGTGAGCGCCGCGTCTCCATCGTACTGTTCGGCGGCGAACCGCTTCTCGCGCGCGACCAGATCGGTGGGATTCTCGGATACGCGAAGGCGCGCGCGGCCGCGGTCGGGCTGGATCTCTCCGTGCACATGACCACGAACGGCACACTGTTCGACTCGCGGACGGCTTCCGAACTCGGTCAGCTCGGCGTCTCGGTGCTTGTCAGCATTGACGGGCGCGAGGAGGAACAGAACGCGCATCGCTGCTACCCGGACGGCCGGGGTTCCTACGACGACGTTGCGGGCAATCTCGCCGGGCTGCCCGCAGGGATGTCTGTCGGGGTTCGGGTCACCGTGACCGAAGACTCCGGGTCGCTCGTCGAGATCGTGGAGCACCTCGCCGGTCTGGGCGCGTCGATCGTCCATCTCGCGCCCGAGAGCGGCGACGGGATGAGCGATGCGTTCGCCGAACGACTGGCCGGCGAGTTCTCCCGGCTTGCGCTGGCAGAACGGGACCGGCTTGTGAGTGGCGGGCATCCACTCGTGGGGAATTTCGTCGACCCTATGGTCACGCTCGAGACCGGTCGGCGACGAACCCTCCCGTGCGGGGCGGGGACGAAGTACCTCTGCGTCACGACAGACGGAACGCTGTCGTTCTGTCATCGCTTCGCAGGCGACCAGGCGTACGACGTCGGACACGTCGCCACGGGCATCGACCGCGCCCGGCTGTTCCGGGTTCGCGAGCGGCTGGCAGCGGCTGGGACGGGCTGCGGTTCGTGCTGGGCGTTTCCGCTCTGCGGCGGGCCGTGCTACCACGACGTCGGACCGGGCGCAGAGCCGGTCGGCCCCGAGTCGCCGCGGTGCCGACTGCGACGGCGGTGTCTGGAGATCGCGATGTGGCTCTACTCGTCGCTGCCGGAGGAGGCGCGCATGCGGCTGCGGAAGGAGAGTGCAGGTCGGGCGAACCGGGATCCGACCGACGGAAGAAGGAATGGTCTGATCGAGGACGAGGAAAGGAGGGAGACAACGTGACGCACCTCAGATTGGCCAACGGCGGCGGAACGTCGAGGAAGACCGAGGACAGCGAGGCCTGCTTCGTGGACTACTCGCACTGCCCGTCGTCGGATCTGTGCTGGATACTCGATCTCGGCTGCGGGTGCCAGAACACGGACAACTGCATCATTGACACTCGGTAGCCCTGGGCGGCCGGAGGCATACCATGGGGAGGGGGAGACATGAAGCATCTTCGGGTAGCGAACGGAACGACCGGGACGGCGGGGGCAGCACCCGCGTCGCTTCTCTGCTACATCTTCATCGACTGGGGCAGCTGCGGCACGGTCGACCAGTGCGGCTTCGACATCGGTGACTGTGGAACAAGGGACGTCTGTCTTGTGGACTACTAGACGCGTGAGGGCGGGGGCGCTGGCGGCTGTGCTGCTGGCGCTCCTTCCCGCGTTCCCGGCGGCACGCATGGCGGCGTCCGACGCTGCGGACGCTGAACCCGCTGCGGACGTTGA
>Ga0180430_10000037_pt1 | contig 165149 bp, 128 predicted proteins | sample SS_ome_9_FD_132999 | JGI IMG/M metagenome (GOLD analysis project Ga0180430, IMG submission 132999) | Hypersaline lake sediment archaeal communities from the Salton Sea, California, USA - SS_1_S_2 metaG | ecosystem: Environmental > Aquatic > Non-marine Saline and Alkaline > Hypersaline >...
TCCCGCTTCGGCCACCGACTCCTGGTGCCCATGGGATCGCGTTGCCATGTCGGCCTCCTTTCGAAAGCCAACAATCCGCAACTCGTATTCCAATCTGTTATGGTTTTTGGACCGCTTCTAGTAGTAATCCACTCGAAAATTGCAGAACACTTTTCATAGTCATCAAAGCGGTCGCCGTGAATGACCAGCAGACGGCGACCGGACACCGTCACATGTTCGAATTCATCCGCAATGCTGATATTTGCCCTCAGCAGGATCTCACCGATCAGCGGGTGAGTCCGCAGGAATGCATCGTGATTGCCAACGACATAGTTGATTGAACATCCCTGACACGCCATCTCACTGAGCCGGTTGAAAATCCGGGAGACTGCAGGAGTCCACCTCCAGCGCTTCTGTAGTGCCCATCCATCAATGAAGTCTCCGACTAGATACAGTTGCTCCGGATTGATCTCTGACAAGTATCGAAGTAACTGCTCCGGTCGGCAGCATTCGTGACCCAGATGCGTGTCACTAATGAACACCGTGCGAATTCGATTTGTGCCAGCTGTGTTCTCAATGGCGTTTCGACGTGGAGCGGCAATCATGAGATCATCCTTGAAAATGGGATTGGGTAGTCGGGCGAGTCCGGTCGCCTGTTAATAATCGGGGCCACGTAGCGTTCAACAAACGCCGCATTCGTGCATCCAAAATGTCCGCCGAAATTCCAGCTACGCGCCATTCCCGGCGAATACCGTACTTCACGCAGCATCGATGTCTGTCCGGACTCCGACGCCACAGGTGCGAAGCCAAGGGCGCCAGCAGAAACTGCATGTCGGCGATCGACCGTTCCAAAGATCAATGTCCCCACGCCAACAGTGGGCAGATCACGACGAGACGAAAAGTTCCAGATACCACCACACGTCGATTCGGCCAACTGGTTTGCTTCAAATCTCCGGGATACCGCTGCAGCAAGCAGGATGACATGATCGACGACGAACGACTTTGGCAGCATTTCCATCACGAACAAGGCAATTCCCGCTCCTGCGGAGTGACCAATCAGACTAATCGGACGACCGGGGAATTCGTCACGATACTGCTGTACACAACGCCTTTGTTGTTCAGCCTGGCACTTTGTTGGCTTGTCCTGATCGTTCGTAACCTCCCCCCCCTCAATTACGCTGGCAACGGCAGCAACGTTCGCGCTGCTGATTCTGTGTGCTCAGGCACTGCAGCCGTTCGTCCCCTGGCCGGTCTGGTTGTTGCTGATTCCGGCATTGCATCAGTTGCAGCAATGGAGTCACTCTGTTTATCCCATGCACCGCGACATGTCAGAGTTTGAGGATACCTACCGGAAAGGTCCAAAGCTATTCGTGATTCTGCTGATGTATGAGTTGCCAATTCTGCTTAATTATCTTCTCTGCGGGCAGGCCGACTGGACGTTCGGCCGGGGCAGAATTACTGAAGATCCTGCGGCTTCACTCGATGACTGATCGTGTGGTAGCCCGCATCCGCAAGTCGTGTAGCGTCGTCCGGAAACGGCGGTCATTTGCCACATTTTCCCATTCGTTTGGGTCGGATTCGTGGTCGTAGAGTTCTTCCGTGCCGTCTGCGTATTGAATGTACCTCCAGCGGTTTGTTCGCACTGTGACGTTACCTTCATCGAAGAATGTCACAGCTGCTCGGTCGGTTGCCCGTTGAGGATTCTGCAGCAGAGGAAGAAGTGACGCGCCGTCCAGTTTGTCGGGAGCTGCGACACCACATGCTTCAGTCAGCGTCGGGAACAGGTCGAGCAAACTGACCGGCTGATGACACCTGCTTCCCGCCACTGCGTAAGCGTCTTTGCCATTTTTCGGCGGCACGATGACTAGTGGAACGCGCGTTGATCGCTCCCAGCCAGTCCACTTGCCCCAGTGCTGTTTCTCGCCCAGATGCCAGCCGTGATCGGACCACAGAACTATCAGCGTGTTGTCAACGAACTGCCCCGAGTCGAGTGCTCTTATCAGTCTGCCAATCTGATGATCGACAAACGTCACGCACGCCAGATAGGACTTGACTGCTTCTTCCCACTGGCCGAAACGCGCGACCGTTGCATGGCTACCAGCCGTCATTGATTCAACCGCCCAGCGTTTGGCAACGGCGCTGAGATCACTCAGATCGTCTTCGCGTACGGGAGGCAACTGAACGTCAACGTTGTTGAATCGTTCAAAGTAGCGCGCCGGTGCCCAGAGCGGAATATGAGGGCGATAGTAGCCGACGCCGAGGAACAATGGTTTGTCGCGATGCTTCTGAAGCTGTTCAATGGCCCAGTCGGTAATCTGAGTATCTCCCATTTCAGCATCAGAAACGTCGAACGGCCCCCAGTCGAATGATTCGCCTGCCGGCTTGTTTCGATTTCGGTCAGACGGCATACGGTTGAGCGGCAGTACAACCGGATCATGTCCAAGGCGCTGAACCACGTGCCGAGGATGGTCGCTTCCCTTCGTTGGCAATTCATCCCTGGCGTACTGCGCAAGTGATTTCGTCAGAGGACTCCATCGCTGTTCCGGCTTGAAGTAATCCTGAAACACAACGTCGCCTGCCGACTTCTGATGAATCAGCTTTCCACAGCCAACCGCGCTGTAACCTGCCTGCTGGAAGACCCTCGGCAGCACCCGCGCATCCGGATGCTGGTCCAGCAGTGCCGCGCTCCTGTTCGACCATACGTTGGTTCGCTGAGGCACCATGCCAGAGAACAGAGCTGCCCGAGACGGACGGCAGGCGGGAGCCACACAATGCGCGTTCGTGAACACAACTCCGCGTGCCGCCAGTCTGTCGATGTTGGGCGTGACTGCCTGCGGGTGTCCGTCGAGGCAACCAAGCCAGTCGTTGAGATCATCAATCGAAATGAACAGTACGTTGGGGCGAGATGCGGCGGCCGCAGGATGAAATAGAGACATCCACACGCAGCAGAGGGCGACAATACGGCCAATCGCTCTGCGGAATCTGAACATCAAAGAAGTCCGAGTGACCTCTGGGGGACACGTCAAATGAAGACCAAACCCTGATAATGTCCGGTCAGCAGGAAATATACACTCAATTTGACACAGACTATTGACACGAATCCGACTGCCCACAAGAATCGTGAGATTGAATCTCAGTTTCACACCCCTCGATTGCAGCCCGTCGAGCAATTTTGATGTCTTTCGACCCTTCCAACTCTGACCCAATCATCTGCCGCTGCCTTGGCATTGCAGAGTCTGAGATTCGTGGGGCGAGTGATTTTGGTGGCTGTCAGACGATTTCAGACGTCAAAGCGACAACAGAAGCTGGCAGTGGATGCCGGTCCTGCCACCGTCGCATTCTTGCGCTTCTGCAACAGTCGCGTCAGGCTGAGGTCACTGCCCCGCAGGTCTAACCAGCGTCAGCCGCCAAATTCACCCGAGCAGACCAATCGGCATCGTGCACCGTGAGTCCAGTGCCAGCGTACGATTCTGCGGACTGACGTCGCGCAGCTCGCCAGTACAGGCCTGACGCTGAATGCCAAACGACACTTACCATGCCAAGTGCCATGGCCTCGCTTGCGTGGCCATGCGTGAGCCATTGCAACTCACACGAACGAGAGCAGGCACCCGATCCAGGAACGCTTTCTAACCCGCTGCCGGTTCTTCGCCGACCTGACCTGCAAGATACAGTTCAGAGCCGATTGTCTTGATCTGCTGCAGTTGAGTTTCCAGCCAGTCGACGCTTTCTTCTGATTCCACGACAATCCGCTCCATGATCTCCTTGCTGCCGGCGTCACCCACTTCGGCTGCCAGTTGAACGCCACCGTTGTAGGTAGTAACCGCGTTCACCTCCAGCAACAGGTCGTTCTCCAGCTGTTCCTTCACATCCGAACCAACTCGGATGACGTCGTATCGCGCGATCTCGGGTACGCCTTCCAGAAACAGAATTCGGTCGATGAGCAACTCAGCGTGCTTCATCTCCTCGATCGACTCTTCGTAGTGATGAGCCGCCAGTTTGTGAAAGCCCCAGTCTTTACACATTTTGGCCTGAACGAAGTACTGATTGATGGCGGTCAGCTCAATCGTGAGCCCTGCGTTGAGTACTTCGATGATCTTGTCGTTGCCCTTCATGGTATCTCTCCGAACATTGTCGTGTTGGTTGTGTGATTGCGTAAGCGGATTCTAGAGTCCTCGTCGACAATGAAAGACCGGCGGCAACCTATGTTCTGCCGAATCTCAATGATTGATATCACATCTCGTGACCCAACTGCGACCGAATCGCAGTCAATGCCGTACTGGTTGATACACGGTTACGTGCCAATCTGTGCCATCAACAGTACCAGGCCGATGATTGCAAAGCAGGTGGCGAAACTGACCAGAAATCCTCCGATATCGAGGAGGCCCGGACGCTGGAACTCCAGGTCGGTGCCGGGCAGGAGTTTTCTGTGATCAAATCGGGTTGGATCCTCGTAGCTCTTCTCGACTTCGGCCTTGTCATGTTCGGGGTCAGAATCGACCGGCGTCTTCATCTTGACGTAGTACCGATCCAGTGCCGCCTTACTGTTCCGCGGCGTCACCACGCTGAAGACAATCATGACCAGAAACGGAACAACGATTTTCGGAACCAATTCGAGCGCGTTGAGTGTCGACGATGACTGACTACTGAGATTCAGTCCCAGTGGTTTGAACAACAGCAGATTCAGCCTCAGACTGCCGATTCCCTCAAAGATCGTTCCTTCCGGGTACTCCAGTGTCTCCCGTCGAGTGTACTCATCCAGTTCTTCCGTCTTAACCACCTGCCGTTCCACGTCCGACCGCACGGGGGCAATGGAATCCCAATAGATGCTGCTACTCTTTGCGATCCGTTCGCGCGCAATTCGTGTGACTCCCGCCTGAACTTCTTCCATCCCGTTCTCGCCCGCGATCAAACATGTGTCGGCGGATAATCGCTGCGGCTTCGATTCTTCGTGCGCTGCTAATGCGTCTCCCGTAAGCCCTTCCTTCTCCTCTTGCCATTTGCTTTCCGCCTCCGAAAGCACCTGCCGAAGCATGGATTTGGAAACCACTTCCTGAGTCACAGTACGCGTGTATGGTGTGCGAACCATCAGGTCCTGGTTGTCGCGCAGGTCACTGAACGCTCTGGGGCCGAAGTAAGGAATGACGAAGAAGAACATCAGACAGTAGATGACAGTGATCCAGGCCGCCGTAACAGTCGCTCGCCGCCAGTAGATGCCAACCCAGAATGGAGCCGCAAAGACCAACGGAAACCAGAACGTCAGCTGCAACTGGCCAATCATGTCGTAGATTGTCAGTGCAAACATCACCGAACCGGCGACAACAATGATGCCTGTCAGCCGTCCTGCGCGCAGGCACTGTTGTTCGTCGGCGTTTGGATTGAGGAACGGGACATACAGATTGCGCACGATCAAACCCGCACCGACAATCATGTAAGCATCCACACTACTCATCAGTGCCGCCAGTAAACAGGCCAGCATGAGTCCTCGGAAACCTGGCCCCAGCAGCTGCATGGATGCATATCCCCATGCACGATCCGGATTGGAAATCAATTCCGGCACGTCCGCGTAAAGCGTAGCGGCGATCAACGCCGTCAGAACCCAGCCGACAGTACAAAATCGTTTCAGGAAATTACCCACGACGAGTCCAACCCGCGCATCAAACTCGGACTTCGCAGAACCCCCGCCAGTCGCAATGAAATGCGGTTGCACCACGATCCCCGTCAGATTGGCCAGCACGATGGCGATCAGGTAGTACGACGAAAACTCGGCCGCGCTGGAGCCAATCACATCGAAGAATGACTCCGGCAACTGATCGTGCATCACCTGAAAACCATTGTTTCCATCGGGGTTCAAATCCGGATTCTCGGCTAGTTTCTCCAGGCCGATCGGAACCAGCATGACCGACAGACCGATGATGCAGATTCCCTGAATCAAATCCGTGTAATATGCCGCCGCCAGGCCACCAGCAATTCCATAGGCAACAACCACAACCGCGACCACCGGAATGAACACATACTGCAATTCATAGGTTTGCCCCAGCACGGCCACAGTGTCGCCAATCATTGGTTCGGCCGTTTTCGAAATCGCGGAGAAGAACATCGAACCGTAGATCATGAAGAACATGACGCCGAAGATGCTGTACGCCGCTCCCAGGCTGCGTGATTCGTATCGTTCAACGAACCAGTCGCCCAGCGTGAGATGCCTCATTCGGCGATACCACACGCCAGTGATCCAATAGAAAGGCGTGACGAACAGCCAAAGCATCACGCTCCACATGCCACTCATACCGCCCACAAACGTAGAACGGCCCGTATTGATCGGATCACTCGATCCTGTCCCGGCCCCAAACGCAGCAAACGCCTGCATGACTTTGCCGAAACCGCGACCGCCCATGAAGAAGTCTTCCTGCCCCTTCACGCGAATCATCGACCAGACACCAATCCCCGCCATGAGAGTGAAATACAGACCGAGAACGACGTAGTCGATGATATTCATAGATAGCTGCCGAGAGGGTTGCTGAGGAATGGCCTGACATTATGGCGAGTCAACTGTAAGCGGCAATTGAACGACAGCAGTGAGCACCAGAAACTTCTATCAAACCGGTGACAGGGTCACTCCGACAACAGTTCTCGTATTTCTTCCAGGCCAGCAAGGTTCTCCTTCAGAACTTCTTCTGAATCACGGTCAGAACGGTGATCGAGAATTCCAATTGGCCCGGAGTAACCACTCTTCAGAACCACTCGAAGCATATCCGCTTCATGTTCCCCCTGCCCAGGCGTCAGAATCTTGTTTCGTCCACCTCGCACCACATCAGCCGATGCCATGCCGTTGATGTTCAAACAGATGAGATGAGGCAACATGGCGTTCAGATGATCTTCGAACCGGTCTATGTGCTCGTGGCCATGATGAAAGTTGTAGACAATCCCCAAATGGGCCGCGTCGTGGTGACGTTGCAGGTATTCGCAAACCGCAACCATATTCGCCGGCTCTCCAGCCCAGCCACCGTGGTTATACAGTCCCAGTCGGCAGCCAAGTAATGACGTCTTCCGGACAAGTGGCACCATGGCCTCCGCCGCTTCATAAACCTTGTCCTTCTGATCCTCTGCTTTCGGATTCGGTAGCATTGACCAGATCTGAGGATGTATTTTATGCCTGCGAATGAGTGGCTCAATCGAATCATGCCAGCTCCAGAAGGCAAAGAACTCCAGTTGATGTTCTTTGTATTGAATAATTTCTTCTTCAAACTCTGCGATGTGTTCCTGACGCCAGTCGTAAGCGACGCGTCTCAAGCCAAGCCGCTGAACCATCTCCGCACGCTGTTTGGGCGTTCGCTTTGAAGCATCAAAGGGAACAATGCACCAGGCAACCAGATTATCGGGCTGCAGTAGTTGCTCTGCACTGACTTCGTCAGCAGACACGGCGGTCAGACGGCCGGTATCAAACGCAATCACGAAACTCACGAGAAGAAAACTGAACATTTGCAGTGTTTGAAACTTCACTACAACTCTCTTTCTGTTCGCCTGTTGAAGCTCGCCGTTGGCCACGCATACCAGCGGCCACCAGTCAGATCAGTTCACTGTTCGCCAGGATGGATTCGGAACCGGCATCCGGGCCCCCATTTGTTTCTGCCATGCAGCAAGCTGCTCCCGCAGCTTGGTCACGCGTTCCGGTAACTGCTCACTAAGATCCCTCTGTTCGCCAATATCTGACGCCAGATCGTACAGTTCCACTTCGTCTGTTTCGTAGAATTCAATGAGCTTCCACTGACCATCCCGAATTGCCGCGCCTGGTGTCCAGTCGCTTCCGTGGTAATGAGGGTAGTGCCAGTACAACCTACGTTCCGGCAGCTGGCCGCTCCCATTGAGAACAGGGAGCAGACTGACTCCGTCATTGTGTCTTTCATCCTGCAGGGGAAGCCCTGTCAACTGCAACAACGTTGGATAGAAATCTGTACTGCACACAACGTCGTCCGACACACTGCCTGGCTTCGTTACGCCGGGAACTCGAACAATCATGGGCTCCCTGATCCCACCTTCGTAGAGCCACCCTTTGCCGGATCGCAATGGAAGGTTGCATGTCGGGCCTTCACGGCGGCCGGTCGGCAACGTCGACAATCCACCATTGTCCGAGAAGAAGCAGACGATCGTGTCGTCAGCCAACTCAAGCTCATCCAGAACATGCAGGACCTCACCCACACTCCTGTCAACGGCACCAACCATTGACGCATATTCAGGATTGTCCTGGCGAGCGTGAGTGCTGGCACTGCGTTCCTGAATCACATCCGGTGCCGGCCCCAGTGTCTTCGCCTTCGCGCGGTATCTGTCGACCGTCCTCACGTCCGGCTGAATGGGAGTATGCACGTTGTAGTAGGACAGATAGAGCAGGAACGGACGTTCTGCATCACGTTCGCGAATGAAACGAATCGACTCAGCGGTCAATCGCTGCGTCAGATACTCACCCTTGTGCTTCGCCTTCAGATACGGATTCTTCCACGGACCATAATACCCGCCAGGAGGTGACCCCACATGGAAGCCTCCTATGTTCACATCGAACCCCTGATCCGTTGGCAGAAACCCTTCACCTCCGAGATGCCATTTTCCGGCGAAGCACGTCTGATATCCGTTGGCAGACAGTTCTTCGGCAATTGTTGTTTCTTCCAGCGCCAGTTCATCGCGATCAGTGACATGCTGGAAACGCGGATTGTCGATGCTGGATGTCGGCCGCCCTTTGATCCAGTCAGTGATGTCCACTCGTACCGGATGCCGCCCCGTCATCAGACTCGCACGTGTTGGTGAACAAACCGGGCAGGCAGCATAAGCCTGAGTAAACTTCATCCCACTGGCGGCCAACGCATCGATATGAGGTGTCTCATAGAAGGAACTTCCGAAGCAACCAACATCAGTCCACCCCAGATCATCCACCAGAAAGAACACAACATTCGGGCGGGAAGCGTTCTCCGATGCCACGGACGGCCCAGCCATCATTGCCGGCAGCAATGCCAGCAATGGAATTCGCAATACGTTCACGGAGACTTGCTTTCGACTGTCGATTCTGCGGGATTCTTCTTCTCTGAATCGATCGGAATGATCTCCAGCAGGACCGGAGTTCCTTCCGGGGGGATACGTTCTTCCCACGCTTCGTAGAGCTGCCCGCCGTCACTCGCCGAACTGGGTTCTGCGATATCGATTGTCGACGCCGCGAAATTCGCAACGGTGATGAAGTGACCGTCTTCTGCCGCATAGATGCGTCGCTGAGTACCCTCAATCGTCTGCCAAATACTACCCGCAAAAACAAACTCGGCCGTCATCGGACGTGACTGACTTTGCTTGTAGAACTCCTCGATCGCAGCCTGATAGGCGCTGTCATCCCAGAGTGTCAACAAGTGGGTCTTTTGTTTGTTCGACATCGGACCATACCAGATCAACTGCTTGTTCACGCGATCGTAGCGCAGTTCGTCGTGAGGCAACTCAACGCCCGGTGGAGCCTGATCCAGGGGCTGTGAGAAGTAGCGATAGATCGAATGCCGAATCCAGGACCTGCCATCGGCATTCTGAACTTTGCCATCTTTGTCGACCCAGTGAACCTTCAATGTCAGCCGAGGGCCTTTAGGCGGCTTAAAATCAGGAAAGAAGACTGCCGGTTCCCCTCGTTTCAAACCAATGGCCAGTAGTGCTGCGTGAACGACGGCCGCTTTCGAGTCGACATTCAGGACGGTTTCATGTTCTCGCTGTCCGCGCGGCACACAAAACATCTCCAGCACGCAATTCTGGCAGACGACCTCTGTTTCCAGATACACCCGCTTCTTCTTAACATGCACAAAGACCGTCTTCTGCGGGTTCAGGGGGGTACTGCCCCGCGCAAGTGCCTTGAGCTGCTTTGGCAGCTCTACTCTTTTCTGTTCCTCGGCCGGCCGGAAGCCTGTGTCCGGAACTGGTTCCTGAGCGTGTGCCGGATAACTAAGAGCCACCACGGCCATTGGCAACGCGCAAGCGCGAACCAAAGACACGAACGCCCGCCAATCGCAATCCATGAGCCCGCCCCTCATACAACGGTGGGATGAAAACAACTAACGCCATCCTACCGCTGCCACTCAACAGAGTAAACGAGGAGCCTTATCACGGAGTGTCGTTCCCGCAATGCCAACAGAAAACAAGCTCCGTGAGTGTCTCAATACTGCCGCAGCATGACCAATCGTCCCGGATACACAAACTACAGATCCTGTTGCCATATGCTGTTCGACCGTCCACTTACGGATTGGCGTCTTTGGATTCTGCTTTTCGGAAGCGCAGAAAGTAGTTCTCACGGAACGACGGGATCTTCACTTCTTCGACGAGTTCGAATCCCGCGTCAAGGATCTCTCGCTGAAACACGTCCTTCCCCGCTCGGACATGGCCCACAATGAAATCACTCGACTTACCCGGAATACGTTCGAAGTCGATCACGTTCAGGATACCGTCCGGCTTCAGCGCACTGCGAATCGACGCCAGCGTCAACTGCGGATACTCAAAGTGATGATAAGTATCACAGACAAACACTGCATCGACTGACTTCGGAGGCAGCTTCACACTGCGATCCGTACACAGCACGCTCGTGATGTTGCCGACCTGATCAGTCTTTGATTGCTCGTTGATGTGTTCCAGAAACCGAGGCGAGATATCAACCGCATAAACCCAGCCGGAGCCACCCACGGCTCCTGAAAACAATCGACTGTAGAAACCCGTACCCGCGCCAACATCGGCGATTCTCATGCCGGGTTTCAGATTCAGTGCATCGAGAACCCGCTGCCGAGCGAGGTAGACTTCACGGCTCTCAATCTCAAACCGAGCAATCCATTCTGAGACGTCGAGTTCCGGGTCGAGAAACCGGGCGTTAATACCAGGCTTAATACTGCGTTCACCGCCTTCGGACCGCGCACCGGATTCCTGTAGATTGTTCGCATTTTCCGGAACCGCATCGCGTACCTCTTCAATCTGCGTCTCATCCGCCTGTAGTAAGTTTGCTGAGACGACCGATGCGATTATCGGCAGGATGAGGATCGAGAGAATTCGTCTTATAGACATGTTGGTTCTTTGCAACGGGTAGTTCGATGTGGTACCGCTGAGGAGATTCTGAATCGAGAATTCTTAATAAACTCTTCGCTCATCATTCGCCGCCAACGACAACTTGTTGTAATCAGTTTCTACTGTGTCCGACGCCGTTAATTCCTAACTGCGCTGGCTATCTGACCCGACTGGAACGTCGACCCAGAACCAGCCTCGCAGGTCGCCCTCTTTGAAACCGGTCGCCTCATCGACTGGGTATTGCAGATCCAACGCGGCACGAACTTCCTCCGACAGTGAGTCACGCTCTCCATGACACACGGTGCATTTCTGTTTGAGCCGTATTGGAAATAAGGCTCCCAGCCGATTGTCCGACAGCGAAACAAAAGTTGGTTCCGCCGTTCTTGCAGTGACGAACTCTGACGCCCAGTCTGGAACAGTATTTGTTGAATTGCGCAGCTTGAACGACGTACGTCCAATCTCCACACCGAATTCCTGTTCAACCTGTTCGCCGAATGCCGGTGCTTCACTCTTACAGACACTGACAGCCTGAGCCGGTCCGTCCGATTGCATGACACTCATCAGCCGACCGGACAGCTTCGCAAACAACGCGTCCTTTGCAGCAATCGCAGTGTTCTTTTGTTCCAACTGTGTTTCCGACAATGTCTCCAGAGCCACCGGCTGAACGATCGTGTTCACGGACTCCTGGTTAACTCCGGAATCTTTCTGTGGCGCCGGAGATGAGCCTGATTTTGAACAGCCACTGACTGTTGAAAGCCCGATTGCAACTGACAAGATTGAAATTCGAAACATCCTGACTCCCTACTCTTCTTCTTCAGTTGTGGTTTGATCTGTGGTGGGCTTGTCCGACCGGACATCACATGTGCCGGACAATCACGTCTTAATGCCGAAACGTGGCAGCACCCATGCGTTCAGCACGTACCAACTGACCACGGCAGCAAGTGGTACCAGCAGTTCCTTCATGACCTCTATCCTTATCTCTCGCTCTCGATTGACCGTGAACTGATCTCTGCCAGATCGATCTCAGACTGAATCCAGGGGCATTCGGTCAAATTGCTGATTTCCTGGCCGCAACGTTGTGGCAACCGCCACACTCACCTCAACTTGAAGCAACCCGGGTCGGATCCTCATCTCCACTGACGCCTCGATACTTCGCTACATTACGATATTTTTACTGTTTCGAAAAATCAACCTCACATCAGCCATTCTCTGAAATGTGCGAGGCAGGAACATGGCCAGCCTTACCAAATCCCATGAAAGCCATTTGTTCAGAGCGACCGCGTTTCCAAAACCCGTCGGCTTTCGCTCCAATTCTGCAACACATCGTCTCCATGAATCGCATCGGGGCGAAGGAGATGTCAACAAGCTGCTCAGGGTGACTGGGTGCAATTGAAAAGTGCTGTCGTTGATCCTGTGTTGAAACGGGTCGGTGTTGATGCTTTCTTTGCGATGTGGTTCTACCCAGACTAATAGCTGACCGCTCGCCAGACAGCTTGTCGCTTCCAGGGAAACGAAACTCTTGAACCAGATTGTTCCGCCTACACTGCTGTTCGACTATCGACTCCGGGTTCCCGCGTGTCCGCAGCCATCCCGCAGAAAGAAGGGTCGGCTGCTGGAACTGACCGATCAGGCGCAACTCCCGGCATTCTCCACCATCGACGGAAGCACTCCGTTTGCCTCCATCCGTCTGGGCTGGAACTCGAACGGCCTCGGCATCAACGTTTCCGTTAGTGGACGTTCACAACCAGTGAACGGCAATACACTGCAACTGGAACAGTCCGACTGCCTGGAAATGTGGATCGATACGCGTCCGACCGGCAACGTCCATCGAGCCACCGGCTACTGTCACCGGCTCGCCTGTCTGCCTGTTGATGAATCGTCCAATGGGCAACCGTCTGCTGTACCACTGCCGATCGCTCAGCAGCGTGAAATTCGATCTGAAATCCAGTCACAACACGTCCAGCTGCGGGTTCATTCGGCGCAAGATGGCTACGACATGGAAACATGGATTCCGGGCAGCCAGCTGTACGGCTACCGTCAGGTGGATGAACTCCGCCAACTGGGTTTCTACTGTGTTGTTCGAGATACCGAACGGGGTGAGCAACCATTGACTGTTACTGATGATTTCCCTTATGCCTGGGACCCGTCGTTATGGGTCCAGCTGGAGTTGATCGACGCATGACCAGAATCGTTTCAATCTCTGCGACGATCGTCGTGACCTGCGGAACTGTGTTCGGACAACCGATTGAGAAAGTTTCGAACGCCCGAATTGAACCGTGGCCCGTCGTGATCGCTCATCGTGGCGCGTCTGGTTACCTGCCGGAACATACACTGGAATCGGTCGCCTTCGCCCATGCACTCGGCTCAGACTACATCGAACAGGACTGTGTCTTAAGTAAAGACAACGTCCCGATGGTCCTGCATGACATCACACTCGACAGCGTCACCAACGTGGCCGATCAGTTTCCGGATCGACGACACGATGATGGTCACTGGTATGCGTTTGACTTCACAGCGGACGAACTGAAGCAGCTGAACGTCCAAGAACGCTACGGGGGCAGTTCATCCACCCGGTTTCCACAGGGCAAAGGCAGATTCAGAGTTTCAACACTACAGGAACAGATTGACCTGATACAGGGGCTAAACGAATCACGCAACGCGTCAACCGGTTTCTACATTGAACTCAAACAACCGGCCCGTCACCGAGCCCAGGGCATGGATCTGGCTGCCTCGGTGCTGCAGGTTCTGAAAGAAAACAACCTGGACCAACGAGACGAACGTATCTTTCTGCAGTGTTTCGATCAGAAGGAACTGCAACGCGTCCGTGTTGAACTGAAATGCCAGCTGCCACTCATCCAGCTGCTGAAGTACCCACCGAGTCCTGACAGGATTCAGGAGTACGCCCGATACGTAGATGGCCTTGGCCTGTCGGTCAGCTGCGTCTTTCGAGGAATCTCTGATGACGACGATGGGCAGCCCATCCTGACGGATGTTGTCAGCACCGCACATGACAATGCGCTGCAGGTTCACGTGTGGACTCTTCGCAAAGACCATCTGCCAGAATCAGTCGACTCTCCGGAGGTGCTGCTCGAATGGCTCGTTCAACAGGCCGGTGCGGATGGCATCTTCACAGATCATCCAGACGTGGTTCTGCGGTGGCGAGCCGATGTATCGCCGGAAGCCGATACCGGCCCGTTTCGGTTGCTCAGACAACGTCGAAATACAAGCCGACCAGAAGAATCACCATAGCAGTCGCAGCTGACAACCTCGTCAGCAAACCGTCTACTCGTGTGTATGCTCTTTCCCGGGAAAAGTTCCAGCCTGTACCTCGGCGACGTAGTTCTGAACGGCATCAACAGCCGGTGTCCGCAGGTCTGCAAACTTCTTCAGAAATTTTGGATTGAAACCCGGCGTCAACCCCAGCATGTCAGGCCCAACCAGTACCTGTCCGGTACACCCTGCTCCGGCCCCGATCCCGATTGTCGGGATGGACAGCGTCTGAGTGATCTGTCTGGCGACGTCATCCGCTACGAGTTCCAGGACTACCCCAAAGGCACCGGCTTCCTCGGCGGCTCGCGCATCGTCCAGCAACACATCTTCATCGCGCTGAATTCTTCCCATTCCTCCGAGTTGGCGGACTGCCTGAGGTCTCATGCCAACGTGAGCCATCACAGGAATTTCGGCTCGACCGATCGCTTCAATCGTTGCGCGCTGGATCCGCCCGCCTTCCAGCTTGATCGCGTCGGCCCCGGTTTCCTTGATGATTCTTCCGGCATTCCTGACCGCCTGCTCCACCGATTCGTGATACGACATAAACGGCATGTCGACGATCACCAATGCGTGCCTGACGGCTCGAACCACCATCTTTCCATGGTAGATCATTTCATCCAGAGTCACCGGTAATGTGGTCGAATGCCCCTGAACGACCATTCCGAGGGTATCACCTACAAGAATTGAGTCCACACCCGCCTCATCCATGATGCCGGCCCACATGTGGTCGTAGGCTGTGACCATCGAAAGTCGTTTGTCGCTGTCGGCTGCCTTGAGAAAATAAGGGACTGTGATCTTGTATCTGCTGTTTGTCGTCACGATTCGGGTTTCCAGGGAATACAAGTGAAAAACGCCACGGCGTTTTCCACCATCGACAGTGTGGACTCGACTGAAGAAGCCATGAGTCTACATTGCCGACAGCGCAATGCACGACTACGTTCGATGCGTTTTTGCAACACCAGGCATCCGAAGTTGGTACGAGTCTTCCGATTTTGAGGCTCAACAGCAGATCGAACGTTCACACGCGCGAGATCAGCTGGTCGATGCGGTCGGAAGTTGACCCTGTGTTGATTGAGCCCTAAAGTTGCAGGATTCGACTCCAGATACTCGCCGGCAGCGATTCATTTCTCGTCAGCCATCTTTCGTACGTCAGGCCAATTGAATGTCCGATCATCCCGAGCAGCCAAAGAAGACACCAGACAAGGGGTCTCAACGTGATCGAGGCCCCCAGGCCAATCTGGTGTGGTATCTCCTGCTGGTCCTCATCATCGGCACGGTGATCTTTTCGACTTTCGGTGCAGGTTCCCGAGAAGAGATCAAATTCCGCGACTTCATTGAACGGGTCGAACTACAGGAGTTTTCCAGGGACACGGTTCACGAACTCACCATCAGCCCTCGCGAGATGACCTGGCAGTCGCGATCTGCAGCATTCGTCAGGGATAACCGAGGAGCCGAAGTTAAGTACTATCGAGTCGGACTTCTTGGACAGGCGGACGAGAGTCGATCGAAACTGGAAACACTGCTCAACAACGAGAAGATCGAATTTTCCTATATGGCCGCGCCATCTCCGTGGCTTGAGTTTCTGCCGACACTGCTGCTGTTTGGGCTGATCTTTCTGTTTGTGGCGCTGATGGCTCGTCGACTTGGAGGAGCCGGATCCGCCATGTCGTTCGGACGCAGTCGAGGCAAACTCTATGCCCAGGAAGATATCAGCGTCACATTCAATGACGTTGCCGGGATCGATGAACCACTCGAAGAACTCAAAGAGATCGTCGAATTTCTCAAGACGCCACAGAAGTACCGAGCCCTCGGCGGTCGCATTCCGCGAGGTGTCCTGCTTGTGGGACCCCCGGGAACCGGAAAGACGCTTCTTGCGAAAGCCGTAGCGGGAGAAGCCGGCGTTCCGTTCTTTGGATTGTCCGGATCCGATTTTGTCGAGATGTACGTGGGCGTCGGTGCCGCACGTGTCCGCGATATGTTCCAGCAGGCACTGCAACGATCACCATCAATCATCTTCATTGATGAACTGGACGCTCTCGGAAAGGTGCGAGGTAGTGGCGCTCCTGGCGGCCACGATGAACGTGAACAAACCCTGAATGCACTGCTGGTTGAGATGGACGGCTTCGGCACAGATCACAGCGTGATTGTGATGGGTGCCACCAACCGTCCGGAAACCCTGGATCCGGCGCTGCGACGCCCGGGTCGTTTCGACCGCCACGTCGTCGTTGACCGACCGGACATCAAGGGCCGTGCCGAGATCCTCGATGTGCATGCAAAGAAAGTAAAACTGGCTGATGACGTTAAGCTCAATGAGATCGCCAAACTCACGCCAGGCTTTGTGGGAGCCGACCTCGCGAACCTGGTGAACGAAGCGGCCCTGTTGTCAGCACGACGAGGTGACAAGCATGTCACCATGCAGTCGTTCGAAGAAGGCGTCGAACGTGTTATGGCGGGCCTCGAAAAGACCTCGCGAATCGTCCTGGAAGAAGTCAAACGTCGAGTCGCCAGCCATGAATCCGGCCATGCATTAGTAGCGGCCAGCCTGCCAAACACGGATCCCGTGCATAAGATCTCCATCATCCCGCGCGGCATGGGAGCATTGGGCTACATGCTGCAGGTGCCGGAGGACGAACGCGAACTGCTCACTCAGTCTGAACTCGACAGTCGGATCGCTGTCCTGCTGGGGGGAATCGCTGCCGAACAAATCGTCTATGACGAAACATCCACGGGAGCTCAAAACGACCTTCAGCGAGCGTCCGATATGGCTCGTCGAATGGTGACCGAGTTTGGTATGAGCCCTCGCCTGGGCCGCATGTTCTACAGTGAATCGCAGCGTTCGCCGTTCCTTGGTGCCGGTGGTCCGGGAATCATGCAGGAGAGTATTCACAGCGAAGAAACTCTTCGGGAAATTGACCTGGAAGTGAAACGCATCGTCGACGAGTCCTATCGCAGGGCCTACGAGATCCTCAAGTCGCAGGAGGACGTTCTGGAACATCTCAGCCGCGATCTGTTCGAAAAAGAAACAATGACAGCGGAAGAAATGCATGAAATCATCCGCGAGCACCGTGATGGTCCTCAGATTGCCCCGGGGACGGCAGCGATTTCGGTTCGCGCCGAAGAAGAGTCGGAATCAGATGCAGACGATGCTGCCCCACCGAAAGAAGCGGTTGAGTAGCCGGCATTACAAAAAGTCAGATGAACCGAACATCGGAGAACGCATCAACAGCCAACAGAAAGCAGATCAAAGGTGTCCATACGTCTGCAATGCTGGCTGATCCCGATATACCTTCTCATGGGTTCCAAACAGCTTGTCGCTGAGGACACCGCGTTCCGTTACCCGCTCGCTGTCGCGGCTACCAGTGACGGAATCGTCTATGTGGCTGACCGACAGCTCCCTGGCATCTGGAAGATTGATTCTGACGTCCGAACGGTCTACTTCCAGGCCTCAAAGGAATTGCAGACACCATTGAACGCAGTCCGCTGCCTGGCACTTGACCACGAAGGTAACCTTCTTGCCGGCGACTCTTCAACCCGCGACATCTATCGACTTAACGCATCCGGAAGCCCAACACCCCTGACAAACGGGCGCATCGGAATCCCAATGTCCATTTCTGTTGCAGAAGATGGAATGATCTATGTCGCCGATCTGGAACTGCATCGCATCTGGAAGATGCCCGCTGAAGGATCATCACCGCCCGAAGAATTAGCTGCAATCAATTCTCCAAGAGGGCTATCGCTGGATACGGACGGAAACCTGTGGGTGTTGTCGACATCCAGCGAGTCCGGTCAGATCCAAATGATCCGGCAGGATGGAACAGTCGTCCCATTCGTGCAAGGTCATCCGTTTCGTCTGCCACACAGCATTGTGCGCATGCCTGATGGCAGCTTCTACGTCACTGACAACTACAGTCGGTGCATCTGGAGCGTGTCGTCCAAAGGTGGATGTGAGAAATGGCTGCAAGGCCATCCACTCGATCGGCCCGTGGGACTCTGCCGCCTGCACGATGATCTCCTGATTGCGGACCCTCACATCAGGACAATTTTTCGAGTAACACCCGACCAGACAGTGACTGTCCTCACAGGATCCGACAACCAACAGAACGTCGACAATGCCGAATGAACCAAAGATCATTCCTGTCGTCGACATTCTCAACGGTGTTGCCGTTCAGGCGATCGCCGGAAGACGTGAGGACTACCAGCCAGTCCTTAGCCAGCTTACGGATTCAATTGACCCATCTGTTGTCCTCAAACAAATGTGTGACACTTGTGAATCTGACACCGCCTATCTGGCCGACCTGGATGCCATTCTGCATCGAAAACTCAATCGCTGTGTGCTGGCAGAACTCGCAGCGATTCCACTAGACCTCATGGTCGATATCGGCGTACGGTCATGTAACGACGTTCAGACACTGATGGACCTTGGTTACTCACAGGTGATCATCGCACTGGAATCGCTGCCCGGTCCGGAAATCGCACGTGACCTCCTGCAAACCTATGACCCGCAGTCCCTCATTCTCAGTCTGGACATGAAGGCCGGCGTACCAATGTCTGCCTGGAAACCATGGGTGCAGCTATCGGCACTGGACCTTCTGCACGAGCTGTCATCATTCGGCTTCCAACGCTGGATTCTGCTCGACCTTTCTGCTGTGGGCACTCACAGCGGCGTACCCACGACGAATCTGTGCCGCGAATGGCGGTTGGAGCGCCCGCATGATGAGATCATCACCGGTGGAGGAATCAGCAACCGTGATGACCTGGCATCACTGAAGCAGGCCGGAGTCAACGGAGCCCTCGTTGCCACTGCCCTGCACAGTGGTTCGTTCTAACCGCCCACTTCGCATTCCTGAGCGACGATCTGTAAACTGCATCGTCACGTATCCGTTAGTGGATCACACTGGCATGTCGGCTCCGATTAAGGCACTTCGATTGTGGAACTTCATTTGGCAGGCTCCGTCACGCTGGTGGTAGGTGGAGCCAGTGGAATTGGCCGAGCATGCGTTGACGCGATGCTCAGCGAAGGAGTGAACGTCGTCATCTGGGACAAGTCGCCGGCAGCCTCGGAAGTGGCTTCTGCACATGAGCAATGCGAATCACTGATCGTGGACATCACGAATTACTCTGCTGTTGAGCAGGCAGCAGAAAAGACGGAACAGATTTGCGGCCCAGTCGACCATCTGATCCATGCGGCCGCGATTGGATCCGGACAGTTTGGTAATCCCTTCACCAATCTGGCACCATCAGATTGGACTGCGGTTGTGGATGTGAACATCAACGGCATGGTCCATGTGGCGCACACGCTGGCACCACGAATGATCCGACGCAATCGTGGAACAATGGTCTTCATTGCCTCTGTCGCCGGACAGATCGGATCGCCAACCGATCCGCCCTACAGTGCTTCGAAGGCAGCCAACATTAACTTCGCACAAGTGATGGCCAAAGACCTGGCCTCAAGCGGAATTCGAGTGAACACGGTCTGCCCGGGGATGGTCAGGACGCCACTCAACCAACAAGTCTGGGAAGCATGGAATGCGAGGCAGCCGGAATCGGCAAAGCAGTCCTACGAAGAATGGGGCAATGCCAAAGTAGAGGACCTTATCCCACTCGGCACCTGGCAGCATCCGGAAGACGTCGCTGACATGGCCGTGTTTCTGTCTTCAGAACGTGCGGCTCAAGTGACAGGCCAAACCATCAATGTAGATGGCGGCTACGTCATGCACTCGTAGCGTCCCGGCTAAAGTTCAATCCACCACCATGGCAGCCATTCTGGTGGAGCATGGACTGCAAAGCATGTGACGATCAGCCAGACCAATCCGTTGAACAGCAGCCCTTTATCCATCACAAACAGACGGCTGGGTTCACCGCCCGCTTCCTTGCGGTGAACGAGATACAGAAACCGAAACACACCGTACAGAACAGTCGGCACCGTCAGCGCCAAAGCAAACGAACCGTTGCGAGCATAAGCCCAGGGGGATAGTGCATACAGAACGTACGTCATGACTCCGGCGCATCCTGTGATCGCCATCATCAGATCAAGCAACTCCGGCGTGTATTCCGTCAGGTTCTCACGGTGATCGCCCGCATGGCTCTTCAGAAGATTGAGCTCATGCCGCCTCTTGCCACACGCCACGAACAGAGCGAGCATCATGCTGCAAATCACCAGCCAGGGAGACGCCGTACTGGAAATCGCCACGGCCCCAGCGACGGCTCGGATCACGAAACCGCCGGCAACCATCATGATATCCAGAATAGCCACGCGTTTGAGTGCCATCGAATAGGCCAGATTCTGGCCAACATAGACACACACCAGACAACCGAACGCATAGCCAATCGCAAAGCCACCGCAGACACTCAACGTCAGTAGTAACAGACAAACAGTGGCAGCGACCCCGGCAGACAAATTTCCGGAGGCCAGTGGCCGGTGTCGTTTGACAGGATGCCGTCTGTCGGCGTCACGATCGGCGATATCGTTCAGCAGGTAGACACCGCTCGATGCCAGGCAAAACACAGCACATGCTGCGCAGGCGATCAACAGGCTGACAGGATTCGTCAGCTGACCGGAAAACACAATCCCGGCAAAGAGCAGGAGGTTCTTTACCCACTGATGCATCCGGAGACTGTCAAGCACTGCCCGGAAACTCGACGGTTCAACCCTGCGTTCCTGTTGCGAGGCAACAGAACGGTGCGGAGCCGGCGTCGTTTGTCGTGGTGTCGTCGAAGGCATTGGTACAGGATTGAGTCAGAACAGCGCACAAGTCGGCCCACCTTCAACCTGGCACATGGAACTCAATGCCGGAAGCAAAGAACTCAGCCGGATGCCCGACATCTGCTGTCACAACAGGCTGTACCGTCTGTACCAGCTATCCCGTCGCTACATCACCTGTCCGCCGGGACAATCACGTCGAAACGGCCGTGCTTTCATAGTTGTTTCGGCGGTCGTGCCCCCACCAGTGTCGTCACAGCATCCTGAATTCCATCGACGCTCAATGGGAACATCGGAAAGATGGACTTGATGGCTCGGGTCGTCTGAGTGAATTCCCAATGCCCCGGAGGGTCCGGATTGAGCCACGCAGAACGGTCGAAGTGGTCATCAATTCGCATCAGCCAGTCGATGCCTCGAGTGTCGACCGTGTGACGAGGATTGATGTTCCCTCGCGGACTCATCAACTCCGCCGGATGCATGGCTGCATCACCGACAAACAAGACCTTCCAGCGATCATCCAGCTTTCGCAGGATGTCACCGACCAGGACACTGTCACTTCGGTACAGATCGGCCGTCGTACCGACTCGTTCGTAAACGCAGTTGTGAAAGTAGTAGGCCTTAAAGTCTCGCAGACTCCGCTCTTCGTGAAGTGCTGTCAGCAGGCGACTGACCGGTTCGTAGTATGGATCCATTGTCCCGCCAACATCCATGAACAATACCAGCCGCACGTTGTTACGTTTCTCCTGTCGGTAGTGGATTTCAATCTCGCCACCGTTCTTACAGGTTTCATCAATACTACTGTCGATGTCCAGCTCTTCCGGACCTGATCGCGTGAGTTGCCGCAGGCGCTTCAGCGCCAGTTTCGTATTGCGAAGGTCGAGTGTCAGGTCAGTGCGATAATCTTTGAACCGGCGATCCTCAGCCACCTTCATTGCCGATCGACTGCGCGACCGACCGCCAACCCGAATCCCAGTGGGATGTTCACCGCTATGTCCAAACGGAGAATGGCCACCGGTCCCCACCCACTTTCCGCCACCATCGTGACGTTCTTCCTGTTCTTCCAAACGCTCAAAGAACTTCTTCATGAGTTCCTCAGCGTCCAGCAGCTCCAGAGCGGCTCGCTGTTCCTCAGTGAGACCCTCGAAGTTCTTCGGATCATTCAACCAGTCCATCAATTCTTCAGTTACACTCAACTCCTTTTCAACACCGCGAAACACATGAGCGAACACACGGTCAAAGGCATCGAAGTACGTTTCACTCTTGACCAGACAGGACTTCGCCAGATCGTAAAACGTCAGCAGGTCGCAGCGATGCAGCCCTTTCTCAAGAGCCGTCATCAGCATCTGCCATTCCTGGATGGAAACAGGAACGCCTTCGTCACGCAGACCATAGAAGAGGTTCAGGAACATTGCAGCGACTCCGGAATCAGTTGTAGCGGGAACCAACTTCGCTCCAGCTCGACGGGAACGTCCCCCCGTGCTCCTGGTGATTCTTCACAGCCAGCGTGTCCTGTTCATTTTTGAGCAGCGATCCCAGGAACGGAATGTGTTTTTCCAGCTGGTTCTGGCTGATACCCGATCGAAGCAATGTCGCAATCCAGTCGATCAGCTCCGAAGTGGATGGCTTCTTTCGCAGTTCATTGCGACTGCGCAACCAGTAGAACTTGATCAGCACCTGGTCCAGCAGTTTCAGATCCAGCCCCGGATGATGAACTTCGACAATCTCCTTCATCAGATCCGGTTCCGGAAACTCTATGAAGTGAAACACACACCGACGCAGGAACGCGTCCGGCAGTTCCTTCTCATTGTTCGATGTAATAATCACCAGCGGTCGCTGCTTCGCAACCACCTCGTCACTTGTTTCCATAATCGTAAAACGCATCTCATCGATTTCGTGCAGGATGTCGTTCGGAAACTCGAGATCCGCTTTGTCGATTTCATCGATCAGCAGAACGTGGCGATTCTCTGCAGCGAAGACTCGGCCCAGCGGTCCCAGTTTGATGTAGCTGCGAATATCGTCGACGTTGCCGTCGCCAAAACGAGCATCATTCAGCCGCTGCAGCGTGTCATATACATACAGACCTTCGGATGCTTTGGACGTGGACTTGATGTGCCACGACTCCATCGGCAGACCGATGCCTTCCGACACATGCCGAGCCAACAGCGTCTTACCAGTCCCCGGTTCTCCTTTGATGAGTAGTGGACGCTCTAATGCGATCGCACAGTTGACGGCCTCCACCAACGGGCGAGAGACAATGTAACCATCCGTCCCGGTGAACTGATAGAAGTCACTTGATTCGTGAGGTTGCTCGGGAAACTTAACCACAGACACTTCCTGAAACTGCTGAAGAACGAAACCGTCAGAATAGAAGATTCTGCTCAACAAAGGGAGCGAATGGAAGCAGACATTTCAGGGCCTCAATCCGTGAGCGTCCAACTGTCGCAGCTGATACGGCGCGTATTGTCCCTGCGTTCAGCTGTCTGTCATGACAGTTGCCGTAACCGGACGGTCTGCGTCTGCATTGGTCCGGGCGCGTCGACTCAAACGCATCGTGACCAGACCACACAGAATCAGACCACCGCCGATGAGTTGCGGTTGCGTTGCCACTTCACCTCGGCTGTACCACGCAGTCAGAATGGCAACAAGCGGAACCAGGTTCTGAACAGCAGCCGCGTGAGCCGCGCCTGCATGGCGCACTCCATAGTTCCACATCGGCAGCGAAAGTCCGGATGACAACACGCCCGCCCAGGCAAGAATCAACCACAGATTGACCGACTGAAGTTTCGGCAGGTTCTCAGCGTAATTCGGCGCGGCAATCAGCAGATGAGTCGGAAGAGCCAACAAAGCGGCAGAAGCGGACAACTGCATCGGAGAAATTGAGTTTAGTAATGGACGGCTGTAGACAGTCCCACCCGCCCAGGCCAGTGCCGCACATAGGATGAGAATATTTCCCATAAGGTGTTCCGGGTCACCACTGATCCCTTTCTGCACCGCAACGATCACTGTCCCGCTCAGTGCGACCGCCAATCCGATCCATGCTGTCCGGGAAAGTCTCTCACCGATGAAGATACGGGCCAGCAAGGCTGTCCATGCCGGGACAGTCGCCAAAATCAATCCCGTATTGCCGGCCGTTGTCCGAGCGATCCCCAACAGGAACAACAGTTGGTAGAGAAGAGAAACCAGCACAGCAAACGTAATGATCTGACGAGGCGTGATCTGAGGCCCCGGCCGAATCCCGGCTCGACGCTCGCGCCATGCAAACACGGCCAGAGAGCCGGCAGAAATGATGAGCCGAAATGCATTGAAGACGAAGGGATCAATCTGTTCCAACCCGGTCTTCATGAAGGGCATATTGATGCCCCAAATGAGCGCAACGCCAACCAATGAAAGATCCGGCCAGATCGAATGCTCCGGCTGGCTTTCCGGCTGGCCCCTTGAGAGGGTGGAAGGAGTAATCAAGATTGATCCCGTTTGCGTGGAGTCACATGATGTGAATGCATCAAAGTCTCTGTGACACAGAACGGGTCAGCAGGATGCAGCGTTTGTATGTAATTCTCAATGATAAGCACCGCGAGGTGCCGTTGAAACCCCTGCCCAGATGTCCGTGAGGCATCATCAGTTTAGGGAGCCATGACCGATACAGAGTTTTTCAGACCAATCGTTGGTGTAAACATTTCGAATCGAAGACACTTGATGGTCCACGCTTCCCTCTGAACGGAAATCATCGAATGCAATCGCGTCACACTTTTGCCTCTGTGTTTTTTTCACTGTGTGCGCTGACCAATCACGGAGTCAGTGGCGACTGGCCTCAGATCCTCGGGCCGAATCGAGACGGAATCGCTGTTGGTGAAACACTGCTGGAAGAATGGCCTGACACCGGACCGAAAGAAATCTGGCAGGCAGACGTTGGTCAGGGATTCGCTGGTGTCGCCGTGTTCAGGAACGTTGTCTACGTTTTTCATCGCATTGATGATTCTGAAATCGTGGAGGCACGTACCGCGTCATCCGGAGACATCATCTGGACGCAGAGTTTTCCATGTGGCTACAAAGGAGGCTATTCCAACGATGGCGGCCCACGATGCGTGCCGGTCGTTACGACTGATCGACTCTTCGTGTATGGCGTGGAAGGCGTCTTACGATGCCTGAATCGAACTGACGGAAGTGAGATCTGGAATCGCAACACGGCCAGGGAATTCAATTCGCCGGACGGATACTTCGGATTCGGAAGTACGCCCGTGCTCCACGAAGACAAGCTGATCGTGAATGTTGGTGGCCGGAAGAACGCCGCTGTCGTCGCGTTCTCTGCAAATGACGGGACAACCGTCTGGCAGAGCTTCTCCGACACGGCAAGTTATTCATCACCAATCGTGACCGACATTGGTACCACTTTTCATGCTCTGGTCGTCACTCGCTATCACGTCGTCTCGCTGAACCCGTCCAATGGCGAGGTTCGTTTTAAGTTTCCGTTCGGGATGAGAGGCCCAACCGTCAACGGTGCAACTCCTGTCGTTGTCGATAATCACATGTTTGTATCATCAAGCTATCGCGTTGGCAGTGTCTGGGCAAAGATCGGATCCGGAGACCCGGAACTGACAACCTCCGGCGAATCGCTGCTGGCGACACAGTATGCGACACCCGTTAAACACAACGGCCTGCTGTACGCCGTGGATGGACGACAGGATATCGGTGACGCCAGTATCAAGTGCATCGACCCTGTGAACCAGAAAGTCGTGTGGGAGGAATCGGGATTTGAGTATGGAAGCGTTGTTCGAGTGAACAACGACGTGCTGTTCCTCACCTGCGGGGGTGAACTGATTCGTTTCGACGCTGATCAGTCAGGTTTCCGACAGCGGCACAGATCGACTGTGCTGGATTCGACGCCGCGAAGCTATCGCCTTCCGGCAATCAGTAATGGCCGGCTGTTTGTCCGCGATGATCGAGTACTGAAATGTCTTCGCGTTGGAGAAACCAACTGAGCCGCAGTCGTGCGATGCGGAGGCCGTATCCGGCGCAGCCATGAGGGAAGGTCGCAATGAGTACACGCAACATCCTCACACTCATATTCTCGCTGTTGTTCATCCACACTGGCGCAGAAGCGAAACGTCCGAATGTCGTGTTCATACTGACCGACAATCATGGCGCATGGACGTTGGGATGCTATGGCAATCCCGATATTCAAACTCCGAATATCGATCGTCTGGCCAACGAAGGCATATTGTTTCGGCGAGCAATGAGCAGCAATCCTGTGTGCTCTCCTACACGCGCCACCTATCTGACCGGCTTGATGCCATCACAACACGGCATCCATTCATTTCTGGACAGCAAGTACATGATGGGACCGGAGGCGTACTACGCGCTGGAAGAGTTTGAGACGCTGCCGAAAATCCTGCACTCAGAAGGCTACGTCTGCGGACTCAGCGGCAAATGGCACCTTGGAGCCAACCTGACACCTCAGGATGGTTTCAGTTACTGGGCCACCATGCCTCGTGGCAGCACGTCGAACTTCTATGAGGATCCGATCATCCAGAATGGCAAGGTCATCAAAACGCCGAAGTACATGACGGATCTTTGGACAGATCACGCTGTCCGTTTCATTGAACAAAACAAAGATGGCGAAAATCCGTTCTTCCTGTTTCTTTCCTACAACGGGCCCTATTGCCTTGGTCCCATGCTGCTGCGTCCGGCTCAGAATCGTCATGTGGAATACTATTCCGACAAACTCCTCCCGTCGTTTCCTCGCGATACGATGCACCCGTGGCAGTACAACAATCAGGCTTACCACAACAACATCGTGAGTATCCGACGAGTCGCCGCTGAAGTGAGCGCCGTCGATGACGGAGTCGGAACGGTCATGGAAACATTGCGACAGCACGAACTCGCTGAAGACACTCTGGTCATCTTTGCCGGCGATCAGGGATGGATGGGCGGACAGAACGGCTTCTTCGGTATGGGCGATCACACACGTCCGCTGGCTGCTCACGATCTGATGATGCAGGTGCCGCTGATCTTTCATCATCCCGCTGCAATCTCACCTGGCGAATCCGATATCATGGTGAGCAACACGGATTTTCTGCCGAGCGTTCTGGAGCACCTGAATCTGAAGTCTCGGACTCCGGATTCCCCCAACCAGAAGATCACCGGCCGCAGTTACGCGGCGGTCCTCCGAGGCAAACCGGTCGACTGGGAAACGGCAATGTACTACGAAATGGAAGGCTGCCGATGCGTGCGGACGGAAAACTGGAAGCTGATCGTCCGCCGATTTCCGGAAGGTCCAGGCGAACTGTACGACATGACCAATGATCCCCATGAACGATTCAATCTTTGGGGCCAGCCGCAGCTCGCTGATACCCAACAAACGCTGAATGAACAGCTCAACGACTACTTTGCGAGAACAGCTAATCCGGAATACGACATCTGGAACGGCGGCAGATCGAAAGCTCGTCGGCTGTACGCTCCGGAAGGCCACCTCGACTACCGCCCAATGCGAAAGCAGAAGAACTGATCCTGGATTCCACTCATTCTTCGGCAGGAGCAATCGTCACCGTCATGCGGCCCTTGTTGTCCGCCAGCGATCCCCACTCGTCACGACAGCGCAGATAGAGTTTGCCATCGGCAGGTGGAGTGAACATCCCGCCTCCTCCCAGTTCAAACGGTTCGCTCAGTTCATACTCCCCTTTGAAGACAATCCCCACCAGCTTTCCGGTTCCGTCGTCTCGACCGTCCGCTGTCAGCATTGGCCCGCCTTCGTCAACCTGCCATTCTCCCGATGACGCGCAGGTGTATTGTTTGTCCTTTGACACCAGGAGACGAGTTCCCTGCCAGCCGGCAGCGGCATCGATCTTAACGGACCGGCCCTTTCCGACTCGTGGGGCTCGATATTTGCCCTTCCAGTCCCAGCCACACAGGTCAACGCGGTATCCCGCTTCCATGTGCTTCAGAAAGAACAGGTACTCAAAAGAGATCTCACGGGCCATCGATCCGTACGCGCGTTCAAAGCTGACATTTTTCCCCGTCAGCAGACCGAGTCCCAACGGTCGAAAACGATCCGAGTAATTTGGATTGTTGGCCAACAAGTGACACAGCGCCCACCGCCATGCATAGTTCTGCCATGAATCGCCGGTCTCCGAACGTCCATTTACGATCTCATTCAGGCTCATCGGCGGACTGCTCTGAAGATAGTCAATCACATACTGCTCACAATTGACGGTTCGGTCTCCCTCACGCCAATACTGCCCCATCTCTGCCATGCCTTCTGCATACCACGTCGGACCTGTCCGGCCGAACGTCTGCCCGCAATACGCATGGACCGCTTCATGCTGAGCCGTCCCGCGATCTGCAACCGAGTACACAATCGATGTCGCGTTGAACTGATTCCCCCGGACGACGGTCTGAGTCATCGTCACACCCGCCCGTTGAGCGATCTTCTGGCGCCCCGCCGGATGCAGTGAACCGTCCGGCCAGTTACTCAGATCCTTGACGACATAACACTCAATCCGTTTGCTGTTCCGTCGTCCCCAGTATTTTGAAATGAGGGACAGCATCTTCTCCAGTCGCTTCAGCAGATCATCTGCTTCCTGCGGTTCTAGATCGGTATGCACGATGAAGTTCGCACTTCGGTAGTTCTGAGGACCCTGCGTTGGCTCCGCCCCCTGCACTGAAGAACCGACCAATCCGAACGAGTCGGCGCAGACAACAAACGCCAGAACGAGAATCATGATCTGCCATCGGACTCTACTCATCTGATGTCTCCGACCGGCGACTCAGCACATACAGCAACACACCAGGAACCAGTGGAACAAATCCCATCAGCGAAAGCCACTTCGCATAAGCAATACTTGAATACAGCATATAGCCGCTCATGGCACAAAACAGCAGAGGCGGCAGAGGATACAGGGGCAGTCGAAAGACCTGTTCGTTCTCCGGCTCAACCTGCCTCAGCACAAACAGGCTGAGACCACTCAGGAGAAAGAACAACCAGAACACGGGCGCGGTCGCAGCCACCAGTGTTTCGAAGCCGCCGAAATACTGTTCCCACGGAATCGCAGGAACGCCCGCCTGAGCGAGCGACAGGTCAATCACATTCTGACCACGACGCGTTCCCACCGCCAGAATCAACAGACAGGCGAACAGTCCCGGAGCAATCAGCGCCAGCTTCGGAATCAGGCTCACGCTATCCGGATTCGCACTGATCCCAAACAACGAAAGGTCTCGATTCATCTCACTGTAGATGCGTGAACCCGTAAAGATCATCGCATTGATTGCCCCCAGCGCCGAAACCATCACCAGCAAACTGGTCGCCCGTGCGCCCCAAGAACCAAACGCGCTTTCAACAACGTCAGACGCTGGAGTGTAAGTCGTGCGTGCCGTATCGAGTCCCAGCGCGCGAAGACATGCAAAATTGACCAGTAGGTAGACAACCGTGATGCCGGAAATACCAGCGATGAGAGCGAGAGGAAGATTGCGACGATGATCCCGAACTTCGGCCGCCACATAGGCCGTGTCGTTCCAGCCTCCGTATGCGTAGAGCACAAAAACCAGCGCCAGACCATACTGCGGATCCCAATCCGACGATGCAGGTCGAATGCCGGCTCCCGACACAGGAGAAACACACCCTACAACAATCAATAGAACCAGCCCGGCGATCTTGGCGCCGCTCAAAAGGTTCTGAACAGTCTTTCCGGTCGTTGCTCCGCCAAGATTCAATAGCGTCAGAACCACAATGGCGCCAGCTGCCAGCCAGGCGTTACTCCATCCCGGCAGAGCAAACACGTTCATCAAATAGTCGGCAAACGCGTAGGCCATCGTACCAACAGTGCCGCTATGTACTGCCGTCAACTGAGCCCAGCCGAACAGAAACCCCAGCCAGGAACCGTACGCTCGCGAAAGAAAGATGTACTCCCCGCCGTTTCGCGCAAATGACGTTCCGAGTTCGGCGTAGCACAAGGCACCGCACAACGAAAGCAATCCACCCAACAACCAAAGAACATAAGACTGCCACTCGTATTCCACGTTCTGAAACACAAGCGTCGGAGTCTTAAAGATCGCCGTCCCGACAACGATCCCGAACATGATGCTGACCGCATCTGTGAGTGTCAGATGAGCGACCGGTGCGGAGTTGACTGGATCAGCTTGGGAGGCCAGAAGGACACCTCAGTCTCAAATTGTTTCGGACTCGACCATACCCAACGCCAATACTGACCAGGACATAGTCGAAAGACTCCGGATATCTGATTGCCTCAATCGTTGAAGCGGCCCGGTACTGCCCCTCAGCTGCCGAGCGTCTTGAGCCGGCCTGTGCTGTCTCCCAGTTCGTCAACTGGAGTTCCCATGCGGTCCAGCATCGACAGAAACAGGTTATTCAGCGGAGTTTCAGGTGCGCAACGTATGTGCCGACCGGACTCGATCGAACCATTGCCGCGTCCGGCCAGCAGGATGGGCAGATCGTGATGTGAATGTCGGTTGCCGTCCCCCAGTTCGCTGCCGTACAGCACCATGCAATGATCCAGCAGCGTTCCCTGCCCTTCCTCAATCGATTTCAGACGCTCAAGGAAATATCCAAACTGCCGCATCTGAAATTCGTCAATCCGCTCCAGCGTCGCAACCTTCTCCGGATCGTTCTGGTGATGTGACAGCGAGTGCCAGCCTTCTTTGGCATCCACTTCCACATACGCCCGATTGTTGCCGGCGTTGCCAGCCATGAAGGTAGAGATCCTCGTCGAATCCGTTTGCAGACTCAGCACAATCAGGTCGTACATCAGGCGCATGTGAGCTGCATAGTCGTCCGGGACACCTGTCGGTGGAGTTACACCCTCCGGCGCTGCCTTCGGAGGAGCCGCACGTTCAATCCGCTGCTCAATCTCGCGAACACTCTGGAAGTACTCTTCCACTTTGCGCCGATCGGTCTGGCCCAGTTTCTTTTTCAGTCGACGGGCATCTTCTGCCACTACGTCCAGAATACTACGACGGTCCACGTTACGCTTCTGACGACGTTCCACACTCCCGGCACCATCACCAAACAACCGCTCAAAGACCAGCCGTGGATCCACTTCCTTCATGATCGGTGTGGTCGGAGACTTCCACGAAATGGCCGACGAATAAGCACAACTGTATCCGGAGTCACAGTTGCCGGCTCGACCGCCCTGCTCCGTCCCCAGTACAAGAGACGGCAACGGTGTTTCTATTCCCGTCTGAGCCGCCGCGACCTGATCGACTGACACCCCGGCCCGAATGGCGGCTCCATCGGTCTTGTAGGGATGCTCCCCGGTCAGGAAGGAAGCCGTTCCCCGTGCATGATCTCCACCACCGTCGCCTTTCGCTCGACCGTTGTCCTGCGACAGATTGGTGAACACGATGAGCTCGTCTTTGACTGCACTCAACGGCTGCAGTGTTGGCGGCAGTTCGTAGTCGGTCCCTTCTCCCGCTGGAGTCCACTTGTCCTTGATCACTCCGTTGGGAGAATAAACGAACACCATTCGGTTGGGATGAGTCAGAGTGTCCGCCGCCTGCTCGCCGGCGGAACTTCGCGGAACCAGTGACTCCAGCCATGGCAGTGCCATCGCTGTTCCGAATCCTCGCAGAAGTGTGCGTCGTCTGATCATGGCTTTCCTCCGTCCCCTCGCCGCATCCGAAACGGTCGACTCAGCACGATTTCACGCACTAATGTTCGGAAGCGATAGTCGTTTTGTTTCAGCACAGAAACAATCTGATCCACGGCACACTGATCATAGGGTTCCAGTCCCCGCCCCAGTGCGTAGGTCAGCATCGCTCGCGTGACCTGTTCAGCATATTCGGTTTCCTGCCGTTGTAACAGATCGGTCAGTTCCATCGCGTTGCTGAATGATCGCCCATCCGGCAGTATACCGGAAGCATCGATGGGCCGGTCGTGGACCGAATCCCGCCAGCGTCCGATGGCATCGTAGTTTTCAAAGGCCAGACCCAAAGGGTCCATTGCCTGATGGCAGGCGGCACAGGCGGCATCCTCCCGGTGACGAGCCAGCTGCTCACGCAGTGTGGCCTGCGGATTCGCTTCTTCTGTTTCTTCCAGTGGCGGGACGTTCGGTGGTGGCGGAGGCGGCGCCTGTCCGAGAATGGTCTCCAGAATCCACTTCCCACGTTTTACCGGCAGGGTGCGGGCAGGATCCGATGTCAGCGTGAGAATCCCGGCATGGGTCAACACACCGCGACGCGGAAGGTCCGCCAGTGACACCTGACGAAACTCGTTTCCGGCGACTCCTTCCAAACCATACAAAGCCGCCAGTCGTTCATTCACAAAGGTGTAGTCGGCGGACAGGAGTTCTGTGAGACTTTTGTCTTCGCGCAGCAGATGTCCCACCAGCAGCTGTGTTTCCTGCTGCATATCATCCGCCAGCTGTTCATTAAAATCAGGAAACAGCTGACGGTTGGGACGCGCATCGCTTAGGTTCCGCAGGTTCAGCCACTGACCGGCAAAGTTGCCAACTAACGCCTCCGACCGTGGACTTTCGAGCATCCGTTCGACCTGAGACAGCAGCACGGCAGGCTGCGTCAGTTCTCCCTGTTCCGCCGCTTCCAGCAGTGCTTCATCCGGCATGGTGCTCCACAGAAAGTAGGACAGACGAGACGCCAGTTCGAACTGCCCCACGGCATCCACGTAGTCGGAATCATCAGGACGGACAGGTGACTCCACCCGGAACAGAAACTTCGGTGAGACAAGAATGGCCTGTAGCCCCAATTGCATGGCCTGCTCATACGTTTTACCCTGCGCGACTGCCTGAGTCACAAGGTCCACGTACAGCAGCACATCTTCCGGACCGACTGGCTGCCGGAAGGCGCGTTGAGCCAGATGCAGAAAACTCTGCCGCGCTGCTTCTTCCACTGACGTCTGTCCATCGGGCTCGACAGTGATCACTCGACGATGCTGAGGAGGAAACGGCATTGCCTCTGCTTCCAGATGCAGAGGCCCGTTCAGTTCGGCGTGCCAGATACCCAGGTCCCGATCAGCGTCACCGCCTTCGTTGAGATCGTTCAGATAGACGAAGCGGATATCCTGGTGGCCCAGTGGATAATGCCCTTCACCGAACATTAGACGCACGCTGTAGATGTCTGCTTCGTGGTGCCCCTGGATTTCGAACTCGGCAACCCGATCACCGGCCACCTCGACCGCCATGCGAACCAGTTCGTCACCCCATTGTACTCCGAAGGCCCGAATGCGCAGTTCATACTCTCCGGGTTCATAAGGTGAAAACTCCGCAAACGCATATCCCTCACGGTTCACCAGCAGAAAGCCGTTTTCGATCGTCAGCCCGGCTCTGTTTTCACCTCCGAAATCACCGGGCAGGACACGTGTGGTCCGCAGTGCGGATCGCTGCCCCGTGTAGACCACGTTCTGCGATATCGTTTCTGCGGCGTCCAGATACTTTTCCAGCAGCGGAGGAGAGAGCGACAGAACATCACCAATGTTGTCGAAGCCGTATCCAACGTCATCACGAGGAAAACTCTCAGCTGCCCGAAAGACCACACCCAAGAGATCCAGAATCGTGTTTTCATATTCCACGCGGTTCAGCCGTCGGATGGTCACGCGGCCCGGGTCGCGTACTTCGTCGCAGTCGACGTGAAAGAATTCAGCATCAATGTGCTGCACAAACTGCTTGCGGACAGCTGGTTCCGGCAGGGGCGAATGATCCGGAGGCGGCATGGTACCAACCTGAAGATGCTGCATGACCTTTCGCCAGACATCACGGGTTGCCCGATCATCCGGCTGATTCGACAGCTGATCCAGGACGACACCACCTTCGTTTGCACCGTTCCCATGGCAGTCGAAGCAGTACGAACCGAGAAAGCTCTGCGCATGGTGCGCAAACGACTCGGGAACCGGTTCCAGTTCAACGGCCACAAGCGATCCTGACAGCAGCAACGCAACACAACTGTAAGCGCCAAGGCATCTCATAACCTGGTTTGCTGAAACAGTCGGCGGATAACAGTAAGGATTCATCGAATCACTCTACCTGCCAACGAAATCAGGGACAAGACGCAACAATCAGAATACCGATGTCAATCACTGTAAGACATTCGGCACACCTTCCAGAGATACCATGCGCAGGAAGTCATAACTGTCGGAGAGACATCACTTCGCCGTCATCTGTGGTTCGCAGCGAAGCCCGGAAGAAATGACAATCGGCTCTCACATGGTGAGAGACGGAAATCTAACTCCCTGGTTACTCGGCGCGTCATGGTGACGCCGCACTTGCATCAATCCGCGGAATCTGGTGTTTTGATGTCACCATGTGCAAATGCGTTGAACCCGAAAAGCGGCTGATGGGAATCGAACCCACATTTCAAGCTTGGGAAGCTGGCGTGTTACCACTACACCACAGCCGCAAATTCACTGGACCACCCCTGTTTTACCAGTGTATTGTGGCGTTTTGAGTGTTGCAATAGATGGCATCGGTGGGCACTTTTTTGGCCGCGTTCTTGGCCTGATGGCGTGCTCCCCAGATCCTGATCCATATGTTATGAGAGTCTCACCGTCCATGCGCTTGCCTGCGTTTTTGGTCCAGTTGGAATGCAAGTTTGATGATCAGCTGACCGAAATCAGCCGCTCGTTCTACCCCCTTTTCACAGCCCTGGCAGGAGTCCCGTCCGTCTTCACCGTCGCCTCAGCCGCCACTGATGAGTCGGCTGAGGCAGAGGGGAGGACGGATGGGACGGTCCCCATCTGTTGAGCCCGAGCTGAGGCTGCCATTGCCGCGAATTCCTGCGGTGTTCTGTTTCCCAATGCACTGTGTGGTCGAGTGCCGTTGTAGTCATCACGCCACGCATCCAGCTTCTGCTGCGCATCCTCCAGACTGGTGAACCAGTGTTCGTTCAGACATTCCTGCCGAAGACGTCCGTTGAAACTCTCGATGTAAGCATTATCGGTTGGTTTGCCGGGACGACTGAAATCCAGCTTTACGTCATTGAAGTAGGCCCACCAATCCAGCGACTTCGAAATGAACTCCGGGCCATTGTCGACCCGGATCGTCATCGGTTTGCCACGACAATGTGTCACCACGTCCAGAGCATTGACCACATCATCACCGGTGAGCCTCTGACCTGTCCGAATCGCCAGACTCTCACGACTAAAGTTATCCACTAACGTCAGCAGCCGAAATCGACGCCCATCGAATAGTTGATCGGCCATGAAATCCATGCTCCAGCACTGATTGATGCAAGTTGCCTCAACGCGCTGGACACGAATCTGACAACTTCGATTCCTCCGTGGACGGCGGCGGCGAATTGACAAGCCTTCTTCCTTGTAGATGCGATACACAAGTGTGTGGCCCACCTTCCAGCCCTCTCGCTGAAGCAGAATGTGTAGACGTCGATATCCGTAGTGGACGCGACTGGCTGCCAGATCACGCAAACGAATCCGCAGTTCAGCCCGTTCATTGCGGACGCTCTTGTAACGGTGACTGGATCGATGGAATCCCAGCGCAGAACATGCCCGACGTTCGCTGACGTCGTAACGTAACTGCAACTTCTTCACCGTTTGGCGTCGATGAACGGGCTTTACGCCTTTCCCTCAACAACATCCTGCAGCATGCGTTTGTCCAGACTCAGGTCCGCAACCAACTGCTTCAGCTTCCGGTTTTCTTCCTCAAGCTGCTTCAACCGTCGAACTTCAGCGACCCCCAATCCCGCGTCCTTCTTCTTCCACCGGTAAAATGTGGGCTCCGAAATCCCCATCTTACGAGTAATTTCAGTCACCGCTGTTCCTGACTCGGCCTGAGGCAGTGCGAACGCAATCTGCTCCTCGGTGTAACGCTTCTTCTTCATCCAATTCTCCTCCTGGTCAAAATGCAAAGTAACAAAATTACTTGCATTCCCCCCGGACCAGAATTCCCACAGCAGGTCAGTGATCTGTCCACAAGTTCACGGTAGGGTGAGTTGCCGTCACTGTGCAAATATTTCTACAGGCAACCCGAAGAGCATATGAACAATTGAGAACGGTCCAACAACTATGCCGTTACCGGAGTGATGATGCGAAAGTCGACGGCATGACCGATGGCCGGAGCCGGAGTTCTTTCATTGAAACTGGCAGGCGATCACGAGTCTACCAGTATCAAATCACATACTGCTCACTGTGAGTATTTAGAATGGCTCAACGGGCAGTGCAGTTTGTCCTCAGACACAATTTCAACGACTTCAATCGCGGCAGGCTCAAGCTTGAAGACCACTACGACCACGGTGCCTACGGTTGCAAACAGGCGGTGTTTCAACCGGCAGGCAAATACTGCGATCTGGTCTATCCGGGGCGGAGGAGAACCCATGCTGAGCATCAGGCTCCCGATGGTTCGTGGCCTCGTGAGGCCTATCACGACGGTTCTCGTGGATTCACCTGTTCCACCTCACTGGCAAGCCTTGCGATCACGCCAACATACCAGTTGCTGCCAGTCTACCAGCGATGCACGACACCATTCTGGGATGACGATGCTGCGTCGCGATCATTTCTGTGAATGATCATTTGCACCCCCATCAGTCTGGTCCGTTGCCAATGTCTCATCGGGATGACGTGCTTCGTATTGATCCATGAGCGTCGATGGACACGTTTCTTCTTCTTCGCACTGTGTGCAGACGATTCGAACCAAATCGGTTCCGCCCAGCCGAATTTCATGCTGTTCGCAAAGCGTGTAGAGTTCTTTCAGGTGTGTGCAGACCATCGTTAGATTCCTGGTTCACGTTGTTTTTTGAGTGTACCGCACTGTACTCGGGCCGGGATGTCGTTTGAATCCCGGTTTCTGTAATGTCACGGGCTGTCGATACACTTTGAAGCCGATGGCAAAAAAAGCGTCGGCCAGCCCAGCTTCACTCTCTGACTTACGGTTTGTGAAATCCCCAGGAAGCGGCAAGAGCGTCGGCTGCTTCTTCGGGATCTGCGATCTCACCCCAACCTCCGTTGCGAAGGTATGCATGTGCGAATTCGTGAGCGATGATATAGCTGGCAAATGAATCACTGGCGTGTTCCAGCTTTGGCCTGAGCACTACACAACGACTTCCCTGACCTGGTGGCCCCGGTGTCGGCATGAACAGCGTCCAGCCCTTACCAGGTTGATAGTTGTCAATTGCCGTCCCGAACCGCGGGTCATCCAAAAAATCACGCTGTACGTGATCGGGTAGCGCCTGCAGCACTGACAGCACTCGCTGCTGCAGCAGTGGATACTCAGCGAAGGGTTCAATGAAAGCTGTAAACGGCATGTTGCCAAATCAGATTTTGATGTAGATCTTCTTCCGGTGCAGCACGTATGCGAGCAGTGCCAGCATCCCGTAGAACGTGAGAATGCCACAGATCCCGAGCGGCACAACGAGTGAGGCATTGGATTCAACCAGCGGTTGCTGAATGGATCCGTAGCAGGAATTGATAATCTCCAGCGGTGCTTCCGTTTCGGAAATCACGCACTGGACAATGTAAATGAACAATGCGTTCATACTGACAGAAGTAAACGTGGGGAACTTCACCGGGCCGAGGTCACAAAGGACGTAGAAGATCAGCAGGGTGAGGAAACAGAGTCCCGTCGACCACAGCGGAAACGGCAAAGTCATGTGGTAAGCCGTGATCGGCCATAGTTCTTTAGTTTCTCCCCACCCCACACTCGCAATCCATCCCGCCGTACACAGCCCCACGCCGAGTGACAAACACCACGCAATGATCCCGGTGCTGTTGCCGGATCGCATGAAGTCGTACGCAATGGTTCCCAGCAGCAGGATGAAACACCAGCTCAGCGGTCCAAACGGCCCACCGTTCAACCTCACGTCAAACAATGTCGACTGGTACGGAATCCATTTGTAGAGATACGGTATGTTCTCCGCAGTCAGGTCACCTGTTCGTTTAATCCAGGGCCCATAGACTGAGAAACTAACAATGGCCTGATAGCCCAGCGCCATACAACAGGCGGCTATTGCTCTCACAAGTGCCGGCGTCCCGATGAACATCAGCGCCAGCAATCCTGCTAATCCGATATCCATGAGTGCATCCCACAACCACCCCATGTAGATCGTGAATGCAATCAGCACGAGTGTGGAGAATCTCTTCGCCATCGCTTTGCGTGTTGCTGACGCACCTACGATTTCACTGCGACGGAGCCAGGATAGTCTCATGCTGATCCCCACCACAAACATGAACAGCGGTGCGATCGTATCTGCGTAGGTGAAGTGGTCTTTGTGGTGACTGAGCTGATCGACAACGGTTCCCCAAATGCCTTCAGCATCGTCAGGAGTCAGATGCTTCGTCGCCACGCCAAACATTCCCTTCGCATTGACCAGAATCATTCCGAAGACGGCGTAACCTCGAAGCTGATCGATCGAATGAAGGCGTGCTGGTTGTTCAGACAGCGCGGCGGACATAGCCGAATCCTGCAGGAAAGTGTGTTAAATGGCCATTGCGTGCTGCGGTGAGCACGAACGGACAACTGACTTCCTCGCCAGTGGCAGCAGTCTAGTGCAGATCCGATCGCTGGTCATCATGCCGCTCCGAATTCTATTCATTCAGTATGCCAGATAGATCGGTGTTGCAGTTCATTGCAGTGAATTGTCCTAAACAACCGACTGCCCGTCAGCAGGCTTGTCGATCGTTGAGTACTTGCGAGCTGATACAGTTGCGGCGAGAATGCCCTCGGCGGTCGTCCTCTTCCATTTCCCGCCGGCTCTGGAGTTACCCTCATGCGTTTGGCGCTGTTCGTATGTTCTTTAGTGCTTTGCCTGCAGTTTCAGGCTGGTGGCCTTGCCGCGAGTGAAGTACGTCAACTCGTTCCCGTCGGCGCAGCAGTCACCGACATCACCCCCGATTATCCGGTTCGACTGACCGGATATGCGAGTCGCACGACCGAATCGAACGGCGTCAATGCACGCATTCACGCTCGGGCTGTCGCCATCGGCGGAACGTCGGATGACCCAGGTGTCCTCACGCAGCCGCTCGCCGTTCTTGTCGTTGTGGACAACTGCGGTGTGACAAAGGATCTGGTGGAAGCTGTCTATGACGAGGTTTCGGAATCACTGCGTCTGAAACGCAGTCACTTCGTTGTTTCGTCAACTCACACGCATTCCGCTCCCTGGCTGACAGACTTCGCTCCTTTGATTCAGACGAACATTTTACCCGACCAACAGGTTCGCCTCGACAGGTACAGAACACAACTGCGCCGGCAAATCGTGGATGTGGTTCGAGCAGCGGTCGGGAAACGCCGTCCAGCGAGACTGTCCACCGGAAGTGGGCACGCCGATTTTGCTCGTAATCGGAGAGTACTTAGAGACGGACGCTACGCCGGCAGCGGGGTCTACGAAGCTGGCCCCGTTGATCATCGCGTAGCGATTCTGGCAGCTCATGATATGGACGGGAAACCCATCGCAGTACTCACAAACTACGCCTGTCATGCCACCACCGACGCAGCGGCAAGGAACAAAATCAGTGGCGACTGGCCGGGCTTTGCGGCCGACATGATTGAAACAGACCATCCAGGTGCTGTCGCGATGGTCGCGGTGGGCTGTGGTGCCGATGTCAATCCGCTTCGTTCGCGGGAAATCGACTACTCGGCGGAACATGGCCGTCAATTCGCAGACTCCGTTGGCCGAGTACTGGGCAATCGCCCGCAGGAAAACGAAACGCAGTTGAAGCCACTCAATTCCCAAATGACCTGCCAGTTGTCTCACATTGATTTGCCTTTTGGCCCGTTACCTGATCGCGACGAATGGAAATCACAGTCCGAACAATCCGGCGTCAACGGGATGCTGGCCAGACGGATGCTGAAAAAGCTCGACAGCGACGAAGACATCCCAACGGCACTCACCGAGTATCCGGTTCAAACATGGCAATTCGGTGATGACCTGGCAATGGTGTTTCTGGCCGGAGAAGTCGTTGTGGACTACGCCATCCGCATGGGAGAAATGTTCGATGCCGACCGCTTGTGGGTGAATGCGTACTGCAACGACGTTCCATGCTACATCCCCTCAAAACGAATTCTCAGAGAAGGCGGATACGAAGCAGAACGGTCACTCAAATACTACGGACAACCCACACGTCTTTCGCCGGAAATCGAAGACCGCATCTGCTGGACTGTTCAGAAGCAGTTGCCTCATCATTTCTATTCAGACGAGTTGCTGGCCGAGTATCCGGGGCCGAAGTCACCTACTGATGCTCTGGCAACAATGACAACCGGTAAAGGACTTCGAGTCGAGCTCGTTGCGGCGGAACCATTGATTCAGGACCCGGTTGCGTTCGACTGGGATCCAACCGGCCGATTGTGGGTTGTGGAAATGAGTGGCTACCCACTGGGTCCGACGTCCGGGCGAGTTCGGGTATTAACAGACGACGATGGCGACGGTGTTTTCGACTCGGCAGAGACATTTCTGGATGGTCTGGCGTATCCCTCCGGCGTCTGCGTTTGGAGGAACGGAGCACTCGTCACTGCCGCGCCCGACCTGATCTATGCGGAAGACACCAACGGCGACGGTTCAGCGGATCGCCGGACGGTGTTGTGTACCGGCTTCACCGAAGGCAACCAGCAACACCGCATCAACGGGATGCGCTGGGGACTCGATGGCTGGGTCTATCTTGCCAATGGAGACAGTGGCGGAAACGTTCAGGTCACGGGAAAGACCGGTCCGGACGGCGGGCAACCGATCGTGAAGGACGATGGAGAACGCGTCAGCATTCGCTTTCGAGACATTCGGATGAAACCGGACGAAGGACTGCTGGAAACGGTTTCCGGCCAGACACAGTTTGGTCGGGAACGTGACGACTTCGGGCAATGGTTCGGGAATAACAACTCGAATCCCATCTGGCACTATGTGATTGAAAACCAGTATGTTCAGCGAAACCCTTTTGCGAAGATCGGGCTACCGCTGGCTCAGGTTTCGTTCGAACCAGGGGCCGCTCCCGTGTTCCCCACGAGCAAAACAACCGCTCGATTTAACGATTTTCATGCTGAGAATCGGTTCACATCTGCCTGTGGCACCGCGATCTATCGGGACACTGTCCTGGGAGACAATTTTTACGGTAATGCCTTCACGTGTGAACCCGTCCACAACCTGGTCTCCCGTCTTGTGTTGACGCCTCAGGGCGTGACCTATCATGGCGTGCGAGCAGCCGAAGAAACTGAATCTGAGTTTCTGGCCAGTTCAGACAACTGGTTCCGGCCAACGATGATCCGCACCGGACCGGATGGATTTCAGTACGTCTGTGATATGTACCGACAGGTGATCGAACACCCACAGTGGATTCCGGCCGCCGCACAACGACGGCTCAACCTGCGAGCCGGTTCAGCACTTGGACGCATCTATCGCGTTGTTCCGGACCAGACACCTGCGACGCAACCTAAACGATCGTGGATCGGTGAATCATGGGACGATGTGAGCCTGAAGACACTCACCGAACGCCTGTCCAGCCCCAACGCCTGGTGGCGAGATACGGCGCAACGCATCCTGCAACATCGGCAAGTGGAATGGACCGCCGAAGTCGTTGCTGCCCTGCCATGGAATCACGAGAACCCGGCCGTCCGAATTCAGGCCGTCTGTACAGCAGCGATGGCTGGTAAATTACCGCCAGATCGCCTTTTTGCCGCACTTCAGGACCCGGATGCGCTCGTTCGTCGCCGAGCGATACCACTGCTGGAACACAGCAACATTCCGGCAGCACAACTCCGCGCCGCACTGCAAACACTGGTCGCCGACGAAGACGAAGGTGTGCGGCTGCAACTGGCGTGTACTCTTGGAAGTCTGCACACTGAATCCGCAGCAGAATTTCTCGGACAGGTTTTGGCTGCCAACTCAGAAAACGAATGGATCCGTAAAGCCTGCCTCACCTCACTGAATGCGAACAACGTGGTGAATGTCTTTCGAGCGGTCACTGAAGACGAATCTGTAGACGGAAGCAGGATTGCTGAGCTGATCGAACAATGCCAGCGGTTCGAACAGACGGAAGCCATTCACGAATCAGTCATCGCTATTCTACGGCGAGTCACCCAATCGACATCGACGAACGAACTGACGATGGCCGCCGATATCGCGGGGTTCGTCGAACAAACCGATGTCCTGTCAGAATCTGCAGACGTTGCTGCGGCCGTGAAGGACGCTGGTCAACAAGCGACGGCTCTGATTCAATCACTCAATCTGGAAGATGCGGCAACGGTTGCAGCCCTCCGACTCGTTTCTGTCGCCGGAATGACGTCCGAAAGTGTCATCGAACGGCTCACCCAGTTGATTGCTCCCAGTCAACCGGTCGGAATTCAGCAGGCGGCTCTGACAGGCCTGCTGGGTACCGGCGCTTCAGAAAAGGTGTTTGAATCTTGGCGAACATTGTCTCCTGATCGCCGTAACCAGGCACTTGATCTTCTGATCCGCCGGGAAGAATCACTGCAGGAACTCCTGAATCAACTGGAATTCGGCATCCTGACAGAAGCCGATCTGGGAGCCATCTATCGCGATCAGCTGCTGAATCATCCAAACGCCGATGTTCAGGAACGAGTAGAAGGAATTCTCGGAATATCACAATCAGCAGATCGCCAGAGCGTAGTCACAGAATGGCAGGACAAGCTGACAGACGTGACGGGCGACGCGACGCGAGGTAAAGCCGTGTTCAAGAAACGGTGTGCGACGTGTCATCAGCTCAAGCAGATCGGCAATCAGGTCGGAGCGGATCTTTCGGCGTTGCGGGATCGATCGACGCCCGCTCTTGTCACTGCCGTTCTGAACCCGAACAAAGCCGTTGAATCACGATTCCTCAGCTACACGGCCGTGCTGACAGATGGACGCACGATGTCAGGAATGCTGAAGAGCGAAACCGGCACAAGCGTGACACTGGTTGGTACAGATGGCAAACCACAGGAACTGCTCAGGTCAGATCTCGATGATCTACTCGCATCCAATCGATCGTTCATGCCGGAAGGTCTGGAGAAGGATCTCACTCCACAGGATCTGGCAGACGTGATTCTGTTCGTCCAGTCCGCTGGAACACCGTGGAAGCGATTTGAAGGCAATGCGCCTGTGGTCATTTCCGCCGACGACGATGGCGTGCTCACACTGCCGGCTTCTGCCGCTGAGTTATATGGCCCTTCGATCGAATACGATTCCGTATCCGGGACCGTTCAGAACTGGCGATCATCAAACGATTACCTGGCCTGGCAACTGAATGTGAAAGGCTGGGGAGCTCGTCATGTCGAATTCGAGTATACCTGCGAAGATTCTGCGGCCGGAAATCAGTTGAAGACAGCAACCCGAGGACGCATGATGACAGCCAGCGTACCGGGAACAGGAACTGGTTCCAACTACCGTCGGTGGACGGCCGGTCAGTTGGAATTATCGTCTGGGTCTGTGACGTTCACTCTTTCGGCACCGGAAGAGCTGACATCAACGTTGTTTGAATTGAAAGCCGTACGTTTAATCCCGGCAAAGAAAGACTGATATGCCAACCCAGGTCCCACGTCGTTCTGCTCTCAAAGCAGCGGCTATCGCTGCCGCCGGAATCGCAGTCAGTCCAAGTCGTTCACTGCGCGGCGCGACGGCTCCATCTGAGAAACTCAACCTCGCCTTCATCGGAGTTGGAGGCCGAGGTGCAGCCAACGTGCAGGGACTCGCGGGACAGAACATGGTGGCGTTCGCCGATGTCGACGATCACCGTGCCGGGAAGATGTACGAGAAGTACTCGAACGTCCAACGGTTTCGTGACTATCGAAAGATGTATGACGCCGTTGGCAGCAAACTGGATGGAATCGTCATCAGCACTCCCGATCACATGCACTTTCATCCCGCCTGGGCGGCCATGCAGATGGGGCTGCACGTCTATCTGGAAAAGCCGCTTGCTCACGATGTTCACGAAACGCGGACGCTCACCAACTACGCAAATGCCAACAACCTGGCAACTCAACTGGGAGCTCAGCGGCACGCCTTCGACAACATGCACCGCGTTGTGGAATTGATTCAGGCCGGCACGATTGGCGACGTCGCGGAAGTCTATTCCTGGGTTGGTGGCGATCGAGGCATGCCGGAGATTCCCGCGGACCAACCGGCAGTCCCCGCGCACCTCGATTACGACCTGTGGGTCGGCCCGGCAAAGCACCGTCCGTATCACCCGTCATTCTGTCCGTACGGCTGGAGATTCTGGTGGGACTACGGCACGGGTGAAACCGGGAATTGGGGCTGTCACATTCTGGACATCCCGTTCTGGTCACTCAATCTGAAGTATCCCACTCGAGTCGACGCCGACGGCCCGGCGGTGGATACTGACCGGACTCCCAAGTCGATGCAGGTGACGTATCAGTTTCCCGCTCGTAACGGCAAGTCACCGGTGACTCTTCACTGGCATCACGGAACGCCCCCGGTCTTGAAGAAGCTCGGCCTGTCGGCCAAAGGCAACAATACACTGTTCATTGGATCTGACGGGATGCTGCTGTGCGGATTCAATCAGAGATCCCTGCTGCCGGAAGATCAGTTTGCGAATGCGAAAGCCCCCGACCGAACGATCGCTGATTCACCTGGCTTCCATCAGGAATGGGTGAATGCCTGCAAAGGGGAAGGACCGTCAACCTGTGACTTTTCGTATTCCGGTCCCCTCGCCGAAGCCGTGCTGCTTGGTAACGTGGCATACCAAGCAGGAGGATTCGACTGGGACGCAGCGCATATGTCAACCGGTTCAAACAGGAAGGCTCACGCCATGCTGAAGACTCAGTACCGAAAGGGCTGGGAAGTATAGAATTCTGCTTCCCTGAAAGAACACCACCGGCACAATGCTGGTACGTCGACGGTGTTGCCGTCTGTCAAACGCCGGAATCAGTGGAAGTGTTCGGGAGCCCCGACAGCGACGATGCTGTCAGGGACACCGCCAACTCGAAACCGGGCTACGACTTTCATTTTCTGCAATGACATAACGTTGATGATCCCGTCTGCGGGTTCGGTGAAGACGGCATAGCGACCGTAGGCGTCGAAACTCAACGCATGATGGCCAAAATGTCCTTCGATCCTGCTTGCACCAACGGGCAGACTCATCATCACCTTCGCGTCGGAATAGTCGCGATCTCGATTAGGATCCAGTTCCACGATGGTCAACTGTTCCTGCACGTCGCTTTCTGCATCTGTCCGATCCTGGAACAGAAACGCATAGCGTTTACCAAGCGATAAGACTGATTTTGGAGTCGTGAGTTTCAGCCCGTCTGCCACGGAGATCGGAACCTTGACAATCGTCGGTTCCGGCTGAGCTGCATCAATCAGGCAGAGTGCCGACTGATCGGCCTTCCCCGTCGAAAAGAGCACCCAGTTTCGACTGTTCTCGAATGCTCCTGTGCGCAGAGGTTTTTTTGACTCAGCATCTTTGCCCAGTGACAGATGATTCACGGTCACACTATCTGCCGATTGACTGAGCGACGTATCAGCGGCCACCCAGCACACACCATCCATCGGCGCGAGAAAAATCTTACCGGAATTGCTGGTAGCTCCATGAATCACACCCGTCGGCAGCTGGAACGAGTATGCAATCGATGGCTGATCCTGACGGAGGTCCACAACATCGACGCGGCCCACATTCGGCCCGCCTCCATCAATCCAGGAACTGTATGCAACATTGTTCTGAACGGCCGCCAGAGTGATGTGATTGCCTCCTCCTGGGAAAAACCGAGTGGTGTCCGCTGCACCGTCCTCCATGAAGGCAGTGGGCACAGCCTTCGTAAAGCCGTTCTTTGTATCGTTGGCCAGGTAAAACTGCCGATCGTAGACGTACAGGTGAGCGGGATTGCCCTGTTCCGTATCGAGTTTCGATTGTCTGACGACTGGCTTCCGCACGTACTTCCAGTGAGTATGATTGCCGTGTGGTTCTTCCGACACGCCGGTGTCAACAGCCACCCATCCACTTTGATGACTGCCATCGTCGTGGTCGCGAACGCCAACCATCAACACTCCGGAGCACTCCTTCATCTGCACAAGATCCTGTTTGTCGGCGTCGAGTTTGGGAAATCCTTTTACCCAGCCGCGTTGAATGGACCACTTGTTCGTGGCCACCAGATCAGCGTAGGAAATCTGGTCCGTCGCACGATCCTGCCAGAAAATGCGGGTCATAACTTTGGAACGAACAGCCTGAGCCTGCAGATGTGATGCACCTCCGATGGCGATCAGCAAAGTTACCAATGCAGTTCGCAACGACGTTCTCTTGTTGTCTGGTTTCATTTTTTGCCCAACTATCAAATGGTTATCAGCAGAACTGATTCTATAGAACGGTGTACATATTGTCGTGGTCGTCCCGGCTCACGGAAATGCCTGATTCACAGGCTCTTCCGCGGCCATCGAACTGGGCATCGTAAGCTGTCACAATTCACTCGAGCGACCAGATACAGGATGGCGAACTGTGAGACGAAGCCGGATCTCAGCCTGAGTGCAAACACAGCTGCACCCAGACATCACACCGTAGCAAGCAACGTTTTCGGGAACACGTCCTCGAAGATTGCTGTTGCTCCGGCCAACTGGCTCGCTCACAAGTTCGCCTTTCCACTAATTGAAAGGATCGCCACTTCCGTCAGCGATTGAGAATCTTCTGTTGCTGAATTCGACGACCTGCCAGCGCACGCCTTCCACAGAAGGATGCAGCCAGTAGTACCGCCGGTCATTTTCTCCAGCGAGAAACATTGTCGGCTTTCCTTCGAAGTCCGGGCTACCGGCAAAATCCTTGTTATGCGCGAAGAACGCATGCAGACATTCTGTATCCGTTGGCGATGGCTCGACCTGATGTTTCCAGGTCGAGCCATTGCTTTCGAACTGCTCGGGGATTTCGACATTCACTTCCGCAAGCGAATCCGGTTCGCTCTGACAACCAAAAGCAGCAGCCAGCAGCAATCCCGCCGCAGAATATCGCGACGTCTTATGAATCCCCCTCATTGCGAAAGCTCCTCATTCGGCGAACCGACGCAGTACAACCGCGTGCCACTTCGAACAACGATTGCTCCCGGTACAGCAGCAACGGCGTAGGCGATGGGGTCTCGCGACGATGCCTGAGAGTTCTTTCGCCTTTCCGCAAAACTCTTTGCCATTGCGGCCAGTTCTTCCTGGTCGAGCGATCCGTCACCGTTCGTGTCGACACGTTTCAGCATCGGACGGAAGTCGGACGAAATCTCGGACTCCTGAAGAACACCATCACCGTTGGCATCGCTTTTCATCATGGCAGCAATCATGCCTCCCGCACGACCGCCTTCCGATCGGGCCCCACCACCGCGGGCTGCGCTGCCACCGTGAGCCCCATGACCATGTGATCCCTTTGCTTCGCGATACTTTTCAGGCTTAGGAGGATGTTCTGCATCCCAAAGACGATTAGTGGCAACGACAGCAAATTCTCGCCCGCGTTGAACAACCTTGACAGATCCATCCTTCGCGAAAAAATAGATGCCATTTTCGGCAACAACCGGAGTTGCCCAGCACTCGGCATGCAGCCGTTTTCGGTAGATTCCCTCACCCGTCTCTGCATCAACACAGGAAAGCACACCCACGTTGTTGAGGAAATAGACCTGGCCACCATCGACGACAGGACTTGCGTAGTCGCAAACGGCAGTCTTCGCCCGCCACCGAATTTGAGGAGAATCAGAGCCAGCAACGATGCAGAGATTGGATTTCGCGGCATCAGCCGCTGATCCAAACTCCGGAATTCTCGCGCCGACAAAAATGTTCTGACCCACGACGCAGGGAGAAGGAACCGAATTCCCCTCCAGACCATCCTGAGTCCAGATCTCCGTTCCACTGGCTGCCTCGTAGCCGGTCAGACTACCCGCCGACGAAACAACCACCTGACCCGATTCTGCGATGACAACCGGAGTTGTCCAGCAGCTTCCGGACGGACGTTCCACCTTCCATTGAGTTGTCCCGTCCTGCTTGTTGATCGCAAGCAGAGCCGACGGGCCTTTGTGTTCGATGTTGAGGATCACCAACTCGTCGGTCTGAGCGGCAGACGACCCTAATCCATGGTTACTTTCGAACGGGCCATAGTCCTTCGCGAGGTCTCGCTTCCAGAGTTGTTCACCGTCATGATTGATGGCAATCAGATTGCCGGTTTCAAAGAAAGCGTAGACGCCTTTCCCGTCGGCAACCGGTGTTGGAGCTGCCCGCGAATTCATGTAGTTGGATGGTCCCGGCTGGCTTGCCGGGACCGTCGATTGCCAGGCCTGTTCGCCTGTTTCCAGTTCGTACGCAGTGACTGCACACGTTTCCTTGGTTTCCCCAATCACGCTGGTCACAAAGACCCGATCATTGAAAATGATCGGTGCTGACTGACCATAGCCATCGGTTTCATGCTGCCACGATATCCCATCCTCAGGGGTCCACTCCTGCGGCAGTTGACCGGCAACTGTGGAAGCTCCGCCGTTACGAAATGAGGCCCAGTTGACGGACCGGTCGGCAGCTTCGATCGGCATGCGTGCTGCTGTCAGGATCAGCAACGCAACAACGACCGAACATCGCTTTGTCAGATGGTGCATGACAACAGTGTTCAGACTGAATAATCTCCATTTAGCTGGCTTACCACTCACCGAGCACCTCCCCGTCGTTACGGGCAAATGCATTACGAAATGCAGTGGTATCTACACTGTCGCTGACGAATCTCACACTGCCGTCGCAAAGAGCCACCTGGGCGCCTCCGGCGTGCATGCTGCGAGGTCCCGAAACCACTTCGCCGTGATGTGTCATATCAGGGGACTCGGAATTCGGCGTCAGATAGCCGTGGACCAGGGAGTGGTACCCGGTACTGAGAATCCATGCACCGGCTCGTCGCCCTTCGAAGCTGGTACCAGCCATTCCCAAAATCGTGTCAGCATCCAGGCCACATGGCGGACCACCTGACACACGCTTCATCTGCCGCTGATTGTCCTCCAAAGTGGCGGTACTTGCACCGCGATTCCCAAACAGAGTTTCGGCCAGGAAGACTGTATTACTGCTGCCATCGGTGATATCACGAAACGTTGTGCGCGAGCCTCTCCAAAAGAGACCATCATTGCCGCTGGAACAATAGTTCACATCGGCACCAGAACCTCCGTTCAACAGGTAGTTACTTCCCGCCCAGATGTCTCCATTGCTGTCCGTGTACAACGGATTGCCCGACTCACTGGGGCAGGTTAATACCGCCAATGGTTTAGATGCCACTGGCTCCACCACAGGGTTCATTACAGGAGCCCATGGCAGGCCCGTCTGTGCCGGCTGACTGAAATCGATGAGATTGTGCAGATTGCCCTGCTCATGGTAAGGCAACAGCTGGGCCTGGGCGGAATAGGCATAAAGCGACTCAGACGAATTCAGGGGAAATGAACTGTGGGTATCGTGATAGTTGTGCGCCGCAAGGGCGAGCTGCTTGAGGTTGTTCTTGCACTGCGTTCGCCGAGCGGCTTCCCGAGCCTGCTGAACGGCCGGGAGCAGCAACGAAATCAGAATCGCGATAATTGCGATCACCACAAGCAATTCGATGAGCGTAAAGCCTCGAGACCTTTTTCTGGACCTCAACATGATGTTACTTTCTGAAACTGAATTGAATGTCGCGCGCGGCAGTCTACGATCCTGCGGACACCGTGCGATGAGAGCAGCAAACAAGAGACGGAACCTCGGTGCGACCTGCGCACCGTTAGGACTGGTCGGACCCGAAGCGAGACGAGGCCGCAACCGAGAGCTCCTGAACACATGAGACTTCCGTCACTGAAAATGACAGTCAGTGACAGCAATCCACTGAAACCCGTGACGCCTGACTGAGACTAAGCGCGCGTTTGCCCGAATAAGGCCATCCAGCCTGAGCAAAAGGGCGCGCCAACTGCAGGCAGATGGCTTCAGGATATTGCCTGAAGGCGCGGTGGCCCTCGGCTTCTGTTGCGATACTGAGGACTCGCAACCGGGGCAGTCACATCGGGAACGGTTAATCGAGAAACCGTCCGGATTGAGCTGACCTGAGGAGCGTGGAATTCAGCCGTCGAAACGGCAAACGCTGTCTGGCAAATCGCACACGAGTCAGAATCGTGAGGCTCCGCAGGGGGCTTCGACCCGTCCTCCTCAGTGGTATCGTGCGAATGATGAGAACAGCTGCACTGATGACCGGAAATGCACGAAACAACGGACGTGATGAAACCGCTGCCGTGATCACCCGAACCATGTGAGTGATCGCAACTTATGTGCAGGCAGTACGTCGCGGGCAGCACGGCGAGCTGCAGCAATGCGACGATGAGCGCGAACACTCGTCGAGATTTGCAGTGCGATTTGGACATCAGAGTCAGTTCACAGCACCCCGAGTCCGACCAGATTGCCAAGTATACGCCTGAAATCCGAACAGCTCATAGCGCTACTCTGATGAGTTTTAGAAATTCCTGAGATTTGATCTCTGCGCACTCTGAAGCAGTTAACCCAGACGTGGGAATAGATTCACGAGCACTGCTGATACAACGACTCATCACTTTGACTTTTGCCTGAGCGATCAAACGACCGTACAATGGAGGATCGATCATCCCTCCAGTTTGTCCCCCGCCACTCCACGCACCTATGTCAAAACTATCATTGCTGCTCCTGTTAGTGGTCTTTGCAACACCCGCAACAGCCGCTGACACGGTTTCGTTTTCGAGGCAGATTCGAGGCATCCTTTCGGATCGATGCTTTCAGTGTCACGGACCTGACGAAGGACAACGACAGACAGATCTGCGTCTGGATGTCCAAGAGTCGGCCACGGCCGAACTCGACAGCGGTGAGCGAGCCATCGTGCCAGGAGATGCAGCGGCCAGTGAACTGATTCAACGACTGACGACGGATGATCCCGACCTGCGGATGCCTCCGGTCGACATCGGAAAGACAGTTTCTGCCGAAGAAATCGCTCTACTGAAAAAATGGATCGAGGAAGGAGCCGAATGGGGCCAACACTGGGCATTCGAACCAATTATTCGGCCGGAAGTACCACCCAGCAGCGCAAACGCATCTCAGCCGATCGATGCTTTCGTCGTCGCAAGGCTGGATCAGGAAGGTTTGGCGGCAGCACCGCGAGCGGATCGGACGACTCTGCTGCGACGAGTCAGCCTGGATCTAACAGGCCTGCCTCCCACGCCCTCCGAAGTGGACGCTTTCCTTACAGATGATTCTTCGGATGCCTGGGAACGCGTTGTCGACCGCCTGCTGGCGTCGCCACGTTACGGCGAGCATATGGCGCGCTACTGGCTGGATGTTGCCCGCTACGGTGACACACACGGACTGCACCTAGACAATTTCCGTGAAATGTGGGCTTATCGTGACTGGGTGGTCGACGCCTTCAACAGCAACAAGCCGTACGACGTTTTCATCACAGAACAACTGGCAGGAGATCTGCTGCCCGATGCCACACAGGATCAACTCATCGCCAGTGGATTCAATCGCTGCAACGTGACAACCAGCGAAGGAGGATCCATCGCGGAAGAAGTTCATGTGCGGAACGTAGTCGATCGAGTCGTCACCACGGGAACGGCTTTCATGGCTCTCACGATGGACTGTTCACGCTGCCATGACCACAAATTTGATCCGCTGACGATGAAAGACTTCTATTCTTTCTATGCGTTCTTCAACAGCTTTGACGGAAACCCACTGGACGGCAACAAGAAGGATCACGCTCCAGTGATCCAGGTGTTCACCGATGAACAGCAGACTCAGCTAAGTAGACTCAACGACGCACGTGACGCCATCGAGCACAAGATGGACGAAATTCAGGCGTCAGTGAAGTACACAGAACCTGCAGAGCCAGCTCAACGAGTCCTCAGCGAACCAGTGGACTACGTCTGGATCGAAGACGAACTGCCTGTGGGAGCAAAAGCAACATCCAAGGCCTGGAAGTTTGCAGGAGATCCTCAGCCGGTCTTCAGTGGCAAGCTTAGCAATGAGCTGGTTGCCAGCGGTCTCGAACAGAACGTCGTTCAGGAGATTCCACAGAAGCTGATGGTGGCCGAAGGAGACGTCTTATTCTGCCATGTCTACCTCGATCCGAAGAATCCACCAAAGCAAATCATGCTTCAGTTTCACGCGGACAACTGGGAGCATCGAGCGTACTGGGGTGAGAACCTGATTCCGTGGGGCACCGATGCGACTCCATCGCGTCTTCATGTGGCCCCCCTTCCGAAAGCCGGGGAATGGGTTCGACTGGAAGTTAAAGCTGCCAGCGTGGGACTTGCTCCCGGAACCGCCATCAACGGCTGGGCCTGCACTCAGCATGATGGCCGAGTGTTCTGGGACCACGCGGGTATCCGAGGTCTCACCAACCGCACTCCGTGGTACGACTCATTCGCCAACTGGTTAATGGACATGCGAGCGATTCAAGGAGCAACGCTTCCGGAAGAAACAAAGGCGCTTGTAACCAAAGCAGAAAACGAACTCAGCGAAGACGAAAACACTCAACTACAGCGGTACTTCAAACGGTACGCATGGACTGCCATGAAGGAACCTCTGGCACCATTTCGCGCGGAACTGGAAGAAGTTCGTTCTCAATTGAAATCCGTCCGGGATCAGGCGGGGACAACACTCGTCTACAAGGAGACAGCGAAACCCAAAACAGCCTATATGCTGACTCGAGGCGAATACGACAAGAAGGCAGGTGAGGTGTCGCGAGGTGTCCCTGAAGTGCTGCCGGAGTTCCCGAAAGATGCGCCGATGAATCGGCTGGGAGTCGCGCAGTGGCTCACTTCTCCCCAGCATCCACTCACGTCCCGAGTCACCGTCAACCGCCTGTGGCAGCAGTTCTTTGGTGTCGGTCTGGTCAGGACTTCGGAAGACTTTGGGTCTCAGGGAGAACCTCCCAGTCATCCGTTACTGCTGGACTGGCTCAGCGCAGAATTCATGGCTCCCAAGCAGCCAGGCGCTCAACATGCCTGGGACGTCAAACACCTCACCAGACAGATCGTGCTGTCTACGACGTACCGACAATCAGCGGTTGTGACACCGGAACTGCTGGAACGCGATCCCGAGAACCGGCTGCTCGCACGAGGTCCCCGGTTTCGCCTGGATGCGGAAACGCTTCGCGATCAGGCATTGTTCGTCGGCGGGCTGTTGTACGAGAAACTTGGAGGACCCAGCGTCAAACCACCCCAACCAAAAGGACTTTGGAACGCCGTGGGATATACGGATTCCAATACCGCCAATTTCTCGCCAGACGAAGGTCACGAAGCCGTTCATCGTCGGACTCTTTACACGTTCATCAAAAGGACGTCTCCACCGCCGCAGATGAGCACCTTTGATGGACCGTCTCGCGAAAGCTGTGTGGTTCGACGTGAGCGCAGCAACTCTCCAATGCAGGCACTGCTGTTGATGAACGACCCGCAGTATGTGGAATGTGCTCGCGGGCTGGCCGAACGCGTCCTGCGCGAAGCCAGTCAGTCCGAAGAAAAGCAGGCGGAGTTTGCATTGCGACAATGCGTGCTTCGAAAACCGACGGATCAGGAAATTAAGGGCGTTGTGGATGACTATCATGCCTTCCTGACGGAATACACCGCCGACCCGGAAGCGGCCAAAGCTCTGATTCAGGTCGGCGAGAACCCGCCTGCAGAAGACCTGGACCCCATCCAGCTGGCCGCCTGGACGATGGTAGCCAACCTGGTACTCAACCTCGACGAATTCATCAACAAGTAGGACGGATGCAATCCGTCGAATGTCTTCCCGCAGAATTCGCTTTGCTTCTCCGCCCGACTGATATCAAAAAGGCAACTCGCCATGACACCTTTCGACGAACACCAAACAGCGGAAACACGGCGACATTTTTTCGCTCGTGGGTCTCTTGGTTTGGGCACTGCGGCACTCGGGTCGCTCATGCAGCAGAACGCCAGTGGAACAATGGCCACCACGGAAGTTCCCACCGCGTTACAGCACTATGCTCCCAAAGCAAAACGAGCTGTCTGGTTGTTCATGGCGGGCGCGCCCTGCCAGATGGATCTGCTTGATTACAAGCCGGTCATGCGGGACTGGTTCGATAAGGATCTGCCGGAATCGATTCGTCAGGGCCAGCGGCTCACAACGATGACATCCGGTCAGAAGCGGTTCCCGATCGCTCCTTCAAAATTCCGTTTTCGACAACATGGCCAGGCCGGCACCGAATTCAGTGAACTGCTGCCGTATACATCCCGGATGGCGGACGACGTTTGCGTGATTCGATCCATGTACACGGAAGCAATCAATCACGATCCAGCCATCACCTATATCTGCACCGGATCGCAGTTACCAGGGCGTCCCAGTCTCGGAGCGTGGCTCAGCTACGGACTGGGCAGCGAAAACCACAACGTACCGTCGTTTATCGTAATGACTCCCACCTGGACCGGTCGCAAGAGCGCTCAGGCACTGTACAACCGACTTTGGGGACCCGGATTTCTGCCCAGCCGTCACTCGGGAGTCTCATTGAGACGACAGGGAGATCCGGTGCTGTATCTGTCGAATCCTCTTGGTGTGAGTTCCACGATGAGACGCCGGATGCTCGACCGACTCGCGGAAATGAATCAGCAGACACTCGACACCGTGGGAGATCCAGAGACTCAGGCTCGCATTGACCAGTACGAAATGGCGTTCCGGATGCAATCGTCAATGCCGGACCTGACCTCGGTGGACAACGAACCGAAACACATCCTGGAGATGTACGGGCCCGACGCGACCAAACCAGGCACCTACGGCTTCAGTTGTCTGCTGGCTCGACGGATGCTCGAACGCGACGTGCGCTTCGTGCAGATCTTCCATCGAGGATGGGACCAACACGGAAACATCCCCAACGATCTTCCCAACCAGTGCCGCGATATTGACCAGCCATCCTGGGCGCTCGTCCAGGATCTGAAGGCCCGCGGGCTGCTGGAAGACACCCTCGTCATCTGGGGTGGAGAATTCGGGCGGACGGTTTACTGTCAGGGTGGCCTCACCCGGGAAACCTACGGCCGAGACCATCATCCTCGATGCTTCAGCATCTGGATGGCCGGAGGAGGAATCCAACCGGGGATGACCTACGGAGCGACCGACGACTTCAGTTACAACGTCACGGAGCACCCCGTTCATATCCACGACCTGAATGCCACCATTCTGCATCAACTTGGCATCAATCACGAACGCCTGACATATCGTTTCCAGGGCCGCGATTTCCGACTCACCGATGTCCATGGTGAAATCGTGCATGACGTGCTGACGTAGACAGAAAAGAAGAATCATCCCGACTTTTTGGGGAAGCGCACCGGTCGTCTGGTATCCCAACGGACCGGCCTGTATTTTCTCGCCATGAATCAGGCGGATCTACACGTACCACAAAACGCACTCAACGGTATCGTAACCGTCGGCAACTTTGATGGAGTCCACCGTGGCCATCAGCAGATGCTGGCGACCCTGTGTGAGATCGCCGCACAGCATTCGGCACCGGCGGTCGTCGTGACGTTTGACCCGCATCCGCTCAGCCTGCTGCGTCCGGATTCGCCACTGCCGCGACTGACCACCATCCCGCGACGAACGGAACTCCTCAAACAGTATGGTGCTGATGAGGTCATTGTGCTGCCGGTCACTCATGAGCTGCTGCAGATGTCAGCAGATGAGTTCTTTCGAGACGTCCTGGTGCAGCAACTTACTGCGAAAGGCATCGTCGAAGGACCCAATTTCCGGTTTGGCCGCGATCGCCAGGGCGGCGTTCAGCAACTTTCCAGACTGTGCCAGAGCGAAGGCATCACGTTTCAGGTCATCGAGGCAGTCAACGACGAAGGTCACATGATCTCTTCCAGCCGAATTCGCTCGCTGCTGAGCGAAGGGAAGGCATCGGAAGCTGTGGCAATGACCGGCCATTCACACCGTCTGTCCGGAGTCGTTTCGCAAGGTGCCGGCCGAGGGCGCCAACTGGGGTTTCCAACCGCCAACCTGGACGACATCCACGTGATGCTGCCGGCCAACGGAGTCTACGCGGGGGCAGCAGGCATCGATGAGCAACGACACACGGTTGCCATCAGCGTTGGTCCGAATCCAACATTCAATGACAACCGCGTCAAGGTCGAATGTCACGTGGATGGCTTCGAAGGTGACCTCTACGGTCAGTCACTCGATATCGATCTCTGCTGCGAAATCCGACCACTGTGTTCCTTTGAATCCGTCGATGAATTGACGAAACAGATTCGAACAGACGTCGAACGATGTCGCGTTCGAGTGCAGCAACTGACGACGCCCATCTACAAAATCTGTCGAGAATCCGAATGGTCCGACGCGGTCACGAATGGACAATATGCCGGTTCGGCTGCGGACAAAGAAGATGGATTCATTCACTTCTCAACAGCCCGTCAACTGGAGGAAACAGCTGCCAAACACTTTGCCGGACAGACCGACCTGGTACTCGTGGAGTTCAATCCTGCGCTTCATGATCCGGACCTCAGGTGGGAAGCGTCTCGCGGTGGAGATCTGTTTCCTCACCTGTATGGTCAGCTTAATCCGACTGACGCCGTTTGTGTTCATCCACTGCCGTGGAACAACGAGCGCCACAACTTCCCTGCGTGGCTGGCCGACTCATGATATTGAAGACTGAGCGTATTGCGTTTCGTGTGGCAACTCAGTCTGTCTTCGGATGAATCAGACACAGTCGAACAGACAGACCCGGTCGTGTATAGTGACTCTCATTCAGGTCCGACAGCACAGATGTGAGGTGTCGACGATGGGAAAGTCCGGCAAAACGAAGAAAGACGAGACTGCAAAATGGATCGTTCGCGGTGCCGTAGTCGTCATTCTGGTGACTCTTGTGGTCCTCGCATTTCTGGATCGTAGCGCCAAGACGAACGCAACCACAACAACGACCACATGGCTCAACGCACTGCAGACGGCAACTGATGAACAGAAAGACCTGTTCTATTCAGACCTGACGCAACACGTGAGCGGCACTCCGCAGATTACGGGCGAAGCCTCCCGCGGCCAGGTTGTCTATTCATGGAACGGCATCTTCAGAACCTATGCAACAACGGTCACCTTTGAAGGCAATGATCCATCAGTTGTGGTACGAATCGAAGGCCCCGGTTCCTGAAGAACGGTTTGGCGACTATCCAACAATTCCAGTCAATCGCTGCTGAATCAATGCATTGGCTTCGGCCATAATTCGCCCGATGAGTTCTTCGCAGGTGGGAATGTCGTTGATTAGTCCGGCGACCATACCGCATGACCACGCTCCGGCATCCATTTCGCCGGTTTGCATGATCTTTGGATACACACCGGCGACTTCGTCGATGATATCTTCGAACTTCAGGTCCGCTCCCAGGTCGCGTTCCTTTTCCAGCAACCGTTCCACCGCCGCATTGTTGAGCACCCGTTCGGTGTTGCGCAGTGGTCTCATCACCAGGCGAGTATCCAGTTCGGAAGCGGCGACAATGGCCTGCTTAACGTTTTCGTGAACGGGAGCTTCCTTCGTCGCGATAAATCGCGTCCCCATGTTCATGCCTTCCGCCCCCATCGCCAGGGATGCCACCAGCGAACGTCCGTCTGCCATTCCTCCGGACGCCACAAACGGGATCTTGAGTTCATCGGCAGCCCGAGGCAGCAAAATCATGTTGGGAATGTCATCTTCCCCTGGATGGCCCCCACATTCAAATCCATCCACGGACACCGCGTCACAGCCAATGGCCTGAGCTTTCAATGAATGCCGGACGGATGTGCATTTGTGAATAATCTTACATCCAGCCGCCTGCAGTTTGGGAAGATACTCCTGAGGATTCCGGCCAGCGGTTTCCACGATCCTGACGCCGCCATCGATGATCGCGTCGATATAGCCAGGATAATCAGGTGACGTCACGGTGGGCAGGAATGTCAGGTTGACTCCAAATGGTTTTTTGGTCATTTCGTGGCAGCGAGCGATCTCAGCGGCCAGATCCTGAGGCGTTTTTTGAGTTAGCCCGGTGATGATTCCCAAACCACCAGCGTTGGAAACAGCAGCAGCCAGTTCTGCAAATCCCACGTAGTGCATGCCTCCCTGAATAATGGGATGTTCAATTCCAAAGAGTTCAGTGATGGCTGTTTTCACAGACAATGTCCTGTTTCGACAGAAATAAAGGCGATGATTTCGAGGGCGACGCACAATAGAGCATTCACGTAATTTCCACACCCAATGGACGTGAACACTCACCAATAATCACAGAAACAAATAAGCTAACGCTGCATGAAACGTCCTCAGGCCGACGGTCGGTCACGAACATGAGCAAACAACAATCGTCCACTCACAATCGAATTTCGGCGACCCCATGGCAGACGAACAACACGGATCCAGCGACGAACCTTCGTCCAGTTCAGACCAGCCGTATTCGGAACCAACCGAAGTTGGCACCTCTCGGCCTGACCGCACAAGAGGCATTCGCTGGTGGATTGCGGGACTGATTGCCGCAGCAACCGGAACAGCTTACTTCGTCGGCCTGCAGTGGGCTGGCGACGACCTGTCCAAGCAATCACTGGCGACCGTTATTCCCTGGCTGCTCGGTGGCCTGTTGCTGGTGCTGTGGTGGGTTCTGCTGTCAGGAGCCCGATGGGGCACTCGATTCAAAGGCATGGGCGCGTTGCTTATCTGCTTTGCTTTATTTGTCGGGCTGTTTCGCTGGGATGGCCAGGCCGGCAACTTTGTGCCTCAGTTTGCCTTTCGATTCAGCCCCACTCCGGAAGATCGAGCTGTGGAGTACTTCGACAAGGCCAGTGAATCTGAGCTGCCAGTCACCGACAATCCTGGCACTCTGGAAATCACCGCCGACGACTGGCCCCGATTTGGTGGTGCGAACGAAGATCACATCGTGTCGGATGCTCTGATTCGACGCGACTGGAACGAGAACCCTCCTAAAGAACTGTGGCGGCATCCGGTCGGACCAGGTTGGTCTTCGTTTGCCGTGGTCGGCAGTCTGTTGTTCACTCAGGAGCAGCGAGGCGAACTTGAAGCCATTGTTTGCTATGACGCCGACACGGGCAAACAGGTCTGGCTACACACAGATGAAGCTCGTTTCTATGACCCGGCCAGCGGCGCGGGGCCTCGATCCACTCCCACGATTCACAATTCCAAACTATATGCGCTCGGCGCGACCGGAATTCTCAACTGTCTGGATCCCATTACCGGAAAGCACCACTGGTCCACGAACATCGTGGAAGACGCCAACACGTCGTTGATTGAATGGGGAATGGCAGGCGCGCCGCTCATCTACGACGATGCGGTGATCGTCAATCCTGGCGGCGAAACAGGGTCCGTTGCGGCCTACGATCGGAACACTGGTGAGAAACTCTGGGCCGGAGCCGGCGACCAGGCAACGTACGCATCGCCTCAGATAGTCGAACTCGAAGGTGTTCCTCAGATTCTGATCTACTGCTCAACCGGCCTGTGCGGACACGACGCCACGTCCGGCGAGAAACTGTGGGCCTTTCCCTGGACGAATATGACGAAGCTGAACATCGTCCAGCCAATCGTCCTTCCGGACAACAGTGTGTTCATCAGCAGTGGCTACGGAGGAGGCAGCGCGCGACTGGATATCACAAACGGAGCAGATGGCTGGAAAGTCGATCCCCAATGGACTGCTCCTGATCGCTTTCGACTCAAGTTCAACGGCGGCATCTATCGCGACGGCTATGTCTACGGACTGGACGAAGGCATTCTGGCCTGCTTCGATGTCGCCAAAGGAAAACGCACATGGAAACGAGGACGATACAATTTCGGTCAGATCGTGATGGTCGGCGACGACCTGGTCGTGATCACGGAATCCGGCAAAGTCGTGCTGGTAGAAGTGACACCGAAGAACGCAAAGGAAGTCGCCGGATTTCAGGCCATCGAAGGCAAGACCTGGAACCATCCGGTGGTGAATCGAGGCCGCCTCTACGTCCGCAATGGCGAAGAAGCGGCTTGTTATGACCTGAGTCTGTAGGCTCCACACGCTGAGTGGGTAAAGCGCTGGGCGCAGGCCTCCCGACCTCGCACAGCGCAACAATGGAATTATGAAGAGCCTACAAGCTCGTTGATCTCACCGCTGCTGAAACCCAGTTCTCTGAGAATCTCTACGGAATCTTCGCCGGGAAGACGGGGATTCGTCCCTGCTTCCGGCACAGTACGGCTAAAACGTGGAGCCGGAGAGTGTTGCAGATTGCCGTCGGCATTCAGAAAGGTACCGCGTTGTTTGTTGTGTGGGTGCTCTGCTGCTTCATGCGGAGTCAGCACAGGAGCAAAACAGGCGTCGGAGTCTTCAAAGACGTTGCACCATTCGTCACGCGTTCTCGTCCGAAAGACGGCCGCAATCTCATCCTGCAGTGATTCGACTTCGGCCGGATCAGTCCACCCGCCCAAGGCCGCTTTGCCTTCAAAGCGTTCACAGTCCAGCCCCAGTTTTTCAATCAGTTCGTTGTAGAACTTTGTTTCGAGAGCCCCGATGGAAACGTACTTTCCATCGCTTGTTTCATAGACTTCATAACTGTGGTGGCCGCCTCCCAGAATGTGTTCGCCCGGATTCGCAAACAGTCCCTGGTTGTAATACTGAAAATGCATCGCCTGCAACGTGGCGACGCCGTCCACCATGGCAGCATCCACCACCTGACCCTGACCGGATTTCTGAGCTTCCAGGATTCCACACACCAGGCCGAAGGCCAGAAACATCCCGCCACCGCCGTAGTCAGCGATGAAGTTGAGTGGAACTGCAGGCGTTTCTCCTCGCCGACCAAGATTGTGCATGGCTCCGCTGAGCGCCAGGTAGTTGATATCGTGGCCGGCTCGCTGAGCCCACGGACCTTCCTGCCCCCAACCGGTCATGCGTCCGTAAACCAGTTTCGGATTTCGCTCCGTACAGACATCCGGCCCCAGCCCACGTCGCTCCATGACTCCCGGACGAAACCCTTCGATCAGCCCATCGGCGGTTTCGCATAACTTCAGAACTGCATCGACTGCCTGCGGGTTCTTAAGATCCAGCGCCAGTGATCGTCGTCCTCGTAAGTCAACACTTACGTGACGATTCTCTGGCGATGCAGATTCCGGACGAACAACCTGAATCACCTCAGCCCCCATGTCGGCCAGCAACATCCCACAAAACGGTCCCGGCCCCATGCCCGCCATTTCAATGATCCGACATCCGTGCAACGGCCCCATCTGTATCGTCCTGGCTTCACGTGAATCAGAAGTCTCTTCGGGAGATATAGAAGCACCCGATGCTGAGCATGACCAGCACAAACAAGGCATTGTCACGGACGACCTGCCAGGGATCAAAATCATCGGCAAGCTGGAGAGGGTCTTCTCCCCGTGATGTGGGCGCTCGTTCTGTGCGACCGGGCAGCAGCGACCCTGGCTGCTGATCCATCACGTACTTGACACAATCGTCCAGCTGAGCCGGCTTGGGCAGTGCTGTCCAAGCCGGCACAATGGCGTAGTCATACATCTGATAGACCCATGTCGGCGTTTCCGCCCACTCGTCTTGTTCCGTCATGGACACCACGTCGTCTGCATACTCCTTCACTGCCAATCGCCCGTCCGCTACAAACATCTGATTGTCTGATCCGAAGGCCACCGCAGAACAACTTCCGTTGTCGGGTGACTCCCATGCCTCGAACGACTCTGTCTGCGCATCAAACAGGTACACTCTGTTGTCGGACGCACACAAAGCAAGAAGCGAACCATCTGGTGCTGCGGCAGCGGAACGTGGCTGAACGTCAGTCCCCAGACCGTTTGAAGTGATATCCTGCAGCGATGCGGCATCCAGAACCAGCACATCACTCGATGGCCTTGCCAGCAGAACATAATCACCGGCAGCGGTCAGTACAGCGGGACCGTCTTCCGTATCAAACTCCCGCGATGGCCCCACGGAATAACTTCCGTCATCCTCCGCGTCCAGACGCTGCAGCATTCCATCGGTGAACAACCAGATGTTGTTCGTCGCCGGATTCAATGCTGCAGCGAAGTCCTCCGTTCGTTCCGGAAGCCCTTCCAGCGGAATAGTTTCAAATGCCTTGCCACCACCGCCGAGAAAACCGCCGCTGATCCGACTGAGGAACTCCGATTGCTGGCGAGCCATCTCGGACTGGCCAAGAAATCGATAGACGTCATTTCTTCCAGGAAGAATGATACGTCCGTCACCCCCAATCAGCACTGTGGGTACGAACTCCGGCAACTGCGCCAGAGAAACACGTTCCCAGTCATCGTCGGCAAAACCGGCCACAAGCTGCGATGATCCCATCCCGCCGAACCGGGATCTTGTCTGCTGCACGGCGAGAATTCGGTCGTTCGCCTGGTCGTGAACCGGAAGGAAACGATGATCGGATCCGAACAGCAATTGAGCCAGCCCCCCCATCCCATTCGGAGGTTCGCGAAACACCTTGCGCCACGTTGACGACGGTTCATCCCAGGCCCACGTGTTCTTTTCTCCATCGACCGTGAGTACTTCAGAGCCAACACTGACAACTTCTTTGATTCCGCGCTGGTTAATCAGATTCTCTCTGAGTGCTTCCCGAGTGACCCCCACCACGGTGACAAGAATCCAGAACACAACAACCAGCGACAGAGCAACAATGGAATTCCTCCAGACTGCTCCGGCAACCGCCGACACGGCGTAATAGATCATGAACAGGAACACGTAGACCGGAATGCACCACAGCAATCCGTGTCGCCAATAGCCCAGTCTCAACCCCAGCAACAACCAGATACCGACGACCAGGACCGACGAATACAACAACGTGAACGCGCAACCTCCAAAGAACTTGACAACAAACAGCATGCTGCGTCGGACAGGTTTGCTCAGCAGCAAAGAAATCTCACCCGGTTCGAACGTCCGAGGTATCAAACCGGCGGTTACCAGCAGGCATCCGAACACTCCGAAGAACCCCAGAAAGGTACTCACCACTGCTATCAGAATCTGGTCAAAGATCGGTTCAAACTGAGTAGGCGTCAGAGGAATCGGTCCCTGAACAACGGCCGTCCCGTAGGTCAGCGAAAACGCATGGCTGTCTTCGATGTCGATGGATCGAGGAAACGCAGCGGCCAGCAGCAGCAGATTCCGACGCAGTGTTTCTTCTTCGTCCAGACTGGACAAAGCTGTCAGTGCCGCAGCTTCTTCACCGGCGTCAACATCGGCCCAGACATCTTCGCGGTAGAAGCCTTCATGGTCGATCAGATCATTGAGCCGATCCACTACTCGTCGCTGCATGCGATGGCCGCCACGATGATGAGGTGGGACATCCTCTTCCTGCTCGGGATTCAACCACTTCTGAATCTCTTCCTGCCGTTTCGAAGAGAACAGGGACCACAGGTGAGCGACCGGAGTGCCATCATCATCGGATTCATCAGTGAATCGTCGCAGCAGTCGTTCCGGATCACTGACTTCTCCGCGACGCAAATGAGTGGCCGTTCCGACATCCAGCCCAAACGGTGCCAACAGCGACAACACAGCAACGATGCCGATCAACGTCACCAGCATCACACGAGAAGCCAGAGCTTCACGAAACGAATCCTTCAGAATCGCGAGGTATTGTCTCACGCGGTGTCCTCCCGAGCAGCGTCTTCTTCGACAATCCTCAGGAACGCTTCTTCCAGTGTAAAATCGCGGCGATTCATACTGACGAGACTGATGCCGTCGCGGCGCAGCCGATCAACGACCCGATCCACCTGCTCCTGTTTCGGAACGACGGCATGGACATCCAGGATGCCAGAAATCGTATCTTCGACTCTTGAAACCCTGATGCCTTCAAAGCAGGTCTCAGCGGTCGCACGATCCGTGGCGACTCGAAACAACATCGGCGATTCGCCAATGGCTTTGGTGAGTTCCTTCACACTGCCCGTTTGCCTCACGCGGCCACCTGTCAAAATAGCCACGCTTTCGCAGATGAGTTCGATTTCCTGCAACAGATGACTATTCAGAAAGATGCTGGTGCCGCCGTCGGCGAGCTCTCGAAGAACATCCCGGATTTCCTTGCGTCCAACGGGATCCACTCCATCCGTCGGTTCGTCCAGGATGATGAGGTCCGGTTCGTGCAGCATGGCCTGAGCCAATCCAAGGCGTTGCTGCATCCCTTTTGAGTAGCCACTGACGCGATCCTTTTCGCGTCCCCTGAGTCCTACTCGATCGAGCAGTGCCGGAGATCGCCGGCGCACCTCGGAAGCACTCAGTCCACTCAGGCAACCGTAGTACTCGAGAGCCGTGTTTCCGGTGAGGTGCCTCGGGATGCGATGGTTCTCCGGCAGGTAGCCAATGCGCCGCCGAGTCGCAAGCTGGCCAGCGGTGAATCCAAGTACATTGGCCACACCGGACGTTTTACGAACGATTCCCAACAGGATCTTGATGAGAGTCGTTTTCCCGGCCCCGTTCGGGCCAAGCAGGCCGTAGATGTGACCCGGCGGAATATCCAGGGACACACCGCACAACGCATCTACTCGTCGCCGGCGCATCAAACCGCTTCGATAAGTCTTCCGAAGATCTCGAACCTGAATCACGGGTTCCGTCACGAATGGCCCAGCCTTTCAGATGTAGTGCCAGCGGGAACTAGTATGCCATACCTGCCGTCATCCCGAAATCGACTCCACAGGCTGAGCCTTGTTGGTACTCGTTCGAGGCAAAGACGGTGGCGGTGAAAGAATACACAGTTCGCCGCCCCCCGTACTTCATTGGCTTCAAGTCAGAATTCAGAACAGCGACATTTCAGGTTCTTTCCTCCATTCTGCTTGTCGATTCCGCCGCAGGCTGAGCCGACTCAAGCCACTGAATCCGGCCCGGATCTGTACTCTTTCGAGCAATTCCAAAAAGATCACAAAATGCGTTTCGCCATACCTATTGCTGACGAAATGCATGTTTGGCGGGTCTCGGACGACGTTTTCCTGGAAAGTTTTGTGCGGAGTTGTAACAGCTCGGGTTGAGCCGCGTTTGTGAGGGTGTGACGAAGACACAACAACAAACCCCTCAAAATAAACACGAAAGCGAAACCATGAAGACTCTCACCAAAATCACCCTGATCGCTCTGATTGTTCTTGGCACTTCACTGGCCTCTGCCGAAGCCGGCAATCGAGGCGGACGCAAAGGCGGATCAAATCGAGGTGGGAACCGACAGAACTTCAGCCAGAGAAACAACAATCATCGGCACAACAACTTCCGACACAACGGTGGCGGAAAATGGAACAACAACCACAAGCAGAACAACTGGAATCAGCACAAGTTCAACGGCAAGCAGAACTTCAACCACCACAACCAGCATCACAACTTCAAGCACCACAACAACAAGTGGAACCACAACAAGCAGTTCCAGCACAAGAACAACTTCAAGCACAACGGACAGCACTTCAACAACCACCACAAAGGCCAGAACTTCAAGCACAACCAGCACCAGAACACGAACGCTCACAAGGGCGGAAACCAGTTGCACGGATGGTGGTAAGCTGTTCTCAGTAGACTCAAACAAAACGGCTGCGGTCCCAAATCGGACCGCAGCCGCTTTTTTGCGCGCCGCAACGGGTGAATCCAGCAGACTCACGTCGCGCTGCTTACCGGGAACTGGGGAAGATAGTCAGGTAAAGTCCCCTGCCATCACAACGGTCCAGCGTTCCAATCGACGAACCGCCATCGATTGCCTATGATTCGTACATGGTAACTCGCATCCAGCAACTGAATCCTCATGTCGTCAATCGCATCGCAGCCGGGGAAGTGATTGAACGTCCGGCCAGCGTGGTTAAGGAATTGCTGGAAAACAGCGTTGATGCTCTGGCAACTCGCATCGAAGTGGATGTGGTATCCGGCGGGATGGAACTCATCCGCATTACCGACAACGGTGAAGGGATGCATCCGGAAGACCTCGAACTGGCCGTCACCAGTCATGCCACCAGCAAGATCCACAGTGACGCGGATCTGGATCAGGTGGCAACACTCGGTTTTCGAGGTGAAGCGCTGGCGTCGATTGCTTCCGTGAGTCGTTTTCATATTCGGACTCGGCGAACGAGCGAACCAACCGGTCGCGAACTGCGAGCCGACGGCGGAGAAATCAAGACACTGCACGAATGTGGATGCCAGGAAGGAACACGAATCGAAGTCCACAATCTGTTCTTTAACACTCCCGCTCGCCGTCGTTTTCTGAAAAAGCCTTCAACCGAGTTCGGCCGCATCAGCGAACAGTTCACTCGAATTGCACTTGCCAATCCCACTCTGCACATGGTGCTGCGGCACAATGACAGGATCGTCTACGAACTTCCTGCCAGCACTAGTCAGGAAGACCGCATTCGCCGATTCTTTGGAAGCGACATCGCCGATAAACTCATACCTGTCGAATCGGAAACCACAACCAGTGATGGGCAGACGACTCGGCTTTGGGGCTTCACAGGAGACCCTTCACTCAGCAAGTCTACTCGTAAGAACCAGTTCCTGTTTCTCAACGGACGCTGGATCCAGGATCGCAGCCTGCAACACGCTCTGACGGAAGCCTATCGCGGGTTGCTCATGGTAGGTCGGCAACCGGTTAGCTTCCTGTTTCTGGAAGTGCCGCCTCAGCTGGTCGACGTCAACGTGCATCCCACCAAGACAGAAGTACGATTTCAGGATAGCCAGACGTTGTACCGCCAGTTGTTGCGAACCATTCGTGACCGCTTCCTGCAACTCGATTTTCACGCTGACATCGAGATCCCGTCAAAAACAACCGCTCCACCGGAGCTGGCTTTGGCCGGAGCCGCCGTGCAAAAGGATCTGAACGTCTGGGCCGACAGTGCCACTCGCCCTGCTCCGCCATCCATCCGCACGCCCACCGTGCTGCCGGAACATGTGATCGAGGAGTTTCGGCCACTCTCAGAAGGCCACACGGCCGGACATGACAGCTCGGTCACAGATACCACGCCGCATCATCCCCAAAGGCAGTCATTTGATGATGGAAGTTCATCGGATGACATCCCAGCCACGCCTCAGGCCTCACCTTCTGCAACTCCGCTGGATGAATTTCGAGGACTCCAGGTCCACGACTGTTACCTCGTCGTGGCAACGGACGACGGGATCGAAATCATCGATCAGCACGCCCTGCACGAACGGATCCTGTACGAACATCTGCGGACGCGTGTACTGGCCGGTTCGATTGAACGTCAGAAATTGCTGATTCCCGAGACCATTGAATGCAGCCCCGTCGAAGCGGCGGTTCTATGCGAGTATCAGGAACTGCTGAAAGAAATTGGATTCGAAATCCAGGAATTCGGCGGCACTACCGTTCTTCTGGAATCGCACCCAGTCCTGATTCCCAAAGGCAGTTTTATCCGAATCCTGAAAGACTTCGCGGAACAGCTGGAAAAGTCGGATGGCAAGACGTCTCGCCGAGACCTGCTGGACCACATGTTGCACACCATGGCCTGTCGAGCCGCCATCAAAGCAGGCCAGCGATTGACACAGGAAGAGATGCACGAACTCCTGCGACAGCGCAATCTGGTGGCGGATTCTCACCATTGCCCGCACGGTCGGCCCACTGCCATGAAACTGTCACGAAACATGCTTGACCGTCAGTTCGGTCGGCTGGGGTGATGAGTCCAGAGACGAGTGGCAGAGTCCGGTGATAATCACTTCGATGGGACCGGCCGCACGGGACTCCGGACTCTCCACTGTCAACTCGCAATTCCTCACTTGCATTCTGCCGTTCCGTCCAGTTTGATTGCTCGCCAGCGTAATACGTGTAGTAGACGACAACAAATTGCCTCCCGCCATTTTGAATCCAGCCGACTGCTGTCAGAACATGATTTGCGTAAGTGTAGGAAGAACCCGACATAGCTCCATGAGGGCTCAACACGCAGAACTGGCAGAAAAGAAGGCCGAACTTGTCGAACTGCGGCTGGACTGGATGCGCCAGCGCCCGGATGTCGGCCGGCTGCTCAAGGATCGCCCCACTCCGGTTGTTGTCACCTGTCGCCGCAAAGTTGATCGAGGCAAATGGGCCGGATCGGAACAGCAACGCATGTCGGTTCTGCGCGAAGCCATCGTAGCAGGAGCAGACTACGTCGACCTGGAAATCGACGTGGCAAAGTCGGTGCCTCGTTATGGCGACACGAAGCGCATCGTCAGCTACCACAACTTCGAAGAAACTCCGCTGGACCTGAAGGATATCTACGACGAACTGGCCGACTGTGATCCGGACATCATCAAGCTGGTCACAATGGCAAACGGTCAGGAAGACAACGTCCGAATTCTGGATCTGGTCAACCGCTCAAAGACCCCCATGGTCGGGTTCTGCATGGGAGAATTCGGCGTCACCAGTCGGCTGTTGTGTGGTCGGTACGGGGCACCATTCACGTATGCCGGATTCAGCCGCAGTCGCGAGATGGCTCCCGGACAGCTGACGTTTGCCGAAGTGCGTAATCTCTACCGATTCAACAAGGTGACTCCACAAACAAAGATCTTCGCCGTCGTGGGAGATCCGATTGCTCACAGCATGAGCCCCCTGCTGCACAATGCGGCCTTTCGCAAAGCAGGATTTGATGGCATGTATCTGCCGATGAGAATCCCGGAAGGCGCGCTGGAATCGACACTCAACGAACTGAACGAACTCGACATCAGCGGATACAGCGTCACGATTCCTCATAAGCACGAAGCCCTGCAGATGGCTCAGGTGCCGGATGCCGAAACGGACGAAATCGGAGCCGCCAATACACTGTATCGCGTTGATGGCTTGTGGCATGCAACTAACACCGACTGCGATGCAATCGAAAAGACAGTTCTGGAAGGCATCAAACAACTGCCTCATCCTGAACGAACTCTGAGCGAACGGCGCGTGCTGATTCTGGGAGCCGGAGGTGCCGCGCGAGCCGCCATACAGGCGATGCTCAATCATGACGCTCGTGTGACGATTACGAATCGTACTCCCAAACGAGGCCAGCAGCTGGCCGGAGAAATGGACTGCAAGTTTCTCCAGTGGGAGAATCGCAGCACAGAAGATTACGATGTGCTGATCAACTGCACTTCCGTCGGAATGCATCCCGACATGGATGACACTCCTTTTCCGGAACACTGGATGAGAGATTCCACTCTGGTCTTCGACACCGTCTACAATCCGGAACACACCCTGTTGCTCAAGCAGGCCCGCGAACGAGGATGTGCGACAGCCAGCGGCATCGAAATGTTTGTTCGCCAGGCCGCTCGACAGTTTGAAATCTTCACGGGCATGGACGCTCCACGAGAATACATGGAAGAAACCATGCGGCGTGCCATGGCTGTGGGACGTCGCTGACGGAATCGAACCGCAATGGTAATCACATTGATTGGCTACCGAGGGTCCGGAAAATCGTCGGTTGCCCGTCTGCTCGCTGCAAAACTCAACCTGACGTGGATCGACAGCGACGACGTCATTGAAGAACAAGCCGGACGATCCATCCGTGAAATCTTTGCAGAAGACGGTGAAGCCGAATTCCGTCGCCTGGAACGAGCCGTCATTCGAGATCTGACCAACTGTGATTCTCTGGTGATTGCCGCAGGAGGAGGAGCCATCCTGGCCGACGAAAATCGACAGGCAATGAAGTCGGCCGGGGCTGTTGTCTGGCTGCAGGCCAGCGTGGATAATCTTGTTCAGCGGATTCAGGCAGATGATTCCACCGCCGATCGTCGCCCCAGTCTCACCGGGCAGTCTGTCGCCGACGAAGTCGAATCTGTACTGCGGTCTCGTCACGATCTGTACGCCGATGCGGCCACTATGACGATCCACACCGACGGCATGACACTCAACGAAGTCGCCGATCAGATTGTGCAGCAACTGCCGCCGGAAGGTTCAGGCAGATGAGCGGCAGCTATACGTTGATCCTGCTGGCAATCTTTGTCGGAGGCAGCTACATCGGGCGTTGGCTGCATCGCTGTGTACTGAGGTTCCCTTCGCAGTATTCACTGAAAGATCAGCTAAGGTCGATCTGGCACGAGGGCGACTGCCGTTCCTGCCACACGCGCGAATCCGGTCTTCAACATCTGCCGGTCATCGGCTGGCTCATCGCCGGTCGATGTCGTCACTGCGGACGTAAGATGGACGCTCGTCGTCCGGTCGTCGAATTGCTCACTGGACTGCTGCTGGCGTGGTTGTACTGGGTGGAAATTCCCGATTTGCCGGTTGTCGTTAAGGACAGCGGACTATGGACGACCATCCGTCCAGCAGGACCGGAAGTCATCACGGAGCTATGGTCACCCGTCGTCTGGATGCACCTGCGTTACCTGTTACACGCGGTAATGTTGTGCGGACTGATCGTCGCCACGGTGATTGATCTGGAACTGTGCATCATCCCGGATGGATGTACCGTTCCGGCGATGATCTTTGCCGTCTTGTTTTCGTTCGCTGTCGGACAGACATGGCTGGTGCCAATCTGGTTTCAGGATACGAGTACCGCCAACATCATCCGCAGTTTCCTCCCGGAACTGCTACAGCCACTCATCATTGAATGGGACGCAACGGCATTTGCCACAGCGCACCCTCACTGGCACGGATTGCTGGTGAGTCTGACTGGACTGATTGCAGGAGCAGGAGTGACCTGGCTGGTGCGAGCGATCGGATTCTGGGCACTCAGGCGAGAAGCGATGGGGGACGGCGACGTGGTCCTCATGGCGCTCATCGGAGCTGTGATCGGCTGGCAGCCGGTACTGCTTGTGTTCATGCTGTCGTCGGCACTGGCCGTGTTCCCGGCGATTTTGATGTCGATGCTGCCACGTGATTCAGACGAACCTTATCACCTTCCGTATGGTCCCTGGCTGAGTCTGGCGACGGTTATGTTGCTGTTGTTCTGGCAGGCAATCTGGCCGTTTGGAAAAGCGTACTTCGACATGGGAGTCGCATTGTTCCTGTTCGGCTTCGTGATGTTTGCCGGTCTGGCTGGAATGATGTGGACAATCTACATCGTCAAACGCAGTCTGGGCCTGATTGACAAAGATGAAGAACACGATCTGTGGTCGTCAGCCGATCATCTGATCTACTACGGAACCGACCGCCCGGACGACGAATGCCGCCAGTATTTGCGATCACAATGGCCCGGCTGGAACAGCGGACGAGGTTTCGGACACTACCGAAACTGGCGTAACCCGAAGTGATCCTCTTGTAGGGCCGGTTCCACCGGCCATGCGATTTCGTGAATCACGATCGGCCGGTAGAACCGGCCCTACGGTTACTCAACCTGATTCAAACAATCAGGGGCTGGCAACGGACCGCGAGAGCAGATTGAGCAGATCAACGACTGCGCGATGTCCTTTGGCTGTCTGGAGAATCACAAGGTTCTCGCGAAAGACAGAAATATCTCCACCACCCCCATGCCTCTGCTGCCACACCACAGATGGGCTCGACAGCTCCATGATCAAATCAATCAATCGGTCCGCAGGCGACAGTCGATCATTGAATTCAACTGCCTTTTCCTGACTGGCTCCGTTTTGATCTTCCTCCGAGGGATCCAGCTCGTCGCTAGTCGAAAAGAAGCCCTGTCCAGCACCCGTTTGTTCTGGGATCGCACGCTGGCGACGACGCACCGGTGGCGTGTGTACCGCGAGAAGATGACCGGCTGGGTAAACACGCGTCGTCGGGATGTTTGGAGTTTCCACATAACCGCAGGGGGTGATGAACATCACTCCGTCTCGTATTTCGTAGCCGAGCCGTGGCTCCCTGGTCTCACCCAGGATCAACTTCAATGCGCTTCGCAGACTGACCCCCTGCAGCTGAACCTCAACGCCGACAGGGATATCGGCCAGACTTTCAACTTCCCACTCCTCCTGCAGCCTGGGGTCCGTCTGAATGTCCCACCGGAATTCCTCATCGGCGAACGACTTATTGAGGTGTTGTAACAGGAAGTCGAATATCTCTTTGACCGGTGTTCCGCGAGGGAAGTCAAGGACTGGCACGGGCTTGTCGAGTAGCTCTTGCATCCACTTTTCCGAGGGCAGAGTGTCAGCAGTCCAATACTCATAGTGCACAAACGTCGTGGCTCGCCCCGCGTCGGTCTTCATTGTCGTACCGACCACTGGACGACCTGTCGGATCCAGGCGACGTGCGCCCCGCTTTTCATTCACGGGATTCACGGCAGCTCCGATACCATCGTCTGCATCCACTGCCACTGGATCACTCGGAGGAACGGATTGAGCATCTCGATCCTGAGCTGATCCGCTGCCTAATCCGTGAAGGAGTCCTCCTGCCAAAACAGCAGCACAAACAACTCCGGTCGTCACGACCCGGGAACGTATCATTGCGTTTTCTCCAGTCTGTTGCGTTGTTCGCGGGGGAGGAGGAATGTGTCAGTCTACCCGACTGGCTGGACGTCGGTATGTCTCTGGGCTGCCCGAAGTTCCTGGGATCCGAATCATTTGCTGTCAGTGATTTGGAAATCAAGGGAGACAACCGAACGAATTCTTCGTGACCGGGTGGAGCCTGTCGCACGACAAGGTTCTCACTGGAGTGATCCAAAGTGATACCCTGTAGGGCCGGTTCCACCGGCCATGTGTTTCCGTGAATCGCCAGCGGCCGGTAGAACCGGCCCTACATTTATTGTTGATTCGGCAACGTCTCGGAAAGCAAATTAAGTAGCCTTACGATCTCTTCGTGACCGGGAGGAGCCTGTCGCACGACAAGGTTGTCTCCAAAGATCTCAACTGTTCCTCCCGTTCCATCATTCTGCACCCACTGCAATGGAGGAGATGTCATGGTGATCACAACATCAATCAGGTGTTCTGCGGGTGTTAAGGGCCTGGAAACGTCTTTCTCTTCCATCTCACTCGGAGAAGTCTCCTCCTTAGCAGAGTCCTCCGATCCACCATCATCCATTGAGTAGAAGCCCCCACCGCCGCCGCCAGCTCCTCCCTGTCCTCCGCCAGACCCGGCGGACGTGTTGCCGGTGCGTGACTTCCAGGTTTTGCCAGCCGGTGGCTGCACCGTCAGTAGATGGGCGACTGGATAAACACGCGTCTCTAAGTACTCATCGCTGTTCGCCAGCTCGTCACTCGTGATCCACATGACCTCATCACGGATAATATGCGTTAGTTTAGGGTCCGTCGTGCTGCAAATAAGTTTCAGTGCGTTCTTCAACGTCGTGCCGTCAAAGAAGATATCATCTGTTGTCGTAACGTCCGCCAAACTTTCCAATCCTTCATCCTCCAGCATGAGACTATCCGTCCACACACTCAACCGATAATCATTTTGTGCTCCATAAGTATCGGTGAAGTAGGTAGTAACGAATTCCAGAATCTCAATGACAGGCGTGTCTTGCGGATAGTCCAGCAGCGGCACTGGTTCATCCAGCAATTCGTACATCCACTTCTCAACCGGCTTCGCGTCATCCGGCCAATATTCGTAACGCACTGCTGGTTGGCTTTGAGCAACATCGCCAGCGACCTCTTCAGCTTGTTTGTCAACAGGTACTGGCAACTCATCCGAGTCGGATGACACGACGACAATAGGTGCCGCTACACCGGTGCCACCTCCTTCAGCAGAGGAAACATCTCCCTGAAGCACCGTTTCCGACGCAGCGTCCTGAGCGACTCCTTCACCCAGGCCGTAGAGTCCCAGGCCTCCGGCGATCACACCCGCACAGACAATTCCGGTTGTTAGCAGTTTCGTACTGATCATCGCCGTCTCCGGTCTGACAAGAGGTTCCAGGTGAGAAAGTTCTGTCCCCGGCGGCACTGCACCGCCAAGTGTTTGAATGCCCAAAGCCGTGGTCGATGCCAGAAGGTCGGACGACGTGGCAGCGGATGCTTCTGTCAGCAAACCGGCTGCGATTCCCACCACGCCCAGTGAAACGCCTCGACGCGCCAGGCGGACTCGCAGCATGTTTCGTCCGCGCCGCAGACGACCATCAACGGTGCATCGACTGACATCCAGATGATCGGCCACCTGCTAATTGCTTTGATCGGCAAAGTAGGTCATGACGAGGACGTCGCGATACTTCGCCGGCAGTTGATTTAGTTCTTCGTCCAGCACCAGCAGATTCTGAGCGGACGCAATCTGTTCGAGCGGACCGGGTGGTTCCAGAGCCGGTTCCTGAGACAACGTGTCCATAGGCAATTTGCTCCGCCGCTTCACCAGTCGCCAGCTCGTTCGCCAGGCGACGGTGTACAGCCAACTGCTGAGAGTTTCCGCCCGCCGGATCGAACGAGGACGACGAGCGAGTACCAGGAATGTGGCCTGAAACGCGTCGTCGGCATCAGAAGACCGACCGGTGACGCGCCGGCAGACACTCATCACCAGTCCGTGATGACGATTCACGATTTCCGTAAAAGCGGTTTCGTCGGAATCCCGAATGAAACGCCTCAACAGGTCTCGGTCTGTCAGCTCGCTGGTCGCCATCGGTTCTGGTTGGCTGGATAATCCCTTCATAGGCACCCCTGAGTGTACTGAGGAACCCGATTGCAGCGCCGTTTTTTCATCGATTTGACGATTTTGCCGAACCTACTCATCCTGGTCGCGTTTGTTATGATCCCCACTCCATCGACATCTGCGTCGCTGGATTTGCTTTTTCACGTCGGCACGGCTGTGCCGGAGAGCCCGTATGTCTGATGCTTCTACCGAAATCTCGACGGAATCCATTGATCTGCTGCACAAAGCGTATGCGGATCTCAAGGAACAGATTGGACGCGTGATTGTCGGCCAGGACGACGTCGTCGATCAGTTGCTAATTGCCTTATTCAGTCGAGGCCACTGTCTGCTGGAAGGTGCACCCGGACTCGCCAAAACACTGATGATTAGTACTCTGGCCCGTTGCCTGTCGATGTCGTTTTCCCGCGTCCAGTTTACACCAGACCTGATGCCGGCCGACATCACCGGAACGGATGTCCTGCAGGAAAACCGGGACACCGGCCAGCGTGAGTTTCGGTTTCTTCAGGGACCATTGTTCCACAACGTGGTCCTGGCCGATGAAATCAATCGCACACCACCGAAGACTCAGGCGGCTTTGCTGGAAGCCATGCAGGAACGCCAGGTCACCGTCGGCCAGACCATCCATCAGCTCAACAACCCGTTCTTCGTCCTGGCGACTCAAAACCCCATCGAACAGGAAGGCACCTATTCTCTGCCGGAAGCTCAGCAGGACCGCTTCATGTTCAAGGTCTTTGTGAAGTATCCATCATTTGAAGAAGAACGCCTGATCGCTCGACAGACAACGTCGGGCGAGTCCGCAGACATCGAATCCGTACTGACTACCGAACAGGTCCTGCACATTCAGGACGTGGTCCGGCAGGTTCCAGTGTCCGATCATGTCATCAATTACACTCTGGCTATCGTGCGACAAACACGAGTCCACGAAACCGGCGCGCCGGAATGGATTGAGGAATGGCTCAGCTGGGGCGCGGGGCCTCGCGCCGTGCAGAACCTGCTGCTCGGAGCCAAATCCCGAGCCCTGCTGCAGGGTCGGTCTCATGTTTCCACGGAAGACATTCAGGCTCTGGCCGCTCCTGTGCTGAGACACCGCATCACACCGAATTTCACCGCACAAAGCGAAGGCATTACATCGGACCATGTGGTCGAACGTCTGATTCAGGAAACTCCATCAAAGGAAAGCGAACTCACGAGTGACCCACGACTTGGAAAGATTTTTGCGGCCTGAGGAGATTGCGAAGATTTCGCGTCTCGAACTGCGGGCCCGCAATATCGTCGAAGGGTTCGTCGCCGGACTGCATCGCAGTCCGTACTTTGGTCAGTCGACAGAGTTCGTCCAGCACCGCGAATACGTTGCCGGGGATGACGCGCGCCGCATCGACTGGAAACTGTGGTCGCGTTCCGATCGCTACTACATCAAGCAGTACGAAGAAGACACCAACGTCCGAGTGATGCTGCTGGTCGACGGATCGGAATCAATGGATTTCGGAGACGGGCCGCTCACCAAATTCGACTACGGCCGCACCGTGGCTGCTGCACTCGCGTTGCTCGCGTTAAGGCAAAATGATTCGGTCGGGGCCGGTCTCTTCGATTCGGAAATCCGTTCAGTGATTCCGGGCAGTAGTCGCCATAATCACCTGCAGACAATCATTGCCGGTCTGTCGGCCGAACGAGCGACCGGCGAAACCAACATCACGAAAGTTCTGCATCGAGCGGCAGAAGCGATGAATCACCGCAGTATCGTGATCCTGATTTCCGACCTGCTGTGTGATCGCGAGCAGCTGTTTCGAGGACTCCAGCTGCTGCGGCAGCGCAAACATGAAGTCCTCATCATGCATGTGATGGACGACCAGGAACTGGATTTTGACTACTCCGGTTCACTGCGGTTCGAAGGACTCGAAGCGGCCGGCAGACTCACATGCGATCCGGCAGCCCTGCGTTCCGGTTACCTGCAGGCGATGGAACAGTTTTTGGAAACCGTCCGCCGTCGATGTGCGGCCAGCATGGTCGATTACCAACTGGTCCGAACAAGCGAACACCTCGACGCTGCCTTGTCGCAATTCCTGAACTTCCGCATGGGAATGAAGAGCAAATAGTCCCTCTTGGCTCAAACCCAAAGACCGAAACCTGATAGCTCATGTCCTGGCTGGCGCAATACTTTCTGAACCCCGCATTCGTGCTGCCGGGTGCTGCGCTGGCTTCGATTCCGATCATCATCCATCTGCTCAGTCGGCTGAGATACCGCCGAGTCCGTTTTGCTGCGATGGAGTTTCTGCTGCAAAGCGATGAAATGAATCGTCGGCGGCTGATCATCGAACAGCTGCTGCTGCTTTTCCTGAGAGTTCTGGCCACCCTGCTGATCGTGCTGCTGCTGGCGAGACTGATTCTTGATCCATCAGGCATGTTGCTGCTCCGCGGCGCGACGGCTCATCATGTACTGATTCTGGATGATACGCTGTCGATGCGTGATCAGGACGGACAATCGACCGTCTATGACAACGCCGTCAAGGTACTGGAACAGATGATGTCAGCAGGCACGTATCGACCTCGTGCCATTCGAGTAACCGTCCTTCGCATGACGGCCCCCGACCGACCCTTCGTCACCGACCGCGCCCTGGACGGCGCACTTCTGCAGGAATTGATCCCTCGTATCCGCAACACGCCGTGTTCGTGGCAGTCAGCTTCGCCGGTCAACAGTCTGGCCGCCGCCGTCAACATTCTGTCGGCTGATGGGGGTGTGGCCCCGGTGGTACATGTCCTGACCGACCTGCGAAAGAGTGACTGGAACGATCGTCCGGAAGTCGTGACAGCTCTGGAAGAACTGGGAGCCATCGACGCCGAAGTGAACCTGGTTCGAGTTGCAGACGAAGTACGCGACAATCTGGCCGTTGTCCAGTTGAGCAGCAGCAGTGTGTCGACCGCGGTCGGAGTTCCCTGGCGGCTGACAGCAACCGTTCGCAATCTGAATCAGCAGCGGGCCACGGGGCTACGAGCCCGCGTCTTTCTTGACGGCGACGAACTGCCCGGACGTGTTCAGCTGCCGGACATTGAACCCAATTCCGATCAATTGATTTCACACGATCTGACGTTTGATACCGTCGGACAACACCAGGTGGAATTCCGACTGGACGACGACACACTCAATGCAGACAACCGCCGAATGATGGCCGTGAACGTGGCTCCCAAACGTCTGGTCCTGCTGGTCGATGACCAGGGCCGGCAGGAAGACGCGGGATTCGTGGGCGCCGCCCTCAGTTCCAACCCGGAACTCACGGGCATCGTCGCTGAACGCCGCACTTCGGATGTGCTGACGACTACACCTCTCCAGCAGTACGACTGTATCTATTTGATGAACGTGCGCGAGCTGCCCGCCGACGCGGTTCAACTGCTCACAGAATACGTCAGCGAAGGTGGCGGCATTGCCTGGTTCCCGGATGATCAGGCCAACACTGACTGGTATGGCACCGAATTGCAGACGAAAGGAAGCGAGCTGTTCCCGGTGGATCTGGGCGTTGTGAACGAGATCGAAATCTCAGACGACCCCGCGACTCCGCCGCCGTTTGCATCGCCCATCTTTGAAGACCATCCCATCTTCGAAGTCTTCAACGTTCCTGACAGTCCCTTCCCGGCACTCACCCTGTTCAGCAAGTGGTACCGAACGGCGCCCGACTGGGAACCTCGGCCGGGCGTACAGGTGCTCGCGCGATTGACGTCCAGTGATCCGGTGATCTTTGAACACTCACTGGGCCGAGGCCGAGTGCTCACGTTTCTGACAACGGCGGGGCGACGGTGGAGCAACTGGCCGGTGCCTCCTGCTTCCCCGGGGTACGTGGTGCTTCAGCTGCGAATGCACACCTATCTGCAACGCCCCGACGACAGCGTCCTGGCCCAGGAACTCGGCACGCCATTGAAACTCGAATGGTCCGTGCGGGACTTCACCGACACCGTCGAACTGATTCTGCCTGACGCGGAAGATGAAGAGCAACCGGCTGAATCGTCAGACACCGAAGGTTTCGTTCGTCTTCAGGCCACTCCGTTGCCTCGAAACGACACCGACAGTCAGGAAACCGACGATCGCCTGACTGTTAATATCCCGCAGGCGACTCGACCGGGGCTCTATCGCATCCGCCGGTTCACTCAGGACGGTGACGGCCAGGAAACGTGGGCGGCTCTGAATGTCCCGACGACAGAAAGTCGACTCGAACTGGCAGACACAGCACAAATCGAGCAACAAGCCGAACTGGAGCACGTGCAGGTGCTGGCCGGTGATGCGGCTGGCGGGCTCAGCAGCACCGATACCGGACGTGAACTCAGATGGTTCCTGCTCGGAGCACTGATGGCGGTCCTGATCGCCGAGCAACTTCTGTCACTGCGGCTGAGTTTTCACCCGGAGGTGAAGGCATGATGTCGTGTCACTCCATTTGTTTACTCGCACAATCCGGGCAACAGTCGTTTGAAGCGATCGAATTCAGTTTGCCGGGTTCTGCAGGCGGGATGCTCCTGCTGATCGCGGGATTGATTGCTTTGTTCGGTCTTGCTGTCCGAACGTCACTCCGCGACTCACGATTTCTCAAACGTGGATGGCGAATTGCCCTGCTGCTGCCACGGCTGGCCGTACTTGCGTTGCTGGTTGCCATCCTGATTAACCCCAGCCGGAGAACTCAGACGTCTCGAACCGAACAATCGCGTGTTGGTGTGCTGCTGGATACGTCGTTGTCCATGGCCTACCCGGCGGCTGAATCTGAAAGCTCTGGTGATGCATCGGACGAACCCGTGACGCGACTCAACGCGGTCATGGACACTTTCATCGATTCAGAGCTGATTCAGGAGCTCAGTGAAACCCACGTGGTCTCCGTTTACGCCTTCGATTCCGCGCTGAAAGGCCCGCAGGCGGTTGTGTCGAAGGGGGAGGTTCGTTTTGCCGACGAACTGACGGCCGACGTAACAGAATCAGCTGAACCCGAATCTGCAGAATCTCTCTGGTCGCAGGTGCTTGTAGCCCAGGGTGCGGAAACCCGACTGGGTGAAGCACTGCATGAACTGACCGGACAGATGGCGGGGCGTACCCTGTCCGGAATCGTGGTCGTATCAGACGGACAGTCCAACGTCGGACTGGATCCCATGCTGGCTCGGCAACGTGCCGAACGCAGTGAGACTCGGTTGATTACCGTCGGCCTTGGCAGCCCGGAACCTCAGGCCAACGTCTGGGTCGCCGGAATTCAGGCACCCGCTGATGTGCATCGTGGTGATCCGTTCGATGTAACGGCAATCATCCAGAGCAATGGTGCAAAGGCCATGTCCGGAACCGTGGAACTTTACGAACAGTCCGCATCAGGCGACGGAAGTGACCGTCGCAAGGTTACCGAAGAACCGTTCGCCGTGGATGCAGACGGCCTGCCGGTGCCAGTACGGTTTTCCCGGCAGCTGAACGTTCCCGGAGAATACGCCTACATTGTCAAAGCGAATCTCGATGCGACCGGATCCCCCGAACTGACTCTGGAAGACAACCAGCGTCAGTGTCGAGTGGAAGTCACCGACAGACGAATCAAAGTGCTGGTGATTTCCAGTGGTCCGATGCGCGAATACCGATTCGTCCGCAACACGCTGTTTCGCCACACGGGAATTGATTCCGATGTGTGGCTGCAGACGATCACCGGCAACGACACCGGCATGGTGTCTCAGGAAGCCACAACGCTGCTGACCGATTTTCCGGAAACTGCGGCGGACCTCGCAAAGTACAACGTCATCGTGGCATTCGATCCGGACTGGGAACGGCTGACGGAGGAACAGCGAGGATTCCTCAATCGCTGGGTTGAACGAGACGCAGGAGGCCTGATCGCCGTTGCCGGAGAACTGCATACGCCTCGACTGGCCGAAGAAGCCGATTCCCTGCGCGAAGTCAGCGTTCTGTATCCGGTGGTTCTCAACCGACTGCTGTCGGAACTGCGAATCAGCCAGGGAGCGGACGAAGCCTGGCCGGTGGTGCTGACGCCGGAAGGACGCACCAGTGAATTCCTGAAGATCGCCGACGCGACCGGAAACGCATCGACAGACTTGTGGGAAACTTTCGACGGGATCTATCGATCATATCCCGTTCGCAGCGTTCGCGACGGTGCCGTTGTTCTGGCCAGCTACGGCAATCCTCGAGCCAGAACTCAAAACGGAGCGCCTCCGTTTCTGGCGACTCAATTCTACGGAGCCGGCCGCACGTTCTTCGTTGGTTCTGCCGAAACGTGGCGACTGCGTTCGATTTCACCGGAAGGCCATCAGCGTTTCTGGACCAGCCTGATTCGAGAAGCCGGACAAGGCAGCCGACAACGAGGCAACCCTCGAGGCCTGCTGCTGATTGATCGGACGACCGCGAGTCCCGGACAACCCGTCACGATAGAAGCTCGGCTGTACGATCCTCGCATGGAACCACTGCAAACCGAAACGGTCCCAATGAGCATCGTGGATTCTGAAGGACGACCAGTGGCCGTTCCCGATCGATTGCGGAATCAGGCACTTCAAACCGGGCGTTACTCGGCAGTCTTTCGCCCATTGCGCCCCGGCAACTACCGCGTTGCTGTCCCCATTCCGGATACGACTGATGTCCTCCAGGCCAACATCGAAGTCGCACTTTCCAATCTTGAGAGTGAACATTCGGAACAAGACGTCGACATGCTGACGGAACTCGTGCGCGACACCGGAGGAAGCTACTTGCCACTGGCCGACTGCAAGTCGAAACTGGCCGATTTGCTTCCGGACCGCAGTGAACTGGTCGTGACCGACGAACAACTCGTCACACTGTGGGATCGCGCGTGGCTGATGTACTCCCTAATCGCATTGCTGGGGATTGAATGGGTGCTGCGCCGAGCCGTACGACTCTCGTAGCCACTGTCCGTCAATTTGCGAACGGCAGGTTCTGGCTCGTCATTACGATGAGGCCTCGAACCTGATTTGTGCATTCCCTGTCCGACCTTCCGTATTCGAATACTCGCGGAGCAGAACCAAATGGCCACACCGCTGGAAGACAAATCGACAACCGACGAAATCCGACAGCGCTTCGACAACGATGTCGAACGTTTCTCCCAGCTGGAAGCCGGCCAGGCAGCAACCATTGATGCCCCATTGGCGATGGAACTCATCACCGCCGCCGCAGTCGCCTCCACAAATTCGATTAAACGGGTACTCGATATCGGATGCGGTGCCGGCAACAACACAATCAAGCTGCGACAATCGACCGGATCCGATTTCGATGTCGACCTTGTGGATCTCAGCCAGCCCATGCTGGATCGCGCGGTCGAACGCATTTCGCAGATCAACACGGGAAGCATCGCACGACACCACGACGATTTCCGCACGGCTGAGCTGCCCGCAGGCTCATTTGATGTGATCCTCGCCGCCGCCGTCCTGCATCATTTCCGAGACACCAGCGACTGGCAAACGGCGTTTGAGAAACTGTACGCGCTGCTTCGACCGGGAGGCAGTGTCTGGATCACCGACATGGTGACACATGAGTCCCACGCCGTTCACAGCCTGATGTGGCAACGATACGGTGACTACCTGACGTCTTTGGATGGACCCGAGTACCGCGACAAAGTCTTTGCCTACATCGACAAGGAAGATTCCCCTCGCCCCGTGACCTGGCAGCTGGACCTGCTGCGTCAGGTGGGATTCGAGCAGGTGGACCTGCTGCACAAAAACTCATGTTTCGCCGCATTTGGTGCCATCAAGGCATGCTGAGCATTTGCAGCGCTGAGGATCGGAATGAACTGGACACCTTCACCGGCTACAGACGACAATAGCTGGACCTTATGTGCAAAGGCAAAGGGTCGGGAGTCTTTTTCGGCCCTGGCTCCTTCGTGGCATTCAATGGCCTCCGACCGAAAAAGACTCCCGACCCTGTCCAACTGCGGAGAACGTTTCTTGTTCTGTCCCTTCCGAACAATTGTCTGCCTCATCGCTTTTGTGTGCTCCGCACCTGTCGGTGAATCGTATGCCGACGAAACACGCGCAATTGACTCAGAGACTCTGCGCAATGACCAGCTTGCCATCAGCGGCCGCTACGATCGGTTTGAACGCCTGCTGTCTCAGATGGCGGATGTTCTGGGACATGAAGATCCGCAGCGAGCCGAATTGCTGAGACGAGCCATCAGCAAAGGTCGCGAAAAGGCCATCAGCGGGCAACTCAGCACCATCGCCGAAAACCTCGGCGAAGACAATCTGGGACAAGCGCTCGAACAACAGGAAGACGTTCTCGAATCTCTGGCGACTCTTCTGCAGCTTCTGCAAAGCGAAGACCGTCGAAGCGAACTGGAGAAGGAACGTGAACGACTTAACAACCTGCTGAAGGATGTCAGTAATACGCTGAGTCAGCAACGATCCGCGCGAGCCAGTACGCAGAACTCGCAAGCGCCTTCGTCGTCGGCACCAAATCAACAGAAAGCCATCAATCAGGCCGATCGAGTCCTTGATGACATTAAAGCCCACGAAGGTTCCTCGACAGACGAAAGCAAATCGAAGGATTCAGAGTCATCCGACACAGAAGGTAGTAACGAACAGGACGAATCAGACGACAAACCAGACAACAACAATTCGGACGAAAACGGCAGCGACAGTAAGCCAAAGGAACCAGGGCAGGAAGACACAAAACCGAGTCAATCCCCGTCATCTGATTCAGAGGAAGACAACAACTCGAAGTCACAGAACAGCTCCGATTCCCAGAACTCCGATCCTCAGCAGACCGAATCTCAGCAGACACCCGGTTCGGATGGCAGCGGTGACTCCGATGCGAAGAAGACGCCCGGTAGAAAGGAAGTCGCTCAGGCGCGCCAGTACATGCAGGAAGCTCTCGAACAACTGCAGGAACAGCTTCGGGAGAAGGCTCTGGACAAACAGGATGACGCAATCAGGGAACTGCAGAAGGCAGTTGAGGAACTTCGCAAGAAGCTGTTGCAGCTGCGCGAAGAAGAAAAGGAAATGATCCTCGCGTCGCTGGAGGCCCGGTTTCAACGAATGTTGGCTCAGCAGACTCAGATCTATGACGAAACGGTTGATCTAAACGAGACACCTGTCGCCCAGTGGCTCGATACGATGTTCGCCCGCAGTCGTGAAGTCGCCCAACAGCAGGCCGAACTTCAGATCGAATGCAACCAGACACTGGGACTGCTGCAGGAGGACGGAACATCAGTTGCCATTGTGTTGTCCGTAGAAGACATCGCCCAGGATATGCAGACTATCTCCGGTCGTCTGCGAGAATCAAAAGTCGGCAGACTCACACAATCACTCCAAACCGACATCATCGAAGCTCTGAAGGAACTCATCGAAGCGACTCAAAAAGAGATGCAGGACATGAAATCAGAGGACGGGCAGCAGCAGGGACAGTCCGGCAGTCAGGAAAAACCTCCACTGGTGCAAATCATGGCGGAGATCAAAGTGCTGAGGTCACTGCAGCTTCGAATCAACCGACGCACCCAGCGTGTGGACGCCATGCTGGCAGAACAGTCGTCGGACGAGCGAACCGAATTGCTGCAGCAGCTGGAAGAACTCACCAACAGGCAACGACGTCTGACGGAATCGGCCGAACAGCTCGCAGAACAGGTCCGGCAGAAACGCTAGCAAGTGTTTCGTGGCCGGTATGGTGAGTCTCCATGAAACGCTTTCTGCACAAACTGCTCGGCGACCAGGGCGAACGCCAAGGCGTGCGGTTTCTAAAGAAACTCGGCTACCGCATTCTCGAACGGCAACATCGCGATCGATTTGGCGAAATCGACATCATTGCGCTGGACGGAAATCAGATTGTTTTCGTCGAAGTCAAGACCCGCCGCACCACCGATGCCGGTCAGCCATTTGAAGCCGTCGATCGAAACAAGCAGGACAAGATCGCAAAAGCCGCACTGGCATGGCTCCGAAACCAGCGGCGGCTCGACCAGTCCTGTCGTTTCGACGTGATTTCAATCATTTGGGAACCCGAATCCGGCTCGCCCGATATCACGCACTTCAAACACGCCTTCGAAGCCCCCGGCCGGGGACAGCTTTACGGATAGTCCTCACAATCGCATCATGCCATCAGGAATCGCGCTTTGTCTCCTGCTTCCGGATCATCGCCGCCGGTGCCGTTAGCTGCCATTTGACTGGATTCGGTCCCAGGCACTCGATCAACATCGCCATGGCAGCAAGAACAGCCGCCGTCGTTACGGGGTTGAATGGTTCCGGAAACAGCCAAATACCAGGACAAACAGAAGCGATGAACGTCAGCCAGCCGCAGTCATAGCCCCAACAAATCAACCGACGCCGAACTAACCGACTTCGAACTCCCGGTGAAGGCCACCAGCGAAGCAATTGGAAATTCTCCATGCGCCAATAGATCAGAATAAAGATCGGCACTACACCGGCGAACACCGCGACAAACGCTGACACATCCCCATCTATGCTGAATTCGTAGTCAGCAGACCATACAGATTCCAACAACCGCCGAACAAACACCATCAGTGACATGGAGGTGAGTGCAATCATCCCAGCCGTCCACATTGCTGTGAGGAACCCGGGCCGTCGGTCTTCAAGATCGAATTCCTGTGCGAACCGCGGATCCAGTCGGGAAACGGTGTTCGGCGACTCGGTCAACCGATTCCGAAGCCGATCTGCCTCGTCCTGCATTGAGGCAATTCGCACCCATTCGACCAACGCATGACTATGTACTCGTTCAAACAGCCAGACAGCGAAAGCCAGCACCGCCCCCGTTGCCAGAGGCTGACGTATCAATACTAACCCCAAAAGGCCAACAGCCCACACGATCGACAGCCGGAATCGCCCGAATGCCCCAATGACACCTAATACAACACATCGAGTGATACTCCAGCCAACTAGCGACAAGACAGCAGGCCGACCTGCAATATATGACTCGATTCCGATGAGACATCCCACTGCAACGCCCTCGGCCCAATGCAGGCGAATCGCCAGCTGGCAAATCGGACGTCGCCCGTCCCAACCCGCCAACAGGCACCATGCCGCAAGCTCTTTGCGCCACTAAGGATGATTTACCCGCAGCTGCAGCAGCGCCAACGCACCACCTGCCACGAACGCCATCAGAATTCTCTGCCCAGGCAAGTGCGATGAACGCAATACGCTGAGTATGTCCCATACGTCTGAATCAACCAGAGCCCATCCTGTCAGCGCCGCAACCATTGCGATCAGCGGAGACAGAACGATGCCCAGATTGATCGCTGTTCGACGAACAATACCTCTCACTCGGCACTCCTTTCTGCCGTCATGGACGCCAGGTAATCATCAACCCGACGATGGATATCCGGAAAGACGATTGCTTCCAGCGATTGCACGATACCGGACTCGGTACCAGCGGATGAAACAAGCTCCTCGCGTGTTAAGTCATGGATGAGTTCTCCATCTCGCAAGACAAGCAATCGATCAGCCACCTCCGCCACATACTCCGTCACGGGTGTCGTCATCAGAATCGTCTGGCCTCGATCAGATCGACTTCGCAGGACGCGTTTGACGGCCAGAATTCCGGCTGGGTCGAGACCGCCGGAGAACGGTTCGTCCAGCAACAGAACGTCGCGATCCGCCAGCAACGCTGAGATCAATCCCAGTTTCTTCTTCTGACCAGCAGAAAGAGATCTGGTCAGCTGGCGACTGGAACCGCTGAGAGCAAACAGATCCAGCAGCTTTTCGATTCTGTCAACGCCGACTGCGAAATCATCACAAAATAAGGAAGACGCAGCATGCAGATATTCGACAACGGTCATGCCGGCCGGAAGAAACACATCGCTGGGAAGATAGACAGAAGTTCGACGAGCCGCCAATTCGGATTCGACTGTCGAACGCCGTTCGAAGCCATTGACACAGACGGATCCACGGGTGGCAGATCTCACACCGGCAATTGCTTCCAGCAGAGTTGTCTTGCCGACACCATTCACTCCGGTCAACACGGTCAATTCACCCGGGCGAACTGAGAAACTAACATTCCTCAAAACCCACTGGACAGAATAAGCCTGCCACAGATCCCGCACTTCAATCGCGGACACGCATCGCACCACCACATCGCTCCTTTGGAAACGGGATGTGGAAAACAACGAATATCGAAACAAGTCAGATCACAAGAACCGAACGAATTTTGCTAGCCGCACAGTGGCGTCTTCTGTTCGGTAATCCCGGGACATGTTTCGACCATTTCACGATTCAATTCGATGTAGGGTTTCCACTGGTCCGGCACATCGTCTTCGTGGTAGATCGCTTCCACCGGGCATTCCGACACGCAGGCTCCGCAGTCAATACATTCGTCCGGGTGGATGAACAGCATCTGTTCCCCTTCGTGGAAGCAGTCTGCCGGACACACAACCACGCAGTCCGTATACTTGCACCCAAAACAGGGTTCTGTCACATCCATCGCCATGTCTGCTCTCCACAGGATTCTGAAAGTTGCTGCAGTCATTCAGCAGCAGTCCAAAGGGTGCATGCAGATCTCAGACAGCGACCGGACACACCATTTCCTGCTTCCTGCAGAATTCATCAAAATCACGAGTCGGTGGGGTTCTTACGTTGCTGGAAGACGCACCAAACCGGGAATTACTCGCCGCGTGGAAAGACGGAAATCAACTGGCCGCTCAGGTCCTGGTCCGTCGGTACATGGCACGAATGACGGCTCTCGCCCGCAGTCGGCTTTCCGATCGGCTGGCCCGCCGGATTGACGCGGACGACATCGTCATGTCAGCCTGGCGAAGCTTTTTTGTGGCTGTCAATCAGTCACGTATCAACAGTCCTGCAGATGATAATCTGTGGCCTCTTCTGGTCACGATAACCCTGCGCAAGCTGTCTCCGCAGGCAGCGCACCACTCAGCAGAACGAAGGAATCTGCGATCCGAGTCGAGCGAGTCGGTCGACCATTGGCAGAACATCGTCGCCCAGGACCCCACACCGGATGATGCAGCCGTGCTGGCAGACGAACTGGAATCTCTGATGTCCAGACTCTCTACGTCAGAACGTGAGGTCCTCACGCTGCGACTTCAGGGAAAACAACAGGTCGAGATTGCGGAAACCCTTGATTGCTCAGAACGAACAGTCCGCCGCAGTCTGCAACGGATTCGCAACCGGTTTCTGCAGCACAATCGTGACGCTGGTGCAGGTGCATCTATTCCAGGCGAACGGATTCGGGAACCAAACGACTATCCGCCACGGCCTTCCTCTACGGCAACCGGATTCCAGCAACCTACTGTCTCATTCAATCAGGTATTGCTCCAGCAATTGATCGGCCAGGGAACCTTTGGCAAAGTGTATCGAGCGCTTCACCGAACAACGGATTCAGCAATCGCCGTCAAGTTTCTGAAACGCAGGCTTTGGAAGGACCAGCTGGCAGTACACCGGATGGTCCAGGCATTTGAACTCCTCAATGCAATGGATCATCCAGGAATCATCCGATTCCATGGCTGGGGCCGGACGCCACACGGTTCGACCTTCCTCACGATGGAATGGATCAACGGAGACAATCCCCGGCAGTGGAAACAACTGAATGATTTAACTCCCAATGATATGGTCGAGTGTGGACTGGCAGTCTGTGAAGCCGTTGCGACGGCCCATCAGTCGGGGATCATTCACGGCGATCTGACGCCGGACAACGTTCTGCGAGAATCGACCGGACGCTATGTGTTGACAGATTTCGGACTCAGCCAATGCACCGGACAACCCACATCTGCATCGGTTGGAGGCACTCCCGGATACCTCGCGCCAGAACAACTCTCGAGGTCGTTTGGTTCGATCAGTACAAGGACGGATGTGTTTGGACTGGGAGGAATTCTTTATTTTCTTCTCACCGGTCAGCCACCCGTGACTGGAAAAGACATTCCCGAAATCACTGCCCGTTCGCTGTCTTCGACACCAATTCCTGCGCTCCCTGAGCTGACTGAAGACATCACTCCCGACCTTCGACAAATCGTCAGCCAGTGCCTGCAGAAAGAACCCGCCGACCGCCCGGGAACCGTAGTGGACGTTCAGCTGGCTTTGACGCAGGTCATGGATTCGCTGCAATGATTTGACGTCACACGACTTCAGGCACGCACAGCTGAATTCAAGGGTACCGACGTCTTCCTGCTCACCAACGAAGTAATGGCTTCTGATATCGGCAAACCCGGTTCGTCGTAGTCGGCACTCCCGCATTATGATACGCTGAACGCAGGACAATTTCCTCAACTTCCCGTACCGCGCTCATGCTGATACTGCAACTCATCGCACTGCTGCTGACGTCCCTCGAGGTGCAGGTTGACCTGCTGGATGGTGATCCGGTGAAAGGGTTGCTCACCGTAATCTCCGCCGACGAACTTACCCTGACGGTAGACAGCCAGCCGACAACGATTTCCCTCAACAATGTCATTGCCGTCACTAACCAGAGTGCAGCGGCGTCGTCTGAAGATGAGCGAGGTCAGATGCTGCTGGTGGATGGATCAGCCATCGCCTGCAACCTGCAACGTATCAGCGCGAAGGAAGTCGTCGGCGCGGCAGTCTTTGAGGAAGAATTAAGCATTCCGCGACCTGCCGTCCGAGCCATCCGTCCGGGGCCGGAGAACCGAGAATGGGCCGATGAATGGTCGGCGTTCCTCGATCGTGAGAACGAAGAAGATCTACTCATCCTGAAGAAGAAGGATGGGTCCGGCCTGGACTTTTATGGTGGCGTCATCAGCGCGACGTCGGACGACAGAATTGAATTCATCCTGGATGGTGACAGCGTTCCGGTCCCGCTGACGCGAATCTACGGGCTCGTCTTTGCTGCTCAGGAAACGAAAGCACGCGGCAACGTTGCTATTCAACTGACCGACACATCTACATTAATGGCAACAAACCTGAGCTTGCAGGAGGACACACTTCAGGTTGAAGCATCCTGGAACCAGACAATCACGCTGCCATCGGCAAGCGTTCTGAGTATCGATTTCAGCCGTGGTCGATTTCATTACCTTTCCGACCTGGATCCCATCAAAGAAACCTATCGAGGCATTCATCCGGAAGGTTCCTTGTTGGAGGATCTGTTGAAGGCCGACGATGTGCTGGGTGAAGAAGCGCTGAACCTCTGGAAACTGCAACGCGACAAACTGCCAATGGGACCGTTAGGCCCGTTGCCTCTGAAACTAAGAGGAAAGGTTTATCGAAAGGGAGTCTGGTTATTCCCCAGTTGCCGCATTGATTACGCACTCGACGGACGATACTCCCGGTTCCAGTCGCTTGTTGGTGTCGACGATGAAGTAGCGTTTAACTGTTCACGAGGTGACCAACCCAGCAAGGTCAAACTCACGCTGCTGGCGGATGATGATGAGATCTGGAGTGAACTCATCGAAGCTCCGGCCGACCCACTCACGATCAATCTGGACGTGACCGGTGTCAGAACGTTGTCCGTTGATGTCGACTTTGGCGATGGTGACAGCGCTTGTGACTTCCTCGATCTCGCTGATGCACGCCTGTTAGTCGTTCCTTAGCACATTCTTTCAACACACAGGTATCGCAACCGATGTCTTCGCGGTTAGTAACCTTCCCGGCAGGCTGGACTGCACTCCTGTCAGCATCACTCGGTACATTGGCTGCGGAAGCCCCCACGTGGCAGGAACGCGAACAGGCACGCATCGCTGTTCTTGAACAAATTGCGCCCAGCGTGGTATGTGTGATGCCACCGAATGGTCAGGGAGGAGGATCAGGCGTGTTGATCTCTCCGGACGGCTTCGCCATCACCAACTATCACGTAACGTCCGGATCCGGCGACTTTCTCAAGTGTGGACTCAACGATGGCCGGGTGTATGACGCCGTCATCGTGGGGATCGATCCCACCGGCGATGTCGCCATGATCCAGTTGCTGGGACGTGACGATTTTCCGTTCGCCGCGGCCGGGAACAGCGACAATGTTCAGGTGGGCGATGAAGTCATGGCGCTGGGCAACCCGTTTCTGCTGGCAGACGATTTTTCCCCCACTGTGACATACGGAATCGCCAGCGGTATTCATCGCTATCAGTACCCCGCCAATACGTTCCTGGAGTATACCGACTGCATTCAGATCGACGCATCGATCAACCCCGGCAACTCCGGCGGACCGCTGTTTGATATCAACGGCTTATGGATTGGAATCAACGGTCGGGCTTCCTTTGAACAGCGGGGACGCGTAAACGTCGGAGCCGCTTATGCGATCTCAGTACGACAGGTTCAGCTTTTTCTGGGACATCTCAAATCCGGCCGGATTGTCGATCATGGCACGGCTGAATTCTCACTGGAGACAGATACGACTGGTCGAGTCATCGTCTCCGATGTGATTGAAATCTCCGAAGCGTGGCGTCGAGGGCTGCGACCGGGAGACGAATTGATTTCCTTTGCCGGTCGTGCGCTAACCAGTGCCAACGACTTCAAGAACATTCTGGGCATCTTCCCGGCAGGAGCACGTGTGCCATTGACCTGGGAAAACATCGATGGCCGCAGGACAACATCAATTCGTCTGCGTCCGCTGCATGAATTCCAACAGGTGCCGGAACTTCCGGAGGAACGCAAACCGGACGACCATGATGACCCGGCAAATCCCCACGATGACGGTGATGACGAAGCCCCCGAACAATGGGCGCATCTGCTCGAATCAAGAGAAGGTTTCACGAACTACGCGTTCAATCGTCAGCAACAGACACGCCTTCTGAAGCCTCTAACGAAACAGTTGAAGCGTTTTAAAGACCGATCCGGAACCTGGCAGCTCTCCGTCTCTGCAGATGCTGTCGAAGAACCAATGAGTCTCGTTGTCGCAAAGAACGGTGCCGGCCTGACGCAGGGAGATACTCCGTGGCATCAGAATGCTGACACGCTGGATTCCGACTCGGAGCCAACCGACTTTCCGGGGTTGCTCACGGCGGCCCTGCAATGGCATCGGTTCTTCCGCGATCCGACCGATTCCTGGACTGATGTGGTCTACATCGGGACAGAGCTCCAGTACGAGACCGGGCAACCTGTCGACATTCTGCAGACTCAGTTTGGTTCAATCACCTGCCGATGGTTGTTTACCAACGAAAACGAGTTTCCATTTGGTGTCGATGTGGAATCCGGGTCCGGACAGGATGAAGCGAGACTGTTGTTTGAAAACTGGTCCGCGAGCAACGACATCCCTTATCCTCAACGCATTGGTGTGATCGTCCCGGCCACCGGTGAGATCACATGGCTCCAGGTCAATGCTGCGGAGCTGCGAAGATGAACAGCAAGACACCAACGCTCCGTCGCAGGCACACTCGATCTGTTTTCGTTCGTGCGGGCTGCCTGACACTGATGACAGCGTTTATTGGGTCATCGGCGCATGCGGACATCAAACCAGAACGATACAACACTGAACCAACGGACGTTGTCGTCAAGTTGTTCGGTGCAGGTGTTGGCAACCTGGATTCGTATGGTTCCGGCACGCTGGTGTCTGCGGATGGTCATGTCGTCACAGTATGGAATCATCTCATCAATACAGGATACCTGACAGCTGTTACGGCGGATGGACGACGCTTTCAAACGGATGTCATTGGAACCAGTGCAACTCATGATGTTGCGGTGCTGCAACTGCAACACGACGTGGGAGATAGCTTTCCGTTCGTCGATCTGTCAACGGCTGTCAAACCGGAAAGCGGAACGGAAGTCCTTGCATTCAGCAACATGTTCCATGTGGCGACCGGCAATGAACCCGTATCGGTCGTCCACGGAATCATTTCTGCCGAATCCAAACTGTCTGCAGGCCTTGGTCGCTGGGAATTTCCGGTCAAGAGTCGCGTTCTGATCCTTGACGCAATCACAAACAACTCCGGTGCAGCCGGGGGCCTGCTGGCGGATATCACCGGTCGGCCCGTGGGCTTATTAGGCCGAGAACTTCGTCACAGGCAGTCGGGTACGTGGGTCAACTATGCCGTCCCGTTCGACACGCTCCAGCCGGTGATCGAAACGATTCTCAAAGGCGGCACGGTCGACCAGAGAACAGAAACAGACTCGGAATCCGTTCTGACTGATCGGCAGCTGACGACGGCCTGGGGGATGACACTCCTTCCGGAGGTCGTCCGGGAATCGCCGGCTTATATCGATCGAGTTGTCCCGGATTCACCCGCCGCGAACGCCGGGTTTCGACGAGGCGACCTGGTTGTCCTGGTGAACGGTGCAGTCGTTCAGACCAGCCATAAACTCAGAACACTTCTGGCTGATGTCCGTCGTGGCCAGAAGGTTGCCATCACGGTCAATCGCAACGGCGTTCTGGAACCAATTGAGATGCGTGCGCCGTAGTTGAGTTGCATGCACCACGCGTGTGAACTCATCAGGCGGCCGACAGTCGAGCAACTCTGACATATCGGTATGCGCTCGAAGCAAACCAGATGAAAGAGAAAGCCGCTGCCCATAATGCAGGTGTGGAGTTAACTGAACTCGCGCCAAAAGCGAGGTATTCGTAGAACCAGAATGTAGACATCAACACCGGTGCGGCGGTCATCAGCATCGCCCTTCGGCTTAACGATCGTTCACGGTCAACGGTTGGAGTACGAAAACAGCGAATTTCCTCTCTGGCTAGCCAGCCGCAAACGGGGACAGAGACGAGCGCCAATACCATCAATATGAATTCATCACTCCTCACGTCAGGCAATCCTTCGAGCAGAAGCACAAAGCCGCCAAGCACCAAGTAGGGCAGAAGAGCCATTCCCCAAAACACTAGAACGCAATAGTTTGCCAATTGTGCTGCAGCGACAATCGCACTGGATAACGGTCTCCGGAATTGCTCGCCCGGTTGGTAAGTCGTTTGTGGAGCTACATACGGATTAAAGTCGTCAGAACTCACACTGTACCCACCATTTCGAAAACGAAAGAACGGGGGCTGAATTGCCGCGAAATATACGTGCCACCTATGTATTTTTGTCACGTACAGCCTTATCTGCACTAATCTTCTTTGCCAGCTCCGCTGCCGCTTCCAGTGCCGGCTTAATTCGCCAGTTGGCGATTTCCCGATCACCAACCTCGTTGGAGATACCTCGGATGATGGAAACGGGAACGTCCGCAAGGCGACAGGACATTGCCACGGCGAATCCTTCCATATCTTCTGCTGCGGCATCCGGGAACTGCCGACGGCGAATTGCTGCATCGCTCTCATCGCCCGAGACAGCGGCGACTGATAGCAGTTCAAGTGGCCGGTTCGCCAAGTCAGAATCGGTCTCTCGCAGGACAATCGTATCTGTAATGATAGGGCCATCGTCGTTGTCATCGGATACCTGGCCGCCAACATGATGCCATCCCATGGCACCGGCTGTCTGATGTTCTTCTCCGCTGCCGGCTCCAATGCCACAACAGGACACGCGATCAAACGCCACAGCAGTACCGACTGGAAGATCATCACAGAATGTCCCGGCGATGCCCGCCAAAATGACTCGTTCGGGCTGATGACCTGCAATGTACTGAGCCGTCAACGCGGCTGCTGCAACAAGACCGAACCCACACAATTCCACCTGATCGTCGGCTCCCAGGGCCGAAGTAATCAACGGCTGCAGAATATCCCGCTCCGACTCAGTCGGTACCAGAATCAGATTGCGCGTCATGCCGATACGACTCTACGCCAGAAGGTCGTTAACAATAGTGCCATGAACGTCCGTCAGCCTGAATCGACGTCCCTGATAACGAAATGTCAGACGTTCGTGATCGATCCCCATCAGGTGCAGCAGCGTGGCGTGCAGGTCGTGAATGTGAACACCATTCTCAACGACGTTGTAGCCCCACGGATCGGTGACGCCCCAGGTCGTTCCAGGACGCACACCGCCTCCGGCCAGCCAGATAGAATAACTGCGTGGATGGTGATCGCGTCCAAAACTTGTCGCGGTGAGCTTCCCCTGACAGTAGTTGGTTCGCCCGAACTCGCCACCCCAGATCACCAGCGTGTCATCCAGAAGTCCTCGCTGCTTGAGGTCCTTAATGAGAGCCGCGGACGCCTGATCCGTTTCGCGACACTGATTCCTGATTCCATTCTTTAGTCCACCATGTTGATCCCATCCCTGATGATACAACTGGATAAATCGCACGCCTCGTTCGGCCAGACGTCGAGCAAGCAGGCAATTCGCGGCATAGGTTCCAGGATTACGAGCATCTTCGCCGTACATTTCAAACACGTGGTTCGGTTCCGATGACACGTCGGTCGCTTCGGGAATGGATCGTTGCATGCGGAACGCCAGTTCATGCTGTGCAATTCGAGTTTCAATCAGAGGGTCTCGATCGGCTGAAGAATTGAGTTTGAGTTCATGGAGCTGTTGCAGAGCGTTCAACATCGAACGCTTGCTGCCGGTATCAATTCCTTCCGGGTTCCCCAGATACAGCACGGGATCTCCACCGGACCGAAAACGAACGCCCTGATGCCGAGACGGCAGAAAACCACTGCCCCACAAACGCGACAGCAACGGTTGGCCGCCCTTCCCTTTCGTCACCATTACGACAAAAGATGGCAGCTCGCTGTTTTCACTACTGAGCCCGTAGTCCAGCCAGGCCCCCATGCTGGGCCGGCCCGGAAACTGAGAACCGGTCTGCATGTAAGTCACACCGGGGCCGTGATTGATCGCTTCTGTGTGCATGGACCGAACGATGCACAGGTCGTCAGCGACTTCTGCCGTATGAGGCAACAGGTCGCTCATCACATTTCCGCTGGCACCGTGCGGTTCGAACTGAAACGGAGATCCCGCCAGCGGCAGACTCGACTGATTACCGGACATCGCGGTGAGTCGCTGCCCCATGCGAACTTCAGCAGGCAGTTGCGTCCCGTGCCGTTCATTCAGCAACGGCTTGTGATCGAACAGGTCCAGCTGAGATGGACCACCCGATTGAAACAGCCAGATGATCCGTTTGGCTTTGGGAGTGTGATGAAAGACATCGCTGTCAGGTGCCGCCTGAGCCATCTGCGGACTAAGCAGATCGGCCAGGGCAAACGTGCCAAGCCCGGCTCCGAATGACTGCAGCCACGCACGACGACCGGGATTTGTGTCACTGGTCATCACGGGATTCGTATTCATTGAGGATTGGTTGTTGATGCTTACGGCTCCGATCACTGGCTCACAGCGTCGATTGTCATCGTCTCGTCAGGCATTCATCGTAGCTGAACAGAGCATTGGCAACGGCGGCCAGCGCAGCCAGTTCAACAGGATCCTGCTCTGTGCCGGTAACGTGATCCCCGACGCTCAGGTATTTCTTCCCTCGTTCCCGGTCTTCACGGAAATATGTGAGTTGCTCTTCCAAAAGCGTTGTAAGCACGGCCAGTTCCTCCGATTTGATCTTCCGACTGGTGAGTGTGCGGAACAGCTCCGGCAACGCGGCCTCTGCTGACTTATGCTTCTCAATGAGTCGCCCTGCCAGCGCACGGGACGCCTCGACAAACTGAGGCCCGTTCATTAACACGAATGCCTCCAGCGGCGACGCCGTGCGCTCTCTGCTGACTCGGCACACATCTCGCTTGACCGCATCCAGTACCATCATTACCGGAGCTGGCCCGGTTCGTTTCCAATAGGTGTAAACGCTCCGACGATAAAGCCCTTCCCCTTTGTCCCGTGTCACCGGTTTGAAGGAAGCTTCGACTTCGTAAGGCTTCGCCGGAGCCCCACCTGTTCGATCCACTAGCAGGCCACTCACTGCCAGTGCATTATCGCGAAGCATCTCCGCAGGCAGTCGGTGAGAGGGAAACCGCCCCAGTAAACGGTTGCCCGGATCCTGAGCCAGCACGTCGGCGGACACCGCTGACGACTGGCGATACGTCGCCGACATCGCGATCTGCCTGAGCAAACGTTTCACATCCCAGCCGTAATTCACAAAATCCAGAGCCAACCAATCCAGCAGTTCCGGATGAGTGGGAGGGGCCCCCTGACTTCCGAAATCCTCCGGTGTCCTGACAAGACCCTCCCCGAACATCACCTGCCAGAAGTGATTAACAGCAACACGCGCCGTCAGTGGATGCTGCTGTGATGTCAGCCATTGTGCCAGTTCCAGACGATTGGTCAGTTGTTCCGCTCCTGAAGCGGACAGGATTTCCGGCAGTGCTGGTTCGACGGGATCTCGACGAGCGTCATAGGCTCCCCGGTGAAGAAGATAAGTCTGCCGAGGCGTCTCGGTCTCACGCATGACCATGATTTCCTTCACTTCGTCCAGCGCCTTGCTTCGCTCGTTGCGAAGTTCCGTCACCTTCGCCAACTGGTCACGTGATTCCTTGTGTACGGTCGAAACGAAGTACGCTTTCAATTGCTCGCGGACTTCCTGCGACAACTGTTTCAATGGTTGTGTCAACGCCGTGCTGAGACTCAATCCATCCGCAAGTTGAGCAACTTCGATGGGCGACAGCTGGCGATCAAAGACCCGCAGGTCGTCCGCCAGGCCGTTCGTGAAACCTCGGTCACGGCTGCGTTCGCCCAGAACGAGATTCTGTTTTCCACCAGTGATTTCCTTGAACAGATTGTCGCGCACGACTTCCGTCTTCGCTGGTCTTCCATCGACGAATATCGACAACCCATCGGCCCGACTGGAACCATCGTACCGCACCGTCACGTGGTGCCACTCATCGACCGGCAGCGGATCAACCGTCGCCACACTGATCGCATTGCCCGGCCAGAAATGGATGAGTGATGCATGCAGGCGACCATCCTTAATCAATAACTGATAGCCGCGACTGGCTGCGTCCGTCCAGCCCATCGTGCAGTGCCAGACGACAGCTCGGTCTTTGTGATCCGGAGTATTCATCCACAGCCCGATTGTAAACGGCTGACTGCGATTGAACTTGCCGACCTCAGTACCGGCCGCATCATCTCCACTGAATCGAATGGCCTTGCCGTGCTTTCCGTCGACCTGCTGGTTACCGCCACTTGGCTTTGATTCAAAATCCATATGCAGCAGCTGATTTGGCAGCATCGCAGCGGTGTCGACGGCCATATCGCTGCGACCGGACTGCAGCCACTGTTCAAATGCATCCGCCGGATCAATCTGACTCAGCTTCTGTTCTGCGGCTGCGACCTGATCTTTGATCGTCTGAATCTTCTGACGTCCGACATCATCGAGCAACATCAGGGTGGGCGTTGGAGTCGACTGAGTGAAATATGAGTACAGGCCGGCTTCGTCGATATTGTCGAAAAAGGCCGACAGCTGGTAGTACTCCTTCTGAGTCAGCGGATCGTACTTGTGGTCGTGACAGCGACAGCATTCCATGGTGAGTCCCAGGAATGCGGTGGCAAATGTCTGAGTGCGATCGGATACGTACTCGATGCGGAATTCTTCCGGAGTGCTGCCGCCTTCTACCTTTTGCGGATGCAGCCGATTGAAGGTCGTCGCCAGGATGTCGTCATCGGTTGCGTTTGGAAGAAGATCACCGGCAATTTGCCTGGTCACGAACTCATCGTGAGGCATGTTGCTGTTGAACGCCCGGATGACCCAGTCTCGCCACGGCCAGACATGCCTGTCACGGTCCACCTGATATCCAAAGGTGTCGCTGTAACGTGCCAGGTCCAGCCAGACAGATGCCATCCGTTCACCGTAATGATGAGAGTCCAGAAGTTCGTCGATGGCTTTGGACCACGCCGCGTCGGAATCATCTGCCAGGAATGCATCAATCTGCTCCAGAGTCGGCGGCAATCCAGTCAGATCGAATGAGACTCGGCGTAACAGGAGTTCCCTCGACGCTTCCGATGCTGGTGGTGCGGCATGTTGTTCCAGGTTCGCCAGAACAAAATGGTCAATTTCCGTTCGAGGCCAGTCGGAATCCTGCACGTCAGGCACCGGAACCGGCTGAGGAGGTACAAATGCCCAATGCTGATTCCAGGACGCTCCCTGTTTGACCCAGGACTCCAACAGCCTCTTTTCTTCCTCAGTCAGTTGCAGCCGAGTATCCGAAGGCGGCATCTGCTCGTCTGGATCATGTGACGTGATCCGCTGAATCAATGGGCTGTCCTGAGGGTTTCCGGGAACGACTGCTGACAGTTTCGCTTCGTCTTCCAGATCGAGCCGAAGGTCTGCCGCTCGCTGTTCAGCATCCGGCCCGTGACAAACAAAACACTTGTCCGACAGGATCGGACGCACGTCGCGGTTGAAGCTGATCTCAGCGGCCGTGCCTGCTGCACTCAGCTGTGCCAGAGCCAAAGTGATGCTGATTGTGAATCGGGCGAAGGTCATGGTCCGGTATTTCAGTTCAGACCCGGAAGCCGTTTAACGTACTTGCAGGATCGTCGACAGAGGCGGCGCCTGCCGGATTCTTCCAATGGTTCCGAAGCAGAAGTGCGTGGTTATCCGGCCATTCGGCAACCACTTGTACGCCCGCATGCGTGTGATTTTATCGTTGTTCGATACGAAGCAACAGCGACATGTGACATCTTCAGTTGGGGCGAGGTGGCCTGAATCGGCAGAATCTGCCGGTTGCTGCCACACCCGACTGAAGGATTCCAACAGCGATTGTCGCGTCCTGTGCGGTGCCAACGGCAGGATCAGCCGATTGAACGTCGCTGTTCCGAAACGGCTCAATTAACAGCGGCAAACACTGCATTGTGACCCGGAGTTGATGTTGACGGTCCGGAGGGAATTTTCAAAATCCCGGAACAACCTCTCAAGTTGCGCCATCTACATCGGGTTTCTCACCGATCCGGCACAACAACCACGAAGAAATCTTCTTCGACCTTTCCTCTCTCCAAATCAGTCAGGTGTCCTTGTGAAATCACTTCACCTGTGGCTGCCCGCCGCGATAGTTGCCTGTGGATTCTGCCCAACCGTTCAGGCGTATGATATTTCGCCTCAGCTGAACCAGGACGGCCTCCTGTACCATCTGCCCAAGTCTGGCCAAACGGTTTCCGACGGCAGAATGGGCTGGTTCCGGTCGGTTCAGAACGTGGAAACCGTCTTCCGGGCACAGTCGGACGACCTTGTTCCCACGCCTCCGGACGCAACAACGCCCACCGTTGATCTGCCTCCTGCGACAACTGTCGACCCGGCTACCACTCAGCAACTGGGACTTCCGGCCCCGACAACGTGGAACGCGTTTTCACCGCCGATCACTTCTGATCCATTCCTGGAAGGAGGGACCGTTCAGCCATACGCTCCTGCCGCTCCGATGGCGCCCGGCTACGGACCTCAGTATGGCGCTCCAATGTCACCATACCCTGCACAGGGAATGTACAGCACGTTCGGAGCCAACGGCGGACGTCCCTATCGTTTTGGAATCGAACAGCGACTGGATTCATACCTCATTCCGAGTGCAGACGTCGTTGGCGGCGGGGCGGCCGGGTCCTATGATGAGTTGGGTGTGAACTATGACCTGGTCCACACCACTCCGTTCATGCCTGGCTGGATTCTGCGGAAAACAGCGCAGTTTCGATGGCGGTCGTGGGACGGTCCCCGAGGCGGAGCCGGTCTGCCGGGAAGTGGTTTCCGATTCGGTGAAGACATTGAGCTTCAGACACCCGGCGGCGGACCGTACACGGTCAGTCTGGGCATCACGCCTTCGATCAACACGGACCTGAACCGCGGTATGTCGTGGGATGCATTTCAGTTGGACGGCAGAGGAACCATCTGGTGGCAACTGGATTCTTACTGGTCATTCGGACTTGGTGCAATGTACTGGGATCGAGTCGACAACCGGGTCCTGCCGACTGGTGGTCTCGTCTATCGCGACGACTTCTGGGAATGGCGAATGACGTTTCCGGAAGCCGAAATCCGACTGTTCCTCGGCAACGAATCACTGTGGTCGAAATGGATCTACTTCCGAGCCAAATACAACATTGAAGCTTATGAAGGTGTCGGAGCCGGAGGCGTTCAGGCCGAGTTCGAAATTGAAGACTGGCAGCTCACCGCCGGGTTTCAAATGGACGCGGGATACTACCGCTGGTTTGTGGAAGGCGGCCTGATTCTGGACCGCGAAATCGACTACGACATCGCCCCGCGAATTGGCGTCGACACGTCCTACATCACTCGCATCGGTGTCCGCTACTAATCTGATCTGCTCGAATACTTGCAGCGTATTATGCTGACTTGTGGCCGCGACGGACATGAATGAGCCTGTCAAACAGCCATCCCCATGAGTCAGAACGTCGTCAGCTACAGGTAAGCTGCTTCAAAATCTCCTGCACCCCGGTTGCCCAGCGTAACCGGGGTGCCTTTCGAAACCGGCCTGACATTCTTCGGTCAGCCAAACGGAAAGTGAATCCATGACTGCCCCCATTGCGGTCGTCCTGGCGGCTGGCAAGAGCACTCGGATGAAGTCTGAGACTCCCAAAGTCCTTCATCCTGTCTGCGGGAAGCTGATGATCGACTACGTGCTGGACGCAACACGCGCAGCAGGCGTCGAACGAATCGTGGTCGTCGTGGGCCACAAGGCCGACATGGTTCGTAACGCGTTGTCGCATCACTCCGATGTCGTGTTTGCCGAACAGACCGAACAGAACGGCACCGGTCATGCTGTGATGATGTGTGAATCGGAACTCACGGGACACGAGGGCTCCGCTCTGATCCTCGCAGGCGACACCCCTCTTCTGCAGGGCTCTTCGCTTAAGGCGCTACTGGACCATCAGCAGGAAATGTCGGCCGCCAGCGTGATTGGTACTGCCGACACGGTCAACAACGATGGCCTGGGTCGAGTCGTACGAGATGGTGATGGCAACTTCGTCTGCATTCGCGAACAGAAGGACGCCTCACCAGACGAACTGAAGATCACGGAAATCAACACCGGATGCTACGCCTTCAGCACTCCGTTGCTTCTGGAATCACTCCGAAAGCTGAAACCAGACAACGCACAGGCAGAATACTATCTCACAGACTGTCCAAAGATTCTGATGGACGATGGCCACCGAGTCTCCGCCAGCTGCAGTCTGACCATTCAGGAGGCCATCGGCGTCAACAATCGTATTCAACTGGCCGAAGTGCGGGAACACATCCAGCGGGGGATCCTCGAAGGTCTCATGCGAAGCGGAGTGACTATTGAAGATCCGACTCAGACATCAATTGACCACAACGTGGAAATCGGACCGGACACCGTGATTCGTCCGGGAACTGTCATCAGCTCGGGAGCCCGTATCGGATCGAATTGCACCATCGGCCCCAATACTTATGTCACCAGTTCACAGGTGATCGGGGACTGGGCAACTGTTCGCTCGTAGAACGTCGTTTCCTGCCGCGAGAATCGAGCAGTGTCTTTCTGGTCACGGGTGCTGTTCACAGCAGATCAGCCGCCGGCAGCTCCGAACATCGACAATGCAGTCGAATGACCTGGTTCAGACATCCGTAACCGGCGACCGCTGACAGGCGTGCGGGACCGCCGCATGCCCTTCAATTGTTCAGTGTCGTGACTTCGGCATGGGGCCGGAAGCAGCCGGGTAGCGTGCCAAGATCGTGGAGTGCCTGCTGAGGGCGGTTCCAGACATTGAACAGTGCCTCACCATCCAGAACGGACAACCAGGCACTGCCGTGTCGGAAGCAGTCCGCGATCGCGCGATCTCTTGAATGAACCAGCGCGTAGGTACTGCGAGCTCTCAAAGAAAAACCCCGGTCAAGCAGACACTGAAGGAGGCGTGGCTGGACTCTCCCGATGATTGCCGACGCTCCATCCTGCCAGACCTGCGTGATGAGATGGTCGAATACCAATCCAGCGTGAGCCTGCTTCGCGGCAATCAGGAGAACACTGGCGACGGACGAGCTGGTCATCTTGTAAAGATAGCAGCCAAGCAAATCGCCTTTGGAATTCCGGACGTTTTTTGCGGTGATTGTCCCCTCGTCCGGTGAAAGGTAGGGCAGACGTTTCCACGTCCATTCTGCCGCATCGCGACAATAGATCGGAGCCAGTTCATCTTCGGCGGTGAGACTGCCGATCTGACTGCCAAATTCCGCTGCGGTCAACGGTTCTGAGTGCAAACCTCGCAACAGATCGGCATTCGGCAGGTTCAAACTGAGCCGCTGCGGAAGAATTCGGTCCGCAAATGGAGCGATGCTTTGCAGAAGTGTCGCTCCGCCAAACCCTCCCAGCCACTTTTCGCGCAGTAACCCGGAAGCGAATTTCGTCGGTCGAAGAATGCCATACCAGTTCAGGTTGTACTGCGATGCGACGTGACCTCCCATTCGTTCCCAGATTCTGCGTGTGGAATCATTCGCTACATCGCAGATTGTGATGTCCTGAGGACCATTCAGAAACGTCTTCAGGAGACCCACTCCAGCCATTCGGCTGCGAGAACCCGGAGCGACAAACAGGTCGGCACCAATCGCTGCAGTGATCTGACGTCCCTGGTAGTTCATGGGGCGTGCTCCCACGGAAATCATCCCATGCGGCAGCGAGTCGGAATCTTCGCTGACCAGACTTGCCAGACCGGGATGTCTCCACGGGCTGTTGAGAAACAGCTTTGGCAAAAGCTCCTTCACTGCACATTGCGTGTTCTGAATCTCGACAGCAGTGGCATTGGGCTTTGTCCGCATACGGGCCAAATGTGGGAGATCTGCTTCAGTGAGCGCACGGATCATCGATTGAGTTCCGAGAGGGTGACAGGGATTCACGCATACGAACCGAACTATATCGCTCTGTCGATTGATGTATTCGTACCTTTCAATGCGGAATCTGCACCGATGAGGTTTTTGCGGCGAACGTAGCAATCGAACGCCTCATGCTGAACGGTTGCTGAAAGACACCGTCGCAATACGGCAACATCTGATGTTGGCGAATCGCAACAAACAGGAATCCGCAGACGGGAGGCTCTCTTTTTCGCCGCGCGGCCGGATGCTTGTTTTCTTTTTCCTGAATCAACAGGCAAGAGTGTCCACAGAAGACTCGATGGTATCAGACGAGCCGTATTCTGACTCTACCTGGGATTGGATTTCGATATGACCCGCCGACAGATTTCGATCTTTTCAACGTGTCCCCAGTCCAAAGCTGTGTCTGCCGAACACTACACTCGCGCAGTACGGGACGTTGCTCGCTGGAGTGAAGAAGCCGGCTGTCGAGGCATACTTGTCTATGCGGATAACGGTTTGGTCGACCCGTGGCTGGTAGCCCAGCAAATCATGCAGTGTACGACAGTACTCAGTCCTCTGGTTGCTGTTCAGCCAGTCTACTTGCATCCGTACGCGGCAGCCAAAATGGTGGCTTCGATGGGACACATGTTCGGGCGTCAGATGTTCCTGAACATGATTGCCGGTGGATTCCGCAATGATCTGATCGCACTCAATGATGACACACCACACGATGATCGTTACGTACGACTTACGGAGTACACACAGATCATCTCCCGACTGCTGGCATCCGATGATCCTCTCACATACGAGGGCAAATACTACACCGTCCGCAATCTCCGGCTCACCCCGTCATTGCCCGAAGATCTGATGCCTGGCATTCTGATGTCCGGCTCTTCTCCGGCGGGGCTTGCGGCAGCAAAAACGAGCAATGCGGTTGCAGTGAAGTATCCACAGCGCCCGAGTGATGAGGCGCAGCTGAAACGCGACCCTGAACTTGCTGTCGGAATGCGAGTCGGCATTGTCGCACGTGAATCAACGGAAGAAGCCTGGCAGGCTGCACTGGAGCGATTTCCTGTCGACCGAAAGGGCCAGATCATGCACAAGCTGGCGATGAATGTCAGTGACTCCCACTGGCACAGACAACTGTCCGAAATGGCTGCGGAATCAGCAGAGAAAGATGATCCGTACTGGCTGGGTCCGTTCGAAAACTATCGCACTTTCTGCCCTTATCTCGTTGGAAGCTACGACCGCGTCGCAACGGAACTCCAGCGGTATATCGAGATCGGCCACGACACCTTCATTCTGGACATTCCTCCGTGCCAGGAAGAACTCATGCATATTCAGATCGTCTTTCGCCAGGCGATGCAGAATGCTTTAGCCGAACTTCGCACGACGTAAGGTGTCAGCTCGGGCTGAGAGTAACTGCAGTTTAGCGAATCCTGCCCTCTGGCTCACATCTGCAACAGAAATACCCGAACACTTACCCGGTCCATCATCTAAAGGAGTTCCACATGAATCAGCTGATTCAGGAATGGGTCATTGATCAGGCCCGACAGAACCCCAGCGCGACAGCAATCCTCTGGAAGGAACAACGCATCACCTACGGTGACCTTGATGCCGCCAGCAACCGACTCGCAAATCATCTGCGTTCGCTGGGAGCCTCCAAAGGTGATCGCGTTGGCTTCTGCATTCCCAAATCTCCGGAAGCCGTCATCGCGATGCTGGGCGTACTCAAAGCAGACTGTGCCTATGTCCCCATCGATGTGGAATGTCCGGCATCACGGGTTCGCAAAGTCATTGAGGCCTGTGAACCGATCTGCATTCTGGGCAGTTATCAAAGTCGAAAACTGCTCTCAGAAGTGTTTGTGGACGGATTTGCCAGTGACACCATCCTCGGCTGTCTGGAAAACGAACCCATCGATATTCCGGGGATTGGCTGCCGATTCACCCTCGTTGATCTGGACCAGCAATCCGCGGCGCCACGACAATTTGAATGCTGCAGAGACGATCTGGCTCATATTCTGTTTACTTCAGGATCTACGGGCACTCCAAAAGGCGTCATGATAACTCACGCCAACGTGATTCACTATGTGAACTGGACCGTCAGATATTTCGGGATGACATCGACCGATCGAGTCTCGGGACACGCCCCTCTGCATTTTGATCTGTCGACACAGGACACCTATGCCGCGTTCGCCGCGGGCTGTGAGCTGCATCCTGTCCCACCTGAAGTGAACCTTGTTCCGCACAAGCTTGCAGCGTTCATTCGGGATCGAAAGCTGACACAGTGGTTCAGTGTTCCTTCGATTCTAAACTATCTGTGCAAGTTTGATGCTGTTGAACAGGCCGACTTCCCACACTTGAAGCGTCTGATGTGGTGTGGCGAAGTACTGCCGACGCCAACGCTGATCTATTTTATGAACAAGCTGCCTCAGGTTGAGTTCACGAATCTGTATGGTCCAACGGAAGCGACCATCGCCAGCAGCTTCTACACTGTTCCGAAATGCCCTCGAAACGAAACAGATCAGATCCCGATCGGTACTCCATGCGACGGTGAAGAATTGCTGGTCCTCGATGACCAGAAACTTCCGGCACCGATTGGACAGACAGGCGATCTTTATATCTCGGGAGTGGGCCTGAGTCCGGGTTACTGGAAGGACCGGGAAAAAACGGACAGCGTATTCGTCCAGGACCCTCGAACGATTGAACTGCGACGGATCTACCGGACTGGTGACCTCGCAAGACTGGGTGATGATGGTCTGGTGTATTACACCGGACGCGCAGATACGCAGATCAAGAGCCGAGGTTATCGCATTGAACTGGGAGAGATCGAAACCGCTCTGAATACGATTGAGCTGCTGGACGAATCCGCAGTGGTCGCCATCGACACTGACGGATTTGAAAACAAAGCCATCTGTTGTGCATGGGTGCCCAAACCCGGAAGTGACCTCACCATCGCAGAAATCCGAAAGCAGTTGGGCAGCTCTGTTCCACGATACATGATTCCTCAGCACTGGCTGTCTTTTGAACGACTGCCGAAGAACGCCAATGGGAAAATCCATCGGCCACAGCTTCGAGAACAGTTCACTGCCGAGTTTGGCCCCTCTCAACTTGAACCCGCGACAAGGTAACCACACTTCTCGTTCTCCACCTCCCGTTTACCACAAGCAGATCTAACCATGCCCGAATCAATCACAGAGCAGATCCACTCACTGTTTGAAAACGAACTCCGCATCGAAGTTCCCTCACACGACACAGACCTGATCGATGAGGGGCTACTGGATTCCCTTGTCTTCGTCGACCTGATTGTGGGTCTGGAAACGATGTTTGAGGTTGATATTCCGGTAGCAGAAATCGACCTGGACATGTTTCGATCCGTCATACAGATTGGAAGTTACATCGAGTCACTGAAAACCGGGAGCCGGTCACCGTCAGAGACGGCAGCCTGATGTCCGGATCGTCCCTCAATATCGTACTGGTGTGCGAAGAATCGGCAGGAATGCAGACTCTGCGGCTCCTGATCAGGAGTCCGCATCACCTCGTTACTGTTGTGACCAGCGAATCGGAAGCACCGTCGAGCATATGGACTGTTGCACATAAGGCGGGAATTGAAACCATTCCGGCAGCCGATATTCGTTTGCCGGATTTCGCATCCAGACTTGTGCAAAGGAACACAGACGTCCTGTTGAATGTCCATTCTCTGTGTCTGATTCCAGGCAATGTGCTGGAAGCGTGTCGTGTCGGTGCATTCAATCTGCACCCAGGACCTCTGCCGGAATATGCCGGACTGGATGTTCCCAACTGGGCGATCTACAACGGGGAAACTCGTCACGGCGTGACCCTGCACCACATGGCCACTTGTGTCGACGCCGGGTTCATCGCATACCATGACGAATTCGATATCAGTCCGTCCGACACCGGCCTCACACTGATGTCTCGGTGCGTCCGCGCCGGAATTCCGCTTGTCGAGCAGTTGCTGACCCAGCTTTACACAGACGCTGAGGCCGTCCCGAGGCTCGCGCAAGACCTGACTCAGAGGCACTACTACCGCCGCGAGCCACCAAACGGGGGATGGCTCGACTGGAGGAGAACAGCGGCTGAAGTTGCCAGGCACGTCCGAGCGTCCGACTACCTGCCATTTGCATCTCCGTGGGGCTTTCCCCAGACAATGGTGGGGCACACAAGGGTGCAGGTTCTCAAAGCAGAAGCGACAGACATTCCCACTGACACGAAAGCGTGTGGACTGGTCAAAGAGGTGAACGCCGAGCATGCCCTCGTCGCCGCATCCGACAACCTCGTGCGAGTCAGAACAATCGCGTTGCCTGATTCTGCAACAACATCACCGTCTGGTTTTCTGAAACCCGAAATGCAATTGACGTCCGGCGCCAGTGAAACCGTTCCGGCCTGATGATCCCGTGCAACGTGGACACACGTGTGAGATGCTTCGCAATCCGCGAAGTAAACCAGTGCTCTCCGGACAGACGGTCTGGTCCTCACGGGTTGGCACCGCCAATTCTTCCAGTATTAAACGACCTCGAAGCGGCGGACTTCAATCGCTGCGTGGCCTGATTTTCGGAAAGGGCGAGGCATTGGCTGGGCCTGTCCGTTGCCATCGATGGTTCGACAGCGGATTGCGTATTTCCCTGATGGAAGCCCTTTGTGCAGAATAGCCCAGTGGGCCTGAGTCAGCAGGACTGGCCACTGTTTCGGCTGCCCTGATGAATCAAAACCGATTGTGTCCGAGGGGATTTGATCTCCGGGAAGGCCCGTTCCGAGATTATCGGGAGACAGGATCGTTGCATCCTGCCAGGGAGCGGTCGTGAACAAGGGATCATCATCTGACCACTTCTGGTCACTCTCGTGAATCCAAACCTGCACTTTCTTTAGACCGGCGATTCCCGCCTGAGCCCAGCCGGTCACTGGAATCGGAGTATTCGCCGGGGCTTTATCCGGAATCGATAGTGTTGCGCAGAAGGTCTTCAGGGGACTATCAACGTCGTTGTTCCTGTCAGCATAGGTGTCGTTGGCATGAGAGATATTTGATAGCACCACATTTGTCAGCCACTTAATACTTTTGAATCCGTAGGCTTCCGGAACGACAACTCGCACCGGACCGCCGCGTTCAGGCGTGAGCCATTCGCCGTTGAGCTTGTAACAAAGAATCACGGGGGGCAGACCGAACGGATCTTCCAGAACCCGACTCACCGGCAGCGAACTGCGAAACATTTGCTCGGGATCGTTGTTGTGAAATCCATAGTAGAAGACTCGACGAAGGTCTTCCGTTGGCTGAGTCTTCCAGACGACGTCTCGCAGCGGGACACCTTCCCAGATCCCGTTTCCCAGTGGACAGCCGATGTTTAGACAGGTCATCACCTTGGGGAACCGAACGGCATGATCCTTTGCCAGGTTCATTAGATCCTCAAACGTAAAAGCCGTGTCTCCTTCCAGCGACTGTTTGATTCGCGCCGGATGCACCGGATCACTGGTCACGTTCAGTTTCCAGGTATCCCTGGTCAGCCCCGCTTCCCTGCGCTGCATGTCACTCAGAGTATGCGGTGTCGGCTTTCCGCGCGAGACATCTCGAAAATCATCCTGCGCCGTAAGCCACGGCTCGATGTCATCAATCGCTTTCTTCAGCTCCGGACTGATTTCATCTGCCAAAGTCAGCCCACTCAGAGCAGCCACAGACACCAGCCCGGACTGCACGAAATAGCGCCGAGATACGGATAAGTGTTCCTCAGCAAAACAGCGAACTCTGTCACTCATCTTTAGATTTCCTGCTGTTGATGGCCTGCACATCGCGAATCGTTGTCATCGCTTCGTCTTCCGCAGACACCTGTTTGACAGTTTTTTCCACAACGGACCCAGAGTATCACGGTGCAATCAAGTGTCCCAGGAATCGAACTGTTTATGGCCGTGGTAGTCGGTGCTGTCCGAAACACTTTATGGACAGCCGGGCGATCGCTTAATAGTCTGAAACGGAACCATCGGGCAGAAACTTCGGTCCGCGCCAGCGGTACCTGTCATCAACACTGGCATTCAGTTTGTTCATCATGCCAACGTCAATCTCCACGCCAAGACCGGGGCCGTCCGGGATCGACACGTAGCCATCCTTTTTGATCCAGTTCGGGTGAATGAACTGTGCGAACAGTGCATCGTCGTAGGATTCATGAATCAACAGGTGCGGAACGGATGCGGCAACGTGGAAGCTGGCCGTCATCCCGAGATATGACTGCGTGCAATGCGGAGCCAGCGGCACGGTGTAGGCTTCCGCAAGCGTGGCAATCTTCTTCATCTGGCTGATGCCACCAGTATAACCGCAGTCCGGCTGAACTATGTCGAGAACACCTTCCGTCAAATACGGCAGGATGCCCCAGATGGTGCGGTCACGTTCACCGGCTGCGAGCGGAATCTTTACCGCTTCACGAATGCGGCGAAACACTTCGATGTTGCCAGGGACAGCCGGTTCTTCCAGAAACAGGATGTCGAAGGGTTCAATCGCGCTGGCAAACTGAATGAGTGTCGCCGGTGGAATCGCGCTGTGAGCATCAAACATAACAGCCCCGTCGTCACCTACTCGTTCCCGAGCGCTGCGCACCGACTGCACGAGTGGTTCGATGTCAGCTGGACTTCCGGAAAGCGGCTGCGGACCACTGCCCAGCTTGACGGCTTTCTCCGATGGATAGACACGAATACGATCGCGCGTTGGTCCGCCAAGCAGCCGATGGACGGGAACACCCCACAACCGCCCTGTGATATCCCAGAGTGCCATATCAATCCCCGCAATGCAATGCAGCATGAATGCGCCGCCTCGCTGATTGCGTTCGGCCCGATACATCGTCTGCCAGAGATGTTCGATTCGAGTTGGATTCTGATTGTTCAGCAATTCAAACATCGAACCGGCCAGCGCCGCAGCGACAGAAGGAACAACCCCCTTGATCTCACCCCAGCCGCTGATTTCGTGATTCGTATCAATCCTGACGAAGACCCGGTCAACAAAAACGTGTGATACCAAACGCGTTATCCGAATGGAGGACGTTTTATCAGCGACAGATTCTGTGTCCTGCCCCATCGCGAGGAAAGAAGTCATGAATGGACTCGCCACTATTCCTGCACCGGCGGACAGGACCAGTTGGCGACGACTGAATGAACTCGCTTCGTGTTTCATTTTCAGTGCTCACATTTTTTGGACACACTCTTGAGCAGATGTGCAATCGCGCAAACACCAACCCCTGACAACCGGCGAGGTTTGAACACACCAACATCGAACTGCGCGATGATTCTCTTTCATCAGCGTAGTCGACTGAGGCATCAATCTCGAATGGAAATCCACCCACTCGGCTCAACGGCAGAGTGCTTGAGCGAAGGCTGGCCACGTCAGAGGCCAGTGAACCCGTGACACTAACTCACTCGCGTATCTCTGCTACGCACGTCTGACAGAGTCCTAATGGACCTTTGATTGCGAAATCATTTGAGTCAATCGACGGACTTTGTCACGGTCGAAATCGCGCCACGCATCTGACATGGGCCAGTTCAGTTCGCCGTAGACCAACCGCTCGTTCCCGATCGGGTGCTCATGATTCGATAGTGCTTCCACACCATAGAATGGGAAACAGTTGAAGCTCACCGGAAGCCCATACTGCTGATACCGATCATCAGCGCACCACGACGGCACGCTCAATGTCCACTGCACCAGTTGGGTTTCACCAGCTTCGATTACCCAACCGGCGCTGTTGGAAGCATCGGACGAACAGGAGAGAATCCGGAATGGCTCGGCTCGGGAATCGTGAGCATTCTCCAGCCGAAACGGTCGAGGCACAATCACGGCATGCTCGGTGACATTGACCAGGCCGACGTTCATCTGAATTCCCAGCCGGCCGGAACGATCTTTGACCATCCGGGAATCCAGCGCGCGAATGGCCACTTCAATGTCGGCATTGTTCTTCAGCTGATTTCGATATCTGGCTTCTGCAATCGCTGAATTCAGATCGAAGCTGATTGAGGTCATGATGGCGACACCCACCAAAACGGTCGCCGTCGCGATGCCACTCAACGTCGCCGCCGTCAACCGGTTACGCGCCCACCACGTCGTCCCGGCGTTCCGTACCACGAAGTACACGGGCACAGTCGAAATGAACAGCAAAACGATAACGGCTCCAAGGATAATCTGATCGAACAGATTTCCCGGCAGAGCCGACGACTTTCCGGAGGACACCTTCGAAATCAGGACCGACAGGCATGTAAAACCGATGATCGAGAACTGTAGCCCGGCGGAATAGCAAACGGCCTTCACAACCGCACTCTTTTGAAATGCCACACCGGGAACCAGCCATCTCGAAATCCCGGCACCGGCCAATGCAACCAGCACGATCCCCGGAACCGTCAGCACGAAGACGTCTTCCAGCGTGATGGGGCCAATGGTATCCGACGCCCGAAGCAGCACCGACACATCAACTGGCTGATCGATGAAGGAAACCCCCAGACGCACGCCAATCCCGGCAAAAAGGAGGCTCAGAACCAGAAATGAATACGGTGCGGCAAGATCAGGAGATTTACCGGTTAACCGCAGCGAAAACTGCGTCGGACGAAACACCATCAGTCCCATCGTCCGCACGCTTCGCGCAAGGAGCGCCAGCACACCCACGGTCGTGCGTTCGAAGAAACCTGATACCGCTGAGGCCTCAGGCTGATAGTCGGGTTCTTCCATGTCCGTTGGCAGATCGTTCATGAATCAGCTTCCATGCCTGAAGACCGAGATTCTGGTCAGAATTCGCTTCCAGGTCGAGAGCGGAGCGGATGCGGACAAGGGTCGCTGCTACGAAATCATCGCGGTCGGCCGGTCCCGGCATCATTGATTCGCGAAGTAAACCGGACTCACATCACTCAGGAATCGGCAGTAGTTCCGTTGCAGTGAAATCACGATCCTGGCCGAGGTCGAGGGTGGCTGTGACCAGGATCTCGTCGCCCGATTCCAGAGTCACTCCGTCGAGCGGCAGTCGAACCTGAAATCCTCGGGCAACAATGCCGCTCGTCCACGCTCGACGACCCTCCAGTGCCGTCAGCGATTTTTCTTCCAGCAGAGCAGCTGCTCCCGGCTGCTGCAACCGGATGGAAAGCTCGCCCGCGACCTTAACCACTTCCCCGTCGTGATCGAGCGGCTGAATGACAAGATGTGCTGTCAGGCTTCCATCATCTTCCCGCAGAACTCCACTTGCGAGCGTGTGAACTCGGAGCTGTTCGACCGCTCCCCAGGCAATGTCTGTTTCGAGCACTCGTGCTGACGACGCCGAATGAAAGGGAGAATCCTGCTGGGGCTGCCTGAGTGCTTGAAGTTCCGCCTCTTGATCTTTCAACAGGCTGTTTGCTTCTGCCAGCTGATGTTTCAGATCGCGAACACTGGCCTGACTTTGGCGCAGACTCGATTCCAGCTGCTGCTGTCCGGAAAGACTGCAGCCACTCAGGAAGGTCAGCCCGGCAATCAGAACCAGGCGCAGGAATCGATTATGCAACAGGCACATTTGAATCGGTGGACCGCCATCAGACTCGACAGACGTCAATAATGCAGAACACCTTAGTTTGCAGAGCCGGGGCGCGCGAACCGCAGTTTGATTCAGGTCGAAACCGACTGACCGATTCGGCAGATTCTGCTGGTAGAAACACCGACCGACGTGGACCACACGGACGAGAAGTCCAATGTCACTCTGATTCCCGACGTATCAACGCTAAGGCGAGGACACACCCAGTTCGACCACCTGAATGGCTTGAGCCTGGTCAGCGTCCGCAACATCACTGTGACACGACGCCATGCCATCATCAGCGCCAACACCTTTGCGAGTCTTACTGGCCAGGCGGTGAATCTCCTCCGGTGACAACACACCGCGTTTCTCCAGGATTTCCTGCTGTTCAGGAGTGAGTGCTTCGGAGACCTTCGCCTTGTCCCACTGGTATTCTGCATCCTTGCCACTGGCAAACTGAACGATTTCACGACTGATGCGGACACTGCACCAGTCGTGGCCGCACATCGCACAGAAGTCCGTATCGACGTCCAGATCTTCATCGTGGTATGCCCGTGCTGTATCGGGGTCAAAACTGAGTTCGAAGTGTTTCTCCCAGTTGAGTGCTGCGCGAGCACGAGTCAGATCGTCATCTTGATCCCGACTTCCGGGAATACCGAGTGCCACGTCCGCAGAATGCGCGGCGATCTTATAGGCAATGCAGCCCTGTTTGACATCGTCCTTCTTCGGCAGCCCAAGGTGCTCTTTGGGGGTGACGTAGCACAACATGCTCGCGCCGTGCCATGCCGCACTGGTCGCTCCGATGCAGCTGGTGATGTGGTCATAACCGGGGAACATATCAGTCACCAGCGGACCCAGTACGTAAAACGGAGCGCCATGACACAATCGACGTTGTACTTTCATGTTGAATTCAATCTGGTCCAGTGGCACATGCCCCGGACCTTCCACCATCACCTGCACACCTTTCTTCCAGGCGCGTTCGGTGAGTTCCCCCAGCGCCGAAAGCTCGGCGAGTTGCGCAGCGTCAGTGGCATCCGCCAGGCCACCTGGTCGCATCCCGTCACCAATGCTGAAGGTGACATCGTACTGCCTCATAATGTCGCAGATATCTTCCCAGAGAGTGTACATGGGATTCTGTTGGCCGTGGTGAATCATCCATTTGGCCAGCAGCGATCCTCCACGACTGACGACTCCAATCAGGCGATCCGTGACGAGTGACAGATGTTCCTGCAACACACCGGCGTGGATCGTGAAGTAATCGACGCCCTGCTGAGCCTGATGCTCCAGACAATCCAGAATGATCTCACGATCCAGCTCTTCAATCCGGCGACCAATAATCATGGAATAGATCGGCACGGTTCCAATTGGCACAGAACTGTTTTGAATGATGGCTTCGCGACAGGCATCCAGGTCTCCTCCAGTGGAAAGATCCATCACCGTGTCCGCGCCCCAGCGTTCGGACCACTTCATCTTCTCCACTTCTTCGTCGGTCCCGGAGGAAACCGGAGAAGCTCCCAGGTTGGCGTTCACTTTGGTCCGGGAGGCGCGACCAATGGCCATGGGGTCCAGTTCAAACTTCAGGTGTTCCACGTTTGCCGGGATCACCATGCGACCAGCAGCAACTTCATCACGAACCTGCTCCGGAGTCAGATGAGTCTCCCGCTCTGCGACTCTGTGCATCTGCGGCGTGATGATTCCACACCGGGCCGATTCCAGTTGAGTCACAGGGACAAAGCTGGCCGGTGGCTGCCAGGCTTCGGCTTGTTCATAGTCGGACTCAAAGCCTGGTCGGCGGGTCCAGTTATCCGGCATGAAGTCCCACGCTGTCTGTTCGGATGGTGCTGGCATCCCAGGCGTGTCGGGCGACGAATACGTGAGTGCCCCCGCGCGGCCCGCAGCAATGTTCGCTGCCTTTGAAAAACTGCCTGGCGTGGTCCCCGCATGAGTACTGCTGGGGTCATCCGCTTCGATTGCCGGAAGAAACTCTGCCGCTCGGGCAACGTGGTCGATGGTCATTACAGGAGATCCTGAAAATCACTCAGTCGCTGATGCGACCGTTGATGGGTGTGGGAAGCCCTGAATCGTAGTGCAGTCGACCCGAATTTCAACGCGACATTTGTGGGGTGAATCAACCTTCGGCGACTGGGGAGAAGTCGGCCAATTCGTTATCCTCCGCGCCATCGACGGCAATTCTCCACGCTGAGGCACTCAGACCGCCTCATTTGAACCTTCTCAGGCTGACAATCAATGACGTTCGACGTTTTCGGAATTGGTAATGCATTGGTCGACATTCAGGCCCAGGTGAGCGACGAAACGCTGGAGTCGACCGGGTTCGACAAGGGAATCATGACACTTGTAGATGACAGCCAGCAACGTCAGGTTCTGCAATCACTTGATGGGCTGCCACTGAATCGTTGTGCGGGAGGATCCGCAGCGAACACAATCATGGGGATCGCCAACTTCGGTGGCAAAGCGGCCTATACTGGTAAAGTTGCCGCGGACGAAATTGGAAAGTTCTTCCTTCAGGACATGCGGGAACAGGGGGTTACGATTGAGGTTCCTCCAGCGACAGTTGGGCAGACCGGCACCTGTGCCATCATGATTACCAACGATGCACAGCGCACTATGCTGACAAACCTGGCGGTCTCTGCGACGCTCACGGAAGCGGATGTCGACGAAGCCGCCATTGCCGCATCAAAGTACGTGTACATCGAAGGTTATCTGCTGACCGGTGACACTGCCAAAGCTGCGGCCTACAAGGCGATTGAACTGGCAAAAAAGCACAACGTGAAAGTCGCCTTCACCGCATCCGATCCGTTCCTGGTCAATATGCTGCGAGACGAAATGATTGAACTCATCGAAGGCCCGGTTGACCTGTTCTTCTGCAATGAGGAAGAAGCCAGAAGTTTGACTCAGGAAGAAGACGCCGTGAAGTGCGCCGAAGAAATCCATCGCCATGCGGAAAACGTGGCACTCACGCTCGGGTCAAACGGTTCAATTCTGATGCACGACGGCGAACTCATTCCGATTGAAGGAGTTGAGGTCGATGCCATTGACACGACGGGAGCCGGCGACATGTATGCCGGCGCTTTGCTGTACGGAATCACCAACGGCCTGACCTGGAAGAACGCAGGACATCTGGCGTCTCATGCGGCCGCCCGTATTGTCAGCCAGCTTGGTGCGAGAATGGAACGACCGTTCACCACGGATGAAGTCGCCGCATTGGCATCGTAGTGTCATGAGTGCCGGAGCAGTCTACTGATGACAGCCTCAAACCAGCTGCCACGCGAAGAGTATATCGAACAGGAGTACTTCTTCCGTACGTTCCGCGAACGGCTGGATGACAACATGCCGTCACAGGAGATTCTGAAGACAATTCAGGAAGAGATTCTCAGCACGTGTCAGCTCCCTGTCGCCATTGACATTCTGCGAACGGAAATGATGCACAGCGGGCGCATGGGACCGGCGATGGTCCGCATGTCACACTACTTCTCTGCTTTCCAGACTTACATTGTTGAAAATGCAGAAGACGATCGGTCTCGTTTCGAACAGCGAACAGCGTTACAGATTCTCGAACGTGAAGCGCGTTATCGAGCCGCCGATGTGTCGCCGGCAGGGCTGTTTATGTATCAACTCGAATGTCTGGCCCGAAATCGACTGGGCTATCAGGATGGCCTGAAGGCGATGGCGGCCGATGATATCTACGATACAGACTGGAAGAAATGGTTTCAGTTTCTGACGCTTCAGATCGGTGTCAGCGAACTGGCAGCCCTCGTCTACAGAGCTTCTGAGAACTACCAGCTGCGGCGAAACTCGCAGAAAGAAGACCCCAACGGCACCGCGGGCGATTCGGTTCGAGCCCTGTTCGGCAGCCAGGAAGGACGGATCGCCCGAGCAAATATCGGTCGTGATCCGGTCTACTTCTTTGCCGCTTTGCAACGACAGCTGAACTACCCGGCCGTTCCGTTACCGCAGAAGACGGAAACGGAGAGAATTGCCCCCGCTCTGGAAGCCCGGCTGCTCCGCATCGAGCAGCGGCTGAAGCTTCTGGAAATGGAACAGCGAGGCGGAATCGACCTGGCAAAGTTCTACGGCAAACACCGAGAGATCGACGCCAGCGATGACTCTCTCCAGTGACACTCAATGTTTGACCGCCAGAAGACGCCAGGAATCAGTCGTTGGACGGAGCTGGCGAAACCTCTTCGTCTGCATCCGACTTGTCAGAAGCTTCTGTGTCCGCCTCTTCTGAACCGTCGTCTACCGAATCGGTTTCTTCCGGTTCCGCATCGCTGACTGGTTCTTTCGCCTTTTCCGTGCTGGATTCGTCGCGTGCTGCCTTCTTCCAGCCTTTGCTCTCGGGCTTCTTCGCTGCCGCGACATCAGGATCTGCGGCGTCCTCAATCGTCGCCACATCTTTATCATTTGATTCGACGGCAGCAGTTTCATATGTCTTCAGTGGCGCGTCTGTTTCAGGTGCCACCGGAGTCATATCTGTCGCGACATCGTCTTTGGATGTCGGTTCTTTCATGACGACCCTGGTCTCCGAAATACTTGTGCCTGGAACTCGTTTCAGTTCCTTTGCTGCCTCCGTATCTACAGACGTCAGTTCGCTTTCCTCGCCCTTGAGTGCGACCGCTTCAGATGCAGGACGAACGCGATCCAGGTAAATGTTCAATCCGTTTACAGCGTGATAGAGAGGCGAACACTTCACAAACGCTTTGCGGTTTCGCAGCAGATCTTCTGATGTGGCTTTGATCGCCCGTCGCACCCAGGGCTCTTTCAATTCATCCTGTGGCAGAGCAATCATCAGGAACTCAAGAATGTGTCCGGCACTGGCCATTCTCTTGTTGAAATCCTGTTTATAGTCGCGCCCGCGAAAGAAGTTGCTGGACAGCATGCCGTTGCTGTTCTGCTGCACGCGGGCGATATTGATGTGACGGCGAATCTTGTATTCAGCATCCAGCCAGACACCTCGTAACGGATGACCACTTCGCAGATAGACGTTGCGTGCATGAGCAATCGCAAACAGACCGTGGGTTCCGCCACAAGCCGTCCCCTTCAGCGGCTTGGCTGTTTGAATCGCCATCAGGCGTTCGATACTCCACGGCTCCCCCTGAACGTTCGTCCAGGCAGCATCCGATGGCAGATATCGGCTGAGTGCCCACAAGGTCCAGGTCGGTTCATCTTTGGTACTCACGACCTTCTGAGCATGCTCCACCATGTCGGCGATTGTGATCGGTCCGGTTGGTGTCTGAAACTGGTGATCGACCGGCAACGCTGACATCGACAGGATCGCCAGGAACTGATTCGCGTGGCCTTCGAAGGCCCAGGGTCGGCTGTAAGGATGCGCGCGTCCGCCATGTGGTGTGCGTTCAAACCACGCTTCACCTTCATATGATGGCCCGGACGACACCCAGTCGAGCCCGGAAATAACTTCGTCGCCCTTCTTCAGCTGAAACTCACGGCGCAGTGCCAGCAGGCCATGCATGATCTGCCAGGGGGAATTTGTTTCCACGGTCAGCAGGCGACGTTTAGTCGAATCAACCGCATCCTCAGCCAGCTTGATGAGCGCTGCGTCGTCAGAAATGGACGTGATCGGCCGAGGTCGCGAAATGGAACGAAACGGTGAATCAGCCCCATCTTCCGGCAGATAGATCAGTGGCTCTTCGACGGCCGAATTGAGTTCATTGGGGACAGGCGTTTCATCACCGACGGCAGCAGGCAGACAAAATACAAGCAACGGCAAAAATCGCCGGAGGCGATCTGTGTCCGGAAGAGGACGCATGGGTCAATCCCTACAGGAAATGGCAATCCGGGCGCAAAGGCAGACACAAACATTTTCGGCATCCCTCAGACACGTCTTGACCGGACGGACTGCGGATTGTCTGCCACTAACGGATTGCGAATCGCGTCCGGCGAACCTGGCAAACAGGGTAAAACCAGACGTTCAGGCGACAGCAGTTTTTTGCCGGAACCGGCTTCAGCTGGCAATGAAAACGCAGTAGTTGGCACTTCGCTGGACGTGGCAATCCACAGCTCTGTCAGGCCTCCACCGAGCCATTTGCAGTAACTCGTGTACCGATTGCCTCTCCGGCAATCACGCGACCGATGTTGCCGACCTTCTTATAATTGAAGATGACAATTGGCAGCTTGTGTTCCATGCAGTGATGGAACGCCTGAGCATCCATTACCTGCAGGTTCTGATCCAGCACCTCACGGTAACTGATCTGCGTGTATCGAATCGCATGAGGGTTCCTGACGGGGTCTTCAGAGAACACTCCATCAACTTTGGTCGCCTTGAGAACCACATCTGCGTCGATCTCGCGGGCTCGAAGAGCTGCGGCTGTATCCGTCGTGACGAACGGACTGCCGGTTCCAGCCGCGAGAATCACGACGCGGCCTTTTTCCAGATGGCGAATGCAGCGCCGGCGAATGAACGGCTCCGCGACACCTTCCATTCGGATGGCACTTTGAACACGAGTCGCCACACCGGCCGTTTCCAGTGCGTCCTGAAGCGCCAGAGCGTTAATGACGGTAGCCAGCATTCCCATGTAATGAGCGGTGGACGGGATTATCGTATTGCTGACTTCCGAAAACTGCTTTCCGCGCAGGATGTTTCCGCCGCCGCAAACGATGGCCAGTTGAACTCCTGACTGGGTGACCTCGCGAATCTGCTCCGCGATGCTGGTCACCTCTGCCATACTGATTCCGGATTCCCCCTCACGACAAAAACTCTCGCCGCTGACTTTCAACAATACGCGCTTGTAAGTTGGTCCCGCTGCATCCTGAACTGTCATGAGATCGCCGATATCTTTTGTAACGAACCGAAAAGGACGCAGCATCGCTGCCGCGTCCAGCCATACACAGATGCCATGTGACGGCGACCTGCCAGTGATAATCGCAAGCAGGTAACCGGGCCGATCGGTCAGGTATACACGAACAAGCCGCGTGCCCCGACGCACTATGATTCAGCGTTGCCGCCACCCACCTGCCAACGATAGAAGCCGACCGCTTCGAGTTTGCACTCCGACAGTGCTTTCTCAACGGACTTGCTGTCGTCTTTGGCAAATGGCTGAGCCAGCAAAACGCCCTGTTCCACAAAGAAGTTCTTCATACGGCCGTCAACGATCTTGTCGATGATGTTGTCCGGCTTCCCGGTCGCCCGGGCCTCTTCAGAAAGACGATCGCGTTCCGCCTGAACGACAGCAGCATCGACTTCTTCCGGATGAGTGACCGAAGGTCGCAGAGCAGCGATATGCATTGCAACATCCCGCAGGATGTCGCCGCCTGCTTCGCCCTTTGCCTGAAAGATCACTCCCGTCTTTCCGTCGTGGTGTACGTAACCGCCGACCGGACCATTCACGCGAACGATGCGGTTAACCACAATCTTCTCACGAATCTTGTTGACCAGCTCTTCGTACAGTGTCCGAAGATTTGTGCCGCCGTCTGGTGTCTGATCCATCAATGCATCCGGAGAATCGGCGCCTGGGCCGTTCAGCAACTGGCTAATCAAAGCCGTGCCAAAATCCTCCAGAGATTCACCGGTAGCGACTGGCGCTGATTCACACTGAATCTCCACCATGGCCGCTTCACTGCCATCGTCAGACGCCAGAAAGAAAACTCGGCCTTCTTCGGTTGCATTGTCGGCTCGCTTGTCCTGAATCTTTTTGAACTGAGCCTTCAGGATTTCCACGGCCTTTTCGGCATCGCCATCTGCTTCCACGAGTGCCTTCTTGCATTCCATCATCGGGAGGTCAGTACGTTCTCGAAGGGCTTTTACAGCTGCTGCGGTGATTTCCGCCATTGGGTTATCTCCCTGGGAAGAAATAGGTGTAACTTCTTGCGCGCTGTGCGCGAATTTCGTCGAAGCGACCACTCGGATCAGTCCCGAAGGTCGTTCGCATTGGAGCAGGAACGGTTTCGTCTGTCAGGAAATCGAAGGAACCGCCTTGGGCTCATCGGCCGGATCAGCCTTCTTGGGCTCTTCCGGACGCATCGACTTACCCTGCCGCACAGCATCTGTCAGATGCTGGATGATGAGACGGATCGATCGCAGGCTGTCGTCATTGCCGGGAATGACCAGATCCACCAGATCCGGATCGGCATCTGTGTCGATGAGTGACACAACTTTGATGCCCAGCAGACGTGCCTCACGAACAGCGTTCTTTTCCTTGCCGGGATCCACCACAACCAGACACTCCGGCAGTCGATTCATATCGCGCATCCCGTTCAGGTTGCGATAGATCTTGCGGTACTCACGCGTGAGCGTGGACTGCATCTTCTTGCTGTAGGTGTTGATTTCACCCGATTCCCGCATGGCCTCAAGTTCTTCGAGCCGTTTCAGCCGACTGCGAACCGTTCGGAAGTTGGTCAGCGTTCCTCCCAGCCAGCGTTCTGTGCAGTATGGCATGCCAACTTCAGTCGCCAGTTCCTCCACCGATGCCGCCGCCTGCCGTTTGGTTCCGACAAACAGAATCAGGCTTCCCTGAGCGGCAACCCGCATGAGGTATTTCTTTGCGCGGATCAATCCGCGAATGGTTTCTTTCAGATCAATGATATGAATCTGATTTCGACGACCGTAAATGTACGGACGCATCTTGGGATTCCACCGACTTGAACGGTGACCGTAATGGACGCCAGCGTCCAGAATCTCTTTCACGACAATCTCAGCCATAGCCGATCTCCTGTTTTCTGCAGTCAGGCCGCAGACAGAACAATTGTGTGAAGGCCGAAGGTTGTTCGACATTCCACATCTGCCAGAAAATCGGGTGGCAGGAACCCCGGATCGTTCCCCATTGGCAACGACTCAAAAAGCAAGCGGGGCAGGATACCGAGCGTTCAATAGCCGGTCAAACCGCGTTTCCTGTTCTCTCAAGCGGATTTACGTGTTTTCCGGCCAGCGGGGAAACTCCTCGCACAGACACCGGTTCTGACCGCAGGATCTCACTCGTTCAACAAATTGTGCTGCCACACAATCAGATTTTCTGTTGGATTCGAGTCAGCATCTCACGGCTGCGCGGACCGAATGCCGTCACTTCAATGTGTCGTTCGGTTACCCCCGTCTGACGAATTTCCAGCAATAAGTGGTCACTGGGCAGGATTTCGGCAATGCGGTCTGCCCACTCGATGAGGCAAATGTAACCAGGGTCGAGCAGATACTCTTCGGCTCCCATCGCAAGAAATTCGTCCGAATCACCCAACCGATAGGTATCGAAATGACTCACGGTCCACTTCAGTCCCTCATAAAGCTGCATCAGAACAAAGGTGGGGCTGCTAACCTCCGCCGGATCAATCCCCAACCCCTCACAGAAGGCTCGAACAAATCGAGTCTTACCCGATCCGAGTTCTCCGTTGAGCGCCACCGTGACGCTTTCTCTGACAGCTTCGGCACACATTCGGGCAAATCGGTCGGTCGCCGCTTTCGAGTCGCTCTGAAATGTGAAGTGTGAATTCATCTCGCGGGATGCCACAAACACTCATCATGACACAGGATTGAGTAAGTTGAATGCACCAATGCAAAACGCGGCACAGAGTTGGCCCCGCGCCGCGTTTCGTGTCTCCTGACAACCGTCACCTAGTAGTTCAGGATCAGTGTTCCATTCACAGTCTGCGACAGCTGCGAGCCACTGATCAGAGCATCATAGCCAACGTAGATACTGCAATTGTTCTCCAGCAGCAATGTACTACCGAAGCCAACCTGTCCCATGTTTTCAGGCAGAGCCACCCCACACTGCTGGAACGAAACGTTTGTCCCGTTGAACGACGAAATGGTCATGCTGTCCGCATCCAGAAACTCATGAATGAACCCGGCATGGAATTCCGGTTCCACTCGGTTTGACAGCTTGCCAGCCATTCGCATTCCGATGATCGTGCGGAATGAATTTGTGCTGCTGTCACGCACGTTGAGGTTCACTGCACCGGCACCGGTTTCGATGAATCCATCCTGTCGAAGTCCTGCATACTGTCCGGAAACGAATACCTGTGATTCCCAGCGATCGGTGTTGGCAAACAGGCCATACTCCAGAAGCCCCAGCAGCTGGTTGCCGCTTGTCGAACCGTTGGCAACTCGATTTGGATTCAGAGCACTGATGGTTCGTGTCGAATCAAACTCGTTGCGACCGTATCCCACGGCTCCCATGATGTACACAGGATCTGCAAGGGTGGACGTGTAAGCAGTAATGTTGTAGCTGTCGATTGTGCCCGTGGCCAAACCGCTTTCCGTATCAACCTGATTGACACCGATGCTGATTCCCTGACGGCCACCAGCCATGCTCTGATCAAACCCGACAATGAAGCCTGCACCGTCGTACTCAACACCAGCCGCGTTTCCGTCCGGATCGATTTCGCCGAACGTCCCCATTCCTTCGACCCAAATCGGGTTCTGGCGACCATCGTCGATGTTGACCAGGTCCGTTCTTACTCGGTTTCGAACCGATCGGAGGTAATCGAAGCTGGACTGCAGCGCGACCACCTGGTTGGAACCATGACTGGCTCCACCGATCTGATTCACGGCATTGGCCAGTTGAGGACCAGGCAACACCAGCAGTTGATTGATCACGTTGGCTGCATCCGATGTCGGAGCCGCTGAGGCGATCAAAGAAAGCTGATCCAGTCCTGTGGCTGCCGCTCTCAGGTTTTTCGTATTAATCGTTCCGACGCCGCTGAAGTTCGTGCCGTTAATGACCAGGTCAACAGAGTTGGCGTTGTGAAACAGAGTACCGACAAGACGACCACCGTTGAACGTGACTCCCGCCAACGGATCGTATGTCCCGGTGACTCCGCCTGTCGTCTGCAGGAACCGGAATCGGTTGCCAAGCTCATAGGTACCCGGAGCAGACACAACATTCACTGTGGCTCCCGGGTTAATCACAGCTGAGCCAACCACATTCGTTTGGTCGAAATCGACGCCCGCAACTTCAGCACCTCGAGGAGCCGGCTGGATTTCCAGCTCGAAGATCGAACCGGATGCCTGAGTGTAGTTACCAACAATATTCGTCAGGCCGATTGAATTACCGGGAGCCATCGTTGCTCCGTCAGCAATGAAGACGTCTCCGGTAATCGTTCCGTTACCGCCAAGAGTCGTTCCGGTGTTCGCGGTTGTATCGCTGGTGATAGAACCGTTTACATCCAGTCGACCACCATTGATCGTTGTCGGACCGACATAGGTGTTCGTTCCGTCGAGCGACAAAGTTCCCAGACCATTCTTGGTCAGTCCACCGGCCCCGGCAAAATCGCCTGCCATGATGGAGTCAAATCCATTCGTGTCAAAGATCGCACCTCCGGCGTTGATCACACCATCCCGAGCACTCATGATCCCCGCAGTCGTCAGCAAAGTTCCACCGTCAAAGTTGAGTGGACCGGCTGCTGCTCCCATGTTGTTGTCATGGCTGACAGACAGGATGCCATCATTGATATTTGTGCCACCTGCATAGGTGTTGACTCCGGTCAGTGTCAGAGTTCCAGTGCCTTCTTTCGTCAAAGCCCCGGGACCGAAGAAGATGCCGGAAAACGTCGAATCGAACATCCCTGTGTCGATGGTTCCACCAGCAGCGTTGAGCGTGACAGCCCGGCCGCTGGTAACATCGGCTGTCGTCAGCAGAGTCCCGCCGCCGAATGTCAGAGGACCTGCTGCGTTACCCAGATTCAAATTGTCACTGATTGACACGGTTCCACCATTGATCGTGGTACCGCCCAGGTAGGTGTTGATGCCGCTGAGTGTAAAGACACCAGTGCCTTCTTTGACCAAACCACCGTTGCCACTGATGATTCCAGTGAATTCAGTCGTGTCGTTGTTGCCACCAGTTGTCAGTGTCCCGGCTCCCAACGTCACATCTCCAGCACCGGCTAGTGACCCTATGGTCTCACTGAAGCCGTTCTGATTCAGTGTCGCACCGGCTGCAACCGTTACCGCAGACTGATCGCCGATAGCAGTGCCGGATCCCAGTGTAAGCATGCCGGCATTGATTGCGGTCGGTCCGCTATACGTGTTCATCCCACTGAGTGTCAGGGTGTTCGGTCCGGACTTGGACAGCCCGCCGACTCCACTGATATCACCAACCAGAGCCGTACTGCCCACAGTGGTGTCAACATCCAGAATCCCACCAGCAATGGCGACATCACCGGTAAACCCATTCAGACTACCAGCCAGTGTCAGCGTGTTGTTGCCCGATTTGACCAGATCGCCAGCACCTGACAGCGATCCTGCGTGAGCCGTGTCACCACCATCGGTGTTGACTTCCAGTGTTCCTGCGTTGACCGTGGTATCACCCGTGTAGCCATTCAGGCCACCGCTCAATCGCAGATTACCAGCTCCATTCTTGGTCAGGTCGCCAAAACCAGTGACCGGGCCAGAGAAGGAAGAATTGAAGCCATTGGTATCGATCGTGCCTCCGCCGGGAAGATTGAATGTCAGTGCGCGGTCACTGGTGATACCAGCTGATGTCTGCAGAATCCCGCCGTTCATGAAGGTAACCGGGCCGGCAGCATCACCCAGATTGGCATCGTCGCCGATCGACAGTGTTCCGCCATTGATCGCAGTCCCGCCCTGATAGGTGTTCAGTCCCGTCAGCGTCAGGATGCCAGCACCCTGCTTGGTGAGTCCACCGACTCCGCTCATCACTCCAGAGAAGGTTGAATTGAAACCGTTGGTATCAATCGTACCTCCACCTGCATTGATCGTGACCAGCCGCAGAGTGTTAATGCCCGCTGTTGTCAGCAGCGTCCCTCCGTCGAATGACAGGACGCTGGCAGGATCGCCCAGATTGACGTCGTTGCTGATCGACAGAATTCCGCCGTTGATCGCCGTTCCACCCGTATGAGTATTCGCACCAGTGAGCGTCATCGTGCCGGTTCCGACTTTGATGAACTGGCCTGACTCGCTGAAGATCCCGGAGAATGTCGTGCTGGTATTGTCAGCTCCTGCACTGAGTGTGCCTGTTCCCAGCATCACATTTCCCGCACCGGCCAGTGAGCCAATCGTGTCGGTGAATGTGTCGATATCCAGGACAGCTCCGCCAGCAACCGTCACAGCTGTCTGATCGGACAGGACATCATTTGCTCCGAACTGCAACATACCTGCATCAATGGCTGTTGGCCCGGTGTAGGTGCTCATGCCGGTCAGCAGCAGGGTGTTGGCTCCTGATTTCTGCAGGCCACCGATTCCGGAAATGATTCCGGAATAGGTCGTGTCGCCTGCAGCCGTATCGATTTCCAGAATCCCCATATCAATAGCTGTATTGCCTGTGAACGCGTTCAGACTGCCGGCAAGTGTCAGCGTGTTGCTGCCGGATTTTGTCAGGTTTCCTGGACCGGTGATGGCTCCCACGTGTGTTGTGCTGCCTGCAGTCGTGTCAACCTCCAAAGTGCCCGCAGCAATTGTCGTATCACCCGTGTAACCACCCAGGCCGCCGCTCAATGTGAGTGTGCCCGTTCCGTCTTTGGTCATGTTGCCGGCACCAGTTACAGCTCCGGAGAACGATGAATCAAAGGTCTGAGTATCAATCGTGCCGCCACCGGGAAGATTGAATGTTAATGCGCGGTCACTGGTGATGCCCGCAGAAGTCTGCAGGATGCCACCATTCATGAATGTGACCGGACCAGCAGCGTCGCCCAGGTTAAGATCACTTCCAACGGAGACAGTTCCGCCGTTGATGTTTGTGCCACCGGCATAAGTGTTGGTACCAGTCAGCGTCAACGTGCCGTCGTCGATCTTGGTAATTGCACCGGCACCACTCACGATACCGGAAAGCGTTCCATTGAAACCATTCGTGTCAATCGTTCCTCCGCCCGCATTAATGATGACGTCGCGTGCTGTTGTGAGATCAGCAGACAGCCCCAACGTTCCTCCGTTGAATGTCAGTTCGCCTATTCCCGGTCCAGAGGCACCCAGGTTTTCATCCATTCCCACCAGCAGAACACCGTCATTCAGAGTCGTCCCACCCGCATAAGTATTCATTCCACTCAGCGTGAATGTGCTCATGCCTTCTTTGACGAGGCCACCGGTGCCGCTGATGATGCCTGAGAATTCAGTATCCTGATCATTGCCACCCGTGGTGAGGATGGCATTGCCCAGTGTGACACTTCCAACACCAGCCAGTGAGCCGATGGTGTTGTTGTTGTCATTCAGATCCAGTGTCGCATCCATGGCAACAGTGACTGCAGAGTTATCACCAAATGCCATTGTGCTGTCGGCCCGCAATGTCCCGGCATTAACTGTCGTAGCACCTGTGTACGTATTAAGGCCACTCAGTGTAAACGTACCCATGCCTTCCTTGGTGAGTCCTCCACCTGGCGGGAATGGGTCACTGGTGATAATCCCGGAGAACGTCGTGCTGCTGTCATCTCCACCAGTGGTCAGTGTGCCAGTTCCCAGGTCAACGGTTCCGGCTCCTGAAAGTGACGCGACCGTTTCGTCGAAATCGTTCAGGTCGAACGTTGCGTTCGCGTCAACCAGAACGGCTGAATCATCAGCAATCGCTCCACCCACACCCAATTGCAGTGTACCGGTATCGCTGACTCGTGTGGTCCCCGTATAGGTATTCATACCGGTGAGAGTCAGTGTTCCGGCACCTTCTTTGGTGAACCCACCTGTTCCGCTGATGATCCCGGCATAGGTTCGCATATCAGCCGCCATGTCAGCGTTTCCAGCGTTGAGAGTTCCGGTACCCAGCAAAACAAAACCATTTCCTTCCAGCGAACCAACACGCTCATTGGAGTTATTCAGGTCGAAAATTGCTGACGTGGCGGTTGTCTGGTCGATGACGAGTGCAGATGCATCATTGATTCTGTCATCTGATGCCAGCTGCAGTGTTCCCGCATTGATCGTGGTCACACCTGTGTAAGTGTTGGATCCACCCAGTGTCAGAATACCACCGCCGACTTTTGTCAGGCCTCCGGTGCCAATGACTCGGCCGGTAAAGGTCGAATCAGCGGCGGCACCGTTGGCATCCTCTGAATTCACTGTAAGAGTACCGCCACCTGGTGCACCAAGCAGTCCCTGATGGACGTCACCATTACCGCTCAGCGGTCCGATCGTCTCATCATTTCCATTCAGTTCAAAGATCGCGTCGGTGAAGATGTTCATCGCCATCCGGTTGGCCAACACCCCGTCTGGCCCAACAGCGACCGGATCCAGTCGGACACTTCCTTCCTGAATCGTGAATGTTCCTTCAAACGTGTTGCCACCTCCAAGAGTCAGGACTCCATCGCCAGCTTTCACGACCGCACTATCCATATTGCCGCTGATCACACCATTGAAGGTGGAGTCATTCACACCGGCATCATTTGACGTTGTCAGAGTCGCACCGTTTAGAACAACGCTGCTGCCAACGTCTCCGAACAAGCCTCCGATTGTCTCGTCGAAATCATTGATATCCAGTGTTGCTCCACCGGAAATGAAGACATTGGAAATGTCTCCAATAGTGCCCGATGCTAAAGACCGAAGCCGGCCTGCGGTAATGATGGTTGACCCAACGTGAGCGTCGTTGTTTCCGCTAAGGGACAGGATTCCCCCACCGGATTTCATAAAGTCACCAGTTCCCGTAACGTTACCACTGAGTACTTCTGTGCCACCGACATCGAAGTCAAGCACGCCGCCGTCGATCGCAACGTTGCCAGTGAACGGCGTTATCGCTCCGCTGAACGTGAGCGTTCCGCCACCTTCCTTTGTGAAATTTCCGGCTCCTGACAGGTTTCCGGAAAAGAGCGCATCATTCCCAGCGGTATCTATGGTTCCACCGCCTGCATTGAAAGCCAGGTTATTGTCAACGCCTGGTACCAAGGTGATTGGCATCGTGGTCTGCAATGTGCCGCCATTAAATGTGATGGTACCAGTGCCAATGTTATTGGCCGCTCCGATTGAAATCGTGCCCATCTGAATCTCGGTGCCACCGCTGTAGTCGTTGGTTCCGCTAAGTGTGAGAGTATTGCTCCCGGTCTTCAGGAGTCCTGCGCCCCCCGTGATATCGCCAACGATGCTTGTGCTACCAATCGACGTGTCAATTTCCAGGACGCCGCCAGTGGCATTAATATTCCCGGTGAACCCAAGAAGGTCGCCAGAGAATGTTTGGGTACCACCACCGGAAATCATCAGATTTCCTCCAGCTCCAATATCGTTTACCGCTCCTGAGTAAGAGGAATCGAATCCACCGGTAACGATCGTCGCGTCGCCTAGCCCTATGTTGATGGTGTGTGCACTTGTGATCCCGGCAGTTGTCCGGAGTGCACCATCATTGAAGGTGATACTACTAGCCGGATCTCCCAGAGCGTCAGCTGATCCAACGACGACAGTACCGCCATTGATATCCAGCCCACCGCTGAACGTATTCGTCCCGCCGAGTGCCAACTCATTCGCACCCGACTTGATGAGCCCACCAGGTCCGGTCACGTTCCCGGACAGCGTTGTACTGGCTGTTCCGGTATCAATTTCGAGGTCCCCGGCATCGATCATGACGTTACCGGTGTAACCAGTGAGATCCCCGCTGAGTGTCAGTGTGGCAACACCGGTTTTCATCAGGTCACCGGTCCCCATGAAATCGCCCGACAGCGTGTCGGCACCGCCATTTGCGTCGATCGTCCCTGCGCCAGCGAAGTTCATATCATTTGCGACATTGAGGGCACCTGCCAGTTCAAGACCTCCACCATCAAATGTCACTGTCCCCGTGCCCAACGCGTTCTGATTGGGAATTGCAATGACTCCGCCGTTGATTGTGGTACCACCCGAAAAGGTATTAGCTGTGCCTACGGTGAAAGTTCCGGTGCCGTCTTTGACGATCGAACCTGTTCCGTTGAGGTCACCGCCGAAGGTCTTGTTGGAATTGTCGCCACCGAGTGTGAGAACCTGGTCTGTTAGCTCAACAGTTCCTGTGCCACTGAGTGAACCGATCGTTTCACTGAATCCATTGAGGTCGAGTGTACCAGTGACATCGACTGTTGACGTATCAGTGATGACGTCTGCCGCTCCGAGTCGCAATGTTCCGGCGTTTACGTTGGTTGGCCCGTTGTAGGTGTTCGCTCCAGAGATCAGTAGAGCCCCAACGCCTTCTTTCGTCAGGTCACCGACTCCACTGATAACCCCAGCAATCGTGGCATCGACAGCCGCATTGACGTCAACACCGTTAACGAGCACAAGGTCAGCACCAATCGTGACAGTACCTGCTGTGATATCGATCGACTCCATGCCACCGAAACCGGTGTCATCCAGAGTAATCTGATTTCCGCCACCGTTGACATTGTATGTCACTGCACCGTTAAACTCGAGGTGACTCAGCGTGACAGGCACATCGACATCAATTTCCGTCGGGCCAAGTCCACCGAATGTCGCGGTGTCTCCGTTCACGCCAAGGAGGCCCGGAGCCACACCGCCAATCCAGTTGCCACCTGTCGACCAGTTGTCATCAACTGCGCCATTCCACGTCTGAGCGTAAGCTGGAACCGATGCGAGACAGATCACAGGCACCATAATCAGCCGACCGCACTTGCGGAGGAACCGGAACTTGCGAGGGGCTTTGATTTTCGAACTGTCAAAAGCGGCCATGAGGCACTCCAATGGTAACGTCACTACGCACATAGAACCCGTACAATCGGTCTGATCGGCACCATCGGCATTATCGGTTTAACCCAATCCCTACTTTCGTCACGACTTGCACGACCTGCGCATGAGGAACTCGGCTCGGTCGGCAGTTGCAGGTCTGTCAATACGTCTCCCTGCAAGCACTGAATATGCATTCGTTGAGTACCCTTCCCAGTCGCCACGTTGTGTACCACGAACTCTGCCAGTGCTTTCCGGCTGAAAAAACACTGGTGAATCCAACGTCGCACAACCAGGCTCACCCACCGCAGTGACATCCGCTGGCCTCTGCCGGAATGCGCCGCAAACGATTCGCACTGCTCCCTTCAGCGTCAGACTCCGGCACATTCTGCGCGTTGGTACAGGTTAATAATTCAATTGATGTCAAACTGGCATTCGACTCCGCATACAGCAGGAATGACGGCCCGCCCCGAGCGCCAAGACGTGTTGACTCAGAATTTGAGTAGCTGCTATTCAATGCGGCACATTGCCATCGGGAAAAGGAGCGAGAACTTCGCGTGAAGTCCGCATCGTGGTTCCCGGATCACAACAGAACTGCCTGAACGGAGTCCCGAAAGATGAAAATGTCATGCGTTGCAACTGTTTTGACGGCCACTTTACTGACCGTAGGCTGCGGCACAGAACGCGGCGGTAGCGTGGCGGTCGTTGATCTGGATCGAGTCGCCAAAGAGCTGGGTCGTGATACCGTCATGCTGCAGCAACTGCAGCAGCAACAGAATGGGCTCAACCAAAAGCTGGCTTCCGTCAAGACGTCCTTCGAAGCACAGCTCACAGAGAGTTTTGAGAAGCTGCCGGAAGAACCAAGCGAAGAGGAAACGGCAAAACTGCTGAACATGAAGCGCAACGCCAACATTCAGCTGGCGACCTACAAAAAGCAAGCCACCAATGCGCTGGGTCAGCTGAAGAATTCTGCCATCGCGGGTTTCCGTGCCGAAGCCATGCCGATCGCTCGTGATGTCGCCAAAGGTCGAGGCATGACAATTGTGCTCACCACCAACGATTCCGTGGTGTTCGCATTCGACAAGTCCATCGACATTACAGACGACGTAATCGCTCGCATGGAGAAGTCGGCGCCTACGGCGACTCCTGCTCCTGCCCCGACAACGCCGTTGAAAACCACACCAGCTGAGACGACATCGGACGAATCGGCTGACACAACGTCAAATGAGTAGGGCGGATGAAATGCAATGCAATCCGCCGGAGTGGTTGAAGAAATAAATACGAACGGGTCCGAGCGAGCGGCGCGGTATTGGTCCTTCGCCGCTCGCAACTCTGCGGACTGACGTCGCGCAGCTCGCCTGTGTATCGTATCTGGACATCAGAAACGCTCCGGCTGGTCTACCGTTGGCCGCCGGCGCGATAATCACAACACACTAAAACGGCATTCCGTCGTCTTCTCCGCCAAGTAGATCTTCGATGTCCATGTCATCGTCGTCATCATCATCGTCGTGGTCGTCCGGGTGCAGCGGATCGCCCGGATTGAAGAAGAAGTCGCCCAGCCCCATCGGGACGATGTTGCCTCCCAACGAGTGACTGCGCCGCTCCGCCAGTGATTCCAGATCGACCGCGTCTTCTCCCAGACATTTTTCCAGAGCTTCCCGCCAGGCGTCGTCATGAGCGATCGGGTGGTCGGGATCCTGAGCCAGACGCTTCAACGCAAATCGCAGCAGGTTGATTCCATCTCGAGTGGAGAAATCCAGGTTAAGGGTATGCGCCTGCTGCAGGAAGTCGACCGTGAGGCTCAGCATCTGATCGTCCGCGAACGGCAGGTGATACTTGAGGATCGCCATTTCGTCGTCGCGCGCCGGATGCCCCAGACCCAGCGTGGGCTGTAGCCGGCTGAGGATGTAGTCGGGGATCTCGAACGTGGACTCATCTTCGTTCATCGTAACGGCACACCGGAAGTCCGGGTGAGCGTGAATGGTGACTCCGGCAACAATGGATTCCACATAGCGGCGATGGTCGAGCAGTGGTGCGAGGCTGGCCCATGATTTTTCATTCATCCGGTTGCCTTCATCCAGCACACAGATTCCGCCCTTCACCATCGCCGTGACCAGCGGCGACGCGTGGTAGGCGATCTTTCCGCTTTCCGCCAGCACCGGAGTGACCAGCAGGTCTTCCGGCCGAGTGTCCGCCGTACACTGATAGATGAACAGATCCTGCTTTCGAATACGGGCTCCGGAAATGGCCAGAGTCGTCTTTCCGATGCCGGGCGTTCCTACAATTCGAGGTGTCAGCGGCAGATCCTTTTCGTCCACCACCAGCCAGCAGGCCAGCAGCTGACGCAGCACTTCCGTTTGACCAATCCAGTCTCCGGATGTCATGTCCGGAGTCGAAAGGTGCAGATTGATGCCATCAATGTGATGCGTTTCAGCCATGGTGGTTTGAGTCATCGAAGAAGATCAGAAAACGAGATTCAGGCGGATTCTGCCAGCTGCAGGAAGCCGAATTGCTGAGTCCGGGAATGTATCGCAGCCGGTCCACGGTTTCACCCGAGCCGAATGAGTCCAGCGTTTGACATCACGGAATTCGGTCCGTACCGTCATCAACGCAATCTTTTTGCGACTGACCCGGTAAACTGGCTGATTCCAGGCCCGGTTCAGCGTTTCGATCGTTTTCATTGCAATTCCGCGCTGCTGGGAGACCACATCGATGGCTCGTACTGTCACTCTGTTTACCGGCCAGTGGGCCGACTTACCGCTGGAAACACTGTGCAAGAAGGCCAAGGAATTCGGCTACGACGGATTGGAACTTGCCTGCTGGGGAGACCACTTCGAAGTCGACAAAGCTCTGTCCGACGACAGCTATTGTCAGAAGAAACGAGATCTGCTCGACAAATACGAACTGAAATTATTTGCGATTTCCAATCACCTGGTTGGCCAGGCGATCCTGGACAACATTGACGAACGGCATCAGTCGATCGTCCCCGAATATGTGTGGGGCGATGGCGAACCCGACGGTGTCACCGCACGTGCCACCGAAGAAATGAAGAATACGGCTCGCGCAGCGCAGAAACTTGGTGTGAGCATTGTGAATGGCTTCACCGGATCCAGCATCTGGCATCTGCTGTACGATTTTCCTCCCACGCCGGCTTCCATGATCGACGCCGGATTTGACCTGCTCGCCGAACGCTGGAATCCGATTCTGGACGTCTTCCAGGAATGCGGCATCAAGTTCGCGTTGGAAGTTCATCCCACCGAGATTGCATTCGACATCTATTCGGCCGAACGAGCGTTGCAGACACTCAACCACCGCGAAGAGTTTGGATTCAACTTTGATCCCAGCCATCTCATCTGGCAGGGTGTCGACCCGGTGGAGTTCATTCGGTTTTTCCCGGATCGGATCTACCATGTGCACATGAAGGATGCCTCCGTCACACTGAACGGTCGTTCCGGAATTCTGACCAGTCACCTGCCATGGGGTGATACACGGCGAGGCTGGGACTTCCGTAGTGTGGGTCGAGGCGGAGTTCGGTTTGAAGAAATCATCCGCGAGTTGAATGCAATCGGTTACGATGGACCACTGTCAGTGGAATGGGAAGACATCGGAATGGATCGTGAACATGGAGCCGCTGAAGCTGCTCAGTTCTGCAAGAATGTGGACTTCGAGCCATCCGGTCGCAAGTTCGACGCGGCATTTGGTGAGTAGCTGGATTGTGACTTGATAACGACATTCAGGGCGTCAACGATTGTGTGACACTGGCTTTGCCAGTGTGTGCGCGAGACCGGAAGCACTGGCGGAGCCATTGGCACACGCGGCTGCACTGATCGAAAGTCAGGCAGTCATCCTGCTGAACATGACTACCGAGCAACGTCCAATTTGCATGGGAAGCGATGAATCAGGACCCTGTTCGAATCAGTCACGTGCACTGGGCGAAGGTGGTCCCGTTTCTTCGTCTGTTCGAAGCATCATCAATCGGCTGCGGTCTGACCGTCATGCTGCTGGCCTATGCCGGCCTGGTCATCAGCTGGACAGGATCCGGTCTGTTGAACCGATTTCTGTCTGATGGATCAATCACGGCTGTCTGTGAGTTCCCGTGGCCCGAGTATTCACGTGCCGAAGGTGAGATTCCACTCGATATCGGCCTGTGGGAATCGTTGCTAACGACGAAAACACTGCCATCGACTCTGGGTAGCCTGTCCGTTTCAGCAACACGAGTGTGCTTCGAAGGCCGGCACTCAGTTCCGGTAACTCCGTTTCGACCTGTCTCGTTCACCTCATGGATGTTGTCGCTCGACCTGATGGTGTGGAACGCCCTGGTCCTGTGCTTCTTTGGGACCGCGATTGCTCGTGTGGTGGCGACTCAGTTTTGCCGCGACAGTCGAACCGGATTGATCGGGGCAGCAAAGTTCGCAGGTACGCAGTATCGTCAGAGTTTGCTTTCCACGGGACTTGTCCTGTTGTTTCTGGTGGTGCTTCGAGGGCTCTTGTTTGCAGCAGACCTCGTCACTCGTATCGGCTCTGTCGGACAACTGGCCGCCAGCCTGGTGTGGGGATTGCTCGTATTGACGACGATCGTTCTGACGTTGACTCTGGTGATCGGCGGAGTTGCCTGGTTGCTGTCACTATCGGCCATCAGCACGGATCGTTGCACCGGCGCCGAAGCACTCAGCCGATCCATCAGCTATGTCCTGTCACACCGGTTAAAGACAGCCTTTGGACTCATCATCGTCACCGCCGTGGCGTTGGCGGTACGCTGGTTACTGGAGTTACTCGTCGCGGTAGGAGTGAATGGTCTGCCGGAACAACTGAGAAACGGACCGTCCGATGGATTGCGTCGAACCTGGGTGCTCGCCATCGAGCTGGTCCCTCACGCAGCCCACCTGTCCGTCTTTCTTGCTGGCGTCACAATTCTGTACGTGTTGCTGCGAACTACAGAAGACGGCATCAGCACCGAAGAGATCGACGGAGCGGCGTAGGTTCACCGGATCGCGATGATCGACGCAAAATTAAAACACTGAAACCAGACGCTCGCCCTGCTGAATCCACCGTCCTTCAGTCGCTCCAGGTGTGCGACTGCGGTTTCCGGGACGAGTGTTTCTTCCAGTGAGGTCCGCTTTTGAGCGATCTCCAGTTCGCTGTATCCGTGAGCCCTTTTGAAGTCCAGGTGCAGATCTGTCATCAGTTGTTGTTCATCAGGATCGTCAAAACAGATCTTCTCCGACAACAGCAGCGCTCCGCCGGGCAACATGCCGTTCGCAATCGAACGCAACAGCGGCGCCCGTTCCGCAGGCGAGAGAAACTGCAGCGTCAGGTTGAGGACCACGACGGATGCGTCGGCGATCTTGATATCGCGAATATCGGCTTCGTGCAGACTGGTTTTGCAAACAGGTTCGGGAGTCTTTTTCGGATGTCCATCGTTCCCGTTGTTCACGTCCCCTGACCGAAAATGATTCCCGCCTCTCTCCTGTTCCAGCCGTTCACTCAGTCGGGTGATCATAGCGGCCGAATTGTCAACCGCGTGCAGATGGCAGGATGGCGGAGCGTGCAGACGGATACGATCGGTTGCCGCTCCCAGTGAACATCCCAGATCGTACAGCTGTGTGCCCGGCACGGCGTGGCGCTTGGTGATTTGCTCGACCATTGCCAGCATCGATCCGTAACCCGGCACCGATCGAGCGATCATGTCCGGAAACACATCCGCAACATTGTCATCAAACTCAAAACGTCCCACCTGAGCCAGTGGTTTTGAGTAGATTTGATCCTTCGTCATGGCGTACTCAATGGGCTGGCCAGCTTCCTCACAACTTCAACCCACCAATTCTGGTGATCCGATTGCGGATTTGCAACGTTTGAACATACTGTGCATTACCGGCGGCATTCGATTTGAACGATGCCGTTCTTTCTCACTGAGCTTCACTTGTCAGGAGTTGTCCAGATGTCTGGTTCCGGACGCCCAACGTTTGCCTTCTACATTGCCGTTCTCGCTGTCATCGGCGGGCTGGTCTATTTTGCCGGCCAACGTGCCGGATTCTTCGGCGGTGCCAACGAGGTTGTCAACAACGGACCGCAGGATAATGACCCGTTGATTGACCCGGACAAACTGGGGGCAGGCCAGGCAGAACAATCGTCCGACGACATCGTGACGACCGTGAAAGAATACGATTTTGTTCCGGCCGAAAAACTCCCGCCGGTTTCGGGCACCGCCGGATACAAGGCACTCGAAGACAACACCGTTCGGTTTGCGTTGAACGTCTGGGCCGGGTGGGCACCCATCATTCATGCCAATGAGGGATTCCAGCCCGGCAAGATCTGGAAGACGCCGGATGGCAGGGATTTCAAAGTACATCTGATTCTGGCAGACGATCCGGTCGCAATGAGAGACGCCTACGCGACGGGTGACTTCCATATCGGCTGGGCGACTCTGGACATGCTTCCGCTGTTCATGGAAGGGTTTGTGGATTCCAGTGGATCGCCTCGTGACAGCCGAATCATGCCTCGTATCTTCCAACAGGTCGACTGGTCGAATGGTGGCGACGGAATCGTTGTTCGTGACAACATCAAAACCGTAGCGGACCTCAAAGGCAAGAAGATCGTTCTGGCCCAGAACTCACCTTCTCAGTATTTCGCACTCAGCATGCTGGTGGCCGGTGGAGTTCAACCCAACCAGGTTGAATTCATCTATACGAACGATGCGTTCGAAGCCGCAGCAGCGTTCAATTCCAACAAGGACATCGCCGCCTGTGTGTCCTGGGCTCCGGATATCTACAACCTATCCGATCAGGAAGGCAACAGGATGCTGGTCGACACAACAACAGCCAACAAGCTGATTGCCGATGTGTGGTACGCCCGAGCTGACTTTGCAAAGGATCACCCGGACCTCATCGAAGGAATCGTCCGAGGCATCTTTGATTCTGTGGAATCATTGAAAGACCAGACGGAACAGCAGAAGGTCGCCGGATGGATGGCCACCGGTTACGCGATTCCTCAGGACGAATGTCTGGGAATGCTGGCGGACGCTCATTCAACGAACTACGCAGAAAACCGCGACTTCTTCCTGAATCAGAACAACCCGGCACGGTTTGAATCCGTCTGGAATCAGGCCTACTACATCTATCGTCGAATTCGATCGGTGACTCATCAACCGGTTCCGTTCGAACAGGTTGTCGATTTCAGTGTCATTCAGAAACTGGGAAGCGAAGAAAAGTACGCGTCACAGAAGAACGAGTACCGCGTTCAGTTCGCTCCCAAAGCGACCTCTGACATCATCGCGGAATCGGACGAAGTACTGACGAACACCGTCATCATCCATTTCGCTCCAAACAATCACGATCTGACGTACAAGGTCATTCGCAAGAATGACGACGGAGAAGAAGTTGAAGAAGCCTACGACCCGAACGTTGATTTCGTTCTGGAAGAGATTGCAAAGCTGGTCGCTCAGTTTGGAGCATCCCGCGTGATTATCGAAGGGCACACTGATGCATCCATGAAGTCCGTGCTGCCGGATGATTCACTGGTCCGCGAACTGTCCGGACACCGAGCCAACTCGGTCAAAGAAGCTTTGGTCGAACGATTCCAGCTGGACCCCAATCAGCTGAACGCGTCCGGTGTCGGCTGGGCTCGACCAGCAGATGCCAACGACCCGGGCAATCACGCCAAGAATCGTCGAGTCGAAATCCGAGTGTTCTCAGCTGAGGTCGAATAGGCTCTCAATTTCGTAGGGCGGATGAAGCATCGCGCAATCCGCCATCCGGACAACAGTAATGCTGTGGCAGATTGCATCCGCCCTACGAGGCGCACATGAACACCGAAGAACAGAACAATTCGGAAGGCTCCGAACAGTCGACTGAGGACGTCACCGCCCCGGTTACGGAACAACCAGCGGCGACGGAACCACGATTTCAGCTGTTCGAGCTTCGTAAGCAAATCCCACAATGGCTGGCGGTACTTGCCGGAATCGCGTCGATCCTCCTGTGTGCCGGAATCTGGTATTTCGTCACCGCAGGGCCAGGCGAAGAACGAGTTCTGGGACACAGTCAGCTTCCGAGTATTGGAGAAACGGTGGAGTTACTCCCGACCGTCTGGGACTCCGAAGCGCCGGAACGGCATCTGTGGGATAACACAATAAAGTCACTGACACGCGTCGTCATCGGTTTCGCCCTGGCAGTTGCGGTGGGCATCCCCATTGGGATTGCCTGTGGCTGTTTTCCTCTGTGCCGGAGCTTCTTCGCTCCGCTGGTGCTGTTCGGACGCAACATACCCATTGCCGCGCTGATCCCATTGCTGCTGGCAATGTTTCAGACAGGGGAACTGCAAAAGTACATGTTCATCTTCGTGGCCTGTGTGGCATTCATTGTCGCCGACACAATTGATGCGATCGCAGACGTCGCCCAACGTTATGTGGAAACTGCGCTCACGCTGGGAGCTGCTCGACTACAAATCGTATTCAAAGTACTGGTCCCACTGGCGATGCCTACAGTTTTTAATTCCCTGCGAGTGATGTTTGGACTGGCGTTCGGATACATCATGCTGGTTGAATTCATGCATGAAGGTGATGGTGCGGGTGGCCTTGGCTTTCTACTGAACATCGCTCGCCGGCGAGGCATCACGGAGTACACCGTCATCATTATCCTGACGATTCCGATCGTCGCATGGATGATCGATCAGATGCTGTATGTCATTCAGTGCTGGCTGTTCCCGTGGAAGTACTCCAAAGAAGCAAAACGCAGTCTGGCGTATCGTGTGTCCGAACGAATTATTCGGCTGTTCTGGAAGAGAAAGGTCGCGTAAACATCTTTCGACATGGACATGAAATCGGTGTCGCGCGAGCAGGACATGACAGAACACGTCGTTGAATTCACAAACGTCAGTAAGACATACAACTTCGGTCAACCGGATGCGTTTACCGCCATTCAGAATGTCACGTTTTCCGTATCGGATCTGCCCGACAGAGGGGAATTCGTTGCCGTTCTCGGTCCCAGTGGCTGTGGGAAGAGCACCGTTTTGCGACTCATTGCCGGCCTGGCACCTCAACACCCTGCCACAACCGGCACGGTCCTGGTCCAGGGTCAGCCGGTCGTTGCGCCGGGAGCTGATCGAGGCATGGTGTTTCAGGACTACACCAGCTTCGACAATCGTTCCGTGCTGGACAACGTTGCATTCGGCCTGGAATGCCAGGGCGTTGCGAAAGCTGAACGACATGAGCGAGCCAGGGAATGGATTGCGAAGGTTGGACTCAACGTCTCAACCGATGCCGCCAAGTATCCTCACGAGTTGTCCGGCGGAATGAGACAACGTGTGGCCATCGCTCGCACACTGATCCTGCGGCCTCAGATTATCCTGATGGACGAACCGTTCGGTGCGCTGGATCCACATACTCGCATGCAAATGCAGGATCTGCTGGTCAGTCTGTGGAACGAAGTGCAGGCGACTGTGTTCTTTGTGACTCATTCAATCGAAGAAGCCGTTTACCTGGGGGATCGAGTCTTCATTCTCAGTCGATCACCGGGTACGCTGTTGCACCAGATTGAGGTGGAGCCACCCAATCGTCCCGCCATGGAAATGCAGCAGGAGGCCGGTTTTCAGAAAACCGTGTATTCCATTCGCCGCATTCTGGAAGACCTGGAATCCGGCCAGGACTCCTGATTCGTATCAGTATCTGTCATCTGGTTTTGTTGTAACGTTGGAAGATCGTGGGACTGTTTCGGTACATCAAGGCGGCATTCACCAATCGCTGGAACCTGCTCGGCCTGGTCGGAGGCGTCGGACTCTCCTGTTTGACCACTCCGATGGTTGGCCTGCCGCTTGTCGCCGCCGCCGAAGTCGCGTGGCTTGGCCTGCTGGGAACACATCCGAAGTTTCACAAGTACGTGGACGCTCAGGACCATGCTCAGCGCAGAGCGCAAATGGCGGGCTCGGCAGAAGACCGCATGCGAAAGATCCTCAGCACGCTTCCAAGAGGAGCCGCCTCACGCTTCCGTGGGCTGATGGCGCAGTGTGAAGAACTGCGAAGTATTACTCAGCAGTATCGAGCGGCACACGCTCACGAATCAGATGATGCCGGACTGGCAGAACTCCACCTGGATGGGCTCGACCGCCTGCTGTGGCTGTTTCTCCGGCTACTCTATACGGAGCACTCACTGAATCGATTCTTCGAAACGACAACGATTGATCGCATCGACAAGGAGATCCAGCGTCTGGAAAAACGACTGGAACGCGAGAAGGATCGACCTCAGACACCCAATCGTGAACGCATCGCAGCTACTCTGCAGGACAACCTGACCACCTGCCGGGAACGTAAAGCTAACTTTGAACAGGCTCGCGACAGTTACGAACTGGTCAAAGCCGAACAACAGCGACTGGAAAACAAGATCCGTTCGCTGGCCGAAATGGGTATCAGCCGCGGCGACCCGGCTGCTCTGTCATCCCAGGTGGATTCAGTCGCCGGAAGTATCTCAGAAACGGAACGAACACTGAGTGACCTGCAGTTTGTCACGGGGATCGACAGTTCTGACGAAACGGTCCCGACCATTGTCAGTCGGCAGACAATCGTTCAATGATGATCTCGTTGCACGCCGTGGGCAGCCACGATTCGGTCGATGGCCCACGAATTCGCGCAATTGCCGTCTCCACACTGGCTCCGCGATTGAAATCGACTCCCTGAAGCCGTCAGGGTATGAGGCAGCCTCATGAACACGCAGCCTCCACCTCGACTTGAAGTCCGCAAGATCTGCAAGAGTTTTCCGGGAGTGCGCGCGCTGCATAACGTCAGCCTGCAGCTGGGTGATGCCGAAGTTCTCTCTGTAATTGGAGAAAACGGAGCCGGCAAGAGCACGCTAATGAAGGTCCTGGCGGGTGTGCAACCACAGGACTCCGGCGACATCCTTGTCGATGGCCACGCCGTGCAACTCAAGTCCGTCAGTGATTCACTGGAGCAGGGAATTGCACTCATCCACCAGGAACTGAACCTGGCAGACAACCTGAGTATTGGAGCCAACATCTTTCTGGGCCGCGAACCGCTGCGACGAGGGCTCATCGACAACACAACGATCTACGAACAGTCTGAACAGGTGCTCAAACGCGTCGGCCTGAACGTCTCTCCCAGGACGCTGGTCAGTAACCTGACGATCGGTCATCAGCAGCTGGTTGAAATTGCCAAGGCCATGTCGATTGATGCCCGGATTCTCATCATGGATGAACCGACATCCAGTCTGTCGGCCGGCGAATCGGAACGTCTGTTTGAAGTGATTCGCGACTTGCGCACGGCCGGTGTCAGCATCATCTATATCTCTCATCGGCTCGCAGAGGTTCAGGATCTTTCCGATCGAGTCACCGTGCTGCGTGATGGAGAGAACGCGGGCGATCTGAATCGTTCCGAGGTCAGCCATGATTCGATGGTTCGCATGATGGTTGGACGTGACGTGTCACGATTCTATTCACGAACATCCCATGAGCCCGGAGACACGGCCATTTCCGTGCGCGGGCTGGTAACGGAAGCCTGGCCGGACCACCAGGTTGATTTTGAAGTCAAAGCCGGCGAAATCGTGGGCATCGCGGGACTCGTCGGTGCCGGCCGAACGGAAATGCTGCGTACTCTATTCGGAGTCGATCGGCCGCTGGCCGGAAGTGTGGAAGTCGATGGCCAACCGACAACGCTGGACTCACCGCAAGATGCGATTCGTGCGGGCATCGCATTGGTTCCGGAAGATCGCAAGCAGCAGGGAGTGATCCTGGAAATGGCCATCCGGGAAAACATGGGGCTGGCCGGGCTCCGCCAACAGTCGCGCCGCGCCGGGTTCCTGAACTTCGCAGCCGAAGAACAGGATTCCCGTACGATGATGGAACGGCTCCGAGTCAAAGCGCCGAATGACAAACAACTGGCAGGAAATCTGTCTGGGGGCAACCAGCAAAAGATTGTCCTCGGAAAATGGCTGGCCATGAAACCTCGTGTGCTGCTGCTGGATGAACCAACACGCGGTATCGACGTAGGCGCCAAGCAGGAAATCTATGAACTAATGGATGAGCTGGCCGCTCAGGGAATGGCCGTGCTGTTCGTTAGTAGTGAAATGGAAGAGATCATCGGCATGAGCGATCGGACGATCGTGATGCACGAAGGACGCATGACCGGCGAACTCAGCCGATCAGAACTGACCGAAGAATCCGTGATGCAACTGGCAACAGGTGCAGCACTCTCCCCGGTCGGTGCTTAAGAAGGGCAGCAGGAATGAGCGGCAAGATACTCGGAATTCTCGGCCTGCTGGTCGCGTTATGTCTGTTTATGACATTCGCTACCTCCAGTCCGTGGTACGACATCAGCACATCCAACTTCCTCAAGACCGGAAACCTGCAGAACCTGCTCAGCCGGACAGCGTTATACGGCATTCTTGGAGTAGGAGTTGCGTTCGTCATCATCACGTCCGGCATTGACCTCTCGATCGGCTCCATGGTGTGCTTCTCCGGTGTCCTGCTCGCGATCTTTCTGCACGTCGAATACATCCCCCTGAATTCCGCAGACGTCAGATCCATCAGCAGCGAATCCGGACAAATTGAACTGCTCTCCACGATCGGCGGTCTGGCGCCAGGAGACCGAATTCGGTACTCCGGAGGAACGCGCGCGCCAACCACAGTCTTTACGGTTGGCAGTGTTTCTACGGAAACTGGCACGACTCGGGTCACCGTCCGGGAAGCGATCCGCCAGGATGACAGCGCTGGCGAAGTGTCGCTCATGCTTTCGATTCAGGCAGTCGAACGCTTCACAAACGATGATGCAGAATTTGGTGGACGCATCGTCATTGACGGAACACTTCCGCTGCAGGTTCGGGATCAGATCAAACTGGTTCATCCCAAGTCGGGCCTCAGGACGGAAGAAATCGTCCGCGTTGAATCAGCGGCCGATTCGACGACTGTCTTTATCAGGAATGACCCGGGGCAGCGTCTGACAAACGAATGGCTCGCGATTCCGCTGAAGCGTCACCAAAGAATGTCAGTGCCAATTGCGTTGCTGGCCGTCGTCGTGATCGGATGCCTGCTGGGCCTGCTGCACGGATTGCTCGTCACTCGCGCCCGGCTTCAACCTTTCGTTGTGACACTCTGCGGCCTGCTGATTTATCGAGGGCTGGCCCGCTGGATGACAAACGACAATCCGGCTGGGTTTGCTGAGTACGCCGATGGACTTTGCGAATTGGGAAGTGGTCGACTGACGCTGTTTACCGATTCGACAGGCCAAACATTCGGAGTCCCCTACCCCTTCTTCATCCTGATCGCTGTCGGCACGGCAGCCGCTGTGTTTCTCAACCGCACTATCTGGGGACGCTATTTGCTGGCACTCGGACGCAACGAAGAAGCAGCACGATTCAGCGGCATCAACACGAAAACCGTCACACTCATGGCCTACGTGATCTGCACCGGACTGGCTGCCGTTGGCGGAATTCTGTTCGCTCTGGATTCCCTGTCGATTTCGCCATCCAGCTTCGGAAACTTCTTTGAACTGTATGCGATTGCGGCCGCTGTACTGGGTGGATGCAGCCTGCGAGGTGGTGAAGGTTCCATTGCCGGCGTGATTATCGGAACTGCCGCGATGCAGGTGCTGAACAACCTGATCGTCCTGTTGAGTATCTCCGCACAGCTGGAAGGCGTCATCATTGGCCTGGTGATTCTGGGCGGAGTTCTGGCGGACGAAGTCGTCAAGCAAATTGCCACCAAACGTCGCCTCATGCAGTAGCGACTCCATCGAGGCGAGCAGCGCGACGGGGTTCTATGGAAGCCCGTGTTTTGGACGGAAGTCGCAGCCTGCATGCAGTGCTTGCAACCAAGGCGAGAAATGGGGTCTGTTGTCGGCGAACAAATGCGTGTCATCGACACAGTCAGCAGGACCTCACGAATTATCAGGCGGCTCAGCTTCCGTATCGCTCGTGGTGTCACCTGAACCTTCTGCCAGCGGCGCAGCAGGTGCTGCTTCCGGTTGATCCTTGAGATCGAATTCCTCAATCAGTTCGCGACGGCGCTGAGCCACCGCGCGGTCAAATTCTGACAATACATCCATCGCGCGATCACGCGATGTCACCAGCCCAATGATGAGGTACTGCGTGATCGCCATCAGATAGCACACCCAGCCAACCATCCAGCGTTCCCATCGTCGGCGGTAGTCGCGCTGCATCTCTATCATTTCTGACTGATTGTCCATCATGACCTGTTGAGAAATCGCGGCCGTGGCCGGAGTCACCGCCCCAATCGGCTGAGCAACCGACCAGACACTGACGGTTGAGTGGCGCATGATATCGGCCTGGCTATCGACCAGTGCGGGCAACTGCGCTCCAACGATCGCCGCCATCATTGCGAGAACCGGAGACGAACGATTCAGATGCTGGCAAACCGCACCTTTGACGAACGCCCACTTCTGCTTCCAGAACTCACGGAAGACGCTCCTACCCGGCTTAATCTTCGGAGGACCCGGATGGATCACGGCGAACAACTCCTGATCCGGCATAGCTTCGATGACGCCGATCGCCAGCATCAGACGCAGCCCCATCGTCAGCCAGTCCATGCGGTCCAGCCAGTCGACCTTTTCCATCCAGCCGAAGAGCAGATGTTCCATGTTGGCCGATGCCGCAAGAAGCAGCAGAGCGCCTCGGAACCACTCTTCCAGGTCTTTTTCCAGCTCGTCGTCCAGATCGTGCAGACGAAACACACGTCGCAGAATAAACCGAAAAACGGGAATGGCGATCAGGCCCACGATGACTCGAGTAATCGGGCGCAACACTGAACGGAACAGTGGAAGATTCATCAGCGCTCGAAACACACCACCCACGTCGTGCAACTCGCATGAAAGTTGAGGCAACAGCCTACAGCAGTGAGGAGCTTTGAGGTTCCCTATGCATTTTCAACCGGAACTGTATCCTCTGCCGACACAGACGACCAACGATCGAGGAACCGGGAAGATCAATCCAATGCTGGGAAACACCGGCCAAACACAATATGACCTGCGTTTCCAACTCTTCGGAATTCCCATCCGCATTCACCCCCTGTTTTGGTTGATATCGGCTTTTGTGACGTGGATCCCCAACAGCCCACAACTGGTTCTTGTTGGTATTCTCTGCTTCCTGCTGACTGTACTCGTGCACGAGCTGGGACATGCATTGATGTTTCGCCGGTACGGATTTCGAAGCGAAATTGTACTCTACATGCTGGGCGGGTACGCAACCGGCGGTCGCCTCTCGACCTGGCGTAGTGTTCATGTGTCAGCTGCTGGACCTGTGGCAGGTTTTTTTCTTGCAGCAATCACCATAGCAGTTCGAATCGCCGTCACCCCAGCCGTTCTGGAGGCAAAGCCAGTCATCGACTTTGCACTTGCAAACCTCATCTTCTTCAACATCTGGCTGGGAGTGTTCAATCTTGTCCCTTGTGTCCCGCTGGATGGCGGTCACATCATGCAAGCGTTGATACATCGCTACTCGCCGCTTCGCGCAACCTCCAAGGTTCACTGGGTGTCTATCGTGTCTTCCGGAGCTGTTGCATTGTGGGGATTCCAAAACGGACAAACGTTTCTCATGATCCTGTTTGGCCTGATGTGCGCCCAACACGTGGCTGCGCTTAACCAGCGGAATCAGTTTCACTGATCACGAAACGGTTCCTTCAACAGCTGTTTCGGAACCAGTCCCGTTATCCGCAACGTCACCCAGTAGACTGCGACGCAGGTAGCAACTGGTATCAGTGCGTTGAGCAAACGTCCGACGGTGGAATCGTCGACAGTCGAGTAATGCTGCACGACCATGCAGCACACCGTCATCAACGCTGCTCCCAACAGACTTCGCCAAAGCACAGGGACGAAGATGCTGTATCCGGTTGTCAGGTGTCGACGACGCAGGACCTCCAGTGCCAGACCCAATTGAAATAGTGTGGCCAGGACACTGCCGATGGGCAAAGCCGTCTCCTTCATCACCGGTAACAACACGGCGTTGAAGACGAGATTCAGCCCCATACACAGCAGCCCCTGTCTGGCCGGGGTCAATTGATCGTTCGCCGCGTAAAACACCCGATTGACGATCAACAGCCCGCAGTAGATCCAGACGCCCGCTCCGTACGCACCGACCATGCGAACGGTCAGCGCAGCATCATCCGCGTCGAACGCTCCTCGTCGAAACAGCAAGTTGGTGATGGGCTCCGCGACCAGCCACAGCCCTACGCTGGCCGGGATCCCGACCACCAGCACCAGTTCCAGTCCATGAACGATGTCGCGATTCAGCTCACGATGCTCGCCAGCCGCAATGTGCCGGGCAAACCGAGGAAACAACACAGTGCCAAGAGCGACTCCAAAGACTCCCAGCGGAAACTGAAACATTCTCTGGCCGAGGTACAGAGCGGATGCCGTCCCCTCCGAAAGCTGAAACGCATCCAGAACACCGGGCAATGAATCAGCCGGTTGAGCCAGAAACCAGGCAAGCAGGCTGTCCACGAGAGCATTCAACTGAGTGATCGACAGTCCAAACAGAACCGGTCCCATCTGCACAAAAATCCGCCGGACGCGCGACTGCAGGTCGTCCGGAATGACGCCGAACGCGGCCCTGATCCCGAACTGCCGAGACTTCCAGACGGACACTGCCAGCTGCACAGTTCCACCTGCAATGATGGCCAACCCAATCGCGCGCACCTGATCCACATCCTGAACAGCGAACCACATCGCCAACAGACCACCGCTCAACCACACGATGTTCAGCAGGATGGGCAAGAGGGCCGGCACCAGAAAATGATGCACGCCATTCAGTGCCGCGCAATGCAGCGCCGCCACACAAATCAACAACGAATACGGCAGCAGCAGAATCGTTAACTGAATCAGTAGCGTGGTACGTTCAGACAGATCGCTGAGTAACAGCACCATGATCAACACGACTTCCAGCGCCAGGATCATAGCCCCGAGCCACCTTACCAACTGACGAGCAACCGCCGAGAACAACTCCGATGCGGCCTGCCGCCCTTGCTGGCGATCTTCGTCCACGAATCGCGGTAGGAATGCCGCCGTCATCGCACCTTCGCCAAACAGCCGGCGAAACATTCCAGGCAGCCGAAAGGCGAGCGTAAACGTATCCAGCACCCATCCTGTTCCGAACAATCCCGCCATCAGCATGTCGCGAGCTAAGCCGACAATCCGGCTAACGACCGTCAATCCGCTGACAACGCTGAACCCCTTCAAACGACTTCCGCCCTCATCAGATTGTTCGTCGGGATCGGATGAAGACACGGACATGCAGCATGAATTCCAGGGCGGTCATCGAAAGATGAGATTGTAGTCGGCGGACCAAATCCCGGGGTTGAATGAGCAACGATGAGCATCGATATTCTCAGTTCTATGGAGGATCCAATCATCGAAATAACGGCCTGGCACGAATCAGGGCATGCGTTTGCCGCCGTGTGGCTCGGAGGAACCATCGAATCTGTCTCCGTCGACCCCGATGCTGACGATGGGCCTCAGCGATTCGGCGACATCACCGTGAAATGGGATCGAGCCCGTTTCTCGGATCGTGAGATTGCAGAGCGATCCGTGATGGTCGCTCTGAGCGGACCGGTCGTGGAGATGATTCATCAGGGCGATATACAGCATCCAGCCACCGTTCCGGAATGGACTCAGGACTGGGAACTTGCATGGGCAGCGGCCGACTTCATTCCTCGCAGGCAGCAGCGACTCACACACCTGGAACAGGTGACTCGCGAGTTGTACCAGACTTTGTTTCAGGATCATCACTGGGCTGCAATCGGAGCCATTGTGGACCACCTGCTGGCGTACGATTCGCTGGAAGGCGAGACCGTTCACGACATCGTTAGTGAATGGACATAGCAGCAGCCAGGCTGATTCAGACATCGTTTCCCACGTGTGCCACTGGCTTTGCCAGTGTTGAGTCTGCTTTGCGGCACTGGCGGCAGGTATTGCAACGGAACAAGATCGGAGTCATCGCTTCGACCCATCACCGAGCAGTTGATTCCAGCCTGTTTGAGTGTAACTTCTACTGCATGAGCATCTTCGAAACGTGGGGCGTTCAACCCATCATCAATGCCACAGGAACCGTCACGCGACTGGGCGGTGCTCCCATGCCTCCGCAAGTCCTGGCTGCCTGGCATGAGGCAGCCGGGGAGGCAGTTTCACTGGAACATCTTCATGCTGCTGCCTCCAACCGCATTGCAGCAGCGACAGATACCGAGGCAGGAATCGTCACCTCCGGAGCAGCCGCCGCGATGACGTTGGGAACGGCCGCCATTCTTTGCGGGCATGATCTCAGACGAATGGAGCAACTGCCCAACTGCGATGACATCCCCAATGAATTCATCATCGCGCGCGAACAACGAAACGGATACGACCATGCCGTTCGAGCTGCAGGTGCTCACCTGGTCGAAGTGGGTTTCAATGAACTCGTTGCAGGCACAGGAGTCCGTCGAACGGAAGCCTGGGAATACGAAGCAGCGATCACTCCACAGACTGCCGGGATCGTCTACGTTCAGAATCCCTCTTCATCCCCGGATCTTCAGGAACTGGTCGCTGTCGCCCATCGCCTCGAGCTGCCCGTGCTTGTCGACGCCGCCGCAGAACTTCCGCCGCGATCCAATTTGAAGGACATCCCTGGAACGGGTGCTGATCTGGTTGTCTTTAGCGGAGGAAAAGCGATTTGCGGACCACAGTCCACAGGTATCCTGTGTGGACGGAAGAATCTGATTGCATCGGCCGCAGTTCAGATGCTGGACATGGACGATCATCAGGAACTCTGGGATCCTCCCGCCACAATCATCGATCGCTCCCAATTCGATGGAATGCCGAGGCATGGGATTGGTCGAGGCTTCAAGGTCTCCAAGGAACAGATCGCTGCTCTACTCACAGCACTCGACCTGTTCATGTCGGGAGCATACGACCAGCACACAACCGAACAACTGCACTGGCTGCGACAAATCTCTGATGGATTGTCAGAAGCCAAAACGTCCACCATGCTGTTGGAATCAGCTCCCACTCCTCTGCTGGAGATTCAGATAGATGAATCAGCAACCGGACAGACCGCCTTTCAGGTCTGTCAGAAGCTGCGCGACGCAACTCCTGCTGTCTATGTTGGACACAGCAAACTGCCCCAGGGAACTCTCGTCATCAATCCTTCGTGTCTCAACGAAGAACTAATCGCGCCACTCATCGCCGGACTGCTACAGGCTCTTGCATAAACGAAAACAGCCTGGCTGCATCACACAACCAGGCTGAATCGTTCTTTTGATGAACAACTCCGGTGCCATGGCCTCAGGTCACCGGACACAACTCTAAAGCAGGTTAACCACCTTATCAGTCAGCCCACCGTTCTCAGCCGTGTCACCAAGAATCACGTTGAGCTGCCCGCAGGCTGCAACCTTTTCCAGAGCTTCCAGTTCCCGGAGCCGCATGAGCGCCGGGTTGTCGGCCAGCAGTCGGGCCGTGTTGGCCTGTGACCGCATCGCAGCCGTTTCTTCACGGCGAGCAATCAGGTTGGCTTCCGCCGCCTTCTTTGCTTCCGTGACCTTGTTCATCAGATCCTTCATGTCACCAGGCAGAATCACATCGCGGATTCCCACAGATGCGATGTCCAGCCCGAGCTGTGACGCTCGACCACGAACGTTCTGTTCGATTTCCTGACTGACAGCATCCTTTTCCGTCAGGAAGTCGTCCAGTTCCCGGGCTCCAATCGTTGCACGCAGAACCAGCTGAGTATCACGATACAGAGCTTGGCGCACGTCGTCCGTTTGCGTCACTGCCTTGTGAGCATTATCAATTTTCCAGGTCACAACCGCGTTCACACGCAGAGTCACCTTGTCGGCAGTCATGATGTCCTGCCCACCCACATCGAGAGTTGTCTCACGCAGGTCGACTTCCACCACAACAGCGTCCTTCGGCTTCTTCCAGAAAGCGAAGAACCCAGGAGCGAGCGTTTCCACAAATCGACCATCCACAAACAGAACCCCGACATGTTCACGCTTGATGCTCACCACATCGAGAACCATGTGAGCAAGAGGTGAATGAGCAATCACGTTGAGATCGTCGTGTTCAAGCCGTGGAATACGCGCATCCACAATCTCGACGCGAACGTGCTTCTGGCCCTGCCAGTAGGCGTACTGGCCAGCCGGCAGGATGTGACTGAATCGATTGTCGATCCAAACGAGCGCGCGTTCGTGGTCCTGCAGATCCAGAACAACGGCATGCTGTTCGAGGGCTCCGGACTTCACAATGAGGTCCAGCTTATCGTGCGTCAGCCAGGGATCTCGTTGAGACACCACGTCTACGCGCACGTTGCCTCGCACATCGAAAAACCGATGTGTTCCGGCATCCAGCAGCCCGCAGAATTCACCGTTGCGAAACAACAGACCAACTTCGTAGCTACGGATTCGGTATTTCCTGAATGGGTACATCTTGTCCTCCTGATCTCCTGCAGGAATCTCACGATCAAACACAACATGTGCTCTCCCCTTCAAACGGCGAGAGCGGAAAACTTCGACAGATTTCTATTCGGGTGGTACTTACTTGCCAGTTACTAAAGGACCTTCAGAAGACAGAACATTCACCAGTCACATGTAACGTTCGCGGAGTTCGCTTGAGTGAACATGTTTCGAGGCGCGGTTTCGCGCCAGCGTTGATCCTGCTGCCTGTTACTGCATGAGCATCAGGCAGAACCCGATCGTTGCGGGGACGAAATGCGGTCCGTGAAATTCAGATCACGGTATCTGCGAACTGCAGAGCGATGTCAGATGCTGCCCCGAATTCATCTCCAGGGATGTCATCAGGGCGGACCAGACAAACGTCTGCCTTCCTCCGGCGTTTTTGGTCGGGAACGGCGCAGTACACCGCTTCCCGTGGAGTTGGTTTTCAGCCAACGTGTGGTGCGGTACAGGAATCGAACCTGCGACTGCCAGATTAAGAATCTGGTGCTCTAACCCTCTGAGCTAACCGTCGATGACATTGCCTGTTCAGAACCCATTGACGGAACGTACGAAGCTGAATCCAGCTCGGACAACTCGCACGCCGTTGGACAAACAACGCCGACGAGTTGGAAGACAACCAATGACCGGCATGGTTCGCAGGGATTTGTCTTTTGGCGCCACTTCAAGCCAGACAACTCAATACCGCAGCATGCCCGGATCGACCTGCTGAGCCCAGGCGTCGATTCCGCCTGTCATGTTGAGCACGTTCCTGAATCCCTGTTGTGCCAGCCACATGGCGACCTGCAGGCTGCGGCCTCCGTGGTGGCAGTAGACAACGAGCTCGCGGTCTCGATGCTCGTCGAGTTCGCCAACGCGTTTCTGAATCTCGCTCATCGGAATCAGTGTGGCACCTTCAATGTGCACATGATCCCATTCGTTCTGTTCCCGACAATCCAGCAACAGAAAATCGTCCGAAGCATCCAGCTTCGATTGAACACTCTGACAATCAATTTCAATCGACATAGAAGCAGCCTGCCTTTGGTCATTATCAGCGAACGGGATCCAGCCCCAATGCGCGGCGAATGATCCCAATCTGTCCCGCGTGAATGTGCTCATGCAGAGGACAGAACAAGATGGCACCCAACTTGATGGGCCACGCTGCCCACGGAAGATCGATTTCCTCCAACAAAACGTCGGGGCTGACCTGATCCAGTTCGGCCAGCGCCAAATCGTAAACGCGCGACATTCGTGCCAGCAATTCCTCAGCAGATGGCTGACTGTCTGAATCAGCACCTGGAACCGATTTGCGACTGTAGGCTTTGCGAAATTTGCCGGGGATGAGTTCCAGGTCTTCGGGCTGACGACCTCGAATCCGAAACATCAACAGCCCATACTGGCTGACAGTGAGATGCCCCACCTGCCACGCAATGTTGGATGGCAGACCATCCGGGATTTCAAACCATCGATCCTGAGGCGTCTCATCGAGCAGACTCAACGTGTACGTCCGAGCGAACCGAATCTGTTCAATGGCGCCCTGCAGTATCGTCTCTGCGGTGGAAGCGTCTGGAAGAGGAGAAGTGGTCATCGATTCCTGCAGGCCGAAGAAGAAAGGGATCGGAAGAAGAAAGGGGTCGGGAGTCTTTTCCTGACATATCGGGTACTGTAGACTTGGTGATATCGCAGGTGGAAGTGTCTCTGCTCGATTGTGTCTTGAGAAGGGACTCCCGACCCTCTGTTGGATTCGTGAATGACTTTCCTGCAGTTCCTTGACATGCTACGGCACTTCATGATGGCCCGATATATCATGTCGGTACTCTTTAACCATCCGTATACCATCGACGGTGACGACCTCCGGTTATCCCATTTTGATAAGAATCCCATCTGGTTAGACGTACATCTGAATGATTTCGGAGACCCCGCCTACGAGTTCAAATCTGAAACGGCCGTGCGGCCATGGGATGGTACATATCCAGCTCACTCTCAATTCACGGGCATGGTCTTAGCGACATTTACCACAAGGAATGGCCAGATATTTCAGGGGGTGATCCACCACACCGACAGCTCGTTCAACGAGGAACGCTCAGAACACGATGTCCTGCAATTCCAGCCATGGATATTCCATGGAGACTCTGACAGGTTGGGTTTCTGGGGTGGAGCAGTGCACATCATCGGAGATAGATCCCTGAAAGAAAACATGGCTGCATTCTATAGAGGCACGGGACTTAATGCAGACGAAGCCTTCCCAATAGAGTTCGTCGTGTCGCCTGATGTTCTCAGTGAGCCAGTCAAGGGGACGATCCACGGATTCGGATTCTACTCTGCGGAGAATGTCGTGTCGTCCGTTCGCTGGAGGGTCCAAAAAGGGGTCGGGAGTCTTTTCTTGAGTTGTTGTATGCTGCATACTTGACGACACTGCAGACGGAGGTATCTCTGTCTGATTTGGTTTTGAGAAAAGACTCCCGACCCCCGCTATGCCTCGTCGTAAAAGAGTTGGAACTGGTGGATATGTGTTTCATGTCCTCAACAGGGCGGTCGCGCGGCAAGAGATCTTTGCCACGCAGGATGACTACGCGGCATTCCAGAACGTCCTCAAGCAGGCACTCGAACGAGTCTCCATTCGCCTGCTGTCATTCTGCATCATGCCGAATCACTGGCACCTCGTCCTGTGGCCCAAACGAGGGCGCGACGATGATCTGTCGGAATTCATGCGATGGCTGACAGTCACTCATACGCAACGCTGGCATTCGGTTCACGGGACATCCGGCTCCGGACCGCTTTATCAGGGGCGGTTCAAATCTTTTCCCGTTCAGGGCGACGACCACTTTCTGACGCTGTGCCGATATGTGGAACGCAATGCCCTGCGGGCTCATCTGGTCGAGCGTGCCCAGGACTGGATGTGGGGAAGTCTCTGGCATCGCCGTCAGGCTGCGGCGACAGTACCGCTCTCAGACTGGCCGACGGGACGGCCTCGCAACTGGAATCAGCTCGTCAATAAACCTCAGACGGACGAGGAACTGGAAACGGTGCGAATGGCAATCAAGCGCGGGCGACCGTTCGGGAGTGAAGACTGGACAGTGAAGACGGCGGAGCGATTGGAGCTTGAGTCGACGCTGAGGGCACGCGGACGGCCTCGTCTGCCGTAGCTGCGCGAGAGGGTCGGGAGTCTTTTTCGGCCAGACGACTTACAGGAAGTCAACGTAAGTTGACCGAAAAAGACTCCCGCCCCTGTCCTGTGCGTATCATTGTTGCCGGGTGAGGATCGCGGTATAAGCGGCTTCGAACACGCTTCTGGCTGCAAAAAACACAAATCAGAGAGACGACATGGGATTGTTTGACCGGCTGAAGACCGGACTGAAGAAGACGAAGGACATTCTGCGAACGGATGTCCGTGACTTGTTCCGAGCTGGCGACATTCTGGATGACGATCTGCTGGAAGACTTTGAGGGGCGACTCATTCGAACCGATATGGGCGTCCAGGCTGCCACTCAGATTGTGACACGACTGCGAGAAGAACACGGTGGAAGAACGGTCGATGTGGATGCCATCTGGGCCACGGTTCGCTCAGAGCTGGTCGATCTGCTGAAAGGGGACGGTTCGGTGCAGTGGGACCTGGCGGATCCTCTATCACCTTTAGCCAAAGCCGAATCCGGTCCCACAGTGATCCTGGTCGCGGGAGTCAACGGCGTTGGCAAGACGACGTCCATCGCCAAGATTTCCAACCTGCTGCAACAGCAGAACAAGAAGGTTGTCCTGGCGGCTGCGGACACATTCCGAGCGGCTGCCGTCGAACAACTGACGATGTGGAGCGAACGGCTGGGCTGTGAGATCGTTCGCAAAGAGAGCGGAGCGGACCCGGCGTCAGTCGCGTGGGAAGGAGCATCCAAAGCCGTTGAAACGAAGGCTGACTATCTGATCGTGGACACGGCGGGACGACTGCAGAATCAGAAGAACCTCATGGACGAACTTCACAAGATTCGTCGTGTGATTCAAAAAGTCATTCCTGACGCACCTCACGAAAGCCTGCTCGTACTCGACGCCACCACGGGCCAGAATGGACTCAGTCAGGCCGCCAGTTTTTCGGAAGCGGTCGAATGCACAGGACTCGTTCTGGCCAAGCTGGACGGGACCGCTCGAGGCGGAGTCACGGTAGCGATCCGGCAGGAAATGGGCATTCCGGTGAAGTACATTGGTGTGGGAGAACAGATCGACGACCTGGAACTCTTTGATCCGGACGGATTTGTCGACGCTCTGTTCGCTACCTGATTTACTTCGACCACAGCTTTGCAATGTGTTGACGGATTTCTGATGTATCGCCGGCAATCAGTCCATCTGGCCGTTGAGTGTCGTCGCCCATCACCATGCCGTGCGATACGCGTTCGAACGATTCCTGGATACGCGCAGGCAGGAAACGTGTGATCTGAGACATCGAACCCATGTCACTGCGACGACGATGGTGGAAGTAGTAGCGTTCCGGACGACATACACACAAATTGTTCTTCGCACGCGTCATCGCCACGTAGAACAGACGTCGTTCTTCTTCAACTTCTTCAGGAGTATCCGTCGCCATGTCGGATGGAATGTTGCCGTCTGCCGCATGAATCACGTAGACGCTGTCCCATTCGAGCCCCTTTGCCGAATGAATCGTGCTGAGAATCAGATAGTCTTCGTCCAGCCACGGATCGGCCGCCATATCCTGTGTGGATGCCGGTGGATCCAGTGTCATTTGTGACAGGAATTCTCCACGAGTGCTGTACCGTGCCGCGATGACTTCCAGCTGTTTCAGGTCATTGATGCGGGCTTTGACATTGTCGTAGTGTGATTCCACCAATGGACCGTAGAATGAACAGATCTCATGAAGATCAGTGGCCGGTCCGGCGTCGGATGCCTGAGATCTCTTTGAGAGTCGCACCATCATCTGAATCAACTTCGGCCAGTCGTCCTGCAGTGCCGACGGCGGCTTCCACGTCAGCCATGTATCAAACTGCCCACCGGCCTCTCGGAGTTTTTCCACCAACGCTCCGGCTTTGGCCTGCCCGATGCCAGGCAGCAGAATCAACACACGAAATCCGGCAACCGAATCAAACGGATTCTCAGCCAGCCGCAGGAATGACATCACATCTTTGATATGGGCCGTCTCCAGAAACTTCAGGCCTCCGTACTTGTGGAACGGAATGTTGCGCCGACTCAACTCTGCTTCGAGCGACATGCTGTGATGGGATGCTCGAAACAGCACAGCCTGATTCTTGAGGGCTGTTCCTTTCTCACGCTGTTCCAGGACTCGATCGACGAGGTATTCACTTTGTGCATCTTCGTCAGCGCAGGTAACGAGTACAGGGAGCGCTCCATCTCCGCGATCCGACCACAACTGCTTATGGTGACGCTCCTCCGCTTCGGCAATCACCTGATTGGTTGCATCAAGAATGCGTTGAGTGCTGCGGTAGTTTTGTTCCAGCGGCAGGACGACTGTTCCGGGAAACTCATCAGGGAAATCCAGAATATTGCGAACAGTGGCGGCTCGAAATGAATAGATCGACTGAGCGTCGTCACCGACAGCGGTCACTCCCTGACCATCGGGAGCCATGTTCTTGAGGATGCTGGCCTGCAGAACGTTTGTGTCCTGATACTCGTCGACCAGCACATGATCGAATTGTTGCCTCAGGACGTCACCGCCGTCCTTTGACGCGGCCAGTGCGTTCCAGAATAACAACAGGTCATCAAAGTCCAGGATTCGTTGCTGTTCCTTACGTTCGGCATACTGGGTGAACAGTTTCCCCAGTAACTCTTGATGTTCGTGGCACCACGGAAACCATTTTCGAAGGACGATTTCCAGTTGTTGTTGAGTGTTCACACAGCGGCTGTAGATATCCAGGCAAGTCCCCTTGAGTGGAAACCGGCTACCGGTCTTTGGAAGATTGAGTTCCGACCGCCCCAGATTCATAAGGTCCTCCGAGTCACCTCGATCCAGGATAGTGAAATCGGGGTGCAGACCAACCAGGTGCCCATATCGCCGCAGCAGCTGCGTCGCCACGGCGTGGAATGTTCCACCTCGAATCTGTCGAATAAAGCTGCGTTCAGCGATGGCGGGACTTGCAAGCTGTTCCGTATCCAGTTGCAGCAGAATGTTCTCGACCCGTTTGAGCATTTCTGCTGCGGCTCGCCGGGTGAACGTCAGCAGCAACATGCGCGAAGGCTCTGCCCCGGAAATGACTTGCCAGGCAACGCGATGGGCCAGTGTGGTTGTCTTGCCCGTTCCGGCTCCAGCGATAATCAATAGTGGATCACTGCCATGAACGACGGCGTCGTATTGCTGAGCGTTCAGATGCTGCAGAAATTCGGGCTTATCCTGGCTTGTGTTCTGCATCGCTTTCCCTGCATCACCTGTACTGACAATCCAACCAGCATCGTAGATGACCGCGTACGAGCGGGCGACCGTGAGAGCCTGTCGGCTGGATCGAGAGCTCCCGAGTCGAAAGCCAGACCTTGCGACATTCGGAAACGGACGGATCACACATCGGATTGTTCATCCCCCGGCAGTGCTGACAATTTGCCGCAACCCATTAAAACATAAGATTTTACGACACGGCATGCATCCCTGAGCATTCGCCACAATCCAGTCGAAAATTGATTCCAACATTTGTTCGCCTTACAGCGTACGCATATTGCCCCAAGGTGGCGATCGTCCCGTTTGAGCCGCACGCAACATTCTGTTGAAATCCGCTCTTCGTCTGGCAGCACATTCCTCTGAATAACCAATGAATCACGTCAACCTCCTCGCCCAACAGGCTGTGCCAACCGACATCAATTGGGTTCCGGCATGGATCGTCACCCTGCTGCTGTTTTTTGGCCTGATTGGATTCTCGTACGGGACGAGGTCGGGAATCATCGCCAGGGCGACGACGAAGGAAGCTGTCCGGCAGCCGCTGTTCTTTCTACTCCTGGCGATCTCCGCTTTTATCCTTCTGGTCAACACGTTCATCCCTTTCTTCACTCTGGGTTCGGACGTGAAGATGCTGAAGGAATGCGGCCTCGCAACATTGCTGATTTCCGGAGCTTTGCTGGCTGTCTGGACAGCTGGAACATCGATCACTAACGAGATCGAAGGAAAGACAGCGATGACTCTGCTGTCGAAGCCCATCAATCGGCGGCAGTTCATCCTGGGAAAATACTTTGGCATTCTGCAGGGTGTGTTGTGGCTTCTGGTGCCACTCACCGCATTCTTCGCATTGCTGATCTTCTACAAGGTCGGCCATGACCAGAAAGAAGCCGCTGAAACGATCTCCCCGTTCTGGGAGTACACACGAGTGCTGGGCACATCGATCCCGCTGCCACATCCGGATCGTCTGAGTGTTGTCAGCCAGGTTCTGCCGGGGATTGCTCTGGTCTTCTTTGAAGTGGCAGTCCTGGGCGCCATCAGCGTGGCCATTGCGACTCGTCTGCCGATGGTCGTGAATCTTGTGACGTGCTTCGCCATCTTTGTCATTGGAAACCTGACTCCAATGATGGTGGCTCAGAGTGAACGTGTGATCCAAAACGAAGCGGTCACCTTCGTTGCACGACTGATTGCCACCGCGCTTCCGTCACTGGATGCGTTCAACATTTCAGCGGCGATTGCCACTGAAACGCAGGTCGTTCCGTCCTATCCTGGGATGGCTTTGGTCTACTGCGCCGCCTACGTCACTGCCACGCTTCTATTTGCATTCATCCTGTTCGAAGATCGCGACCTGGCGTAGCGAGCCGCAGTGAAGACGGAAGCATCCTGCAAAGTGACTGGCTGCAAAGAACTGCAGCCGCGTGCAGAAGGTCACTAAGTCACCGAACTTGCCAGCCAAAAACCCTGCATTCCGCAGGTGGGCCAGGAAATCATCCCACCGAAGCTTTGCAACTGTTGTTCTGAGCGGTTCGCCTGGGTAGGTTGAAACCGGGCTCCAGCGTATTACGCTGAATTGCAATCGTTTTGGCCGTGGCACAGCCAGCAAATCGGGCGAGTCCTGAGGCCGGATCAGCTGCAACAAAACGTAGATCGCTACTTCCCAGCTCTCTGTCGTCCGAGCAAAGGCGTACTCTGTGTCTGAAGAGAATCAGTTCAGCCGCATCGTTTCCACTCGCCAGTTCTTTCGTCCGCCACTGCTTGTTGCGACGATTTGTGCATCCATTTCATCCTTATGTCTGGCAGGGCTATTGCTTTGTGCCGGTGGAATTGCCGGCCTGATTGCCGTGAGAACGATGGACTCAGGCGCATCCGGATTGCTTCCGCTGGCTGGGCGCAATCAGTTTCCTGATCGAGTTGTCCGTCAGGTTGTCGAGAAGATCCCTCAGTTGCACACCAACTACTCTGCCATGCTGACGCTGGGCGGGGCGGCCATGGTCTTGCTTCTGGCACGATGGTTCCTCAGCTCCATCATCAGCATCAAGGCGCGCCGGCACTCAACCGGTCGCGTCCGGAAATTGCGAGAACACCTGCATCGTCAGTCGTTGCGATTGAATGCAGGTGACCTGAGCGGCGAAAAGACAGAAACCACACGGCGGCTGTTTCGCGAATCGGCCGACCAGCTGGAATCGTCAGCCTATCAGTGGACCATGCTGACAATCATATCCGGAGCAGATATGACAATGCTGGCGGTCACTTGCTGTCTGGTTCATTTCTACGCTGGTCTGGAATCGATGATCCCGGTGCTGGCAGCGTGGTTCCTGGTTCTACTCGAACAGAAAGGGCGGGCAACATCCGCCGACCTGCTGGACGAGCAGATGGCTCGCAGCCTGAACCATCTGGCGGACGGACTGGAGAAGTCACGGATCGTGGCTGGCTATGGGATGGAGTCTTTTGAGCGAAACCACTTGAACGAAAAACTGGATCGCTTCGACGAAAGACGAGATCAGGTCAACAGTCAGTTGCGTCGCGAGACGTGGGTCACGCGATTCATCTGTGTGTTTGCAATTGGTGCTCCAACATGGGTGCTGCTGAGACATATCCTGACCGGCGATCAAGTCGGGCTTCCCAGCGTGACGATCATTGGCCTGGGACTTGTGCTGCTTTACCAGAAACTCCGCGCGCTGGAAAAAGCCAACGAATACGAACTGGCTGGAAACGTCGCCGCGGAAGAAATCGAAGAGTACATTCGTGCCGTTCCTCCTGTAAGCCAGGTCGTTCGCGCGAGGTTCCTGGAGCCGATGTCGCGAAGCCTGCAGTTCGATCAGGTATGCATGGATACCCCCGAGCACACCGGTTTACTCAATCAGCTTGATCTCAAAATTGAGGCCGGGCAGCGAGTTGCACTGATTTCGCTCAACCCGGACGAAACTCGTGGTCTGGTCAGTCTCGTGCCCCGACTCAACGATCCCACCAGCGGGCAGATTCTGATTGATGGCCAGGATATCGGCCGAGTGACGCTGGAATCATTGCGAGCAGAAGCCATGGTTGTTTCCGGCACCAACAATCTGTTCAACGCGACCGTTCTCGAGAATATCATTTGTGGCCAGGCAGATATCTCACGACAGCAGGCCATGGATGCCGGCAAGGTGGCTCACATCGAAGCGTTTGTTCGGCAACTTTCCAAAGGCTATGAGACTCAGATTGGCGACTTCGGAATCCAGCTGGATCCAGGGCAGGCGTTTCGGCTGGCGCTGGCTCGCGCCATCGCACGAAAGCCAGCCCTGCTTTTTGTGGAAGAACCAAGAGAATCACTCGATTCCGAAACCAAGACACTGCTGGACGACACCTACGATCGGATCTGCCAAGGTAGAACTGTCGTCTTCATACCGCATCGTCTGTCCACTGTGAAAAAATGCGAACGTGTCGTATTGCTCAACGAAGGGTGTGTGGTCGCCGACGGCACTCGTGACGAACTGGTCAGGAAGTCGGAAATGTACCGGCACTGGGAATACGTCCGCTACAACGACTTCCGTTCACCCGAATAGCGACTCACCGTGCCTCGAGGGCGACTCCGAAGGAAGGAACCACAGGTGGAGCTACGAGACTTTGCATATCAGGTTCTGACATCAACCGATCTGTCAGCAAAGATCAGTCCTCTGACGGAGCCGTTGACGGATCAACATCCTGGTAATCCCCTTCGTCCGGACGAACCTGCACGGCGTCCTGAACTTCGGTTCGCGCCACGCCGAACGGCCCCTGCGATGCCCAAAGCTGCGGCATTGAAAGACCCTGCAAAGCGGGCCGTTTCGCATCACATCATGGCCAACCACGAACTTCAGGCCCTTGAAGTCATGGCAATGGTGGCAACAGCGTTTCCGGATGCTCCTGCTGAGTTCCGCCGGGGACTCGGAGAAATCATGCAGGATGAACAACGACACACGCGGATGCATGTACAACGTGCTCAGGAACTTGGGCTGAAATTTGGCGAACTCCCTGTGAATGGTTACATCTGGGCGAAGGCAGTTGAGTATTCAAACGTACTTGAATACGTCTGTGGCCTGCCGCTGGTGTTCGAAGGAGGCAATCTGGATCACACGGCCGAGTTCGAACAGTACTACGTCGATGCAGGTGACCGCAGGAGTGCGGCCATCATGCGGGCCATCCAGCGAGATGAAATCCGACATGTTGAATTTGGCATGACGTGGCTGCGCCGCCTGAAGCCATCCGGCATGGATGACTTCACCGCGTGGATCGAGAATCTCAAATGGCCCATCCGTCCGTCCAAAGCACGCGGCAAAGAGTTTCTTGCCAAACCAAGACGAGCCGCTGGAATGTCCGACGAGTTCATCAACCAGCTTCGTGAATGGTCAGAAGAAGACGACATCGGATCACGCTCTGAGCAGTAGCAGCGGGAAACGACAGTTCAAAAAAGTCTCCCTTACAATGCCTTTCTCTGTCCTGCCGTTTGAAAATCCGGATTCAGCGGCTGCAGAGAGCTGCCATTCGCTGCGAAACGATCCCGTTCAGGCGAGCAGCGCGACTTGAATCCACTGACGGGCGCATCAATCTGGGGACGACGTCGCGCAGCTCGCCTGTGATTTTTCGAGTCCACATCAGCGCATGAGAAACGGTTTGAAACCGGCAGCCCTCACACAATCGGTACAACTGGACGTTCTCAGATATTGCGGGCCAAATGTCTGCAGACAGGTCGATGTAGATCAAGCGAGAAAGCCAATCGCATCGGAAACAGTCCGAACACCGTTGCACAAGAACGGTTTCATATCGCCGTCATCGTTCACCCCCCTCTGAACGGTGACGGCGATAACTATTGCGCTCCTCTCAACCACACTATGACTCGCCGTAAGAAACCATCAGCTCAGAGTCGGTTCTCCACCGAGTCGTTTCAGAATCCACAGATCTGGCTGTCCGGATTCCTTGCCTACCTGGAAGCCGAATGTGGGATGTCCCCCAATACTGTGCTTGCCTACCGGCGTGACCTGCGGAAGTTCCTGGACTGGAACTCCAAACACGGACGTAAATCAGTCCACCAGATCGATATTCCAGCGATGACGGCCTTCCTGGAGTACCTTCAGCAGCAGGGACTGGCGGCCAGCAGCATTGGACGAAATCTGGTCTCCGTACGCATGTTCTTTCGGTACCTCATGCTGGAAAGCATTGTTGCCGAAAGCGTCGTGGACCTGATTTCATCGCCCAAACTCTGGCAACGACTGCCAAAGGTCCTTAGCCCTGAGATGGTCGAAAAACTGCTGATCGCTCCCCAGGGATCGACAGATCGCTACGCTCGTCGCGACCGGGCATTACTCGCTGTCATGTACGCGACAGGTTGCCGTGTTTCGGAAGTCACCAACCTCAAACTGTCCGATATCAACCTCGATGAACGCTATGCACGCTGTACCGGCAAGGGAAATAAGCAGCGGATGGTGTCGCTGAATCCTGTCGCCATTGAGGCCATCAACAGCTACCTGAACCTGGAACGTCCATCCATGATGGAGAACAGTTGCACCGACGAAGAGTACCTGTTCGTTTCTCGCAGTGGGAAACGACTCATGAGGGAAGCCGTCTGGGAATTGATACGCCGTTACGCCACCCGAGCCGGATGTGGATCAGACGTGAGCCCTCATACGCTCCGACACAGCTTCGCGACTCATTTGCTGGCACGTGGAGCTGACATTCGTGCACTGCAGGAAATGCTGGGCCACGCGAGTATTCGGACGACACAGATCTACACACACGTCGATCACACGCGGCTCAAGACGGTTCACAGCCAGTGCCACCCGCGTGGCTGATGAAACTTACAGCTTGTTGTCGTTAATCCGGCTCGTGGAAGTTTCATTCAAGAGGCTCTTGCGTCCCCGACCCGGCCACACGTCAGCGTTATGGGTCTTTGTTATGACGGCTTCTGACAGGCCGCGATCAGAGTCGCCAGCCAGCCGATGAGTAACGCTGTTCCGCCCAAAGGTGCAACGGCCCCCCAGGGAATTCCGAAGAAACGCGGGCCACCGAGGACCAGTACATACAATGCTCCGGAAAACAGCGTGATTCCACTGGTAAACATCCACGCGGCGACACTTAGCGATTTCGAATCAATCTGTCGCTTCCAAACCCCGATTCCAAAGAGTGCCAGCGTGTGCCACATGTGATAGCGCACCGAAGTCTGAAAATCGAGGTAGTACTTGTAGCCAGCTGTCATCTGCATTCCGACAACCTCCTTCAGCTCCATTTCCGCGTAGCGGTCTTCCAGATAACCCGTGTCTGCGAGTCCATGAGCACCAAATGCACCCAACGCGACAGCCGCAAAGCCAGACAGAGACGCCAGAATCAGACAGGTTCGAGATGACATGGGATGGCTCGGACAACAGTAGAAGGAACGGCAGGAACATCAACGCCCGACCAACATCCCGAGGTGCTCCTTGAGCAGTTTGGACATCGTCCACAATGACCCGTCCTGAGGAATACAGTCCAGGATGATCTTTGCAGTTGTTTTGCGGTCGTCGAAAGCAGAAATGAAATCAGCGGGTAGCGGCGTTGGAGAAAACCCATTTCGGTTTGCCAGACGAAGCGCGCGAGGCAAATGCCACGCTGATGTTACCAAACCGACCTTTGCTTCGCCTTTTCCAAACATCTCGCCAAGCAACTTCATTTCTTCGGATGTATTGCGCCCGTCCAGCAGTTGGATCCGTTCTTCGGGCACTCCCAGCGAAATCAGAATCTCCTGCGACTCCTCTGCCGGATCTTTGCGATCGGGACTCAGTTCATCAATCCGGCGACCTGTGCAGATAATTCGTGGAGCGATCTCAGCATGGAACAGTTGAGCAGCCAGGATGATCCGATCTCCGGACGTATTCCCCTGAGTTCGGCCGTTGCCTCCGGTGAGTGTTCCGCCACCCAGGACAACGATCGCATCCATCGGTTCCGCCTTCAGCGGCCGAACACTCCGAAACGGCTGTTCCAGAGTTCGCGCCAGTGAGTCCACGACAAAGCTGTTTGCCAGCAGCGTCAAAGCGGTCCATGGAATCGCGACCGCCAGCATCAGGTCAAATCGTCGAGCCCGGCGAGCCGCCAGGACGGCAACCAGCAGCAGCAGCCAGATAATCCCTGTCGGCATCGCCAGCGCCGTGACCATTTTCTCAGCCACAATGCGTCCCAGCGATCCCCAGGCCCCGGCGACGAACGCCATCACGGCGATCGCCACGCGCAGAATCAGGTCCAGCAATCGAACATCTGTATTGGCGGGTTGAGGACGTCTGGGTCTGGGAGGCATTTTTGGACTGCAAGGTGGTTGAGGACTTCAAGGCGGGGTACGAATTTCGTGCAACAAGAATCAACAAACACCGATCGGCAGAAAACGCCGATTCAGAATCCTTAGAGTTCCGCGCCCCGCCAGATCACGTCTGAGTGTTGACTCACAGGATAGCCGGAGTCACATCAATTGGGCAATCTCCAACGGATGAGACCTGACTTGAGGTGTTTTCAGCAGATTTCGCCGAAGTTGGACGATCTCCACTGAGCCAGCTTTCGTTCAGCAAATTCAACCCGTTGAGATGCCCATGACTGACCTTGGGGCACATCTGGAGGTCGAGTATCGTCCTCAGACATCAGGACGAAATCACACTGGATGCATTCAACAGGGTTGGATGGCTGCCCACGATTTTGGACTTACTGGAGTGCATTTTCTCATGAAGAAACGTCTCACATACCTGCTTCTGCTGCTCAGCCTCTCGCTAACCGGTTGTGCACGTTTCACTAACATGATGGCGCTCGACGGGGTCTCTGAGGTTCCAATGATGACCGAACCTGATCTGGACGATGAATAGAGCATCAACCGGAATTTCCAGGAGTTTCTCTCCAATGCGGTCAGTCGTTTGCATCCTGTTCCTGACGATCCTGTCAGGCTGCGAATACGAACGTTCGTTCCTGAATCTCAACAGCGACAGCGGCGTTCCTTTTCTGGGCCTGCAGATGTCTGTCGATGCGAGGGATTTCGGCGGGAAAGCTTCTGATGAGGAGGATTCCGTGAGAATGGTTTCCGTTTCAACTAGCCGTCCTCAAATTCCCGTTCAGGCTGCATCGGCTCGCGCTCAGTCACCGCAATGGGTCAGCATTCCGGCCAGCCTGTCAAACACCGGCCAGCCGCAACAGTTTCGGACCGAAACCCGCGACGAAGATCCCATCGCGGAGATTGAACGACGGCTTTCCGCGTTTTAGTCCGGGTCGAATCAGCGCCGTCGGACTACTGCTGTTGGTACAGCTCGCCAAATCACGTTCTCTCAGCGGACCGTACGTACTGCTTCGATGATTCCGTGATTCGCCGCCCGCTTCCGGTCGATCGGCAATTCTCGCCAGCTGCTGCAAAAATGGGGAATCCCGGCTGAGCTTAGCGGCTTGTGTAAGAAGGCCGTCAGCGAAACTCACTCGACCGGGTCAATCGCTGGCAAACGTCATCCGATCCCTCGTTAGTGAGGGCAATTGCGCCCGCTAAACCAGTTTTTTGGGACCGGGTGTTGGGATGATTGAACCTATCCTCCGCTGGACAGCACTGACCGTGCTGCTAACCCGGAAATCTCACACAGAGAATGCACAAAACCGCCCTTGCGTGCGTAAGTCTTTTGGAAGAAGGATTTACGTCAACAGCAGGAGGCGGTTTTGTGGAAACACAGTGTAGCAGACAGA